>NPID01000922.1_pt1 | contig 178869 bp, 157 predicted proteins | sample 8637491 | NCBI WGS metagenome assembly NPID01 (sample SAMN07420843, study PRJNA396082) | bioreactor metagenome | isolation source: sample BA6 brine-fed electro-methanogenic bioreactor BA | place: Japan: Kochi | collected 2016-06-14
TTGTCCTAAATGCACAACGGGTGCTGTTTAAATAAAAGTTAAGGCATATCAAACGATTGAAATCGTAGATTCAAAATGCTTATATTTGCTCCCATTTCCACAACCTTTTTTTGATAATATATTAACCAAATGAGTAAATTGAGAACAGTTAAGGCAAAAACAGATACCTGGAATAAGGATGATATTCTTAATGATTATTATATTGGTTGGCTGAGTCGAAACATCAGCCTTATCGGACGCAGAGAAGTGCTTACGGGTAAGGCAAAATTTGGAATTTTTGGCGATGGCAAGGAAGTTCCCCAATTGGCTATGGCTAAAGTTTTTCAGGAAGGCGACTGGCGCTCTGGCTATTATCGTGATCAAACCTTTATGCTTGCTGCAGGAATGATGACACCTGAAGAGCTGTTTGCTCAGTTGTATGGCGACACGGATATCAACGCCAATCCTGGCAATGGTGGCCGCTTAATGAATAACCATTTTAGCACACGCATTCTGGATGATAATGGCGATTGGAAAAAACAAACGGCTATAAAAATCTCCAGCTGCGACACCTCTCCCACTGCCAGTCAGATGCCGCGCCTGCTTGGGCTTGCATTGGCTTCCAAATATTATCGTCAGGATAAAAAGCTTTCTCAATCTGATTTCTTTTCAAAAAAAGGAAATGAAGTAGCTTTTGGCACGATTGGAGATGCCTCAACTTCTGAAGGTCATTTCTTTGAAACAATCAATGCAGCAGGAGTGCTGCAAGTACCCATGGCCATTTCGGTCTGGGACGATGGATGGGGAATTTCAGTACCAAATAAATATCAAACCACAAAAGGAAATATTTCTGAAATACTGAAAGGTTTTGCCAAAGACGGAGACTCAAATGGCTATTATATTTACAAAGCCAGTGCCTGGAATTATCCGGAACTACTAAAAGTTTACAGCGAGGGCATTGACAAATGCCGCAAAGAACATGTTCCTGTGCTTTTTCATATCACTGAGTGTACACAACCTCAGGGTCATTCTACCTCAGGCTCACATGAACGATATAAATCACCAGAGCAACTGGAAGAGGAAACCCGCAAAGATGGACTGGTCCGCATGAAAGAGTGGATGCTTAAGGAAAAACTTGCTGATGCTGCTCAACTTGAAAATATTGAAAAAGAAGCTGCCAAAGCTGCGAAAGAAGCGCGCAAAAAGGCTTGGAAAAACTTCGAGCAGCCACTGATGGATAAACGGAATGATTTTTTACGGATGGCAGATGTAACTACATGTAATTGTGCCAAAACGAAAAAAATTGAAGCGATAAAAAATGATTTATCAAAAGTTGGGGAACCCATCAGAAAGGATATCCTTTCATCAGGAAAGAAAATTCTCCGCTTGATATGTGATTCCTGCACGAATCCGGAAAACTCACTAAAAACAAATGTTACCAACTGGCTCGAAAAGGAATTGGCTGAAGGCCGTGATGCCTACAGCAGTCATTTGTGGTCGGAGTCTGAAAATGCGGTAAAACGAATTACTGCTGTTGAACCAAAGTTTGATGAAAAAGCTGAGTTGGTGCCCGGAAGGGAAATTTTGCGGGATAATTTTGATAAGTTGTTCGAAAAATATCCTGAATTGGTTGCTTTTGGTGAAGATGTTGGCAAGATTGGTGGTGTTAATCAAACCTATGAAGGTTTGCAGGAAAAATATGGGAACTTACGTATCAGTGATACCGGCATTCGCGAAGCTACCATTATCGGACAGGGAATTGGCCTGGCAATGCGAGGCTTAAAACCTATCGCTGAAATACAATACTTTGACTATTTGTTGTATGCCCTCGAAATCATTTCTGATGATTTGGCTACCTTGCAATATCGTACAAAAGGAGGTCAAAAGGCACCATTAATAATCAGCACCAGAGGACATCGCCTCGAGGGTATCTGGCATGCCGGATCGCCATTAAGTATGGTAATCAACTCTATTCGTGGTGTATATGTGGCTGTTCCGCGCAATATGACACAAGCAGCCGGATTTTATAATACTTTTTTGGCTTCTGATGAACCTGCTCTGATCATAGAACCACTAAACGGCTACCGCCTTCGCGAAAAGAAACCACTTAATCTGGGCGAGTACAGAATAGCTGTTGGTAAACCAGAAGTCTTAAAAAAAGGTGTGGATATAACTTTGGTTACTTACGGATCATGCGTACGCATTGCGCAGGATGCTGCTGATCAATTACAGGAATTCGGTATTGATGTGGAGCTAATTGATGTTCAAACCTTATTACCATTCGATATCAATCATACTATCGTAGAATCATTGAAAAAAACCAATAAAATTCTTTTCTTTGATGAGGATGTACCTGGCGGAGCTACTTCCTATATGATGCAGCAAGTCATTGAAAATCAAAAAGGTTTTAAATACCTTGATGCTGAACCAAAAACACTTACCGCCCGCGATCATCGTGCTGCTTATAGTTCTGATGGCGATTATTTCTCTAACCCAAATGCTGAGGATGTGTTTGACGCCGTTTACAATATCATGCACGAATATAATCCAAAGAAATATCCAAAGATATTTTAGTTGTTAGACGAGCTGTGCAGACTACTTTATTCATAAGTATAAATCTGGTAATCAGATATAAGCTATCTTTGTCCCAAGTTTTAGTGTAATGATCAGTAGAGTTTTATTCTTCATTATTATTTTATTTCTGGTGGGGTGCAAGCGAAACGCTACCATGGAATATCATGTGAAGAAGGAAGAGAAGCTTTTACCTTCATTGTCTAAGATAAAACCATCATTATCAGAGCTCCAGTCTGAACAAAAACCTGAGAAGAGAAAATTTCAGAAGCCAGAAACTACTATATTAAATCGATTTAAAGAGGATATTGGTACATTGGTTCCAAGAAGCACAAAAAATCTATCAGCTAATAAATCCATTGAAAAGGACATTTTTACGAGAAGTGGTTTTCAATATGAAGCTGAAATTTCTGAAGACTTTCAGGCTAAACATCTGATAATAACATTTGATAATGACATTTTTGCCGAAACAGACTATTATTATACCAATGGCTTTTCTGTTGGCTTGGTTCATCCGGCTTTCAGGAATAATTTTATTGGAAAGATGTTGCCTTCTTTGGGTGAAAAATCTCAGAATTTTGCTGGCATCAGGATTCATCAGTTTATGTTTACTCCGCAAAATCCGGAAGCTGTTGCAATTGTTCCCAACGACAGGCCTTTTGCAGGTGTTCTTCTTGGGGAATATTTTAAACTTAGTCAGCTTCCCCAAAAAGGCCTTACCATCCATTCAAGTATCCGCTTAGGTGTTATTGGAAAGGCTTCATTGGCGCAAGCACTTCAAACTGCTATGCATAACCTGGAGCCCAAAGGCTGGGAATACCAAATTGCAAACGATTTGTTGATCAATTTTGATCTTGGTGTTGAAAAAATACTTTTTCGAACAAAACTTGCTGAATTTAGCGGGCTTATTGAAGCTGGAGCCGGCACCTATCAAACTTATGGGGGAGCAGCACTCCAGTTTAGATTTGGTATTTTTAACTGTTTAACCAATAGCTATTTACCAGGTCTTGAAAATGAATTTCAAAAAAAATCTGGTAGTAGTCTGTATTTCTTTTTCTCTCCCGCCTGGACTTATATTGTTCACAATGCCAGTCTTAATGGTGGTTTGTTCAATAAAACAAGTCCTCATGTTTTTAATCGCAGCGAATTAAATTCTGAGCTGTTTCGTTTTTCAGCCGGTTTTTCATGGCATTATCGAAAAGTTGGGGTTGGCTTTCGCTGGACGCACATTAAGCCTGAATTTAAATCAGGAAACTCTCATAATTGGGGCAGTTTAAGCCTGTTATATACACTCTAATAAGCATATGAAAAGTAATAATTTACATTTTAGCAATAGGAACGGAAGTGCTAATGGTGCTGCTAAAAAAGACAAAATAAATTTCCCTGTCACTTATGAACTCAAGGTTATAGTCGAGCTTTCGCGACCTAAAGAAGCATTGCGGCAAACAGTTGAAGAAAAGTTTGATCTTCATAAGATTCCATTTAATTTTCTGGCAGAAAAACCTAGTTCTAAGGGAAACTACACCAGCCTGACTTATAAAATAACTTTGCTGGATGAACCTCAGATGAATGCGATTTATAGCAGCCTCAAGGAAATTAAAGAGGTAAAATTTGCTGTGTGATGCCCGAATTTGGTAATCAACTCATATTATTGGCGGCAGGCGGAACACTGGGAACAGTTTCAAGATATATTGTATATCAGTTGGCTGATAAATATCTTAATCAGCATCTGCCCTGGGGCACCTTGCTTGTAAATTTAGTAGGATCATTTGCTATTGGAGTAATATGGGGAATAGCAGAAAAAACGGCTATGACACCCGCTGTTAAGTTTTTTCTGATTATTGGTTTTTTAGGGAGTTTTACAACCTTTTCGAGCTTTGCTTATGATAGCTTCTTTCTGATTCATCAAGGTTTTTTTAAACTGATGATATTCAATTTAATTTTGAACAACGTGCTCGGCCTGTTGTTTTGTGCGGTAGGATTTTACAGTATAAAACTATTCATTTAATATGCACGAACTGGAGCCATTTTACAATTGGCGTCACTTATATATTGCTGCTGACGACAGTCGCTCACCCTTTCACGGAAAAATTTATAGTGAAATGTATTTTAGCCATGCAGTATATAATTATCTTATTCATCCTCAATGGGATGAATTTGGTTCAGCTACTCTTTATTTAAAAATATTACAATGTGACTACAAAAAGAAATATTCGGTAATTGAATTGCTGGGTGAATGGAATGATTTGCTGTACAACGATATCATGTTTTTTTACAGAAATGTAATTGAAGAATTGTTGGATCAGGGAATTATACATTTTATTCTAATAGGCGAAAATATCCTGAATTTTCATGGTGATGGCGATGATTATTACCAGGAATGGTTTGAAAATATTGAGGATGGCTGGATCGTTTGTTTAAATTTCAGGGATCATGTAATAGATGAATTTATCAGGGCACGACTGGATTACTATCTTGCCTTTGGTGGGCGGTTTGATGAATTTAATTGGCGAGCCTTGGAGCCTGACCAACTTTTCACTAGTATTAATGAATTGGTTATGAAAAGACTTATGCCTTAACCTATGAAGAAAATTGCAATGCAAATTCAAGTATTTGGAAGAGTTCAGGGCGTTGGTTTTCGTTATTATACCCAACAGAAAGCACTGGAACTCGGAATTACAGGATTTGTAAAAAACAAACCCGATGGAAGTGTGTTTATTGAAGCAGAAGCTGAAGAAACAAAACTTAATGAATTTCTGATGTGGTGTCATGCCGGCCCAGCCTGGGCGAAAGTTCAGGAAGTGAAATTTCAGGAATTGCCATCTCTCGGATATTCAAAATTTGATATTAAATAACACCATATGAGTAGATTAACATATTTACTAATCGCTTTTTTCCTGCTGCCAGTCATTGTTTCTGCACAGGAAGTCTTTGATACCTCCGAAGGTGAACTGAAAATTACCATTGTTGGTCATGCCAGTCTGATGCTTGAATTTCAGGATAAAATCATTCATATTGATCCATGGTCTAAAGTTGGTGATTATAGTACACTTCCTGATGCAGATCTAATTCTCCTAACACACGAACACCGCGACCATTTGGATCAGGCTGCTCTTAATGCGATTACTGCTAAAAACACTAAAATGATTTATACGCCGGTTTGCGATAGTATTTTAAACTTTGCAGGGAAAAAGGAAATTCTGGTCAATGGAGAGCAAACAAGTTTTGAAGGGATTTTTATTGAAGCCGTACCAGCATACAATCTGGTTCACAAAAGAAACAATGGTCAGCCTTACCATCCTAAAGGAAGAGGAAATGGTTATGTTTTAACTTTTGGTGATACCCGGCTTTATATAGCCGCAGATACTGAGGATATCCCTGAAATGAAGCTGCTTGAAGCAATTGATATTGCCTTCATTCCTATGAATATCCCTTATACCATGACGCCAAAAATGGCTGCCAATGCTGCCAGATTGATTCAACCCAAAATACTCTATCCTTATCATTATAGCGATTCTAACCTGAATGATTTGGTGGAATTATTGAAGAATGAAACTCAAATTGAAGTGAGGTTACGCTAAGTTTTTTTTGTTGCTCTGATCACATGTCTTTTTCCGGGAGGGCCAGGCAGGCGTTCAACAATAAAACCACATGCCCGTAAGGCTTCTTTTACACTTCCCCTTGCGCTGTATGTAACTAAAATACCAGGGTTTTTAAGTGCATTAAACAGTTTTGAGAAAACTTCTTTGCTCCAAAGTTCAGGCTGCACATTGGGGCTAAAAGCATCAAAATAAACGATGTCAAAACTTTGTGGCTCAGGTTCAAATTCCAGTAAATCAATTTGTTGCTTTCTTAAAATGAACTGTCCATTTTTAAACGTCAGCTCTTTATTTGAATGTGTGTGAAACGCACTGAACTCATTACTGAAGCCCAACAGTTCTGGTAATGTGGAATAATTAAGCTTATCAGAATACTCTCTGCTCAATGGAAATGCATCAATGGCAGTGTATGCTATATTAATGTTACTTTCACTAAGCCTTGCCAGCGTCAATAAGGCATTGAGACCTGTTCCAAATCCAATTTCCAAAAGATGTATGTTCTGCGGAGAATTATTTTGAATAAAAAAGTTTAAACCGTTTTGAATAAAAACAACCCTTGACTCTGTAATAGCTCCAAATGAAGAATGAAATGTTTCTCCGGTAATCGGATCACGCAGACTTGTGCTGCCGTCATTTGTTGCTATAAGTTCATATTCGGGTTTCGCTTTTTGCTGTTGCTTCATTTACTAATGCTTGTGATTAAAGTTAAGGGCATATGCAGGTTGTATCCGGCATAATCAGGATTTGGATGTACAACTTCAAAAATGTTATCATCCAAATAAAAAACAAAGTCCCCTGAATCAAAAGTAGCTACTCCATTGATATTACTTCCCTTGGCTATAAGATTTATTGTATTCGACGAAGAAGACCAAAGTTGGATCTTTTGCTTGTCGTACATATAATAATTGTCATTTTGAATAAAAACATTTCCTTTAAGCTGAAAATCCGGAATCGAATTTTCCAGCACAAAACTTTCACTATTTAAGTTGAAATTAATAATGTGCGTAGTCAGGTCATCGAGAGCAAACAAAAATAAATTGTGATCTACCGGATCAGCAATCATATCCACAGGCAAATGGTCTAATTCAAAACGCTTGTAATAAGAGCCGCTAACCCGAAAATAAAGATAAAGCCATTTTTTATCCGTCTGCAAATCGCGTACGGTTGCAAAAATATATTCATTATCAAATGCGACAGATGAAATACGATATGCCGTTTCCAATTTGGCTGTTACCTGCGTGAGGCCCGTTCTGAAATGATATAAACGCAAGTTGCCATTAAAATCTGAGAGCAAAATAGCTTGCTCGTCGAGATACCAGTCGCTGAATTTTGGTTCAGGAAACGAGGCCTCTTTCCGCCAAAGCGCCATAGAATCCCTGCCTGACCATATTTCTACCAAAGATAAATTTTCGGATAACAAAGCAATTAAATCGTTATGCGCATTGCCTTCAATCCGGCTTAATGGATAAGAAGTGACAAGAAATCTCTTCAGGAGAATGGAAGTAGTATCATAGCTTGAAAGAAATCCATTTTCCGAATTGTTATAGCCAAAAACAATTCTCTGACCTACCCCCTGCCCTTCGCTAATATTTACAGCTTGATACTTCAACTTGGTATGCTCACCATCATCAACCCTAATTTGAATAAATGCCTTGCCCGGAGGCAGATCAGTAGCGTTTAACCAATAGTTAATAACAGTATCCCGACTATTGATTTCTATCCATTCCGGATTACTTAAAGGAACAAAATCCTCGTTCACCCATCCAATCCTGGCCTGTTTAATAAACTGATCATCCGTAATACTAAAAGTAATTTGTTCACCTTCGCGATTAAAGTCAGGAGATTCGCCTTGCGGTGATATAAAAATAACAACAGGAATGCTGTTATTTGATTCTTTTTGACATGCAATCAATAAGATAACAAATAAAATCCAAAAAGCACCGGGATAGAGTTGCTTCACTGCTTCAGACTTTTTAACTTTGGCTAAATTAAGAAAACACTGATTGTTTATTACTTAAAATTTGAATTATGCTATACAACCTCCAGTTCTCAGAAGTATTATTTCTTGATATTGAAACTGTTCCGGCAGTTCCTACTTACAAAGGCTTAGATGAAAGAATGCAAAAACTTTGGGATAAAAAGGCCGAAAGAATCAAAAAAGATGATTCAGACACGCCCGAGAGCATTTATGATAGGGCAGGTATTTATGCAGAATTTGGTAAGATAATCGTCATATCCGTCGGTTTTCTGAATGGCAACGAATTCAGGATAAAGTCATTTTACGGAGATGATGAAAAAATGCTGCTTGAAGAATTTGCTGAACTGCTAAACCGTTACTATAATTATCCGGATAGTATGTTGTGCGCACACAATGGCAAAGAGTTTGACTTTCCATATATCGCCAGACGCATGATAATAAATGGGATTGACCTTCCATTGATTTTGCAGATGGCAGGAAAAAAGCCATGGGAGATTCGCCATTTGGATACTATGGAGTTATGGAAATTCGGGGATTATAAAAGCTATACTTCATTAGATTTACTCACTGCCGTATTCAATATTCCAACACCTAAAGACGACATTGACGGGAGTATGGTTGGCAAAGTTTACTGGGAGGACAAAGACCTGGAACGTATTCGTCAGTATTGTCAAAAAGATGTCTTAGCTATTGCACAACTCATGCGAAGATATCTGAACCTTCCCTTGATAACCGATGAACATGTTATTTTTGCCGATAATTAACAAGCAGGCCAATGGCAAAACACCTACTTTCAAAATCAACTTACATCAAAAGTCTGCAATGCCAGAAAGCACTCTACCTGCATAAAAAGCGGCCATTTTTGCGAGATAAAATGAGTACAGCTCAGTTGGCAAAGTTCCGGCGTGGCACAGCTGTTGGTGTATTGGCACGTGATCTTTATCCCGGCGGAATTGATATGACACCAAAATCGCCATCACAATATCAGATCAAAAGAGACGAGACTTTACTTGCACTTCAAAACCCGGAAATTAATGTCATTTACGAAGCTGTATTCCAATATGACGATGTACTAATTATGCTTGATATTCTTGTGCGGGAAGGTGATAGTTGGCGGGCAATTGAGGTTAAAAGTTCAAGAGGGTTGTCAGCAACTTATCTGCAAGATGCCTACTTACAATATTATGTTCTAAAAGGTAACAAGATACCTCTCGTTGATTTTGAACTATTGTATGTTAATAAGGACTATGTGCTGAAAGAAGAGTTGGAGCTTGCTGAACTTTTTATTTCTCAAAGTGTGATGTCGGCAGCAGAAGAATCGCTTGCTATAACTGCCTCCCAGGTTGAGGAAGCTAAAGCCACTTTGCAGCTAACAAAATCGCCCGAAGTAGCTATCGGAACCCAGTGCTACAAGCCTTATCCCTGCGATTTTATTGGTCATTGCTGGAAAAATATACCTCAAAACAGTATTTTGTATCTTTCCTCAGCAACACTTCAGCAACGTTTTGATTGGTATAATAGCGATATACAAAAGCCTGGTGAGTTGGAAAATACTGAATTGGCTGATCAGCTATCTGCCTTGGAACAACAAAAACTTTATCTTAATCAAAATCAGTTTGCAAATCATTTAAAAAGCTTTGATTTGTCAGCGCCTACGTTTCTTAAGTTTTTGTTTCATCAGCCTGCTGTTCCCGAATTGAAAGGCATGAAACCGTATGAACCTATTGTTTTGGCTATGAGTGCTTTTCAGCCATCAAACAAAACCCAACAAGTCTATCATTGGAATTGTGCTTCAGCGATCAGCGATTGGAAAAATATTTTTCAATTATTAAGTAAACTTTGGGAATCATCTGGCGTATTTATCTTCCATGAAGACAAGGTTTTTAATGAATTCCTGAATAAAAATGATGATATTTTTCGGGAAATCAAATGGATAAATTATGCTGATATTCTCCCGGATTCCGGTTTTATGATACCCTCAATTGATGAAAATCCCAACCAAAAACTCATTCAAAATCATATTTTTCCTGAACAAAAACCACTAAAAGAGGAAGCATGGCTGTTGAAGGACTTGCTTGATGATTCGATTAAAAATAGCAGGAAAGTTAGCTTTCAGCTGGAGCAGTATACAAAAAACCTGAAAGAAATTCACGAATTTCTTATTTCATCTACTGGCTTATAAGTACGTTTATCATGTCAACTTCCTGAAGAATCAAATTCCAAGCGCAAAAGCTAAAGTTATAAACATCTAATTCATCCGAAGCATCATATTTGTATTTTTGACCAATGAATCAAAACCAGAAAAGAACAGCAAAAAAATCTATTCCAGCAGGGGATCAATTAAAAGAAGTCCTGTTACAACACGGAAGAGTTCCACCGCAGGCCATTGAACTTGAAGAAGTTGTGCTAGGTGCTATGATGCTCGAAAAAGATGCCGTAAATGCTATTATCGACATCCTGAATCCGGAAGTTTTTTATAAAGACGCGCACCAGAAAATCTTTAAAGCCATTCATCAGTTGTTTTCCAAATCAGAAGCCATTGACATACTGACCGTCACAAATGAGCTGAAAAGTATGGGAGAACTTGATATTGTTGGTGGGCCATATTATATTTCCCAACTTACCAATCGGGTAGTTTCGGCAGCTAATATTGAGTTTCATGCACGCATTCTTATTCAAAAGTATATTCAGCGCGAATTGATAATGATTTCTTCAGACATTATCAAAGATGCTTACGAAGACACAACTGATGTTTTTGATTTGCTTGATAAAGCTGAAAGCGGATTGTTTTCGGTGAGTGAAAGTAATCTTCGCAGGAGTTTTTCAGCCATGCCAGAGCTTGTTAAACAGGCAATCGAAGATATTGAAAATGCCAAAAACAGTGATGCTAATTTGCGTGGGGTACCTTCAGGATTTACTGACCTTGACAGGATTACACAGGGTTGGCAAAAATCAGATCTGATTATCCTTGCTGCCCGTCCCAGTATGGGTAAAACAGCCCTTGCCCTTAACCTGGCTCGTAATGCAGCGGTAGATTTTAACAAACCTATTGCCTTTTTCTCGCTGGAGATGTCATCCGTTCAATTGGTAACCCGATTGATTTCAAGCGAGACTTATCTGGCTGCTGAAAAACTTCGTAAGGGCGATCTTCAGGAATATGAGTGGCAACAGCTTAACACTAAAATTGATCCACTCGTAAAGGCTCAGATGTATATTGATGATACACCCCAGCTATCTATTTTTGAATTGAGGGCAAAATGCCGGCGATTGAAGCAGCAGTTCGATATTCAGATGGTATTTATCGATTATTTGCAACTCATGACAGCTGGTGGCGATAACCGCGGAAACCGTGAACAGGAAATCAGCAATATTTCGCGTTCACTAAAGAGTTTGGCCAAAGAACTGGATATTCCTGTTTTGGCATTATCACAGCTTAGTCGTAATGTAGAAAGCAGACCAGGATCAAAAAAGCCAATTCTTTCTGACTTACGTGAATCTGGCGCCATTGAACAGGATGCAGATATGGTTATTTTTATTTACAGGCCTGAATATTATGGCATTAACGATGATGGTGAAGGCAATTCTGTGCAAGGACTTGCAGTGGTCAATATCGCAAAACATCGTAATGGTAAGCTGGGTGATGTTAATTTGAAATTTGTTGGCCAGTTTGCAAAATTTGAAGAACCTGAAAGCTTTGAGCATCATGCTGATTTAACGCCCAATACAGGCTTTGAGATGCCTCCTACAAAAACTATCGGATCAAAAATGAACGACGATTTTGACCCCTCACCCGATTTTGAAGATCCATTTTAAACAATAAAACAATTATCATGAAAACTTTAAAAAATTCAGTTATCCTTTTTCTTTTTGCCACAGTTGCACTGGCATTTATGCCGGCAAAATCGCATTTGTTTTTATACAAACTTGAAAAAGGAACAAAATCACAACTGGAAATTAAAACTACCCAAAATATTTCCATGACCATGTCAGGTCAAAGTGTAAATATTAAACAGGAGGTTACACTAAACCAATCCGTTGAGGTTTCGAATGTAGATGAAGCAGGAAATACTGATTTATCAATTGTTTATGACAGAATACGCTTTAAGCAAAACGCGATGGGAATGGAAGTGGAATGGGATTCTGAAAATCCGGAAGCTTCTGAAGGAAATATGATGGCACAGCAAATTGCCGGACAGCTCAATAAAGCGCTCGACAAAACAATTACAGCAACGATAGATCCACTTGGAAACCCTGTGCAAAACAATAGTAATGAAGTACTGGGCGAAAGTAATGTTTCAGGATTTGAAACGGGCATGCTTGTAATATTTCCTGATCGTGAAGTAGCTGAAGGAGATACCTGGGAGGTAGTTACCCAACCAGATCCCTCAAATGATTTTACCATAACAGCAGTGTATAAACTTGATGAATACAAAGGCAAAGCTTCCACAATAAGCTTTGAAGGAACTGTTAGCGGTACAGAAATGAATGGAGCACCGGCAAAGCTTAGCGGAACTATAAGCGGAAAAGCTACTATCGATAACAAAACCGGTTGGTTAATAAATTCTACTTCAATGCAAACGCTGGAAATGGAAATGGAACAACAAGGCCAGACCATGCCAATGAAAATGACCAGCTATACAGAGCTTACTGCCAAATAAAACTATTTTTAGGATATTTCTTCAACCAGGGTTTTATATAGTTTGCTCATTTATAAAAGGAAGTCAAATTTAATATTATAGCGTTGAAGACCTTTAAGAAAATTGTCCATTATTTTTTATCTGGTATAGGTGTGGTGGCAATCATCATGATTATACTCAGCTTCACCAGCCTTCCCTATCATGCCTATCATTGGACAGGCTATTTTAATAATAATGTACCTGATTCAAAGCCTAATACGATTGTTCTGATGGGTGCGGGGGGCTTCCCGGGATCAGAAAGTTTGCTTAGGTGTTATTATACTGCCGAAGCTGCAAGTGAATTTCCTGAAGCAAACATAATAATTGCGTTTCCTGCTGATACGAATAATTTTGAAGCAAGCGATCATCAGTTGATGATCAGAGAATTGATGCACAGAGGTGTTGACAGTAGTAGAATTACCTCTGAAAAACAAGGGCATAATACCTATACTCAGGCAGTAAACATATCAAAAATGATAAACCTGGAAAGCAGACTTTTAATAGTTACTTCTCCGGTACACACCTACAGAAGCATCAAAACATTCGAAAAGCAAGGATTTAAATATGTATTTTCCAGCGCAACCATTGAAGGATATACAGCGGATAGTTTGTTTCTGTCAGCGTCAGATAAAAACAGAAAAATAAAAAGCCCGGATTCAAATCTGGGCTTTAGATACAATATGTGGGGTTATCTTAAATATCAAATTGAAGTAGCCCGCGAATGGATAGCAATTGCGTACTACAGGTTTAAAGGATATCTGTAACTAGTTTTTTAAAACCTGATTTACCAGTCCGGCAGCTTCTTCAAGCTTAATGGCTGAAAACACTTTTAAGCCGGATTTATCTATAAGCTCTTTACCTTCTACAGCATTTGTCCCTTGCAGTCGCACAATTATTGGTACATCGATTTCACCTATATTTTGATAAGCATCTACAATACCCTGAGCTACGCGGTCGCAGCGCACAATGCCTCCGAAGATATTAACCAAAATTGCTTTTACATTAGGGTCTTTTAAAATTATTCTGAAAGCCTCTTCAACACGTTTAGCATTAGCCGTACCACCTACATCCAGGAAGTTAGCCGGCTCACCACCATACATCTTGATTAAATCCATTGTAGCCATGGCTAAACCAGCGCCATTAACCATACAGCCAACATTTCCATCCAGTTTCACATAATTCAGGTCAAATCGACTGGCTTCCACTTCAATAGGATCCTCTTCGTTCAAGTCGCGCATCTCTGCGATATCAGCATGACGGAATAGTGCATTATTGTCAATAACAACTTTTGAATCAGCAGCAAAAATTTTATCGTCAGCCGCTTTTATCACTGGATTTATTTCAAAAAGACTGGCATCACTTCCAACATAAGCGTTAAAAAGTGCTTTGATAAATTTTTGCATTTCTTTAAATGCGGTGCCGCTTAAACCAAGGTTAAAAGCAATCTGACGTGCTTGAAAAGCCTGTAATCCTGTGGTAGGATTGATTTCCTCTGTAAAGATTTGATCGGGCGTTTCTTCGGCTACTTTTTCTATATCCATTCCACCGCGAGGTGAATACATAATCATGTGACGGCCTGTGGCACGGTTTAGCAGCATACTTACATAAAACTCCTTAACTTCAGCTGGTCCGGGATAATAAATATTTTGCTCTATCAATACCCGGCGTACGAGTTTTCCTTCAGCGCTTGTTTGAGGGGTTACGAGCATCATTCCAATAATTTGATCCGTAAATTTTTCTACCTCTTCGAGCGACTTCGCAATTTTAACACCACCACCTTTTCCGCGTCCGCCAGCATGTATCTGGGCTTTAACTGCCCATCTGTCAGAACCAGTTTTCTTTTGGATTTCTTTGGCAGCTTCTACTGCCTTGGCCGGAGAATCCGCTACAATACCCATTGGAACAGACACACCGTATCCGCTTAATATTTGCTTCCCTTGAAATTCGTGTAAATTCATAATGCAACAAAAGTTATTTGATGGTTTTTCGAAGCCCAAAAATAGGACTATTTAGTAAATGGACATATACAAAAGTATCAATTTATTATGGGATAAGCCCAGATTATTTTTAGTTATCAAAAAGCTGCTGGTATCTGCTTGATTTCTGTATTTTTGCCAACAGATTAACCACCTATGATTAAAGCTGCTCAAATTGTTAAATCATTTGGAAAACTTCAGGTGCTGAAAGGACTTGATTTAGCTGTTTCTCAAGGCGAAGTTGCCAGTATAATGGGGCCTTCTGGAGCCGGAAAATCTACTTTACTACAAATCCTTGGAACGATTGAGCGTGCAGATAGTGGTGAGTTACTTATTGACAATACTGCTGTAAACACTTTGACGCCAAAAGCGCTTGCAAAATTCAGGAATAGTAAAATTGGTTTTGTTTTTCAGTTTCATCACCTTTTTCCTGAGTTTACTGCACTAGAGAACATCTGTATACCTGCATATATCGCTGGAACCAGCAAAAAGGCTGCCACAAAAAGGGCGATGGAGTTGCTGAGTTTATTGCAGTTGGAGCAAAGAGCCGACCATAAACCGGCTGCACTTTCTGGTGGCGAACAACAGCGTGTGGCAGTTGCCAGGGCTTTGGTAAACAAACCATCAATAGTTCTTGCGGATGAGCCTTCCGGAAATTTGGATAGCAGCGCGGCAACACAACTGCATCAATTGTTTTTCGATCTCCGTGATCAATTTAATCAAACCTTTGTTATTGTTACACACAATCCTGAATTAGCAGGAATGGCTGACAGAAAATATACGCTTTCTGACGGCATCTGGCAGTGAACCAAACATACAATAATGCAGCATTTTATCCGTTTCAATCAAACTTGCTAAACTTAATTCAATAATGTTCAGGTACTTATTTACTTTTATTCTTTTTTCAACATTTCTCAGCTTTCAATTACCCGTTTTAGCTCAGGAATTAAGTCAATCTTATGAATCCCTGATGCAGTCGGGAAATGCAAAGTTTGAGTCTGGCGATTTTATCAGTGCTAAAACATACTTTGAGATGGCTCTGCAAAAGAAAAAAGATGATGCAAATGCTCAGCAACGTTTGGTAGAGACGGTTGAACGGATAAAAGACCAAATGGAAAAGCAGGAAAGCTTTTACCTTCGACTCGATTTGGGAGACCGGCTGCTGGCCGATAATAAACTGGAAGAAGCAAAGAAAGCCTTCGAGCAGGCGCTCGAAATATTTCCGGAAGACAAATATGCCCAAACACAACTTTCAACAATCAATAAAACCCTTGAAGATCAAGCTCAAAAGCTTGCGGAATACAATCAGGCTTTAACATTAGGAAGTAAACTACTGGAAGAAGCAAAATATGAAGAAGCTATTTTACAGTTCGATCAGGCGCTAAGCTTATATCCTGAACAACAAGAACCTTCTTCCCTTAAAAGCCAGGCAGTTCAGTTGCTGGAACAAAGAAGATTGAAGGAAGGTGAAGCCTCAGCTTTAGTAAGCGAAGCAAATAATCAAATACTCAGAAAAAACTATCCTGAAGCCATCAGCAAGCTTGAACAAGCACTCGCGCTAACGCCAAACGCGGAAGACATCAAACAACTGCTTGCTGATACACAAATACATGCTGAAAAATTCGAGAACTTTTCTCAGGCGCTGGAAGCTGCAGATCAATTGTATAGCAGCAAAAGCTTCGAACAGGCGCGTGCAAAGTATGCTGAAGCACTTAGTATTCAGCCTGATGATGCCTATTCACAAGATATGATTCGTAGGATCGATGAAACACTTCAAAGTGATGAATACCTGGCGCAGCAAGAATACAATGCCGCTATGGCAGAAGGAGGCATCCTTGAATCACAGTCGGAATGGGAACAAGCAAAAACAGCCTACGAAAAAGCTTTATTGGTGAAACCGGGCGATGAAGTGGCTGAAACAAAAATTGCAGCAATGCAATCCAATCTGTTGAATGAAAACTATTTACAGGTACTTAATACAGCAACTAGCCTGTTGGATCAAAATGAACTGCGCGCCGCCCGTGAAAAATATGTTGAGGCTTTCAATCTTAAACCTTCCGAGCCTGAACCTCAGCAAAAAATTCAGCAAATAGATCAAATGATTGCCACTGCTGAAGCTGCTGCCCAGCAGGAAAACGAATATAATCGTTTGATTACGCTGGCTGCAGAATCCTATGCCAATGAGCAGTTGGCCCAGGCACTGGATTACTATCAGCAAGCAGCGGCCCTAAAACCAGATCAGGCGAGTATTACTTCAAAAATTGGTGAAATAAATTCGTTGATTAACGAGAAAGAAGCCCTGCAGCAACGTGAAAACAATTATTCAGCTTTTATTACTTCAGCAGATGAAGCCTTTAATGCTGAGCAATGGGAGAAGGCGCTGTCAGACTATACAGCAGCATCTGAACTTTTTGCAGACAGGGAATACCCCCTGGAACAAATCAATCTTATCAATGAAAAAGTAGCTGCCTTAGCAGAAGCCGAAGCACTTGAAAATGCGTATAATACTTACATCACACAAGGTGATGCTGCATTGGTAGAGGAACGGGCAATTGATGCCAGGTCAGCCTATGAAAGTGCATTGTCAATTAAACCAGACGAAAGCTATCCGCAGAATCAACTAATCAAAGCAGAGGCCTTACTCGCAAAAATGGCTGAAGAGCAGGCTCGCGAAGAAGCTTTTAGTCTTCAGTTGAGTATGGCTGACAGTTTGTTTGCTGCCTCAGAATGGGAAAATGCACGTCTGGCCTATCAGGAAGCTGAAAACCTGAAACAAAGTGAATACATCACAACTCAGCTGGATGCCATTGAAACCAGATTAAACGAGCTGGCTGAAGCGGCAGCACTTGAAGCGCGCATTGCTAAACTTCAAAAAGATGCAGATGAAGCACTTTTAGCTGAGCAATGGCAACAAGCAATAGATTTATACGATCAGATATTGTCGCTCGAATCTACTAATGCCAATGCTATTAGCAATAAGGAACAGGCAATGGCCGCACTTGCAGCAGAAGCTGCTGAGCGTGAACAAAGATTTAATGAAGCTATAATTGCCGGTGATGAATTTATGGAAGATAAAGCCTATGCCGAGGCTTTGGAACAATATAAACTTGCTAAAGGTATTCAGCCGGATAATCCCATTGCCGATAACAAAATAAAATCTGCAGAAGAGATACTTGAAGCAGAAATGATGAAGCTTCGCACTGTGTATAACAAACTTATTCGGGAGGCAGATCAGTTTTACGAATCCAAAACCTATGACAAAGCCATAGAACAATACAGCAAAGCAGATCAACTTAAAACCGGCGACCCCTACCCTGCTGAAATGATCGCCTCGATCACAAAACAGATGGAAGAAAATATGCTGGTTGAATTGAACCTGAATCCCATAATAATTTCTTCCGGAGAGGCAAAGCGATTTACTTTTACACCAGTAAATATTGCTGAACGGAGATCAAATTATATCCTTATTAAAGCCAGAAATACAGGCGAAAAGGGCTTTCCACTTATCGTAGCTTTTGGCAGCTCCTCAGGAAGAAACGGAGGCTTTGTATTACCCATCCCGGATGATGATCAATGGCACGATTTTGTTGTAAGGATTGGTTCCCAATACAAATGGTTTAGCGAAGACAATAACTGGATTGAAATTCTCCCTGAAAATGGAGAAATAGAATTAGGAATTGCCCAGATTTCGCGGGGTTTCTGACAAATTTCGTCATTCGAAGGAATTCGTTAATTTTGTTGTTGCTGATTTTTTGACTTCTGGAAACCTTTTGGCTTCAGAAGTTGTCTCTGTCAGAGTGGTTTATTTTACCCGACAATGCTATGGATTTATTGGAAAAACATTTTGAGTCGTTCAGATTAAATACCATTGGAAACGAATTGGTTTTCAATACTCCTTATGGTCAACAAAAAATGATTTATGCCGACTGGATCGCCAGCGGCCGGCTCTATCAACCTATAGAAGATAAATTAATTAACACTTTCGGACCGTTTGTAGGTAACACCCACACCGAAACAAGCGAAACTGGTACGCTAATGACGAAAGCCTACCATTTAGCGCATAAAAAAATTAAACAGCATGTTAATGCCGGCCCTAAAGATGTGATTATCACAGCAGGTTCAGGTATGACTACGGTTGTAAACAAGCTTCAGCGCATCATGGGGCTTAAAAGTTGTGGTGTGCTCAGTAAAGGCAATTGCATTCAGAAAAATACTGAGAGACCAGTAGTTTTTATCTCTCACATGGAACACCACTCCAATCACACCAGCTGGATCGAAACCAATGTTGATGTAGTTGTTCTCAAACCAAACAAGGATTTGCTGATCAACCCCGATGAGCTTCGGGAACAATTGGAAAAGCACAAAAACCGTCCGTTTAAAATTGGTGCTTTTACTGCGTGTTCTAATGTTACCGGTATTGAAACTCCTTATCATGATTTAGCAAAGATTATGCATGAATACGGTGGTGTGGCTTTCATAGACTTTGCTGCCTCTGCTCCCTATGTTGACATTGACATGCACCCGGCCGATGATGAGATGAAAAAACTGGATGCCATTTATTTCAGTCCTCATAAATTCTTGGGTGGTCCGGGAAGTTCAGGCGTTTTGGTTTTTGACAGCAGTTTATATAAAAATGCCACACCTGATCATCCCGGAGGCGGCACTGTAGATTGGACAAATCCATGGGGAGAATACAAATACATCGACGATATTGAGCTAAGAGAAGACGGCGGGACTCCCGGGTTTATGCAAGCCATTCGCACAGCCCTTTCCATTGAAGTTAAAAACCAAATGGGAACTGACCAGATGAGAGAAAGGGAGCATCAGCTTGTAAAAATGGCTTTTGAGGCTTTCCGAAAGATTCCGGGGGTTCATATTTTAGCCGATAATATTGAAGACCGGTTAGGTGTGTTTTCCTTTTTTATTGATAATGTCCATTTCAATCTGGTAGTAAAACTTTTAAACGATCGCTATGGTATTCAGGTGCGGGGTGGCTGTGCCTGTGCCGGCACTTATGGTCATTATCTGCTTGATGTGAGTCACGATAAAAGTAAGAAGATCACTGATTTAATCAATCATGGAGATCTTTCTCAAAAACCAGGATGGATAAGGGCTTCACTGCACCCCACCATGACAGATAACGAACTCCTGAAACTGATTGAAGGCGTTACTGAAATCTCAAAAAATGCCTCTAACTGGGAAAAGGATTATGTCTATAACAGATATACCAATGAGTTCAGGCATTTGAATGAGCCTGAGGATAAGACCATTTGGGTGGAAGATTGGTTTAATCTTGAGAAATAAAGGTATTCGGCACTATACTAAAACGGAACTGGAACCCACTTCAAACCGTATACTACTGCTTGAAAAAGAAAATGATGCGCTGATAAATGGAAAGAGTTGAGAGAGCCAATGAAATTTATGACTTTTTCAAAACAACAATTTTCTTTGAAATATTAAAAAAATAATAATCGACTTATTTTCCTGTGCTTAGAAGAATTTCTTCAAAATCTTTCATTTCCTTGTGAAATTTATATCTACATTTTAAAGAGGCTTTATCAGCATAATTGCATTTAATTATAGCATTTTTTGCATTTAAATATTTGGTATACAAGGGATTTTCAAATAAAACTACTGTGAAAAGTTTAGCTTGTAGGTCTTTAACTTTAATTTTTAGTGGGTCATATCCATGCGTATCTAAATATACTATGCTATCAGCTGCAATTTCATTTACTTTTAATTGATATGGCATATCATTATCATAAATTTTAGCCCAATTTGCTTGCCCATTTGGTAATAAACAATAAATGATTGCATCACGCTTATCAATAGGCATATTATTATGATCTTTTAAATTAAAGTAAAAAACATTTTCATCCTCTTGAACCAAGTTTGAACTGTAAGTAGACCTTGTATTGCCGATATAAGAAAGGTCATTAACTATTTCAAAACTATTTGTTGTCTCGCAATGTTCTTTAATAAAACCTCCTCCGATTACATTTCCAAATTTAAACTCAGCATAATTATCGTGCAGTAATAAACTATCATTGTTTTCATTGTAAAATGTTTTGACCTGTTTATTGTTTTGACTAGTAACTGTCAGAAAAGCAAATAGTAATGTAATCATAAATAGTACTTTTCTCATATCAAAAATTTAAAATGTTATAGAAAAAAATCCATACTCATGAACATTCTTATTGTTTATAATAAACTTTTCCCCTTAGCTGGCGCCGATTTGCAATCGGTGACCATTAATACTTGCTTTTGGTTTCATACATTAGGCTTAGGCTTCGAAAATAATCAATTTTCGTAAATACTTCACAGATATTTTATTTACAGTTGTTTCGGTTTACTAAAGATTATAACCGATACGGATTGCACTACGGCATGCTCATCCCTGGCAAATCCTCACCCCAGCCTGGGGATTTCTTTTTAAATAATCCAAACAATTTGAAAATCCGTCTCAAATCACAGGCTGTAATGACAAGCTTGATTTAATATTTTATGATTTTTCTTGTTATAAATGTACCTCCAAAATAAATATGCACAAAATACAACCCATTAGGATATTCACTGATATCAATTTCATTATTTCTTGTTTCTAAAACGACTTCACCCATTATATTTCGGATATCAATTTTATCATGCTCCGCGTTCTTAATATAAAACTTTCCTGATGTTGGGTTAGGATATAATATAGGTTTAGCTTTTAATGATAGATTACTTATTGAAGTTGGATAAATACTCGATATTGTATCTCCTGCAACAATACCATGCTCTGCATCAGTATTATAGGCAAATTCTTTAACATCTAAATAAACTTTAGCTGTTCCATAATCTTGTCCATAGTAAGTTTGGGTTTTGAGTAAAATCCACCCATAAAAACACTCACCATTTCTCATGTCTGTAAATGCCAGATAACGATGCGAGTAAAAATTACTACAATAAAAAAGAAGATCATTGTGCGAAAACAACAAATAATTATATATGGGATCCCAGCTAATATTGTTATCAATCGTATCTCCTGCCATAAAGCCTTCTATAAAACATACTACATTTGGATCACTAGAACCAAATTGATTATTTCCATTTATAGAATTAACAGTTACGAAAAAATTTGCTGTAGAATGGGGTGAAATAAAATTGTATTGATAAGCAAGTCTAAAACTTATATCATTAATTGAATCTCCATTTATATCAATAGAAAAATTCGCGGTATCAGAGGAACCATTTTCATAAACTGTTGTAACCGTATCTGGTAAAAAGTCATAAAATTGAATTTGACTAAAACCATATTTAGCCAAGAGTAAAAAAAACATCAAACTAAATAATTTTGTATAAGTGTTCATATCAGATATGGTATTAAAATGGTTGCCAAGGTTTATGCATTATTAAGTTATCCATTTAATAAATCATTTTTAATTGCACCCTTAATATACAAACTTTATTTTTAAAGGCTGGCGCCGATTTACCAGGGCTGAGCCTGCCGAAGAGCAATCGGTGTCCGTAAAACTAGCTTTTGGTTTCATGTATTAGGCTTGAGTTTCGAAAATAATCAATTTTCGTAAATTCACACATGGCATCAAAAAAAAGGATATTCAGCACAATACTAAAACGGCACGGAATCGGGATAAAGGTATCTTACCACAAAAAACAACAACAGCACCATTACACCTATGGCACTGAATGTTATACCCAGCGCTTTTTTCTTTTTAACAAAAAACCAAACGGCTAAGCCAAAAAATAACAGTGAAAATATTAAAAGCTGAAGTATCATTGTTTCTTATTTAAATTGATCAATCCGTTGAATTTTTTCAATGCCACTGATTTTACCCAGACGGTAAATCAATTGCTCTAGGTGGTCAGTATCTTTTATTTGCAACACAAGTCTGCCATCAAACCTACCATCTCTTGTATCAAAAGAGATACTACGCATATTCACTTTCATATCATTGCTAATCACCTGCGTAATCTCACCAACCAATCCCAGCGTGTCTTTTCCACCAATGCGCAAAGCAGTTTGAAAACCAGGGCTGTCTATCGAATCTTTCCAACGCACCTGCATAATACGATAGGGATAATTTGATTTAAGTCTGCGGGCATTCGGACAGCCTGAGCGATGAATGGTAACACTGCCTCCTATGGTTACAAATCCAAAAACCTGATCGCCAGGAATGGGATTGCAACACTTTGCTAATCTGTAATTAACATTACTTATCGATTCATCAATAACCAAATAATCATCCTTGTGCTGCTGCAACGAATGCTTTTTTGATTCTTCTGCCAGCCTTTCAGTCAATTCCTTTTCTGTTTTTACTGGCTGTACAACTTCAGCCTGCAAAAACTTCTTCACTTCGATAAGGTCAATTTTATCGGTAGCAATGTCATGATATAATTCAATAGAAGAAGCTGTTTTATAATGTTTTACGAGATTATTAACAATTTCATCCACATTAGAAAATTTCCAGTTCTTCAACTTTCTGAACAACATTGCCTTACCAATTTCAGCTTCTTTCAGTTCTTCCTCCCTCAAAAACCGCTTGATCTTTGATCTTGCTCTGTCAGTAACAACAAAATTGAGCCAGTCAGTTTTCGGACTTTGCTTTTTATTGGTAATTATTTCAACTCTGTCGCCGTTTACAAGCTCATGGCGGATGGGTACTATGCGATTGTTTACCCTGGCCCCATTGCAACTGGAGCCAACCTGAGTATGAACTTCGTAAGCAAAATCCAATACGGTAGACCCTTTAGGTAATTGTTTAAGATCGCCGTTTGGTGTAAAAATAAAAATCTTGTCTGACTGATATTTGTTGCTGTTGCGATAGGAATAATCAAAATTAAGTTGATCAGGATTTTCAAGGATATCACGCACCTGGTTCAGCCATTGTTCAGCATCCATGGCACCCGTAGCGTCTTTATACTGCCAGTGCGCAGCCTGTCCTTTCTCAGCAATTTCGTCCATACGTTCGGAGCGAATTTGTACTTCTACCCATTTACCATCCGCCATTTGAACTGTGGTGTGCAGCGATTCGTAACCTGAAGCTTTGGGTGTGGTGATCCAGTCGCGCAGCCGTTTGGGGTTTGGTGTATAAATGTCTGTAACAATGGAATAAATTCTCCAACAGTCTTCTTTCTCCTTTTTCAAAGGACTTTTAGTGATTATCCTGATAGCAAAAATATCATAAACCTGCTCAAATTCAACATTTTGAGCTTTCATCTTAGCATAAATGGAAGAGATAGATTTAGTTCTCCATTTGATATTACAGTCAAAACCCTGTGCAATGAGCTCCCGTTGAATAGGTTGAATAAACTCTTGCATTAGCACTTCCTGCTTGGTTTTGCTTGCTGCAATTTTTTCACTAATGGCCTCATAGATATCAGGATGTTCATAGCGTATTAGCTTTTCCTCAAATTCGGCCTTGATGCGATACAATCCTAACCTGTGTGCAATAGGAATATACAGGTGTTTTACTTCATGAAAAGATAACTGCAGCCGCTCTGGTTCAGAATCTCCCGGATTTCTTAAATCATAAAGTCGGTGAGCAATTTTAAGCAGAATAACACGGATATCTTCTATCAGGCTTAAAAACAGTTTTCTGAAATTTTCTGACTGGTAGGATAGTCTTTCAGTCTGAAGGTTTGAAACCTTATTGAACCCTTCAATGATAAGGGCTACGCTGTTGCCAAATGTTGCCTCGATTTGTTGGAGATTAAGCGTTGTTTTTTGGTTACTGCCATGCAGAAATGCTGCAATAACCGTTGTACTGCTCATTCCTAACTCTTCAACTGCAATGATTGCCAGTTCACACAAATGTAACAGATAAGGCTTTCCTGTCGGAAGTCTTTTCTTTTCATAAATTCCTTTGGCAAGCGTAAATGCCTCATCCACCAGTAAAAGTCGTTCCTTTGAGGTGCTGGGTATGAGTAATGTTTTCAGCTTATCATATGCCAAATCTATTTGTTGATGCTCTTTAATATTCAACAAGTCAAATAAGTATTAATAAACAAGTTCCCCATATCGGTGTATGGGGAACTTTACTTTATTGGATTATTTAGAATCTTTTGGGTTATCCTTACTTCCGCCACCCAGATTTTGATTGGAAGGATCAGAGATAGAATCACGCATCTTAGTATCGGCCTGAATATTCTGGAATTTATAATAATCCATGATACCCAAGTTTCCTTTATTAAAGGCATCTGCAATTGCTTGTGGTATAAGCGCTTCGGCCTGAATCACATTGGCACGTGCCTCTTGTGCCTTAGCACGCATTTCTTGTTCCTGAGCTACAGCCATTGCTCTTCTTTCTTCTGCTTTGGCTTGTGCGATATTTTTATCAGCATTGGCCTGATCCATCTGCAGCACCGCACCAATATTCTTTCCGATATCAATATCGGCAATATCAATGGAAAGGATTTCGAAGGCTGTACCCGAATCAAGGCCTTTTTTCAGAACAACTTTTGAAATTGAATCAGGATTTTCAAGCACCTGCTTATGAGAATCGGCAGAACCAATGGAAGACACAATACCTTCGCCCACACGTGCCAGAATTGTTTCTTCGCCAGCTCCTCCAACCAACTGTTTGATGTTTGCCCTAACGGTTACCCTTGCCATGGCAATCAATTGAATACCATCTTTGGCAACAGCGGCAACTTTTTTAGTATCAATCACTTTTGGATTCACAGACATTTGAACCGCTTCAAAAACGTCTCTACCGGCCAGATCAATAGCTGTGGCTGTTTTGAAATTTAAATCCATATTGGCTTTGTCAGCAGAGATAAGTGCATTTACCACTTTTTGCACCCGACCACCAGCCAGAAAATGCGCTTCTAGATCGTCACGCTCCATTTGAATGCCAGCTTTGGTTGCAGCAATCATGCTGTTTACAATCACTGAAGGCGGCACCTTACGCCAGCGCATCAAAATCAGCTGGAGTAACGAGATTCTAACGCCGGAAACAAGCGCTGTAAACCATAACCCCACCGGGATAAAGTAAAAAAGGAACCAAATAAGAAACAGCGCTCCCAATCCAATCGCAATTAAGATATACAAGTCGTTCATAATCAATTATTTTTAATATGTTTAACAAAAATTTTATTGTGTTCTACTTTAATTACTTCTACCAACTGGTCTTCATCGATAAACTCGGAGCGCGCATGTACCTCATAAAACTCATTGTTTATCAAGGCTTTTCCTGACGGAGCACATCGGCTGACTGTTGTACCGGTATCACCGGCTTTAATTCCGGATTCATCAAAAATATTAACACGCGAGTCAACATTTTTCTTAAGCATAAAGCGGTTCCAGGTGTTTGACCGAAGTGCAAGCACTAAAAAAACCAGATTTAAGGCAATTGTTCCTACCAGAACAATATGCCCTTCATTGGTACCAATGCGCGAATAACTCAGAAAAACAGCCACAACCATCAACGCAAATCCAAAAATTCCGGCAACTCCCATGCCTGGAATTACCAATATCTCAAGTAAAACCATTAAGAGGCCTACTACAATAAGTGCTATGATGATTGTCCACATATTATTCTATGCTTACGGTAAGTTTTCGGTTTAACAATTCACTTTTAATGGGTTGCAATATGTCATCTGAACCCGACTTAATTTGACATTTACCCTTGTAATGGGTTATCCATGCACAAGTTTCAGCTTGCTCATAGGTATGATCACAAACTTCAACCAGACTTTCAATAACGAAATCAAAAGTATTCACTTCGTCATTGAATAAAATCAATCTTTTTTCTTGATAATCAACAACTTGATCTTCAGGCGACAAAAATTCCTTTTCTTTCGTCATAAATGGATCCAATTATTTATCGACAATAAAGGTACAAATATATCTGATCGGCAGCTATTCTTTCGTTAATTTCTATTAAATCAGTTAAAGAAATTTTCATTTTAAGCTTTGCCAAGACATTTAGGGTGAAAAATAAATCTACGATTAGCTAAATTTGCAGCATGAATACTTGGCTGAATAATTTTGAAAACTTAATTAATTATTTGGATGTCAGATTAAAGGAAAGACTTCCAGGGCCGCAGGCGCATTTAAAAATGGAACCAGCTTCGCGGAAGGAGTTTTTAAACATTGCTCATCCAAGCCCGCCCCGCAAAAGTGCTGTTCTAATTTTACTATTTGAAGACAAGGGGCAAATTAAAACGGTTTTCATCAAGCGAAACACTTACGATGGTGTGCACAGCGGTCAAATTGCCTTTCCGGGTGGTCGCTATGAGGAATACGATAAAAACCTGACAGATACCGCACTAAGAGAAACAGAAGAGGAAATTGGTGTAAAAAAAAACAGCATCACAACTATTGGAAGTTTAACTGAGATTTATATTCCGCCAAGTAATTTTGATGTGCTGCCGGTTATAGGCTATACTAAGAGTTTACCTGCGCTGACACCTGATCCAAAAGAAGTTTCAGATGTATTTTCTATCGCGCTCGATCAGCTTATTTCGCCTGAAAGCCTGAACAAAAGCACCATCGTATTGAAAAATGGAAAATCAATTGAAATTCCGTGTTTTCAAATTTCCAAACATACAATTTGGGGAGCTACTGCAATGATTTTAAGTGAATTCATTGAAATAGTCTCCCCAAAATAATATAATTACAATCCTAAGCCTGAATAATTTCTATTTCATGCGTTATTTCGGCTCCTTTTCGTAAAAGCTCACTTACGCCGCAGTAACGTTCTTGTGACAGATTGACAGCTTTCTCAATTTTATCGCGGTCAAGATCTTTTCCTTTAAAGGTATATTTAATATGAAATTTGTGGTAATACTTTGGATGCTCCTCGGTTAGTTCACCACTTACTTCAATATTAAAATCTTCCGGTTCAACGCGCATCTTCCTTAAAATTGAAATCACATCCATACCGGTACAACCACCCAAAGAGGCCAATGTAAGTGGTTTTGGCCGGGGACCTTTATTCTGGCCACCAACTTTTTCATCGGCATCAATTGTTAGTTTAAATCCATTTACATCCACTTCAAAGGCCATATCGCCTGACCAGTTTACTGAAACTTTGCTCATAGTTTTATTGTTTTATTAATTATGTCCAATAAATCCCGGAATTATTCCGGCTTGTAAAGAATCAATAAGCATGCCATCAGATCTGAACCGATAAACCCAACCATTCTGAACATAATTTCCTGCATCGGTTACGATGATTTGCTCATCTTCGGGATGAATACCCATGGCAAAATAATTCCTTCCTTCAGCCGCTATCAGAGGCGTTGAGGGTAGATTTTCATCTTGGATGGATAAGCTAAAAACATCTTCATTGATATAGAAAAGCCTGTCGCCTTGCGCGTTAATATGCAATTGCTCCGGAGAAGATTCCAAAACAGGAAAATTAAAACGTTTTTCGATCATCCTGCTCTGCGGATCTATTCGAAACAAGGCAGGAAATTCATCATTCAAATAACCTCCACTGCACAACACCCAAATCTTATTGTTTTGATCCACAACAATGCTATTTGGCTCTTTGGCAACGATAATGCTATCGACTAACTGATCAAGATTGACATCGATAATCTGAACAGTATTGTTAGGTTGTGTTTGGTTATATTCAGACCAATTGGTCACAAAAACTTCATTATTTACCAAAGCCATTGCTTCCGTTGTTTTACCTGTTTCAATGACTCCTAATGGTTGCATGGTCATAGGATTAAACACAAAAAGCCCTTTCAATTGCAGGTCAGAAACATAGGCCTTTTCTGCATCAACCATTTGGATGTAGCGTGGAGATTGTAGTTCAGTTATTTTTCTTTTAAAAACTCCTGAACTTGCATTAATAACATAAATATATGCTGAGTTATTTACCACTATATAGGCTTCGCCTTTCCAAAAAGTGATGCTGTGAGCCACATCTCCCAAAGGAGAATTATTTCGCTTATAGAAAATATTGTTGGTCATAATGGCAGAATCCTCATCAAAAAATGAAAGAGAAGCGTTACCAGAAGTAAAATTACCCTGATTTAATACAAAAAAGCCTTTACCCAGATTATTTGAAGGCAAAGGTTGAGGCGAATCAGAATCCAACTTAGTACAAGCTGAGGTGCTGATAATTGCTATGATTATTAAAAACACTAATTTTTTCATTCTTTATTATTTTTTATTGACTTGATACCTTAGTGCAAACGAAAAATTTCGTCCTGGCATGGCGCGCCACCTAATGGCCTGATAGTCCTTATCAAGCAGATTATTTATTTGGAAGCTTATTGAAAATGATTTCCACGCTTTATTTATTGAGAAATGATGCAAAGCATAGGCTGGCAAGGCAAAACCGTAAAACTCCTGCTCGTTTAAACTAGTATTTCGCTTACCGGTATAAACTATTGTATAAACAAGTTGCCAGTTTTTGAATTGAAGCTGGTACACCAGGTTCGCATGGTGCAATGGAATATATATCAACTGTCTGCCCTGAGTATTTTCAATCCGGGCATGTGTGCTTTCATCTGTTGTGCGGGAATAAGTGTAATTAAAGTTTATGCTGTTTTGCACCTTTCCAAAAGCAAAGTCGGACTTAATAAACAGTTCCGCTCCTCTGGCATAAACTTTTGAGATGTTTTCAGGCACCCAATAACGATGGGCTGTTGGGCGCCACTGAATCCAATCCTGAATTTCTGAAACATATACTCCTCCTGCTATCGACAAATTTACAGGCTTTTCTTCAATGACATAATTCAACAAAAAATCGGCTTGTACAGCCTTCTCTGCTTGCAAATTTGGATTTCCGCCCGGATACCAATACAAATCATTCAGGCTTGGTGCATGAAAATTCCGACTCATTCCCAGCGTATAACTGAGATTATCAATTACGGGGAATGGCGCGCTATATTTCGCAAATGGTGAAAAGATCATAAATGTACCATCCAGGTTATCCTGATGAGCACCAATAGTAAACAGCTGATTTTTATCATTGTGATATTCCAGTTTTAATTTTAGCAGCATTTGATCTCTTTGTTGCTTATTTTCATAGTGTGTAGAAAATGCTGTTTGACGGCTGATGATATTACCTGCTTCTATGGTCCATCCGGGCGAGAGCTCCTGCCTGAAATTGATTTCCTGCTGCCAGTAACTAATATTGTTTTCACTATCAATGCGGCTCACGGTTTCATAATTACCGTAGTTAGCTGTTGTTTCCAGAAAATAATGCTGAAATTCAGTAAAATAAGCTGTTTTTAATGTTATACTTGCTTTCGGCCAATAGTATCTATAAGAAAGAATATTTCTATGAAAGCGGTCATCCTGTTGCTCGACAGGCTTCCCTCCTCTTTCAAGATTCGTCATGATTGGCGGAAGGTTGCGGTCGTTCCACTGATTCCAGCTTAAAAAGCTAAACAAGCCTTTTCCTGCCTGCCAGTGCACCTCTTGCAGCAGGCCACGGTCAATAAAATCAGCTTGTTCTTGCTTCATCACTTTAGCAGGAATAGGTGCTGTGTTCAGATAATCAAAGTCGTTTTTACTTGAGTTCCTGAAAATTCGGGTTCTTATCTGAAGTTTCCTATCCGACCAGGAAATATCTGCATAAGTACCATAGCTGCTAAAACTGCCTATAGCTTGTTGCAATTCTGCTGCTATTCCATTACCAAATGAAACCTTATTATTTAACATTACGGCGCCACCAAAACCTCCCTGCATGCTCGCTGAGTGTGCTCCACGAGCTAAAGCAGCTTCATCAATAAAAAAAACTGGGAGCCTGTTAAAATCCACCTGTCCGTTATTTGGCGCATTTACGGGTACACCATTCCACAAAACCTTTGTATGATTAGCTGTTGTGCCCCTAAATGAAGCGGTTGCCAATGATCCGGGACCATAATCCTTAATAAAAATGCTGCTGTTTTGCTGCAAAATATCAGCAAATGTTCTGATATTGTTCAATTCAAGAATTGAATTGTCAACCGGCTGAAGCAGGTGATTGTTGTGTTGAATTGGTTTTGCTTTTACCTCAACTTGCTCAAGCTCTAAGGTATCAGAAATCTGTGCAGTGATTTCATCTGCTTGCGAAGAGAAAATCAATAAAAACAAAACTACAGATCTCCAGTAATTCATTGTTTTACAGCTTTTAAATAGTAGTTTTTGAACTCAGTTGAGATAAGGACTATGTATAAACCAGCCATCCAGTCCGAGGAATCTACATACTCATTTGACTGAATATCATCACATTCAAATACAATTTTTCCGCTCAAATCAAAAACCTTTATTGTAGTAAAATTGTTTGAGATAATCTCAAAGCCATTGCTGAATGGGTTGGGCCATAACTTTGGAGATTTGGTAAAACTGCTTGCTACGCCAAGATTAGAGGCATCATTCATCACTCCTACCCCATCCAGGTCAAAGCCGGAAGAGGGAAAAGGCGTTGGCCAGGGATCATTGATCATTCTACTTTCCACGTCCTGACTTCCAAAATCAGCATTCAAACAACCTACTACATCTGTTATCCTTATATGTGTGATAGCAGATTTATCCAATTGATCAGTATCCGGTAAGCTATCCAAATCGAAAGGCACACCATAAGGTGCTTTGAATTTTCCGGCAAGCAGATGAATTTTGTCTGCCTCCAGTGTTCCAAATCCTTCTATTTGCGTTTCCGTTTGCGTTAGTGATTGGGAGGGGAATGCGTAGAAGTTTTCGCCATCACTGCTCACTGAAACATGTGCCAATTCTAAAAAGTTATCATCAAAAGCATTTTCAAATACCACAAAATCAGCACCAGGCCCGTTAAATATTGGAAAATCAAAGCCAAGAATTGCCGAACCACCATCGCCAAGGCTTACCACCAGGCCATCAGCTTTGCCAATGGCGTCTGCTTCAGTTCCAATACTGGCATATCCACCTGAAAAATTATCAATTTGCTGCAAACCTCTCTCAATGACAGCACTGCTTGCCCAATTGATAATAATGCTGCTGTCGCGGTGCACTGCATCTGATCCTGCCTGACCAGCAGGTGGCGCAAACTGCCCAAAAACTAGAACAGGCAACAAAAGCAATAATATCAAGCCTGTTTGTTTACAGCCTAATATTTGTCTTTCGCAGGAAAAAAGTGCTTTTTGCAACATTAGTGTTTAATGATTTTTTTCCTGAAAAGCTGATTTCCAGAAGTTGATATTTCTAGTATATAAAACCCTGCGGGAAGCTCATTAGCTTTAATTACAGTGGATGAGTTTTGAATATCCTGAATTGTCCTCACTATTTTGCCGGAATAATCAAAAAGCCTGACGGCATTAAAAGGCAATAACTCACTATTTTCCAAAACAATATAATCAGCAAATGGATTTGGATAAACCTTAACAGTTGAGGCTTGGTAATCAGGAATATCAGTAGTTTGATCTACAACTACTGTCATAGCTTCAGCAGAGATGCCAGCTTCAAATGTTCCTTTCTGAGTGCCGTCCAGATCATATATGGTGCCTTGTCCAAAAGAAAAATAATCAGTGGTTGTGGCATAAAACTGCTCATGAACGCTATCATAAACCATTGCTGCAAAATAGATGTAATTCGTACTTCCAGGATCGGGAATAAACTGTGGATCTGATAGGCTCATTTGGTTTAAATCAATTATGCCCAATCCGTTATCCACAAAAAGATACAACTGATTATCCTTTTGTAAAACAGCTTTTCCGAGGCTGTGATTAAAACTATAATGCTCAGCAGTTTTGGATTCCGTATCAAAAAGCGACAAAGTACCAACAGATTCGCCATAAGCTGTTTTATTGACGCACAATATTTTATCATTCAATTCAAGCAAGTGAAAAATTCCTTTGGCCCCTTCACCCAAGTCAATTTCTTCGATAAGCTGAAAATCAACTAAATCAATCAATGCTATTGACCCAGTTTCGGTGCCGTATGCACCCGGCACAGCAAGGTAAAGTATATTGTTGAGGATTAACATACCTGCCGTTTCACCACTTATTCCGTTAACAGTGTGAAGCAGCTCAAGCGTTTGGATATCAAACACTTTCAAATATCCACTGGTTTCGGGATATTGCACTGACATAAAAACCAAATCTTCGTGAAGCATCAGTAAATTTGTGCCGGAAGCAGCAGTTAAAGCAACTTTTTGGCCAGTCAACTGATCTACTTTTACTAACGAATCCAATGCAGCAATAAAGAGAAAATCGTCATCAGCTACGATATCCTGAACAGCCTGTGTATAGATAGTGTTTATGGGAGTAACATCCTGTCCGATGGGGTCGTATTTTGTTATTTCAACAAAATCGTCAGGATCGGAAAAAGCACCCCCCGAAACAATAAATAAATCAGCTTGTACCTGTGCCGTCAGGTAAGATGACAGGATTAAAAACTTTAGTAATCCTATCAGTAAAAACAGCTTTTTGTTAAACATACCAAATAGTTTTAAGGGTTAAACACTCACCTCAAAACAATCAGGAGAAAATTGTGTCGAATCGACGTTATACGTTTCCGACAAGCCTTTATCCCGAAAGCTTTGTAAAACACTGAAAATGGCAGGTCTTCTGACTTACTCCCCTGTGATGCCTTCCCATCCCTTTTGATGTGGAACAGTGGCTTGAGGATATCACAGGAATAATAGAGCTTACAGCAGCGGGAACTGTTCAGGATTTACACCTGATTCCCTTTTAAGTTCTTCACTTTGCGAGAGTTTCGAACACCAAATTCATTGACAAAAGTACTAAAGTTTAATTAAGAAACTAAGCTTATTCCTGGTTTTTTAGCTAACTTATCAACAGTAAAAAGTTCATACTTTGGCGGAACAAAATGAAAACTAAGCGCTAACTACTCAAATTTTTATACTTTTACGGCTCAAAAGTCTTTTATACATGTTAGTAAACTGGAAATTTTTACCACGAATAATCGTATTCACCTGCTTTACATTAATAGTATTTGCCTCTTGTAACCGAAGTTCGTCTTATGTGCTTTCAGGTCATGCTGCTAATAGCAAGCAATCACATTTTAATCCGGTAAGTCAAAAATCACAACCAATTCCAAAAAAGTTTGTGATCAAAAATGGCAGAAAGACTTATTTGGGTCAGATTAAATAGCCTTCGAAGTTTTTATTGAATTTTCAACAGCATATTCATAAAATAAAAAAACCGCTCCAAATCAGGGCGGTTTTTAGATTAATCGTTTAGAATGAATTATTCCTCATTCATATAAGGATACCTGTAATCAGTTGGTGGCACAAAATTTTCTTTTATTGTGCGTGGCGATACCCAACGTAATAAATTAAGGTAAGATCCTGATTTGTCATTTGTTCCGGATGCCCTGGCACCACCAAAAGGTTGCTGGCCAACAACAGCTCCGGTAGGTTTATCATTGATATAATAATTACCAGCCGCATTTGTCAATGCATTGTTTGCTTGTTCAATAGCGTAACGGTCCTGTGCAAAAACAGCTCCTGTAAGAGAATACGTTGTTGTAGTATCAACCAGTTTTAAGGTTTCTTCCCACTTTTCTGATTCATAAACAAAGATTGTCAGCACCGGCCCAAACAATTCTTCATGCATGGTAATATAATGCGGATCTTTGGTCAGAATCACTGTTGGTTCGATAAAGTAGCCTTTGGTTTTATCGTAATTTCCGCCAAAAATGATGGTAGTGGCTTCATCTTTTTTGGCATTATCAATAAAAGTGCTCAGTTTATCAAAAGAAGCCTCATCAATTACTGCCCCCATGAAATTGGTAAAATCTTCAACGGGTCCCATTTTAATTGTTTTGAGGTCTTTTTCCATCAATTTCCATACCTCAGGCCAGATATTATCCGGGATATAGGCCCTGGAAGCAGCTGAACATTTTTGCCCCTGATACTCAAATGCTCCGCGTATTAAAGCAGTAGATAATGCTTTAATATTGGCAGATTTGTGTGCAATAACGAAATCTTTTCCGCCTGTTTCACCTACAATTTTAGGGTAGGTATTGTGAATGCTGATATTGTCTCCTATTGCTTTCCAAATTTTAGAAAATACAGCAGTTGATCCGGTATAATGTATGCCGACAAAATCAGGATGAGAAGCAAAAATTTTGCCTGCTACCGGACCTGGCACAAAAATCAAATTGATCACACCATCTGGCAAACCTGCTTCTTCAAATATTTCCATGATTACCTTGGCAGAATAGATCTGTGCATTTGAAGCTTTCCATACCACCACATTTCCCATCATAGCAGGTGCAGAAGGAAGATTACCGGCAATAGCCGTAAAGTTAAACGGCGTTAATGCATAAATAAAGCCTTCCAACGGACGGTATTCAATCCTGTTCCATGTGCCATTTGAAGAAATAGGCTGATCTTCGTATATCTTAGCCATAAAATGCACATTAAAACGCAGGAAATCTGCCAATTCACAGGCAGCATCTATTTCGGCCTGATGTACGGTTTTGGACTGAGCCAGCATGGTGGCAGCGTTTATTTTGGCGCGATAGGGTCCTGAAATAAGGTCAGCAGCTTTGAGAAAAATTGCAGCGCGATCTTCCCATTCCAAGGCCTGCCATTTGGGTCTTACCTTTAAAGCAGCATCAATAGCCATATTAACATGCTCTGCTCCTCCCTGATAAAAATAACCCAATGTATGATTGATGTCATGCGGAGGGGCTATTCTGATTTTGTTGTCTGTTTTGATGCGTTGACCACCAATCACCATCGGAACTTCAACTTCCTCAGAACGCATTTTAGAAAGCATTTCTTTTACCTGTGCACGTTCCGGACTGCCTGGTGCATAATCTTTTACAGGTTCGTTTACCGGAATCGGAACCTTATAAAACCCACTGTACATAATGAAAAATTAAGGTTAATAATGATTTTAATCGGCAAAATTAGTCATTTTAACGCTCTTTTTCCTTATTAATTGACCAAACAAAACCTAATCTTAAACTTCCATTATCAATAAAAATGCTGTTTTTTTAGTAATTTTGTGTCAGGATTGCAAAAAATGCACTTAATTAACTGAATACAAACTGATTATCTTGTTTTTTGACAAGATCCCACAAAATGTTTTTAGATGAATGCCAAAAGCAAGCAAAAATTCAAAAGACTTGACAAGATTGCCATCAGTGTCAAATCGCACAGGATTCTTCAAAAGTTCTTAAAAGAAAATCCGGATGTTGGAGCGCTGCTCAAAGAAGCCAATGACAAGGAAGAAGCGCTTGAAGCCATGAGAAAATGGATTATGCCTTATTTTGAGGAGCACCCACAAGCATGGGAGTATTATACCGGAAAATCCAAAGGCAGAGAAGCTTTTGATCAACTCAGTTGGTCAGATTATGGCGCAATCAGGCTTATGGATTATATTCAACATGCAGGCCGGATTTTTGAAGACCTTAATATTGGTGGCGATTTGGTTGGAAGTCATCCGGTAAAGTATTTGTGGCTTGCCATTAAGTATGGAACAGGCGGTGCAAATCACCACTTTTTTTATGATACGCTGATGCTTTTCAGACAAATACGTGGGGTTTATGACAGACAAATGCCTGACAAAGCTAAACTTCAGGAATGGATGGACAGGCATCCAACAGGTTTGGATGATAAAGTAATAAAAATCAGAAATCACAACCGCGATCGCATCTTAAAAGTGATCATTCAGAAAATTGATGAAGGTGAAATCAGCAGCCGAAGGTACCAGTTTGAGCCAAACATGACTTATGAACAGAAGTTCTTAGCAGCAAGCAATTGGTGGAACGATATGAATTTCCATTTAAAGTTTGCCGTCAGGTCACCAAAAATGCTCAATGAGATGCTCAATAATTCACTGAGCACCAAAACTATGGAATTGCTCAATGAGGCACGTGAAGCAGGAATACCGTTTTTTGTAAATCCATATTATTTGTCACTGCTCAATGTTACTGAACCTCAATTTGCTGTGGGCTCCGACCTTGCAATTCGTGACTATGTGATCTACAGCAAACAGCTCATTAAAGAGTTTGGAAAGATTGTAGCCTGGGAAATGGAAGATATTATTGAGCCCGGCAAACCCAATGCAGCAGGTTGGATTTTGCCTACTGTTCACAACCTGCACAGGCGTTATCCCGAAGTTGCCATTATGATTCCGGATACTGTAGGACGTGCTTGTGGCGGGCTTTGTGTAAGCTGCCAAAGAATGTACGATTTTCAGAGCGGACATCTCAATTTCAATCTCGACAAGCTTAAACCTAAAGAAACCTGGCCTCAAAAGCTTCAGAAACTGATGGACTACTTTGAAGAGGATACGCAATTGCGGGATATTTTAATCACTGGGGGTGATGCTTTGATGAGTAGTGATAAGTCGCTTCATACTATTCTTACGGCTGTGTATGAAATGGCAAAACGTAAAAAAGAAAGCAATAGTAACTTACCAGAGGACAAGAAAATTGCTGAAATTTCAAGGGTGAGGTTAGGGACCCGACTGCCTGTTTTTTTGCCGCAAAGGATCACTAAAGAATTGGTGGCTATTCTGGCAGACTTTAAGAAAAAAGCAAGCGAAATTGGTGTTAAACAGTTTGTGATACAAACACACTTCGAAACCGCAATGGAGGTTACGCCTGAAGTAAAAAAGGCAATTGAAATGCTGTTAAGCGCCGGATGGATCATTACCAACCAACTTGTTTTTACAACAGCAGCTTCACGGAGAGGTCATACGGCAAAACTGCGTAAAGTACTGAACGATATCGGTGTATTAACTTATTATACCTTTTCCGTGAAAGGTTACAAAGAGAATAGCCACAACTTTGCTACCAATGAGCGTGCTGTTCAGGAGCAGCTCGAAGAAAAAGAGTTTGGACTGATTGACAGGAAATACAACGATGTTATCAGCGGCTTTGCCCAAAATGCCGAAAACATGGTGGACAATATCAATCAATTGCGAGAAGAAGCTGGTATTCCGTTTTTAGCCACTGACCGCAACGTTTTGAATCTGCCAGGCGTAGGAAAAAGTTTAACATTCAGAACGATTGGCTTGAGCCGGCATGGGCGTAGGATACTGGAATTTGATCATGATTCAACACGCCGCCATAGCCCAATCATCCATGATATGGGTAAAGTGGTGATCATTGAATCCAAATCCATCAAAGAGTATTTGAATCAGCTGGAGGATATGGGCGAGGATAAAAGCGAATACCTTAGCATTTATGGCTATAGTATAGGCGAAACAGAACCTCTGCAGCGTATTTATCAATATCCGGAATACGACTTTAAAGTAACGGATAGCTACACCAACCTGGAACTGAACGAAACATTTGTAGACATGTCTGAATAGGTAGTTTTTTACCTATGCTGCTAAAATAATGACAAGCTGCCCTATATTGGCAGCTTGTTGTATTTTTACTAAAAATTTCCACAGGTATGAGGATGCTTCTGAAACTAATATTGGTTGTTATTATTTCGATCATGTTTTCTTCCTGCCACATCGGACGGTATTTTTACTACAATTTTGCCGATATCAATGACCATAAGAGGTTTCCAAAACAGGAGATCAAAAAGAACCCCGATGGGGTTTTCAGGTCTTTACCAGCACTTCCAAAGCAAAAGCAACAGGAGCTTATGGTTGCATCAGGTAAGTATGATGAGCTGTTTTTGGAGGATTACCTGGAGGAACACAAAACTGTTGCTTTTCTGGTTCTGAAAGGCGACAGCCTGCTTTACGAAGCCTATTTTGACGGATATGATACAGCTTCAGTAATTCCTGTTTTTTCCGTGGCAAAATCCTTTACTTCAGCACTGGTAGGCATCGCGCTTGAAAAAGGATATTTTGATTCTTTGGAAGATTCCGTTACAAAATATATTCCTGCTCTGCAGTTTAAAGGCCTTGAAGCAGTTACGCTGAGAGATTTGTTAGAGATGAGGTCAGGACTGAATTTTAAGGAAAAATACACCTCCCCTTTTGCTGATATGGCTAAATATTATTATGGAAAAAACCTGAAAAAATACGTGCAAAGCCTTAAAACTGTACAAGCACCAGGCGAAAGCTACGATTACCAAAGTGTGAATACGCTTTTGCTTGGTTTGGCGCTCGAAGAAGTAACAGGAGAAAACCCCGCCAAACTGCTGGAAAAATGGATTTGGCAAAAAGCCGGTATGCAGTATGACGCCAGCTGGAGCTACGACAGCGAAAAGCATAAAACCATAAAATCCTTCTGTTGCATCAACTTGCGGACTACTGATTTGGCACGATTTGGATTGTTGTACAAACAAAATGGCGCTTATGGTAATGAGCAGATAATTCCGGCGCATTGGATAAGTAAAAGCCTTGAAATCACAAATGACTCACGAGATTCGGGCGGATATCCCTACACCATGCACTGGCGTAGTCTGATGGATGGCTCCTATTTTGCCAAAGGCGTTCTTGGTCAGTATTTGTTTGTTGATCCGGCTAATGATATGGTGATAGTTAGATTAGGCAAATCATCCGATAATGTTGAGTGGATCAAACTGATGCAAAACATTGCCGAAAAACTGAATGATTTAAACTAAAGACACTGCTTCAGTATCACAAAAGTGACCTTGATTTCTTTGTACTCCACTTTATTCCAGCTCTAAAAAACGATCGTTTTCTGTCTGAAATAATCTTTTGATGTAGGGATCGTACCTGAAATACAAGGCTTCTGTTTGTTCGTCCTTTGCAGGAGCTAATTGATTATTCAGTATTTGATCAAAAGTGTAGGCAGCGGACAGTCTTCCCATAAACCCGGCAAAATCAAGAATATCAGCAGGTTTCAATGAGTCAACATCGTAATAGTAGTTGACGCCACCTGTAAAAAAATCATAGGAGAATTGCCCCTGCAAATAATCAAACATGTTTTGATCAGTAAAGTAAACTTTGTTTTCTGAGACGTTTTCATTCAGCGCATTGAGTTCTACCCAAACGGCAAAATTTACACCATTCAAAGGCACTGTATGTGCGTAGCGCATCCCAAAGAAAATATCTTCATCCTCGTAGTCAGAAATAAACTCCTGCAATTCTATCTGAGCGATATTGGCAATCCAACTGAGCGAATCCCTGCTGTAAAAACTATCAAAATCAGCTTCGCTATAAACCTTGACACTGTATGTTTTTAAAGCTTCGTAATAAGCGCTTTTAAAGCGATTCAGCAACAGGCTGTCTTCCAGTTTACTCAATAGCAGTGTTTGGGCCAACAAACTGTCTTGCTTTGTAGCTTCTTCCAGCGCTGCCAGTCCGGATTCATCCCGGTCGTATCTGTCGTTTATTTTGAAAAGCTGCTGAGGAAATAAAACCAGCACACCCCATTGATTACTGCTCTCAACCGATGTTTTCGCCAATTTACGAGCCGGACTACATGAACTGAACAGCATCCCTGTTATGAGGAGGAAGATAATGCTATACCATTTTACGTTTTTCATCATGCCACAAAGTTATACTGCCAAATTTAAACAGCTAATCGCATAACGAAAAAAACATCATTTTGTTACCTGCTCCAGCAACATTTCTCCAAATCGCCTGCCATACAATTCTGCTCTTTGCAAATCATCGCCTGATGGGCTGAACTTTACAAACACATCGGTTTCTGTATATTTAAGCTTCAGGTTTTCAAGGTTGGTGCGGATTATTTTCATCCCTTCCCCACTCCATCCATACGAACCAAATCCACCTGCCAGTTTGCCCTTATCGCGAAGTGGACTTACAACAGCAAACAGCCTGTAGATCGGCAGCAGAATGTTTTGGTTGATAGTGGGGCAACCCACAATCAAACCACTTGCCATGGCTATTTCTATGTCAATGTCGCCCAGTGGTGTGTGTTCAATGTCCATTACAACAGCCTGCAAACCATCAACTGCGGAAATTCCTTTTCCAATAGCTTCGGCCAGCTGACCAGTTTTGTGATAGGCAGATACGTATGGAATATACACCCGCTTTAGTTGAGGCAATTCAAGTGCTTCTCGGGCATATTGTTCAGAAAGATCCACATAACGTTTCCAGTGTGATCTCAAAATTGGCCCATGTCCAGTGCATATGGTGGTGATGGGCAATGGTCTGATTTTTTCGATGGCTTTCAGCATAAATTTGCTAAAAGGCTTAAGAATCACATCAAAATAATACTTAAAGGCATCGTCCCAGTTACCGACCAAATCGTCGTACATGCGATCATCAGCATAATGCGCTCCAAAAGAATCACAGGTAAACAAGAGCTGATCCTCAACCAGATAGCTGTACATCGAATCGGGCCAGTGCAGGTTGGGCGCGCCAATAAAACGAACTTTTTTGTTTCCAAGATCCAGCTCCATGCCATCTTTTACCTGAAGACTTTTAAAAGGTACAGAGATTAAATCCTGCATATAACGAATGGCATTACCTGTGCCAACAACCACTGCATCTGGCGCAATTTCTAACAGTTTTCCAACACAACCGGAATGATCAGGTTCGGTGTGGTTTAATATGATGTACGCTATTTCGGCAGGATCGGTCAATGCCCTGATCTTGGCTTCAAATTCGGGCCAAAACTTTTCCTTTACGGTTTCAACCACGGCTTTTTTCTCTGCATTGATAAAATAGGAGTTATAGGTTGTGCCGTATTTGGTTTCCATCACTACATCAAAGGTAACCAGATCGTGATCCAGCACACCTATCCATTTTACATCGGAATTCACATCCAAAATATGAGGCTTTGTAGTCATATGTTATGGTTTTACTTATTTCCTGAAATTTCCTGCAAAATTAGCTGTTTAGGAGCATGGAATTATTCTAAATAAGAAGCGTAAGTAGGGCAAATTTTGTTTTGCTTATGCAAAAGAAAAGGTTTAAAAACACTTTACCGAAATTGGATAAATAATGGCTATTTAATCGGTATCGTTATCTTTTTACAGTAGAAAAAAAGCAGCAACATGACTATTGCCATCAGAATGATTGATCTTGCGTTTTTCATAAGGTTTTGTTCCGAATAATTAAAGTCTAATATACTATTATTCAATCGAATATTTATTGTTGGTATTATTTAGCGCCTCGAATTAAACTCATTAATTATTCTAAATTCGATGTTTTATTGACCAAGTAAAAATGATATTTATATACACTCAAAGTTATTGTTATTATCCGGATTACAATTTCTATCGATCAGGGATTCGGACAACTCTGACTAGTACAAGCTAAACCATAAACATATTATTGGCATGTTACTATTCATTCATCGGCTCCGCCCAATCAGAATTTCTCACAAAAACAGTATATTGCACATATGGTTTGCCTTTGTCTGTCATTTCAAATAAATCAGTTACAGGAAGTAATTGGAATGAAGTGTTCAATCGATTTGAATGTGCATATGGATTGTTTTGTCCATTCATCTTGATAAGTGATTTTTGTTTTTCACTCGTCATTCTTTTCAAATCCTTAATTCCATAAATATACATTACCAGCATATTATCAGCTGTTAAAGACATTTTTGTATAATCACCCTCATCTCGCATAAACTCAGGCAACTGCTTACTATCCATTACCATATAACTATCATTCATTAAGAAGTTTACAGAGAGCATCTTATCCTCTAATCCAAGATCAGACGTTCTGATTTTTGAAGCCAATGGGTGTTTTCCATTTACCCGGTACTGAAATATATGAAACAACCCGAAATATCCATATACTTTTTCACTGCTTAGATCTTTCTCTAAGTAATTTGTCTCAAAATTTCTAAACAATACCTCTTCTCTGTTTACTTTCTCCTGAACCATTTCAATATTGGCTTTGATGTGAGAAAGTTTGATTAAAATGGATTGGTTATCATTATAGTAATTGTTTAATAATTCGATTTGATGTAACAATCTTTCTTGTATTCCTTCTGAAACGAATTCGATTGGTGAAATTATTGAATAATTAGGAATTAAATCATTCAAGTATTGAGTGGTCAATTCCCAGTCTTGTATCCTGTCTATTCCAATAAACTGAAATTTCTTATCATCAGGTAGTTTATTATACAACTCTTGAAAATGCATGTATTTAACAAAATAGTCCTTATTGTTTCTTCCCTGAATGACTACCCACCGCCTCAAAATTCTTTTCAGTAATGCTTCGTTTCTATTTATCAGGAATTGATTAAGGTATTCTGCCTGAACGTAATCCAACTCAGCAAAGTAATACTTAACATTATAATTTTTATTGAGGTAATTAAAAAAACTAATATCAAATTTTGAAGGTTCTTCTGTGCCGTGTATTTCACCTACTAAAATCAATTTACTCTTATCAAGATCTGCCTTCATTATGCCATAGGTGAAAGATTCATCAAGGCTCACAGTTTCTGAGTTTTCTTTCAGGTATTTAATGTATTTTCCACCGCTTGCATATTCCCAAAGATGAAATATTCCATAGGTTATTGCTATCAAAAGTATTAGGCCAAATATCAGTTTAACAGTTGTTTTTAGGATTTTCATGTTTTTATATTGTTTTGCTTAATTAATACTTATGTAAAATTTTATCACAGGTTTATAAATTTGGAATTTTTTAAAAATCATATAATTCTTATCAGACCTTCAAAAATATAAAACTTTGATAAATTGATTACTTCCAAGTAATCAAGGTTATGGCTATTATCCTGGAAATTTCCGCACACAATCTACAAAAGATGTAATGTCAAAATTGAGGCATCAATTTACTCCTCAATTTAATAATTGCTCCATCACATACTTCAAATAGGCATTTTCCTCTTTCCTATACTCTTCAAAGCTTGGTATTACTTCATAATGAGGAATTACACCACGCCCAAAAGGAATTATTGGTTTCACATTCATCACAAACTGTAAAGCAGGAATGAACACCCTGATCTTTGAATTCGGCAATATTAATTCTCTGCTGTAACCGCTGGTATTTCCATAATAACCTCCTCCTGTTTCTTGTCCAACAAAGGTTGCCAGGCCCTGACTGTACATCATATTACTAAATTCACTGCCGCCGGAATAGGTAACAGGACTAATCAGGACGTATGTTTTACCGGAAAATTTGTACTTGGGCTCCTTTTTATAAGCCATAAGTCCTTTGCCAATTCCTTCCCTTCTTTCCAGAGAACCATCTTCCATTTTTTTGTTGAGAAAGAACCTTTCAAAAAAACCAAATGCCTTGATTGTTATGGGTTTATCCGTTCCGTTATCCAAAACTGCTTTGGGTCTCTTTGTCCTTACCTTTTGGTATTTCTGATAGTTTTCGCCGAAATAGGAATACAATAATCCTTCGTTACCTTCTGATCCTCCAGTATTTTTACTTACATCTACGATGAGTATTTTAATATCATCTTCCTGCATAGCTTTAAAACTGTTTTTCAGGAAGATACGCAACTTCTTTTCTTCAGAATACTTTCTTATGTCATCATTGCTAAAAGTATGGATACCTAAATAGGCCACTGAATCATTGAGCACTTCATAGACTAACAGTTTTTCATCCTTTTTATCATTTGTCTTTTCATGGCGTGAATTCAGGTTTTGATTAATCTCATTTAAATTGAGCGCATTAATAATTACGGGTTCATCGATGCCCTCAAACACCACTTCAAACTGATCAAGCTGTCCGTAGTAGTAGAAATAATAGACCGAAAAGTTAAACCCTTTTAAATCACTATATTTAACTGTTTTAATATATCCATCAGAGGCAAAGAGATTTCCGGTTTTGCCCACTATGCTGGTTGGTATTTCTCCGTTAATGGATGCGATTTGCTTTCCTTCAAGTTCAAAACCCTGAAAGTTTGAAGCATTTTTTACACAATAAAGATCTTTCCCAAGGAAAACTACTGTTAAAGGTAAAAATCTAATCTCGCTGTTCATTTTTTCCTTTACAATCGGGGGAAGATAAATATTGGTATGGTCTTCGCGTGAGAGGGCAACCAAAGGTGCGATAAGCTTATAAAACTCCAGCACATTAAGATCATCCGTTATTTTCTTTCTGACCTCTTCAAAAGCTTTGTCAACGCTGTCTTTGGGCGTGTACCAATACATCCCGGAATGAAATTTATCTAAACCCTGATAAAGTAATTCAAGGTCGTTTAATAGCTTTTCCTTCTTGATTTTTGGAAAATCTCCAAAATCCTGTCCGGATGCAAATTGAATTGATAATAAAATAAATACATAAACTACAATTCTTTTCATTCGCGGGTTTTCGGTTTTCAGAACAGTTTATAGGGTGTTTATTTGTTGTTTTCGGTAGTAAATTTTAGTCGAAAGCCTACAATACAAAACATCAAACCCCATTTTTGGTTCAAAATCACTTACAGCTAGTGTGCTGCAAACAGCAGGAATAGCTTATTTGTCAGGCGTCAGGCTAATTTAGTCGAACTGCTGTCTGTATTCAATCGGACTCATTGAGGTGCTCTTTTTAAAAAGCTTACTAAAATACTGTGGATATTCGAACCCCAAATCATAGGCTATTTCACTTGAACTTTTCGAAGCATCCAAAAGCAATGTTTTTGCTCTTTCAATGATAAAGTTGTGTATGTGTTCCTGGGTGTTTTTACCTGTTTCTTTTCTCAACAAATCACTTAAATATCTTGGAGAAATGTTCATTTTTTCTGCGCAGTATTGGACAGATGGGAGACCGGATGCCATTTGTTTGCCCGATTTATAATAGGCTTTCAGCACCTCTTCAAATTTGCTTAGAATATCTTTGTTTAGGTTTGTTCGGGTATAAAATTGCCGATCATAAAAGCGGACACAATAGTTTAACAACAATTCAAGATTTGATATCATGAGTGTTTGACTGTGTGTGTCAATATTATTACTGTATTCTTTTATTATTTTATGCGAAATATCTGTAACAGTATTTCGCTCTTCTTCAGATAAATGCAAGGCTTCATTTGAAGCATAATTGAAAAAGGAAAAATCATCAATTTTCCTTCCAAGCTCTGATTTTCTTATTAAATCGGAATGAAAAACCAATGTCCAACAATCATCATCTTCCGTCTGGTAGGCTTTGTTAAATTCCAAAACTTGATTTGGTGAAGTAAATACCATCGAACACTCCTGAAAATCGTAGGAACTTCTGCCATATTTAGAAATCGTATACGCGCAATTTCCTTTAATACTGATCTGGTATAAATCTAAAGAATATTTAGAGTTTTCATTGATGGATTTACCCTGTTCCCTGCCAAACTTAAATACAGAGATTAAAGGATGTTTTGGTTTGCCCAATCCTAAAAACTGATGGACTTCGTGAATACTTGCAATATGTATGATCTCTTGTTTCATTCAGGCCGCAAAATGAGTTTTTGAAACAGTAGCATACACAAGGAACAGAGAAGTAAGCAGGTAAAATATTAATTCACTGATGTAAGCGCCTAAACTCCATTGTTCCGACATAAAATCAAAAGTTTGAATGGTACACAACACGGCTAAATTTGAAAAGAGGAGAATCATGGCAAATGGCGTCAAACTCCAATGCGTTAGATAACCAATAATAAATGTGCCACCTGTCAGACTAATCAACAGCCAGTGCACAAACTGAACGCCACCGGGATAAGCGCTGTTTTGGAGATGTATCAATGGTTTTATTCCTGTGAAATATTCAAAAAACCCTGCAAGCCCCCACACAATCAGTATGGCATTCGCAATGACCAAAAAGATTAAGTAAATTTTAGAAAGCATTACCATTTTATCAATTTTTTATTTTAAATAACTGAAAGACAAAAGTAAATGATCTCTATACAAATGCTGTATTCAATTTACAGATTCTTGTATACTTTTTGACGTGTTTTGTTCTTTGTGACCAGAAGTTTGGCAGATCAAACTGTGAGATAAAAAACACTTCTCTTTGATTCTGGCGTTATGTTTGTTAACGTTTCTTCACTTTCAATTCGAGCACGAATGACTACAATAATTCAAAGAATGCTAAAACTTATCCCCATAAAAAATTCAAGCAGAAGTTAATATGCTTCCAGAAAATCAGGTGGCATGGATGTTTTGTATCCAGCTAGTCGATTTGCAGTGTATTCAGCATATAAAAATGTAATATAAAATAATTGCAGAGATTAGCATAATACGAAGGGTCCAATTTATTGAAGACTTGTTTCTCAGAGATTTTTTAAAATACGATTTTCAGATTCCTTTTTTTTATCTAAAATCATTCCAACAATAAGGCCACCAATCAAGCCTATGATAGAACCTGCCATTGGTCCGAATACTATTCCATTTTTAAAAGGAACTCCAAAAGAAATCCCAAGTGAAGTGCCGATAGCTAGTCCGAACCCCAATCCTAAATTTAAATAATAATTTGGGAGTACGAATCCAAAGTCTTTTACCAATGATTTTCTAAGATTCTTTAAACTCAGTTTTAAATCTTTTTTAGTTTGGATATCTTTAAGATAAAGTTCGGCACTCCTCTGAATTTCCACCTTCTCCTCATTGGAAATGTCCTTGTGCTCAATTTCTTCCACAAGGTTGATAGCTCTTCTGATATTTTTCTTGAAACTGGTATTTTCTGTTTCATCATTCAACTTTAGCAGCTGTTCAATCAGTTTATTTAGTTTCATATTCCTTGTCCTTATTTTGTATTTACCATTAGCTTTGTTGAAATAGACTTTAAAGTAGCTATAGCCGAAGTAATTAGCTGGTATTACAGTGCATTTAACATTCACCTTAAAACACTAAAAGTATAAAAAAAAGCGAAGCGTTCATCGACCGGAAAAAGATAACTGTCCCTGGATTTAATAAGTTGCAAAAAAAGACAGGCCTTTATGCTATGAAGTAAAGCATTTGACAAAATTATACTGGCTTAAGAGTTAGAAGCTAAGTAAAAAGACACTTAAAACTGCTATTTTGATGATAATGACAAAAATTCTCAATTGCAATTCACCAATCACACAAAACAAGTCTTTAACCCTTATAACTTAGTTTAATAACTCGCTCAGACTTTGTGCTGTGCACCTTCCGTAGGGCTAATTGTTGTGCTTTCGTGTATATTTATCATATTGATTTTTTAATAACGCTCTTGTTATTTCATTTCCGTGTCCCGGCAAAAAGATATTGCAATTGGTATTCAGCAATCGGTGCCAGCTTTTAATCATTTTGTCTGTATTATCAGCATATGGGGGAAATATCGCGTTTTTAAACACACCAAACATCGCATCACCCACAATTGCAATCTCATCATCTAAACAAACACTTATCGAATCCTCGGAATGACCTGACGTTTCAATAATTTTTATCAGGTTTTCAGCATTATTAAAGTCATAATCTCCCCAAATTAAAATATCAGGTTCAAATGGTTGGTATCCAATTTTTCGTTTACCTATCAATTGGCCTAAACCAGAAAGTAGTTTGGTTATGTAGGTTGTTCCTATAGGCAATTCCGTATATCCTTCAGCAATGGAAACAACAGCTTTACCGGATACAATAACCTTACATGAGCTAATGTCTTTAATCTTTTCTACCGACTGACAATGGTCAAAATGGGTATGTGTTAATATTAAATGCGTAATCTTATCAATCGACAATCCTAGTGAATTGATATTATCTGAAAGTTTTTTAAACGCTGATTTTTTTCCTGTATCAATCAAAATCAACAATTTATCTTTCATAAGAAGATAAGCATTACTACGTCCGGACAGGACTTGAATTATTATAAACCCGTTTTTGGTTTTCCAATTATTCATCATTTTCGTTTGATACTTATCGGTTCGTATAGGTTACAATACATGAAGCATACAAGTCTCACGACAATAATCATAAAATTAGTAACGAGGCAATTATAACTACCAAACCCAACAGGCCGGCAGCTATATCAATTAAAACAATTTTTCGCCCCTTCTTTTTGGCCAGCATTCCTGCCACCCACTTTTGAAATTTCTGATAGTCGAAAATGAAAAACAAGGCTTTAATTGCCGTTAGTGAAAAGATGATTGTAATGATTAGCGAATACGGCACATCAGTTGTTAATTCCATGTACCATACCAAAGCTACAAAAAGCAGTCCGGCTATCGCTACAGGTACAATCCACCAAGGACGTTTCTCGCTGTATGTTTTAGCAATATACCTGTTTTCGTCCCACGGTATCAAATGCATGTAAATTGGTTTTAACATGGCTATCAAGCCAAATACAATTCCTAAAATTTGAAAAAAATTCATCGTTCTATGTTTTAGTCAGTTAATACGTTTTTGTTATAGGAAATAGAAACAATTTCCAATTGCAACCAAGTCCAGTCGGCTTCATCGAGTTGCCAGGTAGCTTTCATTTTCGATGGAACTTTAATACCTTCAAATACAGCATAATCGTCAACGGTTAATACCCAGGGATAGCGTTTAGCATCAGTTTTATTACCCATAAAGCGCATGGCAATAAATTTCTTGAAATCACCATTTTCATCAAAATAAAATGTTCCGCTTCCACTTGTTCCGTTGTATGTCATTGTGGCTTTGGCCGAATTATCATCAATGCTTTCCCATGTTATGTAAGGACTGAGTGCCAGCGAAGGAAACCAAACCAGTTCGCCTAAAAACCGCTGTAGCGAACCTTCGTCTATGCGTGTACCTTTTTCGTTCGCGACATTGATGAGTGAGTTCATTTTAATTAGCATTTCGCCTTTGCCATCTACAAACTTATCCCGCCCTTTAATGCTTAAAATTGGGTTCATTTTCATGTTTACCGTCCAAATGAAAGCCGGTGGATCCATTGTGGTATATTGCAGTGCCTGGGCATTATGCCAGTCGTGTTGTTCGGGTTTCATTTTCATCAAAGCCTTTTGATGAACACAGGCCTTAATGATTAAAGGTTTTCCTATAATTGCAGTGCTGCGCAACCAGGCTTGCACTGCGGATGGTAATTCTGTAATATCCTCGCTTGTTATGATTTCGGGTTCTGATACTTTGACAGCTTCCAGAATTTCCGTTTTTTCGCCGCTAATCATTTTGTTCATGCTAACCGATGAAATAGCAATAATACCAACCGATAGAACAATCATATTAGGTATCATACCATATTTAGCGTCGTTCCAACTTCCGATAATCAGAATGACTGAAATGAAAATGGCAAGTATTGCCAAATAATACCAATATTGTTTGTCAAAGGCAAATGCTATTGATGACAAAACAAACAATAAAAAACTAACGAGCCAAAACATACCCGAAACTTGTGAAATCTCAGTTTGCATGGGCAATATTCGCACTATATTAAATGCTTTTGCAACCCCCATCAGGTGGATAAATCCATGTAAAAACATGAAAATGGCAATAATAAATTTCATAGCTCCAAGTTTAAATTCGGTTTAAAAACATGTCTTTATCTTTAATAATCAAATAAGCTGAAACGCTAAGCAACAAACCGGTTTGTATTACTTTGCTCATTGGGTGTGTTGCAAATATTTCGTTAAAAAACACAGCCGTAATATGAAACACAATGGTTAACAAGATATTTCGGTTGGTTTTGTAATAAATCCAGTTCATTATCAAGACAAAGGGTATCATACTTACGATAAAGTTCAATGAATAAATCCAGCCCGATTCAACCAAATTGCTGTGATAATAACCTTTTATGGTTGATAAGGGAAAGTGCCATACCGCCCAGTAAAAAGCAAATATAAGCGATGATTTCAATAAACTGAAGCGAGAAACAAGACTGTCAGTTCCGTAAGAGTGCCAGGCAATTTCTTCCAGTACAGGGGCTGCCAGTAATAAAAACCAAACCGGAAAAAGCGATGAAGAAAACGTAAAAGACCCCCTCAACGAAAACTGTTCTGCCGAATAACCAAAAAATAAAGAAATAGCTTGCGCAAAAAGAATACTTATCAGCATCAGGAAAAAGGTAATAAGAAAATACTCTTTTTTAATGCTTCTGAAATTGAAAAAGCGACCCAGAAAATCCTTTCGTAACTCCTTGTTGGGTAACATAAAAAACAGCGCTATACCGGCAGGTGCCAATAGCCCAGTAATACTGCATATACCTACTGCCCATTCCAGTGTTTTGGTAAAAGGCTCAATATGACTCAAATATCCGGCCAGAAACCAGCATGCCCAAGGAATAGCCGTACTCAAAAAGAAAAACAAGTAAGGCTTCTCATACTTTCTGATCATGTTCATTTGCTCTTTTGTTTTCATAGTATCAGTTTTTAATGAAACAATTTTTTTTGAGCAAGAAATGGCTTTACACACAGGCAATCGCTCAAACTTACAGGATTGACCCATCAACAAGTCCCAACCTATAAGTTTAGCCCCCTAGAATGCTGATATATTGATTGTTTAATGAGATGTGAGGTAAACGAAAAAATGTATGAATTCTAATTTGTATTCCTAATTTTCTTCAATTTTGGCTAAATATTGGGAGGGGGAAAGTCCTTTTTGCTTTTTAAAAATAGTGTTGAATGATGACTTGGAATTAAACCCAGAATCAAGTGCAAGGGCAAGTAAGCTGAAATTTTTATTCTTTTCGGCATTCTTTATAAATTCCTCAACACGGTATTGGTTGACAAAATCATAAAAATTAACCTTTGCCTGTTGATTAATTACTTGTGAAAGCTGATTGGTAGATAAATCGAGCTTGTGGGCTAATTCGGATAAACTTAGTTTTGGTTGCAGGTAGGGTTTTTCTTTTTGCATAAAATGCAGCAACCGATCATACATTTTTGCTAACTCTTCTTCCTTTACGCCTGAGTTTTTATATTTTTCTTCAGTAGTCCTTGTGCTATTTTCCACAACAGGGCTGCTGACAAAAATATTTTCATGCTTGATACCAAAATAGCCGATGTAAAAGATTAGAATAATTAAAATTATGTAGAATATATATTCGGGGTTGAGTGGAAATGTAATATCCAAACCATCGCGCAAACCAAAGACAATTATAGCAGACAGAAAAATCAAACCCATGCTCACAATGCAGTAGCGAAGCCATTTCAAACTTATGCCATCACTATAGGAAAAACGGTCTTTAATCTTTTTCTTGTACCTGATTGTCAGACGATAAGAAATTAATGCATAAGTAATTCCCGAAAGGAGTATTACCAGAAGTAAAACAAGCGAAAAAGCACTAAAATCGTCTATTACACCTTTATCAACCAGTATTTTTTCTCCCGGCGAATAAAAGAAGAAAAAGCTGCTCATATAGAGATATGCCGCTACTCCGGGAACAAAATGTAAATAGTCGAGGGGCCGAAATAGTGTTTCGTTACGTAATGCATACAAACAATATAAATAAAGTAAAGGCCCATGAAATAATGGAATAGGTGCAGTAGTGCCAATCAAATGCGGATATTTTTCCCAATAACCTGCCTGCTTTAAATAAAAGCCAAGCAAGTGCAACCCAATTACTGCAATCCAGATTGCTAAAATTTTATCCGGCATTGCTTTGTTCTTTTTCGTCAAAAGCAACAAGACAATGAAGAACGACATGAAAATACCACTAATAAAAATTACTTCCATTTAAAATAAGTCTTTACTTGCTTATCCTTTTTTTTTTTTGAAGAATCAATACAAATAAACTATTGTTCGTACTGCATGAAGCACAAAGGTTTTAATATGCCAGGTGCCGAACCGTATTCAACAAATTTTCGTTAGATTCTACAGCTTCAAAATTAATAAATCATTTTCTGGTTACAACTAATCGCGGCATGCATTATAATTTTCTTATTCTCTTTTTATATTTATTCGATGGATAATCAAACACAACAAATCAATCTTCCCGGCTTGTAAACTTTTCCGTGATCTTCCCTTAATTCATTCTTCTGATTTCCAATAGTGTGTTAAGGTATGTACATTGCCAGGCACGCTGTTCCCAAATTCAATGATTTTGCAGCAATCATGGCATAAGTAGCTGCACTAATAAGGTCTGCCGCTTTTGTTACTCTTGGTGTTGGAACGGTCCTGATAAATGCTTTTAAATATTAATGTAACTTATAAGTAATCTGCCTTTTTTGGAATAAACAACTCACGCATTTTTAATCCTCCCCTGTATGCAAAAACCACATACAAAAGGGTAAAGATTCCATCAATTATTCCAGTGAACCAGAAAGTTGAAGGAAAATCAGGCACTAAAGCCATATACGCATAAAGTTGAATCACATAAAATGTGCGACCAATGACAAGGCAACCCACATTAAATGCATATCGCTTGATGTTGAAGGCCGATAAAAACTGCAAATAGGCAAAACACAAAAAGAAAGATCCCAGGAAAACAGCGAAGAATGGATCTATGGCTGGATTGTTTATAACTCGTCCGATACCGATTACAAAGAAATACAATACGGCTGCAACCATATCCCATATTCCACTGGCGAAAAATGTCATTGCAAGTGGTCTTAACCGTCTGTTTTCTGAAAAATGGTCTGTTTTCATGTGAATCAAATATTGAATAGTTGAACTGATATTTTACTGACAGCTTGATTTATAAGCACTTTGTGTTGGTTAAAATCTCCTGGAGGACCACTCCCACTGTAATTACTAAAGCCAAAAGGCTCTTTGGGGATTCCCAGAAAGTTGGTATCCAGTTTACCGTTGTTATTGATATCCTGGTAAAAGGAGAATAAATACTCGCCGGCTGGCAAATCCAGATGAACAGAAACTATTTCAGCATTTGAATCTACTTCGAGCGAGTTGAATGCCACAGATAGCTACAAAGGTTTTTTCTGAAATGCTTCCTTCTAATGGCTTGCCTTTACTATCGTAAAACAGTTCGCTCCTGCCGGGACTGTAATACAAAATCATCAGTAATAGGAAAAATAAGATTCCTGTAACAATAGCAATAAATACGATGATCATTCTTTTCATATTAGGGATGGTAATACATCTACTATGAATTCAACCACTTTTTAAAATCCGAAGATCGGTCAATACTAACAATCGTATCAAAATCATCTTCCGGTTTTGGTTTAAGTTCAAGCTTTACACGTCCTCTTGAATACGCTACCATTTTTGAAATCGCTTCCATATTCACCAGAAATTTTCGGTTTATACGGAAAAACAATTCGGGATTTAACAGTGATTCCAACTTATCAAGCGTATATTCAACCGGATACGATTTTCCTTCAAATGTTTTCAAGAAAACCCCTTTGTAGAGCACATAGAAATAGGCAGTTTCTGAAATTTCAATTTTGCTTATTTTTTCTCCAATCTGTATCAGAAAACGTTTTTTATATTCCGGCTCCCTTCCCTGCATATTTGCCAACAGCATTTCAAAATCGATGCTGAAAGCTGATTTCAATGCTTGATACTTTTGAAGACTTTCTTCCAGATCCTTTTTTCTGATCGGCTTCAAAAGGTAGGAAATACTGTTTAGCTCAAAGGCCTTAATGGCATATTGATCGTAAGCGGTTGTAAAAATAATTGGGGTGTTGATGGTGACCTGTTCGAATATGCTAAAACTAATTCCATCAGAAAGTTGAATATCAAGAAATATCAGTTCGGCTGTATGATTCATCAACCATTTTACCGACTCGTTGATGGAACCCAGTTTTGCCATCACCTTAATAGCCGGATTAATGTCTAATAACATTTGTTCCAGTTTTTCGGCGGCGAAAGCTTCGTCCTCAATGATTAGTATGTTCATGGTCTTCATTTTTTATCAGTGGAAGTTTGGCAATATAATGATTGGTTTCTACCTTAAATTCAGGAACAATGTCGCTGATCAATGCATATCGTTTGATGAGGTTTTTTAATCCCAATCCAGTAGAAACTCCTTTGGATATTTTTGGTTGAATATTGTTTTTCACGATAAGCGTAAGCGCTTCATCGGTAATTTCAATGTGTAAAGGTTTCGATTCGTTGATAATGTTGTGTTTCATGGCATTTTCAAGAACAACCTGTAGTGATAGTGGTGGGAGAAACATGTCCATTAAGCCTGCCGTAATATTTACAGAATAGGTCAGGTTTTTACCATAACGAATCTGTTGCAAAAAGAGATAAGAACGCATAAATTCAATTTCCTTCCCCAGTGTGGCAACCGGTTGCTCAATGGTTTCCAGCACATAACGATAAATCATCGAGAACTCATCGATAAACTGCTGTGCTTTATTCACATCCTTGTTTATTAATCCAGACAGCACATTCAGGCTATTAAACATGAAATGCGGATTGATTTGGCTTTTTAGCACTTCAAATTTAATTTGTGAAAGTTCAGTCTGCAAATTATCTGCCATTTGTTTCGCCTTTGCTCTTTCGATAAATAGAATCCAACCTTCAAAAATGGACATTACCATTATGTTGACCACCACATAAATCAGAACATTAGTTCTAACAATGCTTGCGATATCATGGTCGGTATAAACTGATATCCAATTGGCAAATAATGTAATTAATGTAGCAATAACAGCTCCAATAACTACCGTAAATCCCAACTGTAATGGGACGCGCTTAAAAATACTTTTGTCCCAGGGAGCGATTTTATTCATGTACTGGATTACAAATAAATCAGGATATGAAATCAAAAAGCCTGCAATTAAACTCAGTACAGAACCTCTTAAAAGCCGCTTAAAAAAATGCAAATACCCATCAAGAATATAATAATCATTGAAGTGATTATATAAAATAACGATGATCTGTACGCCAATTGCCAAGCCTATTAAAAACTTAAATAGCCGGTTGAATGGGAATAAATTATTTACTTGTTTAAATGACATGGGCGTGTATATTGTCCGCTTGTGATTAAATTCAAAAATTTTAGGTGCATGGTTTTGTAAAACCGATTAACAATACCTATTACAAATATAAATTTTATATAGGCTCCTGTTTAAGGCTTTGTAAATACAAATCAATTTTTCCGACTCCCTCATTGCTTTTATATTTCAATTTCCAATATTCTGGTCTGGCCGCAAAAGTTACATTTATACTCATTTCATCAGGTGCAAGTATTGTTTCAGTATAAATACTATCCCCATTGGGAGCTAACAAACAGACCAATAATTTGCCTTCGGTTAGGGTGATTAAACCATTCAAATAAATCAGTTTTTCCCGGTTAGAAATATCGGCAATGACCAAACCATCTGAGTTTTTATTTATGTGGGAATCAAATCCAAAGCGGATGAACGATTCTTTTTGACAGGAAATTATAAGAACAAACATTGTCCCGCCAATAAAAGTGATAAGCTTTTTCATAAAATGCTTTTTTTGCCATAAGCAAGAGTGGGTAATATCAATTAGTATTACCCACTCCTACCGGTCGAACTAAAACCTTTTCATTATCCCAACTCTTGCAGATATATATTGATAATCAAGCTTTTTAGTTGTCTCTTCATAGTCAGTATCTCTTGATAAAGAGTTAAACTTAAGCCCGGGTGTAAGGCTCCAGTTCTTACCTAAATCAATATCGATACCACCAGCTAATTGATAGCCAAATCCATGACCGGTATCATGAATAATATCACCATCGGAGTTTTCCGTTTCGATATGATTGTATAAAGCTCCAGCTCTTAGATAATAGGCCAATTTTGAAGTTCCAATGGGGTGATTAAAATTTAGTCCAAAAACATAACCTGTTTCTTCAAAGCAAACATCATTTCCTGCATATGATGCTTCAGCACCAAACCGGTTCCATCCCCATCCGGCATACACCCCTATATGAGGCATAAACCGGTAGTGAAAGGTTCCTTCGAATCCAAATCCGGGTTTCAAACTGGCGTCATCAATTTTTTTAGTGGCCATTGATACGCCACTGTTTAACTCAAATCCAAATCTCTTTTCAGTTTTCTGGGCAAAACTGCTTATTGTTAATAAAACAAGCATTGTTACTACTAATCCTTTTGTTTTCATTTTTTTAAGTTTTATTTATTGTTTATAATTTTATGAAACAAAAGTAGCTGGCTTATAAGCGTCACAAAAAAAGAAGGTGCCAAAGCTGTTATTCCAGCTACTGAAGGTGTTTTATTAGCTGTTGAACGAATGATTGAATAGATATAATCAGGTAAGCTATTTTGATTTTTCGTTTTAAAACTGTGGTGGTAAGGTTTGAGCTGAACAATTATTTGCCAAAATCAAACTGGTTCAGGAGTTTCCAGAAAAGAAATATGACAGCTAAAACTGTAATTTTCGACAACAATGATCAAAAACATACAACAGCTAAAAGCCCCTCTGCCCCCACAGATTAGCTCAACACCTCGTTCAGACTTTGTGCTGCGCACATTCCGGACAATTAATTGTTAACACCTGGCATTTGTCTTCTTTTTCATTTAATAATTTAATCCAAATGCCCATAAAGGAATAACATTGAGGTAGCCGTATTCAATATCATCTTGTACTAGAAATGATTTTCCATTTTTTTCTATTTGATTTTGTTGTTTGTTTTTTCCTCCAACCTCAAAAGTGTAGTTATCTATAAGAAAGTCAGCTTTCTTTGAAGATATAACTTCATTTTTCACTCTCATTTGATTGAAAAAGAAGGTCTCTCTAATGTTTCCAAGGTTTGAATTATTTCCAACCAAGTTAAAAATGTTGTTTGTGTTATCCAGGTATACCTTATCAACTTTACCTAATCCACGAAGACCAATTGTTTCATTTCTTAATTGTACAATAAGTCCTGCTTTTTCCAACTCCACGAGCACCAATAATCCCAAGCATTCGATTATCCCATGAAATGCTTTCGTACATATATCGTTTAAAATCTGTTGCTGTATTTTGTAAAGGCGTTTCAAATTTCTGATACAGAGTTCTCATTGTTTTGATAATTTTCATAAAGATGCAAATTGCACAGTGCATTTAGCATTTATAATAAATATTGTTCAATTAAAAGTGCAATATTGATTTCTTTTCTGATTGGCGTTGACGTCAGTCCGGTCACCTGAAGTAAATAAATTTACCTGCAGTAAGTAAACTTACCTTCAGTAAGTAAATCTAATAACTTCCTCACATTCAGTTTCACTTCACAATTTTCATGTTAAAAACAGGAATTAAATGAATGCTTTCAACACTTGATTTTTTCCTGCAGGATTCTATACGGCTGCATTTATGGATGCTGGCCGTCTGATACACCTTTTTTAACTTGATCGGGCCACCGTGCATTTTAGAAATCAAGAATTATTTGAATATTCTCTTGAACTTTTTGTGATAATTCTCCGGGAAGTTTTCCTAACCTTTTTATCAACCTTTTATTATCAATTGCTCTTATTTGATCAATCATAATATCGCAGTCTTCATGAAGATTTGCTATACCTTTGGAAATATGTACTCTTAAAATTTCCGAATCTCCCAAAACATTTGTCGTTATTGGACAGATTATTGTTGAAGGATGAGATAATTTATTTAAAAGATTGGTCTGTAATACTAATACTGGTCTGGTTTTACCGGGTTCAGTTCCAATTTTCGGATTTAAGTCTGCAATCCAAACTTCATATTGTTTAATCGACATAATCTATTTCTTCAAACTCATTTAGTACTTTGATGGACTCATCTTTTACCATTTCAGATTCAATCTTTAGCCTCTGCTCAATTAAAATTCTTTTTTGTAGTCGATTATAATAGTCTAAAGCCTCATTAATATATCTATTACGAGGTTTCTTTAATCTTTCCAGTATTCTTTCAGTCTCACCGAATATTGAATCATCTATTTTTAAAGATACGTTTTTCATGTTTTTGATATTTGAACCACAAAAGTATATCTTTTTAGTATATATGTCAAGTAATTTTTACGAATACAGCCCAACGGCAGTGCGTTTACCTGCAGTAAATAAATTTACCTTCAGTAAGTAAACTTACCTTCAGTAAGTAAATCTAATAACTTCGTCGCATTCAATTTTACTTCACAATTTTCATGATAAAAACCGGAATTAAATGAATGCTTTCAACACTTGATTTTTTGTAGCAGGATTCTATACAGCTGCATTTATGGATGCTGGCCGTCTGATAAATCTTTGCCTTGATTGAAATATTTGGCAAAATTAAGCTGGTTTAGAAGGGAACCGAAAAGAAAAATGACACATTAAACTGCAATTTTGCCCTCATCGACCAAAAGTATACAACAGCTAATAGCCCCTATGTCACCATAGATTAGGCTTTCGTGCATTATTTTTTTAGTATTTCAATCAATTCCTTATTTATATACAAAGTCTCTCTTCCAACTTTTTGAGATTCAACAATTCCAATGTCTTCAAGTTCTCTTAAATACCTGGAAGCTGCTTTCCTTTCCACTTCTAACTTGTTTACCACAAATTCAATTTTCGAATATGGTTGCTCGAATAGTAATTCAACAAGTTCTTTTCTATAAACTTTTGGGGCTTTTTCTTGAACTTTAATTAGTGTCGAATCAAGTTGGTCTTTGATATTAGTAATTCTTGAAATTGTATCTTTTGAAGTACTTTCAACCGCTTTAAGCATAAACATTATCCATTCTTCCCATTTTCCTGTCCGATTAGTTTGATTCAGAAGTCGGTAGTATTCTGGTTTATTAGCAATTATGTAGGAACTCAAATATAAAATTGGAACATCAATCAATTCGTTAAGTATCAGATACAAAATATTTAAAATCCGACCAGTTCTGCCGTTTCCGTCATAAAAGGGGTGAATACTTTCAAACTGATAATGCAATATAGCCAAGTTTATCAATGGAGATAAATCATCTTGTTTGTTAAAGTGATTAATAAAATTTGTCAGTAAGTCAAGTATTTCAGCTTTGTCCTGAGGCGGAGTATAAACTATTTCTCCAGTTGTATCATTTTTTAATACAGTGCCAGGAGTACTTCTAATTCCGGCAGTATTGTCTATCAATTCTTGTTGAATCCCAACAATATCATTCACTCTTAAAAATCCTTGACTTTTGGCAATGTTATATCCATGAAATACTGCTTTACGATAATTAACAACTTCTTTGGTCTCTGGTGAAACATGGGTCTTATTAACAGTCAATGCTTTGTATAGCTCGTCTTGTGTTGTAATAATATTTTCAATCTCAGAACTGTCTTTTGCTTCTTGTAAAACTATTGCATTAACCAACATTGCTTGGTTAGGAATTGTCTTTGCAATCCCTTTCAATTCAGCCAATGCAGCAGTGGATTTGTTTGTTTGTCTTAATATTTCAATGGTTTCCACCTTTTCTCTCGGCGGTGGAAGTTTTTCAAGCCTGCCTGACGGCGAGGCAGGTTCATAATGTGGTACATTTTGTCCCATATTTATTTTATTTGTCCCAAAAATACGATTTATGGTACAACTATCGATGTTTTGCAGTATTTTTTTGCATTCTGACTAACGTAAAACCAATTTATTGGTTACTAGCCTGATTCATTTGTCATTTCAATCTGTATCTTTCTTGAGAAAAGATGCCAAGTTCATTGGGATCAAGCCCAAATTTAGCTATTTTCATTCGGTTCTGCCCAAATGATTTTGCCCTTATTGACCAAAAATATACAACAGCTAACGAAAACGCCTATGCGGCGGTGGCTGGTGGGTGGCTTGCGTAGAGTAGTGAGCGAAGCGAACGAAACGAAGCAAGCTACCCACCAGCCACTGACCGCTATATGCGATGTTAGCGGTTGTTTTTATTTTATGTTTTTACTTAACTTTTGTTTAAGAAACTCTAACTGAAATAAAGTCATAAATTACCTTGCATTTTATCAATAATTCTAAATAATTGCAAATGTTTAAGCAATTATATATATTTGAACGTAATATTTCTCAATGCAATAGTCCTATTCGGCATAATTGAGTCATTTTATAGAAAATCAATTGTTTGATTTAATAATTTCGTTTAGGGAAATATTTTCATTTAGGTATCTACGCTTGTTTTTTTCCTTTTTAATACTAATGGCTTGCTTGCGGCAGTGATGAATGCATGCCAAACAGTGCTGGCAATTGCTGCTAAAAAAAGGCTTTCCGTTTACTTTAATATTATCAACCGGGCAAACTTTTTCGCAGGTTTTGCAACTATGGCAATCATCATTTACCGAAAATCTTTTTTCAAATTCATTGTCGTAAAATTTATCCATCACCAAACGCATAGCTTCCAGAACGATTGAATTACTTTTAACTTTTTTAATACCATTCATAATATCTTCAACTATTATTTTGAGATGTTTTTCAATATTCTTTTTAGGTTGCTTTTCAAGTTCCTTCTCTATATCAAACATGGGCAGGTAGTTATCTACCATGAGTATTTCATTTATATACGAAAAATGTATTTTGTTTTTTTTCCCTATATTGAAAAGGTGTCGAGTGGCACCGCCTGAAAATGCACCGTAAGTAATTACCCCAAAAATATAATCACTTTTGAAACTGACTTTATTTAAAAATTCTTCGATAATTTTCGGAACACCTCCGTGATATGTCGGAAACACAATACCAATCTTATCATCTTCAAAATTAAATTGTTCCTCTTTTATTAGTTTCGGAATACTATAACATTCACTAACTATGTTCTTTGCTACATATAAACTATTACCCGTACTTGTAAAATATAAAATTTTCATGTTGCTCTGATTATTTATTTTCGATATGTTTCTTTAAAGCACTGTTCATTTTGTGATGTCCCTGTTCCGTTTTACGCAGTGTGCTATTCATAAAAATCACTAACAGCCCGCTAAATCTTTCAATCTGTCGAAACAGCGTTTTACCGTTTGCAGTTGGTTTCACCAAAAATTCATGCTCGCCTCTAAAAAATATTTTAAGTACGCTCGAACCCCAACGAATTTTCTCATTTGATATAACTTCATATACTTTCGGTTTGAATATCATTGGTTTAGCGTCTGGCAGGACTACTTTAATATTTATGCGCTCACCGGCTTGTAAATTCCCTGCTACTTTTGGAATAAAATCATTCCACTTTTCCCACGATTCCACATCTGTGAGTACCTGCCATACCAACTCCGGTTCTGCATTGATTTCTATTTGCGTGTCTATTACACGATGAAATTTTTTTGACGATTGAGTATTATTCATGGTTTATGTATTATGATCTTTTGATTTTTCAATAGAATGTTCATTCCATTAAAAAAGAGACTTCAACTTTTGATAGCATCCCATGCGAGGATAAGTAATCTGTTTTTATATTCTTCCGACATATCAGGGTAGTTGATAATGTTTTTCATAATGGCACCGTTGTTGAAATGAATTAGTTGCAGTGTGTCGTAGTTTTTTATGATACCTTGTTGTTTTCCTTCTTCGTATATTTTAAACATATAATTTCCCATATTTTCTGATACATCTTTGGAATTATTTTTAATTTTGCTTGTATCTGAAAACAATGCTATATATTTGTATTTTAATGGGTTTTTTAATCCAAAATCAATTATTTTAGACCATGCTGTAAGAAGTCTTTTTTTTACAGAAAAAGTGAAATCAAAGTTCTCAAAAACATAAGCCCACAGCTCATCAACAATTTTTGAATAGAGCTTATTTATCAGTTCTTCTTTTGAGGCAAAATAGTTATACATAGTGCCTATACCACATTTAGCTTCTGTTGAAATTAATTTCATGGAAGTAGCTTGTTCCCCTTTTTCAACAAAAAGTTTTAAAGCTGCATTTAAAATATCTGTTTGTTTATCCATGCGGCAAAGATAACCGTTTTGGAACGTGCATTCCAAATTAGAATAAAAAATTTATTCAATATTGTTTTTCTTAAAGGTCAAATCCTTAAAAAATATACACTTATTGAAGTATATATGATTACAATCTGAAATATTTTATTGATTTTGTATAACTGGAGAGTCAACTTAAAATTACCGCTAACGGTGGCGGTATGAAACGTTGGGGATTTCGGAGCTACTTCACTATCAAGATGCAGCGATCTTTGATGCGAGAACAAAGGCTCGAATAATTACAACCCCCCCAATGTTTTATGACCGCGTGTTACCTGCTGGCTTTATTTACTCTTATCAATAATTCATTAGCTGATAGTTTTCCAAAATCATTTGCTGCATTTGGACTAGCACCTGTTATCAAGTTTCTATCCTTAAAACAAGTCTTGTCAGCTTTTTTATTAATTATTTTAACTCCTAACTGAGTCAATTTCTCTCCAAACTTCCAGGGCATATGTCCAGGCATATAACCAATCATTGGTGTTTGTTTATCAACTGAATCAGGAAAGGCAGCAATTTTGTATCCTTTGAAAATAAACGATTTATTATCTCCATTTAAACTTGCAGCCAATAATGCGGCTGGACCGTGACAAATGGATAACATTAGCATATCCTCATTATGTGACCAATGAATAAGCTTATTCAAGTCTTCGTTTTCTGGTAGTCCTAGCATTGCACCGTGTCCACCGGGAATAAAAACAGCAACGTAGTTTGAACCTTCCTTGAAATTGTCTTTCACAAAGTTTGATAAGCTTTTAGGCTTGTCAAATTGTTCTTTGTATTGTGAATAAATATCCTTGACATTTTTGTCTTCATTAGGCATTGCCCACATTTCAATTTTTGCTGACTTTCCTGTCGGTGTGAAAACATCAATTCCAAAGCCAGCATTTTTCAAATGTAACATTGGAACTAACATTTCTACTGGATGATTTCCCGTAGAAAACTTTCTTCCATTTTTCATAGTCATATTTCTTTCTTCTGTACACACCATTAAAACTTTTAAATCTTCTCCTTTATATGAGTTTTGATAAACCGTTCCATCAAAATCAGTTTTTGAAGAAGTGGCAAGTTTTAAGGCTAAGCGAGACGGACTAAATGCTCCGTCTTCTGTCGGTTGTGGCGCTATACCTAAAAGTTTTTTTATCATAGTTTATTCTAGTTCAATGTCTTTTTTAAGCTTGCAGGTAACGGTTACGTATATGAAACGTTTGGCATTTCGAAGTACTTTCCTGTCAAGTTACAACTACTTTTGATACGAGCTAAACCTTCGATAACCCAATGATTGCCAAATGTTTTATATACGATGTTGTGTGCTGGCATTATTCATTCCTCAATTTTATCTGCTGTAATAACTCTAAATGTATTCGAGTTTATTGTAATTCTGATATTATCAGCTGTATTTGTTACGTAAAAATTTTTTCCTGTCTTTGTGTAGAACTTTTCATCAGTCTTTTTCAGAATTTGTATTATAAGCAATTCAATTTGTCCATTTGAAAATTCAGTTAATAATTTTTTATTAATCCTTTTGTACACAAGCTCAGTATAACATAGGTTTTCAATTATTTGTTGTTTGATATCAGTCATATCAAGTCAGATTTTGTTTACTTACTATCACCATTCTTCGCTTTTTTACTACTAACCATTTTGTAATAAAATAATTCTGGGTCTCCATCATCTAATCCGTCTATCTTACCCGCAAAGGTAAAACCAGATTTGGTCAATGCTCTCTGCATTGGAATATTAGAACTATTGGTTGAAGTAAATACTTTGTCTGTCTTGCATTGTTTGATTATTAGGTCAAATGATTGCCCACCTATCCCTTTCCCTCTATATTCTTCTCCTATAATAATGAGTTCTATCCACCCTTGGTCAAAGAAGCGATAATCAAATAGGACAAAACCAACTGGTCTGCTATCTGCCATAATGATAAAACATTCCTTGTTCAATATTGCTTTGGTTATCTTTTCTTCTCTGTTTAACTCGATATGCTCAACTTTATCAAGTCTATAATCAAAGTCAACTACTAAGGGTTTATCTTTTATTGTTGCTTTTCTTAAACTAATGTTTCCCATATCAATTATTGTCTTTTTGCTTTTGTTCTTTTTCTAAGAATTTGTCAGACTAGATAAATTTTAAACATATGATGCTATTTCTACAACGCCGTCACTGCTTGCACACAACGTTTGGCAAGTAAGCCCAGTGCCGGCATTCTTGCGATTTTTTTTGGTTTTGGGTTAGAGCTAATTTAAGGAATATTTTTCGGATTGCGATTGAGCAGGCATTGGGTTTACTTGTTGTTGTGTGCAGATTTTCATTCTAATAATTCTGTCTCGCTGATTATCATTATATAATGTACTGCAATCCCAAGACGGATTAATTCATTTTTAAAATTTAATTTGTCATAGAGTTGTTGAAAACCCCAAAATTGCCCTGGAGTAATATTTCCCGCCATTTGAACATAAGTACTGTATTCATGGAATATAGAATCCTGTTCTGCAATTTTGTTATAAAGTAAATAATACTTACCATCATAATTTGGTGCAAGAATACGGTTGACAGTATCCTTTGTTTGATAGTCCCTTCCATATTCATAAATCCATAAAGAATTAAAAATAGGTTTTAGGGAAAGTTGTGAAATAAAGGAATCAATCTTTGACTTTGGGTTGAATAATTTATTTAGAAAATCCTCCTCCGAATCATAGAAATATAAATTCTTCATATAAAAAAAGTAAGCTGAGTCAATGGAATTTTGACCAGTTTGATTAACCACTAAATCATCGAAAAATTCTACGATCTTTATTAAGCTATTTATTTCTTGAGGACTGAAATCATCCTGCAGCGAATTTTTTATTAAATCCTGGCCATTACATGCACCGATAATAAATAGCATGAAAAACGGAAGGAATATTTTATGAAATTTTTTCAATCTGGGTTTGTTTTTAATTTGCACACAACGTTTAGTATATGCAAAGTAGGCGATTGCGGGCTTCCAACTTATCAAACCGTTAAGATGTTGAAGCGGGCTACAAACCTTGAATTTACTACTTTCACGCCTATTTTGTATATACATTGTTGTGCGCTGAATTTATTAATATTTCTCATTTTTCATAAATTTTAATTCTGACAATTCAATCAGGTAATTACAACAATCATAATATGCTCCTTCCATTGGAGTCCATTTATCTATTACCTGATAATATTTATTGGTTACTCCTTCCATAATCCATTGAGAACCATCTAGTCCTTCTATCAATTTTTCACACGGCATTGTTGTCCAAAAATCACAGGAGTCAACCAAATGAATAAATTTATTCCAATCATTTAAGGTCAATTGCTTTTTCTTATTTATTATTATTTCTCCAGGTTCATATCCACCAGCTCCGTTTGTTACTTTATAAATCAAGTTTATCGAATCATTCTTTTTTTCTATTCGAATCATAATTGGATTATCGAAAGTTCTTAGCCATGTAAATCGGAATATCTCCTTATTTAATTCTCCTTTATATAATATTGGCTCATTCATTGCAGTCAAATGTTTTGAGTACCAATTATTGGCGAGAGAATCAAGTCCTATACACTTATTTGAGTCAATCCGTGTTGCATTAGGGAAATATAATCTTGAATCTGGGATGTTTTTATCAAGGGAATCAATTTTTAATTTATCCTTTTGAAAATTGACAATCAAGTTATCTCTAGTTTGTCCAAATGAATTAGTCGTAAATGGAATAAGAGCTATAATCAATATTTTAATTAGTTTTCTCATGGGATTGTCTGTTCTAATTTTGCGCACAACGGTCGGGCTTTGTGCCGTTCACAATGGCTTAAAGCCATTGTTAGGAGGACGTCCCGAAGGGCGGCATCCTCAGCACAAAGCCCGACCGTTAGGAAGGAAGCCCGAAGGGATTCCTTCCTAACGGTTTGGCTATGCCCAGTAAGGGATTTAAAAGCACTTCCGTTTCAATTTATTAATAATTTTCATTACTTGCATTTACTTTCAATTTCCCACCAAAACCCTTATTGGGTATAGCTTTTGTTAGCTGCTGGCATTCTATTTTTCGTCTTTACGTGAGTCATACATTTTCTGCCTTGTACTCATGCTTCCCGATTCTTTGTATACGAATTTCAAGAAACAAACATGACTGTCAAGTGAAAATTCGGAAGTCAATAATTCGGAGATTTTCATTTCAGATTTTTCAAAGTTCTCATAATCATTTCGATTATTGAAATACAAAATTCCCGCAACAAATTTTCTGTCGTCATTTTCTATTTTGTCATAAATTCTAAAGTTTGCTTCTTTTATCAATCCATCAAGTTTAGTCTCAAATAATCTGTTTGTTTGTTCACTCTTTGTTTGATTGAATGTATTCTCGATATATGGAACTTTATCAGTTTTCCATTTTGAACTCATGAGGCTAAATGGAAGTGAAATGAGGATTGAGAAACCAATTGCAATCAATAATGCAATTGTAAATTTTGGCCAATCCATTTTTGCCTTTTCTGGATTTTCAATATAGTCTATTCTTGTACCTGCTATTCTGTCGCCAAGTCGTCTTTTTGGGTCAATGAGGACAAATATTACTTCAAGTGGCCATAGCGGAATTGTCAAGTTTCGAAATAAGCATTTTAAAGGATTTGCTACTTGTCCTGTCTTGTTATCAATGACTTGCATTTTTAGAATTCTTTTTGCAGGACTTCGTCCATTAAATATATCCTTGTTAAAGTATGCTGAAAATCCGAATGCAAATAGAAATGACATTCCACCAAATCCAAATGAACTTGGGTCATGGTCAAGGTTAAATGCTTCAAACATGCTAATTGCAAATCCTGGCATAACGATAAACATCATAATAAATGTCATTGCGAAGTGGTCAACCAACATTGAAGCTAATCTTAGTCCAATGGTTACTTTGTCTTTTGTTTCTGTCATGTTTGTTGTCTTTTTCAGCTTGCAGCTAACGTTTTGCGGTATGGTTAGTTGCCGATTTCGAAGCACTTCCGTATCAAGTTACAACTACTTTTGATACGAGCTGTGCCGCTCGAATACCCACTGCACCGGCAATTAACTATACCGCGTGTTGGCAACTGGTGTTCTTTCATATCCGTCTGTTTATCAATTATTTAGCTTTCTTTTTCTTGTCATTATCAATCTGCACCAACCTATCCACGAAGCACAAATTTATTTTGTTTTTTTGAGCGTGGGCAATCCTAAAACCGTCCTGAAAGGCGGTTACGTAGGCAGGAAAGGCGGAAGCTCTTTTGCAAGCCTTTGGTTTGAGAGTTGGCTCGTGCGGGCTTGCAAATGTGCTTACGACTGTGGAGTGGTTATATTGATTAATTTCCATCAACTAAATATTCTTTTAACTTAACTGTTTTAGGATTTTTAAACAATTCATTAGGGTTGCCTTGTTCAATTATTTCCCCATCATCCATAAATACAACATTATCAGCTAAACGAACAGCCTGCCGCATTACATGTGTTACTAATATAATTGTATAATGCTTTTTCAGACTCCTGAAAAGGTTTTCTATTATTTTACTTGAAATAGGGTCAAGTGCTGAGGTTGGTTCGTCAGCTAAAATAATCCGGGGCTTTACTGCTAAGCCCCGGGCTAAACATAAACGTTGCTGCTGACCAATGGACAGACTGGTTGCAGGGGCGTGCAGGCGGTCTTTTACTTCTTCCCATAACCCAACTTCTTTTAGGTGTCTTTCAACATTAAATTCAATTAGCTTTTTATCTCGAACTCCCTTGAGCTTTATTCCATAGGCAACATTTTTAAATATAGAAATTGGCAATGGATATGGCCTTTGGGAAAGTAAACCCATCTTCTGCCTGATTTCCGGTATATTTTTACTGGTATTAAGTATATCATCGTCTTCGATAAAAATATGTCCTGAAACTTCCAATTCTTTATAGAGGTCGGTTAATTTGTTCACACATTTGAGGAGTGTTGTTTTTCCACAACCAGACGGACCTAATAAGACTGTTACCTGATTTTTGGGAATTTCGAGACTAATATTTTTTAAAATTTGATGTGTCCCTGCAAAAACATTTAGGTTTTGTATCCTTAAAATGGATTTCGTTTCTTTTTGGGCAAATCTTATATCTGAGGTTTGTTCTGTCATTGTTTCACAATTTTGTAAATTCATTTTCTACTATTTTAAGTTGGTTTTTGAGAATCTTTTCGAAAGGTATCGTGCCGACAAACTGATAATTAAAATAATAACAGTAAGTATGATTGCCGCAGCAAAAGCCCTTTCTCTCACTTCGGGAATAGGAGAACCCAGTTGAAAGAATATTGCAAGAGGCAAAGTAGCAGCCGGTTCATCGAGATTAACCGGAATTAAATCGGTATATCCTGCGGTAAAAAGTACCGATGCGGCATCGCCAATTCCCCTGCCAAAAGCAAGTAAAAGTGCTGTAATAAAACCTGAAAAACCTTGTTTGAACATTACTTTAAATGCCATCTCGGTATTTGTTGAACCCATTGCAAGAGTAGCTTCGTGCAGACCTTTGGGAATGGTGCTTAACACTTCATCGAATGTACGAACCATTATAGGGGTAATCAGTAATGCAACCGTAATAATTCCGGCAAGCAAAGAAGCATTCATTCCTAAATAAAGCATAAGTATAAAACCAAATGCCCCATATACTATTGAAGGAATACCCCACAGTGCATCCAAAAAATAACGGATGGTATTTTGTGTTCGTTTGCGCCTTACTAAATGAACATTAATATAAAGTGCGGCTGGCATCCCTATTAAAATTGAAATAATGGTTGCCCCAAAAGCGATATATAACGAACCTACAATTGCATTCAGGACACCGCCTTCACCTCCATAATAATAACCTCCTTTGGGAGTTTTTAGTATCATATCGAGAGATAAGGCATTGAACCCTTTAACAAAGATGACAATTATTATAAAAGCTAAAATAGCTATCAACGAATAAGTTGCAAAGCCCGAAAGAAACCTGAATATCTTTTCTTCGATTATTTTTCTCCTGTTCATCGTTCCCTTGTTTTATAAATAAAATACCTGAAAATAAGGTTTATTACCAGTATGATAACAAACAGAAGCAGTGCGGCAAACATTAAAGCCGAATCATAAAGGGGAATGGAAAGCATTTCACCATAATTATTGGCAATTAAAGCAGGTAAAGGATAACCCGCCTCAAAAGGGCTAAAATGTGTCTGAACCATGTTCCCAACAACCATCATTACAGCAATGGTTTCGCCAAATGCTTTAGCAATGCCCAGTCCAAATGCTGAAATAATGCCCGGATAGCTTTTGCGTATTACGACATGTTTTACCGATTCCCAGAAAGTTGCCCCAAGCGATAAAGAAGCTTCTTTTAAACCAATGGGTACTGTATTAAAAACTTCAATAAGCATGTTTAAGATATAGGGAATACACATAACTGCAAGCACTATACCCCCTGCAAAGATGGTGTAACCCGATGAAGAAGTATTAAAAACTGGTGCAACAATTTTAGAAACAAAGGGTACAATTACCAAAATTCCCCATACTCCATAAATAACCGATGGCAACCCTGCAAGAATATCAATTACAGGGTGCATGATACGCATTAATTTGGGTGATGAAAACTGGGTAAGGTAAATACCTGTTAATAAACAAACCGGAGCAGCAAAAATAAAAGCTATTACGGTTACATAAAGTGACCCAGCAATAAATGGCCAAAATCCGAATTTACCCTCGTGAGGTGCCCATTCGGATGTACCAATCAAATGCCATAAGTTCTGATGTTCAAAAAGTGGTACTGATTTTAAATATAAACCAACACCTATTACCAACGGTAAAAGCAGAATGGTTACCAGTGCGGCAACCATCCAAATCCCTGTAATTTTATCAATTAGAATCCTTCGAAATAACATATTTAGTTCAATTTTTCTAAATACTCATTAATTTTAGTTTGGTCGATAGGTACGTAGCCAGCTTCCGTTACAAATTTTTGTCCATCGGTTAATGTCCACTTTATAAAATCCAGCGTAGCTTGTTTCTCGGGCTTGCCTTTGGAAACGAAATACAGTTCCCTTGCCGGAGGTGACGGATAAACTCCATCTGCAATAGCTTTTAGTACTCCTTCAAAAGTTTCGTAGAAATCTTCTTCGGGGTCAATTTTACCGTTCCCGTTAATATCTATCGGAATGACTTCTATTCCGGGACGTTTTTTTCCTGTTTTAATGTCGTAGGCAAAAATAGTATTGTTGAAGGCAATTCCGGCGTGGTCTTTAACAACAGCTTCAGCAAGGCCGGGGTCGCCATAAATACCAATTCCTTTTAAGTTTTCCTGTTTACCACCCAGATATTTTGCCCAAGTTTCAGCAGCGCCACAAGCATCGGAACGGGTATATACTTTAATATCAGTTTTGGTTGATTCCTTGAGCAGTTCACCCCAATCTTTTATGGAACCTTCTATAAAAATAGCAGAAAATTCTTCTTTGGTAAGACCTCTTTTCTTTAGAATGCTGAGATATAGGTTTTGGTCGCTTATGGTTGGGATAACTGCATCAATGGTTAATCCAACCCACCAAACGCCCTTATCTTTTTCTTCCTGTGCAATTCCGCGTGAAAACATTCCAAGGTCAACAGCCCCTGATAGAGCATCAGCCATACCTTTGCCGGCTCCTCCTCCTGAAATATTAAAACGTATAGTTGGATGTTCTTTTTGATATTCTTCCGACCATTTTATTGCCAAAGGATATAGGGCAAAAGCTCCCGAAAGACTAATGGTTTCTTCTTTTTGTTTTTTTGATACGCAGGACGAAAATAGTATTGCTGCGATTATGCTAAATAGTAATGCTGTTCTTTTCATATTAGTATTTTTTAATGATTACAAATTATTGTTAGCTTGTTGTTTAAATAAAGTTGGGGTAATGGTTAGCTGCAAATAGAAAAACTGTGAAAATTTGTCGTTTGCAACACCTTGAATGGTTTTAAGCGATTCGGTAGGTAGAAAAAACATATAACCACTTTCCAACGCTCCCCAATCGTTAAACTTATATTTCAACACTAAATCGTTTTCGTAACCTAAGTTTTTATCGGTAGGGGTTGTCGGGTTGGTTTGTGCCAGTTGGAAAAAATGTCCAATGTTGCGGACGCTTATGGATTTTGAGAATTTGTAATCGAGGTAAAAATAGTAATCGGCTAAACCTCCCTGTTTGGTATGAGATGAGAATGACCTGAAATAGTCCATAAAACCAAAATATTTGTGGCGTGCACCATAAAGCACATCGAATAAGTTATCAGTTGTTTGGTCAGCTCCAGTTTTCCTGTTGCCCGACAAATAACTCAAACCTATACCCGGCGTAAAATTCCCAATTTTGTAGCTTACATCAGCATCTATTAAGAATGCACTAACATCGGTTCCCTTTTGGTTTTTACCATATTGATAGTAAATGTTACCCCAAATATTCAGGTCTCCTTTTTTATATTCTGAATAAACTCCAGTAGTTTGACGGAAATTTAAAGAATTAGTAGTATCTGTTTCAGTTACACCAGAGGCTACATGCAATAATGAGGCATTAAAATTATCGTTAAACTTACGGTTTAACCAGATATAATTAAAAGATTTAATTCTGCTTGTTGGGTAGAAGTTATCTGTAGTTGCCTCCGTAAGTGTATTCCATGAACCACCAATGTGCAGATTCCATTCAGACAAATTCAATTTAAAAACTAAGGCATCATAACTCAGCCCTGTTTGATTCCAGTTACGAGCAGCAAATATGCGCTCATTATCATATTTTAATTGTTGACGACCTGCTGCAACCCAGCCTAAACTTCCAAGTTTAACATCAGCATATCCTTCAAATAAGCCTATGTTAGTATTGTTTGCCACCCCTGTTGAACTAACCACGGCATCACCACCCCAAATTCTTACGTCCTGTGGTGTGATTTTGAATTTCAAGTATTCAGTTTCATAACTGAAAGATATTCGGGTCCGTTGCGAAATAAAACTTGTTGGTGTCGAACCGTCGGCTGCTAATTTTTGATAGCCATCACGAAACTCGAAGCGGTCGCGCAATTGGGCATCGACTTTGAACTGGGCATGTGCTTGAAATCCAATTAATAATATTGAAATTCCAACTAATAATTTTCTCATATAAACATCATTTTGAGTTAGCAAATTAATTTTCTACAAACATACACATTATGTCGAGCGATTTAGTGTACATTTGCCTTGATGTTTTTATGAGAAAACATTAAATTTTTAATGTTTTAAGCTTTAAAATTACAACTGAATCGAATAATCAATTGAAAATCATGAATTTATTTAACAATAAAAGTGAATTTAAATGGCTGCGAAGAATTTCGTTAAGGTTTATAAGTCGTAAAGATTTTGATAAAATAGAAAAAACTTCGGTAAGATTGACCTTTAAAAAAGGTGAGACAATATTAAAACAAGGAGGCTTGTCCACGCATGTCGCATATCTTGAAAAGGGTATTGTGAAATTTAATTTTGAAAGTGAGAATAACAAAAACCTAATATTAAGCATCGTATCTGCTCCTAAGATTTTGGGCGGTGCTAATTTATTCTATAAGGATAATAATTTGTTTTCGATTGTTGCAATAGAGGATTGTGAAGTTGTTTTAATTGAATCAGCAACATTATTATCTGTAATGAAAGAAAATGCGAAATTTTCAATCATGCTATTTCAGCTTGCATCCGAAATGTTCAAAAAATCGGTTTTGAATTTTATCAGTCTTGCTCATAAACAAAAAGAAGGACGTATTGCTGATGTACTTTTACACCTATCCTCTGAAATATACCACAATTCTGCATTCTTGCTGCATTTAACAAGAAAGGAATTGGCTGAATTTGCCGGGTGTTCCACTGAAAACGTGATTATGACTTTATCAAAATGGCAAAACGAAGGAATAATAACGATGGATGGTAAACAACTTGAGATTATTAATTTGGACAAACTTAAACATATTAGTAAAGTAGGTTAATTATGCTGACACAAAAAACAAGATATTCAATGCTTGCCATGATAAAATTGGCAAAGGAGTTTGGAAATAAGACATTGATGATAAATGAGATAGCAGAAAGCGAGAAAATTCCCAAACGATTTTTAGAGGCAATTTTATTAGAACTAAAGAAAAATGGGTATTTAGGTAGCAAACTTGGAAAAAAAGGCGGATACTATTTATTAAAAAAACCTGAAGATGTTAATCTATTAGAAATAATAAGGCTTTTTGAAGGAAGTATCGCAATGTTACCATGTACCTCAGAAAAATTTTATCAACCTTGTGAGCATTGTAAAGACGAAATAAATTGTAATATCCGGCATACTTTCAAAGATATTCGGGAATATACTTTTAAAAAATTAGAAAATACATCTCTCGCTACGTTAATATCCACATAATCATATGGTGGGTTGGCAAAATTGCACTTTTTGGCAAAGCTTAGGTTGCAGCGTTGGCTCGTGCGGCTTTGCCAATGTGTGCAATGTGGGTGGGGGTTCCTTCTTCTTTTTTTGTGGGGGGGGGAGAAAAAAACAAAATAAATTTCCATCAAATTTGCACTGTCCTGTCAAAAAGCTAAATCATTTCTTATTTCAAATTGTCACTATCGTATCTGTCTGCTCGTCTGTCGCTCTTACACTTGTTGCCAACGGATGGGTATATGCAAATGTGGGCGATTGCGGGCTTCAAACTTATCAAACCGTTATGATGTTGAAGCGGGCTACTGCCCTTTATTTTAGCACAATCCCGCCCATTTTGTATATACCGTGTTGTATGCTGGCGTTACTACTTAGTCTGTTCATTTACAACTTTTTCACATTGTTTTAATAAATCAATCTGCTTTTCTATTGGTAATTCATTAAAATCAGGAACACTTGAACCAATTACTTTCACTGGCCCATTACTGGTTATAATATATCCTGGGTCACCTTCAATTTCCAGCAAATTGAATTGACTTCCACAATTACTACAGAAAATCTTTGACATATCATGTGGTGCTTCCCAATTTCTTGTCGTACCACATATACATGTTAAATCAATAGTCTCTTCAGATTCAATCAGTCCTTGCTTGATGAAAAAATAGTACTGGTTATTTCTTGTTTTTAAATCCTGAGAAATCCTATCTGATATAACATTTAATGATTCTAATAAACTATCATATGTGTCCTTTACAAATGCTGTTTCCAAAGCCTTGTCAACAGATGGAAGATACACTTTAGTGAAGAATCTCATTACAATTTCTAATAATTCATATTTTAATTCACTAAAATTTTCAGTACTCGGCAAATATGGACTTATATCATCCTTAAAAATCACTTCGGAATCGCTTGAACTTGTAAAAAAGGTTGAGACATATCCAATGTGGGTAAACTCTGATGAGAAACTAAAAAGGTCTTTGATTTTATTTTGAAAGTCAGTTTCAGTAGTTAGGTTTAATTGTGAAAATAAGAAATCAACTTTATTACCAAATGATGTCTCAGAACACTTAGTAATATGTGACTCATTTCCCCGAATCCTTTTGTTGTTTGATAAATTATTAAACTCATTTAATGAATCTTCAATCTCGGAATTAAATAATGCTTGTCTAATTGATTTTGTAACGAATCTATTGAAACTATGTAATGAGGTTAAAACATGAAAATTAATCTCTTTAGATTCTAATTTTATCAATTGATATGCATCCGACACTAAACTGTCTATAAATTGTCTTGATGCAGTTACCAAGTTACTAAAGTCAAGAAATGTTTTTTTTAATTCATGTACGTTTTCAAGTGTAATGTTTTGTCTGTCATCAGGCTGTGTATTAGCAATAAATTTGTCGATTATGCTTATGTCATTTGAAACAATTCGAGGAAGAATTTTCCTGAAATAGTAATGTGATTTAGAATTGTCTTTGAAGTTATTTGTAACCAGTTCGTCCTTTTCTAAATCTAATTCAATCTGCTTTTGTAAAATCAATAAGTTTTCAATTCCCCAGATAAAAGAATCATTAAGGAACTTGATATTATTTCCAAGTACCTCATAATTATTCAATGCAGCAGATGATTTTCTTTGAGATAAATTCTCCGCAATATTTTTTAATATGTCAATTTCATTCATAGTTTAATTATTTGCACTTGGTTTCTTTCGCTTGCATACAACGGTTAGTATATGAAAAGTAGGCGATTCCGAAGCTTTAAACTTTCGGTTAAACACAGACTTTGATACAAGCCAAAACTCTAGATTTTACAACTATTTCGCCTATTTTTTATATACATTGTTACCTGCTGGCTTTTTTATGTGAGATCAATCACTTCAAGAATAGTATAACTGTTGCGTGGAACAGATATTAAAGCATTATACCAAGGAACTGTATCGGCATCAATAATTCCAATACACCCTCTTGTTCCGATATAATCTCCTCCATCAGGATGAATACCTAATTCAGTTCTATGCGTAGAAAATTGAGGCGTTAATAGTTGAAACCAGCATCTAAATAAAGAATCACAAAAAGCAGAATCCCCAGTGCTTTTGTCTATCAAACCATTTCTTTTAACATGATAAAGACCTGCTGGAAGTTCCCTATTTCCATAAGGTCCCGATATTGCTCCAGATCTTAAGTTCTTTTCGTTCCAAGATAGTGTACCATATGCCTTTTTGTCTTCTCTTCTCTCTATTACGAATTTAATTGCCATATTTTATTGTTTTATTTAAATGTTTAACTCCTTCATTGAATTTCTTGGATTCAGTTAAGAATAATTTTTTTGGTTTCTTGTAAGGGAATAACAAACCATTCAAACCGTTTTCCGGATAAGTATTTGAATTTAACTGAATTTTATACTTTGTTCCTGTACTATCTGTATTGTAAATCATTTTGAATATTGGTGTCTTTATCTCTGCTATACCATGTAAAGCCGTCCATTCAATAGGCCAAGACAGAATTTCAAACCAAGCATCATATAAGTTAGAAGGCATTTTAGCCCTTGCAACAGTTTTTATTTGGTTCGCTAATGCTAATGAATCTAGGCAAGTCAATTTTGATGGTCTGAAAGGAATTACTGATAAACCTAAATTCGACCATAAAGGATTTAATAAATTGATGTCAATTTGAACTTCTTTCAAAATGGTTTCTTGCGTTTCTGAAAGTAAGTACATCCAAGTAAAGTCAACTAATTTACTCTCACCGTATTTAGAATAAACTTCAAACCCGTTGACTGAATTTTGTGTCAACTTTAATACGCTTGGTAAATGTTCTTTGGATTTGATGAGTTCAATGACATTTTTCCTTTTTCCTATTATTAGTAACGTCTTATTTTTTGAAAGATTCTTACCGTATATAGTTCCTATGATTGGAGTTGGAGAATTTAGATGTTCGCAGAATAAGCCTAATTCAAAAAGCCTTTTTTTAAACTTATATACGTTATTGTTGTCGATACTTCTGATTTGAATAGGTAAGAATTCAAGTACTTCTTTACTCAATAAAAGATTATCAATTGCTACCTTTAATTGATTTATTATTGGATGCCACTTAGTTTCTAATTCTTCACTGACCCAGGTGATTCGTTGAAATTCCGGCATGTAAAACTTAATGTGATCAGCTAATTCCATAACCATTCAATTTGATTTTTGTGGAATTTATTGTTTGATCAGACCAAAGCATAAATTGGTCAATGAACTTTTTTCCTTTATTATCTACCTCCATATGTTTTTCAATTATTGAATGACCTTCTTTCATTTTCAAGTATGTGTCTTTTGTCAAAGCCAGAAATTGTGGAAAGTCATTGTGACCTTCTTCGAGTTTAAGAATGAGGTTATTCAAATACAGAACATGTATAAAGGAGTATTGTGCATGAAATATAGCTGACATTGGTCTTTCACATTCTTTAATTGGACTGTAGAATTTATCACTGGACTGATTGATAATTATTCCTTCAGAATGCTCATAGTCAATTCCAAGAACGAAAAGTTTTATGTGAGCCATTTCATGAACCATAGCTTCTGCAAGGGTGAATGGGTGTCTAAAAGTTGTATGAATTACTCCCAATTCATCCTGTGATGTTCCACTTGAGGAGTAAAAAATGTTATCAGGATAGTTTGAACATGCTATAGGGTTGATGTATTTCACGTATTTTGTAATCTCTTCAGAAATTTCTGGCCAAGTACTTAAATAATTTTCCGCTTTCTTGAATACAGATATACTTGGTGTTGCATTTTTAACACCATCATAGGAAGAGTTTTCATTTATATGGGCAACATTAATCTCATTATCAAATAATGTAAAGAAAACGGCTGGCTTTTCTGGCTCAAAGAATGTCATTGCAGGTTTGTCCATATTCCTAATTATTTGAGTTGATTAATGAGGATAGTGTTGGATTATGACCTTTTCCCCATTCTTCTAGCATTTTTAATTCTAGTTCCATTCTATTTTGTTTTATTGAAATTGGATTCTTTCCAGATTTGATGAGTTCTCTCTCTAATTTCTCGAAAAAATAAAACCAAACATTACAGTTTTCACTTTTGTTTCTCCAATCATCATCCAATGCAGTACCTGGACATTGTCCTTTACAACTAAGAAAGAATCTGCAGCCATTACAACCTCCATATTTTGTTGGCGTATGGTACAATGATATATATCTTTCAAATCCTTGAAAATTTGGCTTCTGAAAATTAATTCCCTCCTTATCCGTAAGGCCACAGTTGCTTAAATTTCCTTCACCATCCATCCCATGCACAGCTTCTGTGCTATAAGGATCACAGGCACGCCATGTACAAGTAGAGTTTTCGTCTTGTCCAAGAAGCATATTTCTGAAATCAGTGAAAATGTCAAATCTCAGATTATCAAATGTCTTTTCTAATTCGTGGTACTTTGAAAAAACTTCAATATTCTCTTCCAATGAAAATGAAAACTTTTTGCGGATAATCGGATTGTCAATTTCGAGTATGTGAAGACGAGCAGATTTTAAACCTTTAGCATCAAGCTCTTTCAACCAATTAAACATTTTAGGAAGCCTTTCATATGTACTATTGCATTTGGTTACTTGTATTTGGATGCCTATTAGAAGATTCTTGCTAAGAAGAGTTTCTATATTTTTAATAGATTTAGCTGTTGCTTCTCTGGTCTTTTCGAGTGTGCCATTCCATCGTATATCATTTAACTCTTCTGGGCCATCAATTGAGACTCCGACCTTAGTATTATATTTTTGAAATATTTTTATATGATCTTGAGTTAAGATTGTGCCATTTGTTTGAACCAAGTTTTCTCCATTTCTATCATATTCCCAAGATAAAAGGTCTTCCAAATCATTGATATTCATTAGTAATGGTTCTCCCCCGAATAAATGGAAAGGTTCACTGGTTTCAAGAAGTCTATTTTTTAAAACATCAAGATTCACCTTTGAATAGCCGTTACCAGCATCCCGGTGCATATTTTGATAACAGTATGTACAGCCCAAGTTGCACTTGATACCTAGAGGACGCAATTCTATAGACATTTAGAATATTTTGACATGTTTAACATGGATTGGTGATTTGACATGCTTAACATGTACAGGTAACTTTACATGTTTAAGATGTACTGGTGATTTTAAATGTGGTAAGTTATCTGTTATTACTTTTACTGGATAACCAACGGTTTCAAGAATCTCTCGAGCTTTTTTATCGGGCTCATTGAAAATTGAGGTAAGTACTTTATGAACTTCTTGAACTGGTGCTTTAATTAGATTTAAAGATTTAGAAACTACATCAGCGGAGAACTCTAACACTTTCATTGTTTCTCCTATTTTTTGCGTTCCAAACGCAAATACATCTTTTAATGTTCTTGCTATGTCTTCAGCTGATTTCCCTAATCCCTTTAAAATTTCAGCAACTACCTCTCCAGATAGACCAAGTACACTAAATAAAGCCTCACCAATTTCCTCAGCTAAATAACCAGCTTGTTCTAAAGCTTTGGCTAATTCTTCTTTTGATGCCTCATAACCTTTGTTTAATGCTTCAGCAACCTCTTTAGCTTGATAACCAACTGTACGCATTAATTCAGCTGCTTTTTCTAGATTTTCTTCAAATTCTTTATTTAGAGCTCTCCCAATTTCTTCTAATTTTTCTCCAACAAATTCAATGGCATCTTCTATTGTTGCGGTTAACCAAGCAAGAGCATTTCCAGCTAATTCCTCAATTACTTTTTCTTTGATGAAATTTTCAAGTTCCTGAACTATTTTAGTGAGGTCTCTAATTGCTAAAGTCAGGGTTCCTAAATCAAAGTGAACTCCAATAAAATCAAAAGCTAGATTCATTGAACAACTTAGTTCATCATTGATAAATTTGGCGTCAAATTTTCCTTTTAACCTGCAGTTAAGAGTTATATTCCCTAAACTCCCAAGAGGAACTTTCATACCATCGATCCCGGCATTAATTATTGTGTCAACTTCAAAGGATTGATCTTCATGGATAATTTCCAGTTCATTTTCGAGTATACCAGCTAAATCGCTTTCTAATTTTGCGGTGAAGCCATTGTTGTCTATTTTTCCATTGGCTTCTCCCGTTATTCCTAAGATTTCAACTCTGGTTGAAAAGGAGAAGTAATTTGGAATTCCTGAGGAGTTAAACGAAATCTCCATGCCACCAGATTTAATTTTAGTAGCACCTTTGTATGTTTCAGGTGTGCCTAATCCATTTCCCGATATTTTCAATAAACCATTTCCAATGTCAATTGGGTCAGCAACAAATTTCCCTGAACTTTCTCCATCACTTGTGAAGCTGAGCTCTGTGAATGAATTATGCCCCAAAATATTTGTTATTGAAGAAAGACCGAAAACAGGATAAGCCATTGTACCGTCAGGTTTTTGTTCTCCTAAAGGATTTTCGCACCAGTGTAACATCACTTGCTCCATTTTTATGGCATCAAAGAATGGAGGTAAGGCAACGTCTTGGTTGGTTAATGCCTCAATGATGACCTCAAAGTTTACTTCATCCACATATAAATAAGCAAATGTAGGTGTGATTTTACCCGGAATAACGGTGTAAATAATCTTAAACTCGTTTGATCTTATTCCGAATGATTCATTAAAATGACCATCTTCTATACCTGTTGGTTTATTGGGGCCTATGTAAAATGTTCCCTCGGCTCCGACAAATGGAGTGCCAGCTAGAGTACCCATACTTACAGTTAAAGTATTTAAATGAATACCTGGCAAACCAAAGGGCATTGGTAATTCTTCTGCAATATGATCAAGATTGAAATTTCCTCTAATACCATCTGTCCTGTATACAAATGCTCCATCAAGTTCGATTGAAGGAATTGCTGGCAGTTCAATTTCAAACTTACCATCTAACGAAAACTCAACTGGCGCTAATGGACGGATGATTATTTTAGGTTCGCTAATTTGAAATAGGTTTTCAATTTTAATATCATCTGGAACTGCTAAATTAAAATCAATATCGATTTTGTCTCTTAGATTCCAAGACATGAAGTAAGGACCAGCACCAATTATAGGTTTTAGTGGTTGTGAAATCAAATTTGCTATATCGCCAGAATTCTGTAAGTCAATAAATCCGGCCAAATTAATTCCAGGTAAAAAGTTTACTGATTCTGAATTGTAAATCGGAAATGAATTAGAATTTATTTTGATTAAAGCCTTTGAAGTAATGAAAAAGGCGATATCGTCAACTTTTAATGAATCAAGAGGTTTTAATAGGTCTCCAATTAGATAGGGTAGAGAAGAAAATTTAAGAAAGCTTTTATTTGGTTTGCAAATTGCAAATAATTCAACTTTACCATTTTCATATGACATTTCAATTTCATAATTGAATGAATCATCTCTATTGTTACGTCTCGTAAAAAAGAAATTTTTAGACGATGATGTAAATGTAATATTATCAGTCTCCTCTGATAGAATCTCAATATTCTTAATTAGGATATTTGAGTTTCTAAAAAAATCCAATCCCCTTTCTATTTCGACACCAAAATCTTTAAAAGATAGATCTATAGAACCATTATTTAATTCTGCTTTTATAGCATTAAACTGTTCTTGAGTCATTGCCTCTATATTTTAAAATTTAATAATATAATTCTGGTTGTCTGGGTCTACCATCAGGATGAAAACTAGTATCATGTGGCAAATCGTTGTGGAAATGTTCAGAATTTTCATCAATTATCTCCGATGGTTTTACAAGCTCATATGCCTGTCTTTCAAGATATCTTCTATCCCGTTGAAGTCTGTCGGTTTCAAAATCATTTCTGATCGGGCCTCTTCTATTATTTTGTCCTTGACCAGGAACATTATCCCAAATAAGAGCTCTTTTTTTCATGTATTTAGTTTTTTTGCTTGCAGGTAACTACTTATATGTTCACCTTTTATGATTATATCCAACATCATGCTGCGGATATGTTCACCTTTTATTGTTTTTATATCAAATGCGTTCATACAATTCCTGTTATCTCATCCAAAGGGTTCTTTACGTTTTTTAAGTTCTTCATACTCACATGTGTGTAAATTTCAGTAGTTCTGGAACTTTTATGACCTAGCAACTCTTGTATGATCCGCAAATCTACTCCCATATCTAACAAATGTGTTGCATAACTATGTCGTAAACAGTGAAGTGTAAATATATTATCTTTTAATACCCTGTCCAAATTTTTCTTAAAAATGTTTTCCAGACTTGTGGCCGAATAGGGTGTTGCTGGTTCTTGTCCTTCGATAAGCCATATTTTAGGATTAAACTTGGAAAGGTAGGATAAAATCAATTGCTTTAAACTAACAGGCAGAGGCAAATCCCTGTCTTTCTTCCCCTTTGAATTAATGACGGCTACAACATCCCTGTCAAAATTGATATGGTTCAGTTTCAAATTAAGCAACTCGCTGCGCCTAAGTCCTAAGGCATAAATTGTAGTAAGAGCTGTTTTATGTTTAATATTGGCTATGCCAGCAAGCATCTGTTGTACAGTTTCAATGGATAAAACTTTAGGTAATTTAAATCCTTCAATTGGTCTTTCAATATTGGTAAGCTCATATTTAATGCCCTTCATTTTTATGTAAAATGTTTTGATGGCACTTATGTATTGGTTCTGCGTCTTAGGCGAATAATTGTTCTTGATGATAAAATCGAAATTAAATTTTTCGATGTCTTTAATTCCTATGTCAGCTATTTGTTTATCAGAATAAAAACGAAAGAAAATAGTAATGCAGGCCATGTATATTTTAACTGTATTTTCTGCATATCGCTTTTGGATCATCCACTTTTTAAACGTTTCGATGGCGGTATGATGCTCCTCAGACAATGATCCCAAATATTTACCTTTGTCTATACCTGGTTTTGATACTTTTTTATTCTTACCTTTTTCCCATAAAACAACGCTGTATTCGACTTTAAGGCTTGCTTTCGATAGCATACCATTGAGCTGCGCCCTGTTTTCTGGCGTATCCAGCGCCGACCATTGCTTCTTTTTGCCATGCCACCACGCACCTTCCAGCTTTTTAAACTGCTCCTTTAGGGCATAAGGCAACGATAGGTAAAAAGTCTTTTCTTTTTCGTCACAGCTTACCTTAATTGTGTTTCTTAAAAGCTTCTTTAAATCAGCTCCCTGAAATGAATTCTGCTTTGCATTTACGATTGGTAAGGCATTGTTTTTCTTATTCCCCAAAATGGCATCAGCATCAACAATGGCCATTGGTTCAAGAGCTTTTAAAACAATTGCCTGCTCAAATTCCTGCTCCGGTATAAACCAACACTGCATGGCCACACTCCATTGTGCACCGGGCAAACGCTTTACCTGTTCTTTCAGCTTAAAATCATACTTAAAATGCAGCTGTATTACAGCTATGCCTTCATGCGTGGTTTGTTGCAGTTGTATGGTTGGCTTCGGCTTCACAAATCAGCTTGTTTTTGCCTTGCTAAAATACTGAAAAAAATAAAACATAAACATTCAAATAAGCTTTTATCAGGCTGATCCAAAAAACTGTATTTCATTGATGTTTTGCTGCCTGATGTAAGCTGTTCACCATTTTACACTTCCCAAATTTAGCGGCAACATCAATCAGGCATCTTAGTTTCCTTACAATAAGGGAGATACTAAAACGCTATTCTCCAAAAAAAAAAAATCAACCCTCCCATCAAAACTCCAGCTCCATCTGTGATGGTGGGTCGGTTTTGCGGTTTTTTGGTGCTTCACCGCTTTTCTCCTCGGCTGATTCTTCGGGCAGAGGCGGTGTATTATCAGCATTTTCAACAGCTGTCTCAGTAAGCTTTTCAGCTGTTTCAGCTGTTTCAGCTGTGTCTTCAGTGGCTGTTTCTTCCGTTTGCTCCACAGGCTCAGGAGTTTTGGGTTCAAGCAGGGCGATCTTTTTAATGGATTTGCCTGCCAGTCGTTTGCCCTTGGCTTTAAAGCTTTTTACGGCAATAAAAGACTCCGCATCAATAATTTCATCCTCAGGCTGCTGCCCCTTGCTGTTGGCATCAAATACGAGATTGAGCATCGGATAATCATCAAAAAGCACGTGCTTCAACACGGCTTGCGGGTGTTCACCTATAAAATTAGCACGCTTATTGATCGGCGTATCTTCTTCTATCTGAAAGCGTTTAAGGTAATACAACTGCGTTTCGCCTTCAAGGTAAATCACTGATAACACTTCCTCAGGATTGTATTTGCGCACCAGCAGCAGGTCTTCATCAAAATGCGTGCTTAAATCATAGCCGGTCAGTTTGAACTCGCCATTCGCAAACAAATGCAGCAATTTGTCATCGGCATGAAAAGCTCCCAGATGTGTGCCGCGTTCTTCGGTATTAAGTCTTTTCACGGTTTCGTCGAACCATATGTCCCTTGCACCCAGTGTCGAAACGCCCTCGTCGCGCTTATTGATTTGCTTTACTATATGCTTGGTAAGGATGTTTCCTTTGGCATTTCTGTTTTTGATGGCCAGCTCAGTAAAGCTAAACTCAAAAGAGGTCTTTTTAAGTTTTGGTTTCGGACGCAGCAGCACCTTCACGGTTTCGGCCTCTCCGTTGGGGTTGGCCGTAAAATAATACACCTTCGAATCAGGTTTTCCGGTTGTGAGCTCATACTCTTTATCACGCGTAACGCCCAGCACAGCAAATCGTTTCACAAACCATGGCCCTTTGCGGCCATCCCGGTAAATCATATTGTAAATGGTACGTTCGTCATTTTTGCGAAACACATCAATATGGATGATGTTTTCGCCCACAAACACCTTGCCTGTAACCTTAGTAACGATAAAGGTGCCATTCTCACGGAAAACAATGATATCATCCAGATCGCTGCATTCGCAAACAAATTCATCCTTTTTGAGGGAAGTGCCGGCAAAGCCTTCAGCCCTGTTCACATACAGCTTTTCATTGTTGGCAGCTACAGCAGCAGCTTCTATGGTATCAAAATTTCTAAGCTCGGTTTTGCGTTCCCTCCCCTGTCCGTGCTTTTTCTTTATCTGCCGGAAGAAATTGATGGTGTAATCAACGATATGATCCAAATGATTGCGCACTTCTTCCATTTCATCTTCCAGCGACTGAATATGCTCATCGGCCTTAAAGGCATTGTATTTGGAAATTCTTTTGATTTTTATCTCAGTGAGCTTGGTGATATCTTCTTCTGTAACAGGCATTTTCAAGTGCTTCACAAAGGGTTTCAAGCCTTTGTCGATGGCCACGATCACTTCTTCCCAGCTTTCGCACTGCTCGATATCGCGATAAATCCTGTTTTCGATAAAAATTTTCTCAAGCGAGGAGTGGTGCCATTCCCGCTCAAGCTCGTTCATCCGGATCAGCAATTCGGAGCGCAGCAATTCCAGGGTTCTTTGTGTGTTGTGCTCCAGAATTTTATGCACACTCAAAAAGGCCGGTTTGCCTTCAACAATCACACAGGAATTGGGCGAAATCGATACTTCACAATTTGTAAAGGCATACAGGGCATCAATGGTTTGATCAGGCGACACCCCGGAAGCCAGGTGAATTACAATTTCTACTTTTTCGGCCGTATTATCATCTATCTTCTTGATTTTGATCTTGCCTTTGTCGTTGGCGGCAATAATAGAATCAATCAGCGAAGTGGTGGTTGTGCCAAAAGGAATCTCAGTAATCACAAGGGTTTTCTTGTCCTGCAGGCTGATCTTTGCCCTCACCCTTACCTTTCCGCCTCTGAGGCCTTCGTTGTATTTGGAGCAATCGGCCAGCCCACCCGTCTGGAAATCAGGAAGCAACTCAAACGTTTCTTTTTTCAGGCACTTTATTGAAGCATCAATGAGTTCATTAAAATTATGAGGCAAAATCTTGGATGCAAGCCCAACGGCAATTCCTTCCACGCCCTGTGCCAGCAACAGCGGAAACTTCACAGGCAGGGCAACAGGTTCTTTATTCCGGCCGTCGTAGGAGAGTTTCCATTCTGTTGTTTTGGGATTAAACACCACATCATGCGCAAATTTTGAAAGCCGCGCTTCAATATACCTTGGTGCAGCAGCGCTGTCGCCAGTGAGCACATTTCCCCAGTTTCCCTGTGTATCAACAATGAGCTCTTTTTGCCCCAGCTGTACCAGTGCATCGCCAATAGAGGCATCGCCATGGGGATGATACTGCATGGTGTGTCCGATGATATTCGCCACCTTATTAAAACGACCATCATCAAGGTTTTTCATCGAATGAAAAATCCTCCGCTGTACCGGTTTTAAACCATCATCTATTTCGGGTACAGCACGCTCCAGGATCACGTAGGACGCATAATCCAGAAACCAGTTCTCATACATCCCCGAAAGCTGTATGGTGCGGTGCGTATCAGCGGGTCGCTCTGCTCTTTCGTCGTTTTTATCCGCATTCATCTCTTCCATATCACTCATGCTATTCTCTTTCTAACAGTTATTTTTTATTGTTCGCCAACTGCTTCTTTTCTGCTTTCCATAACCGGATAAGCAGTGCTTCCGACAGTAAAAATACCAGGGCCAGCAATACAAACCACCACCAGGCATTGTTATCCTCCACCCCTGCCTGTTGAGCGATCAGATTCGTTTCGGTATCAGAAGCAATATTCACTACCTCATATCCTTTGTTTTCAAATATTTCCTTAAGATCTTCCGTGTCTGTAAAACTCATCAGAGATTCCTTTCTGCTTTCATTCCATGCAGTGATGGCGATCAGCCTGTCCTGCAGGTAAACGCCATAAAAACCCGGCTGTGGCAACGGCTCTTCCAGACTTAAAAGTACCTGCTGCTGACGGCGTGCAAGTCCTGGTATCAGACTAAAATCATCACTTAATGATTTGATATGCAAAATATTATCTCCAAATATATTGGTCTTTACAAGGAAACTTCTGTCGGTACCCAAGGTATAACTGAGTTTTGTTTGGTTTTGACCATAAAATGCCATGCGTATCAGCAAAGGAGGGAAAAGTGCACTTTCGGTAAAGCCTGATGCGGCCGGATCAAAAGGCACTGCCAGGTGAAAAACGCTGCCCTGTCCATAATTGGTGAAGGTGAGAAAGGGATTCCCGTTCAGCAATTCAATTAATACATCCGAAACCATTGAAGGTAGTATGCCATGATGCTTAAAAACGTCGGGCAGATCAGCATTTTCAGGAATTCTGCTAAACATCTCATCAAAGAAGGGATGCTCGCTTACAATCTTATCCAGGCGGGTTGTGCTGGTATCTGTTTCGGTTGAAATCAACAGATTAAGATCTGCGCTGATGCTATTTTGCAAAACGGGTGAATTGAGATCAGGATAAAGCAAAAGTGCTCCACCAGCTTTCACCCAATCCGAAAGGCTGGCACGCAAACCCTCGCTCATTTTGTTGCTCAGGGGCGCAATAATCAATTTATACCTGCTGAATGTTTGGGGATCGAGCCGCAAGATGTTTTCTTTTGTGAATGCAAACAAACTGTCACCAGCAAACAATAGCTCAAGAGCGGCATGGGCTTTTTCCTCAAAAATTTCCAAAACTTCAATCTTTGGGGAAATAGACAAACTGATAAAATAATCATCGTCAAAAACCACCGGAAAGTCTGTTACGCTGATTTTCACATTCAGGAATCCGGCTGTAGTCGGAACGAAGCTAAGCGCAATCACTTTTTCCTCGCGCGATTCAATATCAACATTAGCGATAGCAAGCACTTTATCAGCAGTTTCGGCCCGCAAAGCCAAGCTTCTGAGTTCGTCTTCGCTTTGGTTGCTCAGCTTCACATTCAGCTCCACAGGGATTCCGGGTTGAACCACTGGATTTGTAAGCCAGACACTGTCAATAAACACATTGTTTTGTTTCATAGCCTCAAACGGAACAAAAACAAGGCTGAGTTGCTCGTTAAGCAAATAGTCTTCCTCATCAAAAGCCGACTCCTGGAAATCAGAAAGCACAAAAAGCTTTACTTTATTTTGCTTCAAATCCTTTGCAAGCAGCGAAGCCCGCTCCAGAATGTCATTAAATGGCAATGCAACGCTGGAAGTTTCAACAAACTGCAGTTGCTCAATCATTTCGTCCTGCGTCAAAGGTCTTTCGTGAGCAGGATCAAAATTATTGGTAATAAGCAAATAATTCTTGTCAGGAGAAGCATTATCCACCAATGATATGGCGGTATTTCGGGCATCATCCAGCAGGCTTCCCCTCAAACCGGCCAATTGCATGCTTTGTGAATTATCCAGGTAAAGCATACTGATTTCCTGATTCAATTGCTCCATCTTTTCTTCCGTGGTAAAAACAGGCTGCGCAAAGGCTACTACTATCGCAGCCATGGCCAGCATTCGTAATGCCAGGATAATCAACTGCCGCAGTTTGCTGGTGCGTGAGGTTTGTTGTTTCAGATTCTCGAGCAAACTCACATCACTGTAATACACTGTTTTGTGTTTTCTGAAATTAAACAGATGCACAATAACAGGTACCGCAAGTGAAAAAAGTCCGTAAAGCATGCCCGGGTTAAGAAACTCCATTTAAACAACTCATTTTTGTAAAGTCAGCAAATTTACGATTTATCAGATACAATTATTTAGTTCATTTTATTCAATTTCAGGATCAGGAATCCTAAAGTTTTGAATAAGAAAGATTACAAACTGAAAAGTCACCTGAATTTAAAGCTAATGACTGAACGCCTCAATCGTAGGCAAAACTTTGTTGTTAAAATCAAAAAGTGCCTGATTTTCCCATACTGATCCATCAGTGGCCTGTGGTCCTTTAAACGAAACTAAATCAGCACCCCAATAGCAAAGACCATTTACCTTTTCCGGATGTTTATTGACAATGTCTTTGATGGCCAGCAAAAAATCCAGCTGACCTTGCGGACTTGCCGGAAAATCAGGCAAAATAAGTTGATCTTCCTGCCCAACAATATTATTGGTCCAATCGTTCCATTGCAAAGTAAACGGATAGGCTGTTTCAGCGATCACTGTGGGCTTCCCGAATGCTGTGGACAGCATTACGAGCTTGTTTTCCAATTCAGTGATTGATTTTCCATGCCACAAAGGGTAATAGGAAATCCCAATGATATCGTAATCAACAGATGCAATAAAACCAAAAAAGTCGGAAGCGCCAGTGTAACCTGCATAGTGCACAATAATTTTGGTAGCGGGATTGGTTGCTCTCACGGCATTGTGTGCTGTTTGCAACAAGCTTAAAAGCTGATCCGGATTTTGCCAACGGTTGCCTTCAGGAAAAAGCATGCCATTGTTAATCTCATTTCCTGTTTGTATAAAATCCGGCTGAATTTGCTCCACCACAGTTTTTGTGTAGTCATACACACTGTCTGAAAGCGAGTTAAAAGACAGCTGTTGCCAGCGAGCTGGTTTTTGTTGGTTTCCCGGATCCGCCCAGGTATCGGAATAGTGCAGCGTAAGCCATATTTTAAAGCCTGCTGACCTTAATTGCGTTGCAAAAGCTTTTACTTCGGTAATGCCATGAAAGTGATCATCCGGATCAACCCATAAGCGCAAACGAATAGTATTAATTCCGGCCGATTTTATGATGTTCATTATATTTTCTTCCGCACCATTGGCATTGTAAAACACTGTTCCTGCCTGTTCTATTTCCGGGTAATCAGAAATATCCAGTCCAAGGATTGTTATATCTTCCGGCAAAACCGGTCTTGCTTCATCCCGGCTGTTGCAACCAAAAAGCACTGTCAGCAATAAAGAAAACAGAAATATTGAATAATAATAACGCATTTCATTTAATTTTTAAAGCCATCCTAAGCCCAAAGCGAGCGAAAGCAGGATCAGCATTACCGCTACTACTTTCTGAAGAATGCCGATAGTTATCTTCTTTAACAGCTTGTTTCCGAGATATGCCCCTGAAATGGCAGAAAGCACTGCCAATCCCACTAACAAAAGATTATCCGTGAGACCTGTACTCAAAAACCTTCCGGCATAAACACTTAAACGTGTGAAATCAACAAAAGCCGACACCACCACAGCAGTGCCTATGAAGGCTTCTTTTGACAAACCGGCTTTGATCAGAAAAGCAGCTCTTAATGCTCCCTGATTTCCGGATAACCCACCAAAAAAGCCACTCAAAAAACCACCAAACGGCAAAAGCTTTGAATCAAAATTGAGACTTTTTAGCAAAGGAACCAAATCCATCAGGGCAAAAATTATCAGAAGTAAAGAGATTAAAAACTTCACCGGATATACCTCAAACAATTGGCCAAACGCCTCATAGCTGAACAATGGTTTGCTATCCGGAATGTGAACAAGCAGCCAGGCCCCTAAAAATGCAGCCAATACAGCGGGAATTCCAAATTTAAGCAGCACTATTCTGTTGGCATGCTTTCCGACTAAAAAAAGCTTAAAAACATTGTTAAAAAAATGCACTACACCCGTTAAAGCAATGGCCAGCTCCACAGGAAAAAAAAGCATAAAAACAGGCGTAAGAATTGTTCCCAGTCCAAAACCTGAAAAGAATGTCAGTATAGCAGTAAAAAAAGCAACCAGGCAAATTACTACATATTCCATAGCGCAGTTTTAAAGCGCTAAACTAATGGTTTTTTATTTGAAAACACTTGCCAGCTCAAAGTGCATTATTCCGAGAGGAATGCTTCGATCCGCTTCTTTACATTCTCTTTTAGGTTTTCGTAGAAAAATGCATAGTCAAAACGATGATACACCCCATGCGACCAACGACCCAGATTAATCAAATCTACTTCTTCGGCATCCACATATTGCAAATCCATGACAAGCAGCGCACCAGATTTTTCATCAACAGCAGCACTGCAAAAATTCGGAACTTCTGCAATTACAGTGCCTTTTGCATCATTAAAGAAAACAGCTTTTTTATTCTTTTTTCTGTCCGCAGGTGTGGCATCAGTTCTCCAGTTCAATGGATTTATCGCTACGGCGCCTTCCAACAAAACTGGCGACGGACCAGCATCGGGAGCCTGCGTATTGTAAGTTAAGATCACACCTGTGTCTGTTTCACCCGATGCAAGTTTCATCCATGGATATTTTTCCAGATCTTCTCTGGTTAATGAGTATCCAATAGTATAGGCGGCGATAAATCTTTCCTGCAACTCAGTGCTGTTTAACCGATTTCTTAACAATTCAATAATAACCATGGAACCCTGACTGTGTCCTGCCAAAATAAACGGACGTCCCTGATTAAGATTTTGAATGTAATAATCGAAAGCTTGCTCCACATCAGCATATCCAAGCCTGAAATCCTGATCCTCAAAAGCATTCTTGCCACCATTGTTTGCCTCCATCGATTGGGTAGCAGCTGTTTGTTGCCGGTAAAATGGCGCAAACAGATTGGCATGGGGAGCATAAACTCCCGCTTGTGCATTGAGCAAACCAACGGCATTCTCTCTCAGCTCCGGATCGTTTATATCCATGTTTGGAGGACTTTTCTGGGTGTAAATGGTTGGATAAACATAAAACACATCGGCTTGATGGTGGATGTCCGGCAAGGAAACCCAGTTTTCTTTTTTACTATAATCGATCTCTGACATAGCCATTATGTTTTTATTTGTAATGCATACTGTGCTAAAGAAAATGATAAAACTCACAAGCAGCAATGACACTGGTTTTGTATTCATCTTGTCAATTTTTAAGCGTTAATTAAAATCATTTGTCAGATTTTTCCATATAAGCCTGAATGCGGTCTTTCACATTCTGTTCGAGGTTACGATACCAAAAAGCATAATCAAAACGGTGGTATACTCCCTCTTCATAAGGACCAATGTCCAACTGCTCGCCTACAGGAATTGTAGTTGTTAGAGCAGCTTTTTCAGTGTTTATTTGTGCTCCGCAATAGTGTGGTTCTTCGCGTAGAAAAGTGCCAGTGGCATCATCAAAAAAAACTGCCCCCAGGTTATCAGAAGCACTGGCCTGTTGGCCATCTATGCGCCAGTTTAGAGGATTGATGCAATGTGCACCGGGCAGCAGCATCGGCCCTCCTGCAGATGTTACAGACTGCGTATTATAGGTAATCACAACCCCCACATCAAAAGCATTTTGCGCAGCAGTAAGATTAGCTGCTGCTAAATCAGCATCAGTAACCGTATAGCCAATCAAATAAGCTGCAACCAAGCGGTTTCTCAATTCTGGGGCTGATCCAAAACGGTTTTTGATGAGTTCAATTAAGGCCATTGTTCCCTGACTGTGGCCGGCAATAATAAAGGGACGTCCATTGTTTAAATGCTGAATAAAGTATTCAAAAGCTTGTTGCACATCAGCTGCTCCCTGCTTAAACTCTTTTGTGTCAGTAGCCAGACTGCCTTCAGGCGCCTGCACTTTTGTTGACATTTGCCTGTAATACGGAGCAAAAATATTGGTTGTGCCTTCGAACACACTTGCCTGAGCTTTATAAATGCCAACTGCCAAAGCTCTCTCATCGTCATCCTTGATGTTCATAGTGCCTGATGGATTAGCACTAACAGTAGGATATACATAAAAAACATCTACTGCTTCAGCTGGCTGCGGCATGGTTACCCAATTTTCAGCATTAGTATAATCAATGGGTTCAACACCTTCGTCCTCAGACTTGTTGCAGCTCATGGTTCCTGCAGACAAAAGAATCAAAACGAAAAGAAGACTTTTCGTAAATAGTAACTGCTTCAACTGTTTTAATTTGGTTTGATTTTTCATTGCTCAAGTGGTTTATTTGATTAATTACAATTAGTCAGGCTGTAAATAATACAGCATAACTTTTAGCTGCATAGCAGCCTTCATTTTTTTTTTGACAATGCAAATTAATCCAGGCAGTATTCCTGTCCTAATTTTTGGTGTCTCACTCACTGTTTGACATGTCTCATCAATTAACCTATTGCAATAATCATAAGACTATGAGAAGCATAGAAATTTTTCAAGGCATAAAATCTGATGCTTTTCTTAGTCTGGACTCATTAGATTATAGACGATTTAATGAAAAAAGATAAAAATGAAGCCTTAAATCCTTACTTTTGAAAGCCAAAACCAGTTTTTTTTTGAATTCACAAGCAGCTTATTTCTTTGCCGTATTATTGATTGTACACCTGATGTTTGGTGTTTTTTTGGTTTTGGCATCCAAAGTAACAAACAAAAAAGGCCTCTCCTACCTGTATTTTTCTTTGTTTTTTAAAGCCTTGCTTTCTCTGGGACCTGCTTTGCTGATGTTTGATGCAGACATTTCGTGGAATGCTTATTTAACTGGCAACTTAAAAGTTAGTTTATTCCCCCTATCCTACCTTTACCTTAAAAAGCTGGCCGAGAAAAACAAAAACCTCAAAAAAGGGGATTTATGGCATTTTATCCCCGTTCTATTCAGTATAATTCTAACACTAATTGTGGTTCCGGGTAACTCAGAAGCGATCGTTGCCCAAAGTAATGAAACCCTTAAATCCTCCATGCAAATGATTTGGAGTGATAACATGCCTCACAATATTTTAGCAACCACTAGCCGCATTATTACTTTTGGACAGGCCCTGCTGTATTCTTTTTTGGTTTTCAGGCTTTTTAAACGTTATCTGGCAATCATTAAATCAAATGATTCACTTATAACCCATACCAATACCATCTGGATCAAATGGGTCATACTCATGTTCCTTTTCCAGGCATTTTTTGAAGGTTTTGGGCTTGTTGGGATTTATAACTATACCTTTCTGCTTTTGATCGGCTTTGCTTATCAATTGATTTTCGCCTTCTTTTTTGTTATTCATGCCCTATTGCAAAAGGATCTTTCTCAATTGTTTAATAGTGACCCAAAAAAGGAATTTGATTCTGCTATTATAGATGAGAATGGCAATGGTATATTAAAGCAATTTATTGAACTTGAGTTATTTTTAAAGCCAGATATCACCTTGGGAGAGGCCGCCGATAAGCTTAATATCCCAAAATCCAAACTCTCCCAGATAATCAAAGCTGAAGGATATTTGAATTTTTACAGTTTTATCAATAAGTATCGCATCGACAAAAGCATTGAACTTTTAGTTCAAATACCAGACAACCAAGTTATTGAATCAGTGGTACAACAATCAGGCTTTAATTCAAGAGCAACATTTTATCGTGTTTTTAAACAAATCACAGGTAAAACCCCAAGTGAATATTTGAACTGAAAGTGTTTGTTTTGTCTTGTACTTTGATGCTAATCTCCTTCAAATCTTTTTAATAAATTTCTGGTTAAAAAGAATTCGTTAGTAAACAGAGCATAAGCCAAAATCACTATTACATTCCGAAAAGGTAATTTTTAACTTAAATCAACCGTAAAATGAAACAGTTGGATTTCAATAAAATCTACGTATTTTTACTGAATTATGCTTCAGGCAATGAAAGAATCAACAGAACATGTATTAATTTTTACACTTGACAATCAACACTATGCATTACCCCTTGATCAGGTTAGTCATGTGTTAAGCGCTTCTGATATCAAGCCCTTGCCAGACGCAAGTCCGCTTTTAAAAGGCTTCTTTAACTATCATGGGGAGGTTATACCAGTGATTGATATGCGAAAAAGATTTGGACTGGACTCTCGTGCCATCGACCCATCCGATCATTTTATTATTGTAAGCAAAAAAAACGAACGTTTTGTATTAGTTGTAGACAATGTTTCGGATGTGGTTGAATTAGACACTACAAAACTGCTAAGAAAACAAATTCAACTGCCTGACTTTAAGAATAACAAAACTGAAACCGGCATAGAATACGTACTATTTACTGAAACCAAAAAAGGAATTATTCTGATTTACGATACTGATAAACTGATAAATATTTCAGAAGAGATAGACATTAATGCGTTAAGAGAAAGTATTGAACAAAAATAGCCTTGATGCAAAAAGAATCAACCATACAAGAAATCAGCAAACGCATTGGCGAGCTTTTTGGCTTGCAATACTCCGAAGTCCAGTATGATTCTTTAATCAAAAACTTACGTAACATCACCGCTGAACTTAAAGTCCCTTTCGAACTCGAGGCGGTAAATGATTGGTTAAATCACGCCCGGCTTAGCCCGGACGAATTAAATACAATTGCCAAACATTTATCTGTTGGAGAAACCTATTTTTTCAGGGAAAAATCTGCCATAGATTTTTTTAAGGAAAAATTTGTTTCTGATTTTATTGCAAATAATAAATCACACAAAACCACACTAAATATCTGGAGCGCAGGTTGCAGCTCAGGCGAAGAACCATACACCCTTGCTATACTCCTGCGCGAATTAATACCGGATATACAAAACTTTTCCATCAGAATTTTGGCCACGGATATAAACATAAATGCCTTAAACAAGGCTAAATCAGGAAAGTATACCGAATGGTCCTTCAGGGAAACACCTGAATCTATTAAATCAAAGTATTTCAGGGCACAAAACAAACACTACCAGATAAAGGAGGAGATTAAGCAAATGGTTAGTTTTGAACAGCTTAATCTTGCCACTTTTTATCAATCAGAATCAAAAACTGTGGAAGAAACATTTGACATTATTTTCTGCAGAAATGTTTTAATGTATTTTCTTCCTGAAGTGGCAAAAAATATCACAGCTTACTTTTATAAGGCTTTAAAGCCGGAAGCTTGGCTCATAACCAGTCAGGTAGAGTTGATTGACGAATACTACCTTAACTTTAAGAGGCAAAACTTGTTTAATGGGATTTTTTATCAAAAGCACACCCCAATAGAAGCAGAAAATACGATTATCGATACTATCAAAACCTTAACAAGTCAGCAAAGGCCAGGCATAAAACTTAAACCAGGAAAAAAGCCTGTAATTCGCTCTGCGCGCAAGACCGCTAAACAGGTAAAAGTCAATAAAACCGTTAAGCAAACCACCGAAAAGACAACTGGCGAACAGGCTTTGGCGTTATTCAATGCAGGAAAATACCCGGATTATATCGCTTATTGCGAAAATGATTTGCATAGCATCAAAAATAATGAGCATTTATCCTTTTTATACATTAACGCACTGGCAAATACCGGTCAGTTGCAAAAAGCAGCCAACATAGCCAGTGATTTCGTAACTAACAACACAGTAAATGATAATCTTCTTAATTTATATGCCACAATACTGATGGAATTAAAAGACTGGGAAAAAGCCAAGACTGTTTTAACAAAAAGCCTTTACCTGAATCATGAAGCCGTATCAACACATTTTAATCTGGGCATAGTCTATCAGAAACTTGGAAATCAAAAACAGGCTAGTAAATACTTTCAAAACGTTCTTTCTATACTTGAAAAGATGAACGATGACACGCTTTTACCTGAGTTGGATAATATCACAGCCGGGCGGCTATATGAATTAACTAAAATGATGTCAACGCCATGAGTAATAAGGCTGAAATACTAAAAAAGAGGGCTATTCATTATGCACGCGAACTTAGTTCGACCGGGGAGCAGCATACTTTAAAAATGCTGGGATTTTATTTGCATCCGGAGACTTATGCTATTGACTATGAATACGTGAAAGAAGTAAAAACAGTTCATGAGGTATGCACAATTCCCGGAACACCGGATTTTATTATGGGAATTATCAACTACAGAGGTAAAATGCTTTCTGTTATGAATCTCAAAGTGTTTTTTGGCTTAAACCAAAAAGGACTTACCGAGTTCAATAAATTAATCATTCTTGGTAAAGGCAATTTTCAGTTTGGAATAATGACTGATGGCATTATTGGAAATACTGAAATTGATGAGCTTGGCCTTAGCAATCCCCCGATTACAGTATCAGGACCTGGGGCAAAATTTATTAAGGCTGTTAGCCAGGATGGCATAATTATTATTGACACAAAAAAGTTAATCAACAGCGAACAAATAATCGTTAAACAATAGAACACAAATCAAATTCCAATTGATATGAAATATTTTACAAACCTTGGTTCCAGAGTAAAGCTAGCTTTCGGTTTTTCAATAATTGTTTTAGCACTAATCACAATTTTAGTCATCTCATTTATCAATATTGAGAGAATAATCCGTATTCAAAATAAGTTGGAGGAAACGCTTGAGGTGATGGTTAACATTGAAAAAATCAAATCCAATGAGTATCTGGTAAGAAGTTTGATTTTGGAAGCCATCATGTCAGATGATGCAAATCATCAGACAGAGGTTTTTAATGAAATGGAAATGGTTGTAAATGATATAAATACAGCCGTCAATAATATTGATAGTAAAATAAGAAATATTCCTCAGTCGGAAGAAGTTTTTATCAGGGCAGTTAAAAACATGCAGAAATATGATAAAAACCGTGAACAGCAAGTAAAACTTATTATTGGGGGAGACAAGGAACAGGCAAAAACAATATCTGCTGAGGTACAAACAGATTTATTTGTTTTGATCAAAAATGAACTGCGCACACTGGAAGGTCTTATTGAAAAAGAAACGCAAAGTTTACAGGATGAATCCCATCAGGTTATGGCAAGCAGTAAATCGACCATGATAATTTTGGGAGTAATTCTGTTTATTACCGTATTAATCATAATCACTGGCATATTTAGGATGTTTAACCGGCTGTCTGTTGACATAAAGGAAGGTATTAGCGTTTTGGGCACTTCCTCAGCTGAAATTCAAACGACCGTAGCCGAAATCTCAACTGGTACAACTGAAACATCCACTGCCATTTCTGAAACCACAACAACAATCGAGGAGATCAGGCAAACTTCAAAAATTGCCAGTCAAAAATCCAAAGCGATGCTCGAAAGTGCGCAAAAAGCCAGTGAAATCTCCGAACAGGGGCTTGAATCCTCATCGCAGGTTGTTACATCAATGGAACGCATCAACAAGCAAATGCAGCTGATTAGCCAAACCATTCAGCAGCTTTCAGAACAAAACAGATCCATTGGTGAAATCACTTCTACAGTTGCAGATATTGCAGATCAATCTAATCTTTTGGCTGTAAACGCTGCCATCGAAGCCGCAAAAGCAGGCGAACACGGCAGAGGTTTCTCGGTTGTTGCTCAGGAAATACGCTCCCTTTCAGAACAATCGAAAAAATCAACAATTCAGGTAAAAGAAATCCTCAATGAAATCCAAAAATCAGTTCAACTGGCTGTTGAGGTGATAAAAGAAGGAAATGAAACCGTAGAAGAAGGCAGCAGGCTTGTGCAGGAAGACCGCGATGTAGTAGAATTACTCACCGAAACAATTGAAGAAGCCATGCAAACTTCCTTGCAGATTTCTTCGAGTAGCGAGCAGCAAATGGCAGGAATGGATCAGATTGTTCCGGCAATGAACAACATCAAGCAGGCAAGTGAGCAAAATGTAACTGGTATCAATCAGGCCATGCAGGCTGCTACTGATTTAAATGAATTGGGACAAAAACTTAAAAAGATTATTGAACGCTACCGACTTTAATGAATTATGGACTTAAATAGTGAAGAATTTCTTAAAGAATTGCTGAACGATTTTAAAGTTGAAGGTTCTGAACATCATCAACAAATTATTAACGGCATTATCCGACTCGAAAATGAAGACCAGGATAATCCGGATAAAGTGCTTGTTGAAACCATCTTCAGAGAACTCCATAGTTTAAAAGGAGCTGCAAGAGCGGTAAACCTGGGCGCTATCGAGCAGCTTTGTATGAACCTGGAAAACCTGTTTCATCTGATAAAGGACAAAAAGCTTGGTTTAAATGCTATTCACTATGATTCGCTATATAAAGCCATCGACCTGCTTGAAGCTTTATTGCAATTGCTCGACAAAAAGCTTTCGCCTCAACTGCAAAGAAATCTTGATCAATCAATAAGTGATATCTCTAAAATTATACACAAAGAAACTCCCACAAAATCAAAACTTTCGTTTTTTGAGGATGAAACGCCTGAAACACCAGTTTCAGCACCACCAACGAAAACAATAGTCAATAACGACCAGGACAACAGCAGCGATGCAGATGAAAAGGAAAACCTAACAATTGAAACCACATCAGTTAAACAGGAAAGCATAGATGATAAAGAGCTAACAGAGCAGGATCAAACTGTTAGGGTGGCGCTTTCAAAGCTTTACGGCATTATGCATGATGCGGAGGAAATGATTGCATTAAAGTCGTTTTTAGATCATAGGGTTGACCAAATGTATCAACTTACTTCTGAGTTCAGAAAAAACAGGATAAAGCTGGCAGATTTGCTGGCCAATGAAGTAAATCAGCATGGGCCTCAGGATAGAAACAACAGTCTCCTTAAGTTTTTTAGTGACCATGAAGAAAAACTAAACAGAGAGAGTTTTTTGCTTAATCAATTAAAGCAAATGGCTCCAAAAGCTGTAGATGAGCTATTGATGAATACACGAAAAACACTAATGCAACCATTTTCGGTCCTGTTACATATTGTTCCCCGCATTGTTAGAGATTTAAGCAAAACAGATAATAAGGAGATTGAAGTAATTACAAATGGCAGCGACACTGAAATTGACAGGCGCATACTGGAAGAACTAAAAGATCCCCTGATTCATATTATCCGAAATAGTATTGATCACGGTATAGAAGCAAAGGATATTCGTTTAAAAAAGGGTAAACCATCAAAAGCAAAGATTACAATCAGTATTGCCCTAAAGTCCGGATCAAAAATTGAGATCAGAATTTCAGATGATGGTTCCGGCATCAACTTAACCAAACTAAAAGAAAGTGCCATAAAAAAGGGTGTTATTACGGCTGAAGAAAGCAAACAAATGACCGACAAGGCAATAGCCAACCTGATTTTCTCCTCTGGGGTTTCAACAAATACTATTATCACAGATGTTTCAGGGCGAGGTTTGGGCATGGCGATTGTAGAATCAAAAGTTGGTAACCTGGGAGGCACCATTGATCTGGAAACCGAAAAAGATAAAGGAACAACATTTATAATTAACATCCCACAATCACTTTCGTCATTTAAAGGAATTTTGGTTAAATCGGCTGGAAAATCCTTTATTATACCTACCGTTTCAGTACTTGGAGCATTGCGGATAAATAAAAAATCAATAAAGACAATAGAATCTAAAAACACTATTAATTACGATAGTCAAACTATTGGACTTGTTAGGTTTGGTGATGTGATAGGGATTAATTCCAGTGCTTTACAGCAGAAAGAGGAAGTTTTTTATAAAGCTTTAGTTCTGCAATCATCCAATAATAGGATGGCCTTTATTGTAGATGAAATACTTGGAGAACATGAAGGTATTGTGAAAAATCTTGGCGCTCAGTTAAAGCACATCAACAATATAGCAGGCGCAACCATGCTCGGCGACAGCAATATAGTTCCGGTGATTGAAGTTGGAGAACTCATAAAGAATGCAATCAAAAATCAAAAAGCTTCGTCTTTTGAAACCACCAACGCAAATGAAGCAGACGACAATCAAAAGAAACGTATTTTAATTGTTGAAGACTCTATCACAGTAAGAAACATGCTACGAAGCATGGTTGAAGCTGCTGGTTTTGAAGTAAAAACTGCAGTTGATGGGCTGGAAGGCCTAAATTTTGCCAAAAACGAAAGTTTTGATCTGGTTGTTACAGATATTGAAATGCCACATATGTCTGGATTTGAATTAACGAAAGAAATCAGGGCGGACAAGGAACTGGCTGACGTACCTGTAATTCTGGTAACAACTTTGGATTCTGAGCAGGACAAACGGAAAGGGATGGATGCAGGAGCCAATGCATATATCGTAAAAAGTAATTTTGAAAAAAGTAATCTTGTAGGCACCATAAACAGTTTGATCTGATTAAATGACAAATAACGTCCAGAAGGATAAAATAAGAGTTTTAATTGTTGATGACAGCATTGTAAGCCAACGACTGTACAAAGGCATATTGGCTGCCAACGGCAACTTTGAGGTAGTTGCTACGGCAAATAACGGACAGGATGCCATTGCTTTGACAAAAAAGCATATGCCGGATGTTATTAGTATGGACATTAATATGCCCGTGCTAAATGGCGTTGAAGCTACAAAAGTTATCATGAGCGAGTTCCCTGTACCCATATTAATTGTTAGCAGCTTGTACGACACCTCAAATCTTCAGCTGGCAATGGAAGTGTTAGAAGCAGGAGCTGTTGGAATTATCCCAAAGCCTAATGGCCCTACCCATCCCCGCTTCAGGTTTGAAGCTGATCGCTATACAAGAAATCTAAAAAGATACTCCAAAGCGATTATTCAGAAAAAGACACCAAAAGCTCCAGAAAAGCCAAGCAGCGGTCATCGAAAACCCATAACTACTGGTACAATTGGCACAGAAAAAAAGAAGTACGAGGTATTGGTAATAGGCGCCTCTGCTGGTGGCCCATTGGCAATAAAAACAATTCTTAACCGGCTCAACAGTAATTTCCCATTGCCAATTTTGATTGTGCAGCATATAGATGCCAGTTTTATTTCTGGTTACATCAATTGGTTACAGACCTACACAAGCATAAAACTTGAACAAATAAGCGAAGAACAGAAACTTCTACCCGGCCATGCCTATTTTTCCTCTGGCCAACGTCATTTGGTTTTATCAGATAAAGGTTTGGCTAAACTTTCGGACGCACCTGACTATAAAGGCCATAAACCATCTGTGAAAGAATTATTTGAAAGTGCTGCTTACACTTATAAAGATAAAACTATTGGAGTTTTGCTCTCCGGAATGGGTTCGGATGGTGCAAAAGAACTGAAATTACTCAAAGAAATTGGAGCACTAACCATCGCGCAAGATAAAGAAAGTTGCCTGGTATATGGTATGCCTGGCGAAGCAGAAAAAATTGATGCTGTTTGCTGTTTTGCCAATCCAGAAGAAATTGTTGAATTAATTCACAAGAATATAAAATCATAAAACCCCTTCGATATGTTTGAAATTGATTTAGAGGAAGGATATATTTTAGCAGCAGAAGATTCAATGGTTCAATCTAAAAAGTTGCAGTACTTTTTTGAGGAAAACAAGCTGAAACATATTATCTGCAAAAATGGTAAGGAAGCTTACGATCAGGCCATTAAAGAAAAACCAACATTGATTATCAGTGATATCATCATGCCGGAAATGGACGGTTATACCTTTTGCTCAAATGTCAAGAGCCATCCTGATCTGCGCGATATACCTGTAATTCTGCTTACATCCTTAAGTGACCCGCTGGATATCATCAAAGGCCTGCAAGCCGGAGCAGATAACTTCATCACAAAACCGTATGAGGGTAATTATTTAATTTCCAGAATCAAGTATCTTCTGGCAAATCGTTTCTTGCATAAACATGGTGGCAGTGATATGAGTATTGAAATCATGTTTCAAAATGAAAAATTCAAAATAAACTCTGACAGAAAGCAAATTTTGGATCTCTTGCTTTCTGTTTATGAAGCTGCCATCAGCCGTAATGAAAAACTATTGGAAGTTCAGAAAAAACTACAGCAGGCAAATGATAACCTTATCGCTGCTAATGAAGAGCTGGAAGCTTTTGCCCGAACAGTTTCCCACGATTTAAAAACGCCACTAAACGGGATAATTGGCTTTACTGACTTACTTAAGTACGAGTTTGGAGATAACATAAGTGATGATGCAAAAGAATACCTGGACTGGATATTGAAGTCAAGCAATAATATGTCGAACCTAATCGAAGACTTATTACAGTTCGCACGTTCAGGGCGCAATGAAGTTAATCCAGAAAAAATCAATCTGAGCGAAATGGCGCAAAAAATCACAGATGAATTACGAACTTCTGTGTATACAGCAAATTACAGTATTGATATAGATGAAAATATGATATACAATGCTGATCCTGTGATGATGAAGGTTGTATTTAATAATTTAATTGGTAATGCACTAAAGTACTCCCAAAAAGCAGCCCACCCTCATATAAGCATAGGCACGCGTGAATATAACGGTCATCAGGTTATTTATGTTAAAGATAATGGTGCGGGCTTTGATATGAATAAAGCTGATGCGCTTTTTCAACCATTTGTAAGATTGCATTCCAATAGCGAATTCCAGGGTACCGGAGTAGGCTTAAGCACTGTAAAACGTATAATTGAAAGGCATAATGGAGAAATATGGTATGAATCTGTACCTGGGAAGGGGGCAGTTTTTTTCTTTAGTATCGGCACTTAAGAATGTAAAACACATAAAAAAAAGGTTACTGAAACTCAGCAACCTTTTTTACGTTTTGGTTTGGACCTAAACTATCCTAATCCGTTTAGATAACACCCTGATCCATCATAGCATTGGCTACTTTGAGGAAGCCAGCTATATTAGCACCTTTTACATAATCAATAAATCCATCTTCCTGTGTGCCATGTTTTACGCAGGCAGCATGAATATTTTTCATAATCTCATGCAAGCGTGCATCTACTTCTTCACGGCTCCAGGCAAGCTTCATTGAATTCTGTGTCATTTCGAGGCCAGAAGTAGCCACACCACCAGCATTTACAGCCTTACCAGGTCCGAAAAGAATTTTATTCTTTTTAAACACGTCAACTGCTTCAGGAGTGGAAGGCATATTGGCACCTTCAGCAACACAGATAACACCATTTTTCACGAGGTTTTCTGCATCTTCCTTGCCCAATTCATTTTGGGTAGCACAAGGCAGCGCTACATCACATTTAACCTCCCACGGACGTTTTCCGGCATGGAATTGTGCTCCTGGGAATTCATAGGAATAAGGCTTAACGATATCCTGATTGGAAGCACGAAGTTCAAGTAAATACTGAATCTTTTCACCATCAATACCATCCGGATCATAAATATAACCATCAGGTCCTGAAATAGTAACTACCTTACCACCAAGCTCTACTATTTTTGTAATAGCACCCCATGCAACGTTACCAAAGCCTGAAACAGCAACAGTTTTTCCTACAAAATCTGTATTTTTAGTGCCAAGCATTTCCTGAGCGAAATATACTGCACCAAATCCGGTTGCTTCCGGACGGATGAGTGAACCACCCCAGTTGAGGCCTTTACCAGTAAGTACGCCTACATGCTCACGTGCCAGTTTTTTGTACATGCCATACATAAAACCAATTTCTTTACCGCCTACACCTATATCGCCGGCAGGTACATCAGTTTCAGGGCCAATAATGCGCCAGAGTTCGAGCATAAATGACTGGCAGAAACGCATAATTTCAGCATCGGATTTTCCCTTAGGATCAAAGTCGGAACCGCCTTTACCACCACCCATAGGCAAGGTAGTAAGACTGTTTTTGAATATTTGCTCAAATCCTAAAAACTTCAGAATACTCAGGTTTACACTGGGGTGAAAACGTAAGCCACCTTTGTAGGGTCCGATTGCGTTATTAAACTGAACACGGTATCCAATGTTTACATGCACCTTGCCATTATCATCAACCCATGGCACCTTAAATGTCAATACGCGATCTGGCTCAATGATACGCTCGATAATACCACCAGCTTCAAACTGTGGATTTTGTTCCACAACCTCTTCAAGTGATTCAAGTACTTCACGTACAGCTTGCAGATACTCTAATTCACCCGGATGTTTTTTCTCCAGGTCATTCATGATTTTTTCTAAATTCATCGTTTTGGCTTTTTAAATGAGTCCTGTATAAAATTTCCTGTTAAATAATAACATTGTTAATTCGTTAACAAGGCAAAATTACAGCTTTTAAATTGAGTAAACCAAACAAAACTAAGGAAAAACATACCAAAAGGGCTTTATTAGAATGTGTCTAAATAAGTTTTTTGCAAACGATTGCTGTTTAAGAGGCGTAAATCGTGAATTACAGCCAGAAGTGTACAAATTAAAGTAATTTTTAGTTTACCGCAATAAATCGTTGGGAAGCACTGTAAACTACCATTTCAGGTTGTGCGTAATCAAAAAATGCCAGGCACCTGACGCACGTGATGAGGCAATTCTGATAAACCTGTACTGCAGCTCGAATTGCAGTTTTTGTCCGTTTTCGAACAAATAACCAAAACCTGCATTAATTCTGTTTTCAAGGTGATCTTCGCCAGTATTACCGGTAAAAGTGTAAAGAAACTCATCTCCTGCAACAAAATACCACTCCCGGGGTTCAAGTTTGCTTCCTGACAAAGGCCGGTCAAATGTAAACCGATACCTGAAGCGATTTCTGAAATCATTTGCTGTGATCCGCTGTTCAAGTCTAAAGCGGTTTACCCATTTAAATTGTCCTCCTGAACGAAAGGAAAACTGCTGCATTAAGCGATGTTCCATTTCCTGACTATCCAAAAAAGGCTCATCCATTCCATATAAATACCCTAGCGTAATTCTGCCGCTACCCAGCAAATTGTAATTGGCAAACAGTTGCAACTCTATCACATCTGTCTGCGAAAATGCAGAAAAGCCATCCTTGCCAAGCTGACCTGCCTGTTGCCTGAAAACAAATTTAGCATTGGCTGACCAGCGTCCTTTTAATGATTTACCCACAGCAATTGCCGGTTCAACAAAAACCGGTGTTGTTTGGCCCATAACCAAAAAACTCAAAAAAGCAGCAAATACAATGATCAGGAATCGCTTCATTTTTAAAAAATCAGATTATCATTCATCACTTTTGTAATTGTACGCTGCTTCACCAACTCCCCTTTCTCGTCGAAAAGCAATTCATAAAACCTGAGCTCATCCCCCTGATGCTCCAATCCTTCTATTTCAATTTCATAGTTTATTTCAACTAAAATATCCTTACTTGGTGGCAATTTTACAAGTTGATCTACCTGCTTATTAAAAATGTATTGTTTTTGTAAACGCATCACCTTGTACTTGGCAAACACTTCGCTCAAACTGTTCTTTATAGACTCCTTCGGAACTTCCCTGGTTTTATTCCATTTGAGCAAAGCCTCAACATCTTTCAGCTGATTCAATGAGTCAAACTCTATACTATACAAAACTTTGTTTAACTTTAGTTTTGCTTCATAATTGATACCATCCTGATTGCTTTCGCGATAAAATTTTATTGATCCGGATTGTTCCAGAAGTGAATGGATTACCTCCAAAGCTCCAGCAGGAAACTCTTCTTTGGAAATCTTAGTTTCACGCTCATATTTAATATCCTCTTGTGCTTTCAGGCCTGATGAAAGCAAAATGATAAAGGCAAACAAAACAGGTCTCAGCATGGGTATTCAATTTATAATGACTTAGCAAAATAACAGAAATATGCGCGATATGTTTCAAAGATTTGCAAACATAAACACTAACATCATAATTTACATTTAATAAAAAACCGGAGCATTGCACTACTCCGGTTTCTATTGAATTTATTGGACTATTAAAATGATCTTTAAAACCTTCTCAGGATAAACAACTTAGTCAATAATTATGGCTGTGTCTGAATTAACCGTACTCCCACTAATCTCTTCATACCTTTTTAAAACTGATTTCTGTGTTTTGCGATCGACAACTTTTCCATTGATAATCAGTTGCTTTTTGCTAAGAATCATTTGATCACCTTTATCGATTGTACCCTTTTCAATCAATTCCTTGCGTAAAAGCTTATGATATTGATTTCGTTTTTCAAAAGCCGGCACATAGATGTCTTTCGGCCAATTACGGTTTTGTTCAGGATGCACAGGTGGCTCCAACGACTGAAGTTCAAATTCAATTACCTTCATTTGCTTTTCCAGCTCTTTGGCATATTGCTCTGCCGTTTCACTTACTTCCTTCCATTGAATGGTACTAACTAACGAATCAATATATTCAGGAGTGCGAACCAGCATTACTTTATAAACACTGTCAGCCAGAATGTCTGCTTTAAACTTAATTTTTTCGGCTATTTCACGAAGGGAATCAGCCTGAAAGTATTTTTTATCTACCTTTTGCATCATCTCCTCAATTTTTAACTGGATTTTGAGACTGTCAGCCTTCATCCTACCACCTGAAACAATTATGGTATCAAAATTCTGAACTATATGAAATTGCTCGTGTGGAAAGTCAAAATCAACATCTATATCATAGTCACCTGAATAGCCTCCCAATGAATCCCCGGTCATGGTAACAAAAACATAGTTTTGATCCTCATCCAAAACAATGTCGAAACTACTTTCAGCTTCAAAAGCAATACTGTCATTTGCTGAAACAAAAACTTCTACTTCGGTCTCCACATCTTTTGCAGGTTTTTTTACTATGGCCACCAGTGTGTCTGGCTGGTTTAAGCTGTGCTCCAGATTGGTTACCTCATCCGGCAGTTTCATTATTGAAGCAGCAGGATCTGCAATTGTTCCTCCCGAGCCGGCTAGCATAAGCACTGCGAACAGAAAACTTGCAACAAGTAACCTTTCAAAATAATTAAATTTCTTTTTTGGTTGGCTAAACAATCTTTCAATGCGTTTCATAGTGGAAAATTTATTAAAACATATTACATTATTTGATAATTCATTTTGTTTGCTGAGGGCAACCAAATTTGCCAAAGCCTTAGCCAAATCAATTTTGTGACTGTCGTTGCTAAGGGTTAAATCATCCGCTGCATGCTCACGTTCGCGGCGAATCTTTGCCGACAACCACCAGACAACCGGATTAAAAAACAAAACAGATTCTGCTACAATTTGAAACAGGTTTACGAGGTAATCTCTTCGCTTAATATGAGCCAGTTCATGCGCAAGAATTATTTCTATCTGGTTTACCGGCAATTGACTAAGAATAGAGATGGGTAGGATGATCACCGGCTTAAAAAAACCTTTCGTAAAAGGTACCAGTATTTTGGCAGAAAGTTTCAATTGAACTTTTTGGTCGATTTGCATTTGCCGGGCAATCTTATCAAGCTTAAGTTGCCATTTATCTGCTGCATTTAAAGTATGATATTTTGCCATCCGCCAATTGGTATAAAAACCTCCGGCATTGTAAAGCACCATCACTAACAGTCCGCACAACCAAAACCAAAACATATAAGGAGAGAACCATGCTAAGCTGGCATTGAGTTGTGCAAATAAAGTTGTATTTACTTCCATCTCTGTTGTAGTCATTTTCTCGCTGACAGCATTTGATACTGGTAATCCGGCTTCGGTGGAAGATAAGCCGGGTGTATCAAAATGAACAGGATTGGAAAAATGATAGAAATTCAAAACCGGCAACAGCAACAGAATAAGCAGGCCTATCAAAGCAATTGTGTATTGAACTCTTGCACTGGCTGATTTCAGAAAAGAAAAAACAAGCATCAAAACTATGCCTGCAACCACACTTTGCCACAGCGAATGAAGGAGCGCGTTGCCTATAACACTAATTAGCTCATTACCCGAAAGAAAAGTTTGCATGTTCATGCATCACCTCCTTCCAGTTTATTAATAAGCTTTTTAATCTCGTCCAATTCCTGCTGACTCGTTTTCTTACTTCCAAGTGCCTGAATCACCAATTTTTTGGCCGAACCCCCAAAAGCCAGGTCCAGTAATTGATCTACAAATTGTTTTTGAGTTTCCTCTTCCCTGACAAGTGGTTTGTACACATGCGTTCTTGAGCTGCGGTCTACTTCAACCAGACCTTTCTGTTCCATTATCTGGAGCAACTTCAATGTAGTAGTATAGCCTACATCTCTTCTGGCATTCAGTATCTCGTTGATAAGCCTGACCGTTGAGCCTCCCTCCTTCCATAAAACCTGTAGTATTTCAAGCTCGGCTTCTGTAGGTTTTGTAATTCTTTTATTCTTCATAAAAAATGATATTACGAAAACATTCGTAGCAAAAGTAAACACACTAACCCTGCAAGTCAAGTTTTTTATACGAAGAATTTCGTAATAAATGTTAAAGCCACTTAAAGTTTAAAATGAATACGTATCCTTTATTTATACAAGGCATTGATTTAATGTTAGTTGTAAGCATAAAGTAATTTGTAAAAAAATGAAGCAATCTCTATGGAACGCAGCTAAGTTTTCTTTTCCTTTGTTTGAAAAAAACGGTCAATCTTGCTATAGAGCAACCTGCTATGCCACCACACGACTTTTGCAAGCCTCCACAGACATATCGTTTGAAAAAAGCAGCACAGCTTTTCAGTGGCGGCTTACAAAGCAATGGCTGCGTCCTTTTGCAGATGAACAAGTGATTCAGCTAGCACAACCAGGCGTTAATAAGCTGTTGGTTGACGCCCCGGCTTTTGTAACGGATTGTTCTGAAGCGATTGTTGAAATCGGTTCTGAACATGAATTGCCTTTTTAGGAACATGGAGGCGATAAACTTCAGCTGGATTCGAGTCTGAATGATGAGGATTTCAGGCTTGAAGCAGTATCAAACATCATTGGTTCTGAAAACTAAATATAAAGCCATAAATGTCTGCTGCAGAAAAGTTGATTTGATATAAAATTCTGACTTTTGCAAAAAAATACACCATGAATACACAAACGGACTACCAACAGCTATTGGAACGTTTAGCAGCAGAAACCAAAGCTTTTTCAAAATTGGGGAAGCCTGCTGACTATATTCCGGCATTGGCAAATGTTTCACCGGAACAGTTTGCCATAAGTCTTATTACACGTGATGGAAATGCATTTGCAACAGGCAATCACACCATTCCTTTTTCAATTCAAAGTATTTCAAAGGTGTTTACTTTTACTATGGTTTATCGCAAAATTGGCACAGCCATTTGGGACCGCATTGGTCGTGAACCAAGCGGAACTGCTTTTAATTCGCTCCTCCAGCTCGAACACGAAAAAGGTATTCCGCGCAACCCTTTCATCAATGCCGGAGCAATAGTAGTGGCAGATATGATGCTCACGCATTGCGAAAACCCTAAAAAACAACTGCTTGAATTTGTAAGATCTCTTGCTGGTGATGATTCGATTGATTACAATCAGGAGGTTGCAACTTCAGAAAAAGCCAGTGGACATCGCAATTATGCCTTGGCACATTTCATGAAAAGCTTTGGCAATATTCATCATCCGGTAGCAGAGGTGCTTGATGTTTATTTCAACCAATGTGCCATTGAAATGACAACGGATCAACTGTCACGGGCATTCTTGTTTTTGGCCAACGAAGGAATCAATCCCTTTACTTCCGAAGAAATTTTGAACCCAAGTCGCACAAAGCGTTTGCAGGCACTGATGCTAACCAGCGGTTTATACAACGAGTCCGGTGATTTTGCTTTTAGAGTTGGTATACCGGCAAAAAGTGGTGTTGGCGGAGGTATTATTGGTATAATTCCACGCCAGCTGAGTTTGGCGGTTTGGTCGCCGGCACTAAACGAGAGAGGCAATTCCATCGCAGGTATTGAAGCCATGGAACGGTTTACGACTTATACCGCTAATTCAGTTTTTTAGTCTTGCTGCAAAGGCAAATATGCCGCCTGTTTAAGTTGTTTCACTGAATTTATAGGCTTTTCAGGTTTTAAATATTTTGCCAGGTGTTTGTAAATTTTCACACGAGCCTCCCATGCCTGTGGCGTGTCGATGCGATCGAATGAATGTCCGCCGGGAACATTCTGGTAAATTTTATAATCAAAGGTTTTGCCTTCAGCCTTGAGGGCTTTGATCAGGTGTTCTACTTCCAACACATTCACATCATCATCATTTGTGTTGGTGTGAATGAGCAAAGGTGTTTGAAGTTTTTCAGCATGCCACGCAGGTGAACGACGGCGGTATTCAGCAACATTCTCATGTGCACTTTTTCCGATATGATAATCTGCCTCATACAAATCGCGATAGGCTTGCGTCATATATCCCATTCTGGCAATTAAATCGCTTACAGGAACACCGGCAAAGGCCACCTCATAAGCGTCGGGATGGAAAAAAATATTCATCAGGGCGATCATGCCTCCATGACTCCATCCCATGATTCCCACCCTGTTTTTATTCACAAAATCATAATGTTCTACCATATGGTTGCGACTGGCCAAAACATCTTCATTTTCCAGTCCGCCGTAATCAATCTGCTCATAAAAAGATTTACCATAACCTGTACTTCCGCGATACTCAGGGGCCACAACAATGTATTGTTGCGCAATTAATTCTCTTACAATATGTGTATAATAGGTATCAAAATCACCATGCACCCCTCCATGCGGTAAAACAATGAGCGGATATTTGCCCGATTGGTCTATATCCCTGGGAACGAAAACATAACTATAAAACTTCACCGGATTATAGGCTCCTTTGGCATCAGGATCAGGAATATTGGCAGGCGGTGGTCCGTAGATGTAAATCTTATCCACCTGAGCCACATCCCCAAGACGCTCGTACCAGAGCAGGTCATCAACTTTTTTTTGTAAAACATCCAATCGGTGCTGCAACAGCTCATGCAAATCATTATTAGACACAGCCTTATCCTGCTGAGCCAGCAGATTCGAAGAAAACAAAATGATTAACAAGAGCACAAGATACCTGAAGCGGATCATAAAGTATGAATTTTGATTATTGATTGGTAAAATTACAAAACCTCTTTAAATGATTTCACCATGGCACACTATTTATCGTATCCTATCGTTTGTTATCCAAATTATCACCATGACAACTGCTTTCCAGAAACAACGAAAAACCGAAGAAATATTTAACACGCTTTCACATGCTATTGGCATCCCTGTGAGCATTGCCGTGATCAGCCTGCTGGTTGTATTTGCAGCACTTAATGGTACAGCATGGCATATCGTAAGTTTTAGTGTTTTTGGTGCATGCATGTTAGTGCTTTATACCGCTTCCACTTTATTTCATGCAGCAAAAAACATTCGAAAAAAATATTTACTCAATAAATTTGATCATGCTGCCATCTATGTATTGATAGCAGGCAGTTACACGCCCATTGCCCTGATCACGCTAAATGGTTGGATAGGCTGGACACTTTTTGGAATTGTCTGGACACTGGCAGTAGCTGGTCTGGTGTTCAAAATATGGTTTTACAACCAACGCATGCGTAAAGTTTCTGCCTGGCTTTATGTGGCTATGGGATGGCTGATTGTTGCTGCCATTGTTCCGTTGATAAAGTCTACTCCGTCTGACGCGCTCTGGTTCTTATTCATTGGCGGAGTGAGTTATACAATAGGTGCATTATTTTATCTTCAGAAGAAAAAGCGATTTACTCATTTCATTTTTCATTTGTTTGTTTTAGGTGGAAGCATATGCCATTTTTTCTGCTTCCTGATGCTGGTAATCTAGCAGCAGAATTGCTTTTTTGTTTAAAAACGAATTAACTTTGCACTAAAGCTATGGCAACAAAATCGAAATCTTCAAAAAAAAAGCCGGTAAGAAGAACAGGTAAAAGGAAGAAGGCCCCTGCATTCCTGTTCACAATTATTGTCCTTTTCCTTGTCGCAGTTGTTTTCAGCTATTTTTATATCATCAGAACGACTGAGAAAGAATTGGAAGCCATTTTTACACCCATTTCTAATATCTTTTCACTGAAAAGTGACAGTGCTGTTTATACAGAAGAAACAACTGCAAAACCAGAAATAGAAACTGAAAAACCAGCTAGTCCAGCCGAAAAAACCGTACTTGAAGGCACCTGGGTAAGCACTTTAAACGGTGCGATGTTAAGCTTTGAAGCCAATCATTTTAAATTGGAATTCCCTTCTGTTGAAGAACGTGCAATGCTTGAAGGGCATTTTAAAATATTAAATAATAAAATTCACCTGGTAAATACCTTGTCAGACGACCTGTGTGGCATGGAAAACGGAACCTATAGTTTCACTATCAAGGGTGAAGATTTGATTTTGGAAGCCGAAAGTGACCCCTGCAATATGCGAAAAGAAAACCTGAGTACGGATTGGTTTAAGCTTTGAAAGAGCTATCAATGAACAAAGACTCTTTCCGTAATTTCCCAATTTCATTTTGCTTAAAAGCACAAATATCCTTACATTTTAACAATTTCAATACTTAACGATGATATTGAAACAGTTAAATCTTCATATAAAAAACCATACTTTTGAAAAATAAAACTACCACAGATGTATCCACGGATAAGTGATTTTATCAACGATGTTTTTGGCACTCAGTTTGAATGGCCAATCATGAGTTATGGTTTTTTTCTTACGTTGGCTTTCTTGCTTTCGGCATTTGTTGTTCGTGCCGAACTCAAAAGAAAAGAGGAACAAGGCCTGATTTCCTCATTAAAAATAACACATATCCCCGGCAAGCTCAATTGGTTTGAGTTTATTCTGAACCTGCTGCTGGGTTTTATACTTGCATTTAAACTTGTGTTTATCGTTTTCAATTTTTCTCAGTTTAAAAGTGATCCGCAAGCCGGCATACTTTCTTTACAGGGAAATTGGATAGCAGGTTTGGTTGGTGCAGGACTTATGGGATGGATATATCTAAAACAACAAAAATCAAAGATTAAAACTCCCGAAGAAAAAATTATCCGACCATATCAGCAAACCGCTACCCTTATTTTAATTGCAGCAATTAGCGGATTGATTGGCGCTAAGATTTTCCATCAGTTAGAAAACTGGAACACTTTCATTCAGGATCCGGTAGGTGAATTACTTTCCTTTGACGGACTTACATTTTATGGCGGATTGATCACAGCTGCCTTTTTTGTGGCCTGGTTTGGGGAAAAACAAAAGATAAACTGGCGGCATATGGGCGATGTGGTGGCACCTGCACTCATTCTGGCATATGGCATTGGACGCATTGGCTGCCAGGTATCAGGTGATGGTGACTGGGGAATTGTAAACACTGCCCCCATGCCTGATTGGCTGTCATTTTTACCAACTTGGGTGTGGGCTTACGACTATCCGAATAATGTTTTAGGCGAAGGCATACCTATTCCGGGCTGCGAAGGCCCCTATTGCTATCGGCTGGCTGAACCGGTTTTTCCCACGCCAATTTATGAAACAACGATGAGCCTGCTCATCTTTAGTGGTTTACTTTTGCTTAGAAAAGTAGTCCGCATTCCCGGACAGCTTTTTGCCATCTATTTAGTGTTAAACGGCATTGAGCGTGGACTTATCGAACAGATCAGGGTAAATAACCTTATGCACTTATTAGGAATGGAAATCACACAGGCTCAGCTAATTTCTACTATTTTAATTGCTTTAGGCCTTGTGTTGTTTTTTTACTTTCAGTTTTTGTCACCGCAAATAAAAAAGACCTATGATTGATTTGAAAGCGCTTACAGCGCAAGTGATTGATGTAGCAAAAAATGCAGGTGATTTTATTAAAGCACAATCCCATGATTTCACAGCTGAAATGACAGAGCAAAAAGGCTTACACGATTTGGTTTCCTATGTGGATCGCACTGCCGAACAAATGATTTTAAGTGGTTTAAGCAGCTTGCTACCTGAAGCAGGTTTTATTGCCGAGGAAAGTGGCAGCAAACGAGCTGTTGAATACAACTGGATAATTGATCCTTTGGACGGCACCACAAATTTTGTTCATGGGGTTCCCATATATTCGGTTAGTATTGCCTTGATGCACCATAACACGATTGTTTTGGGAGTGGTATATGAAATCTGTCGTGAGGAATGTTTTTATGCCTGGAAAGACAGTGCTGCCTGGCTCAATGATAAAATGATTAGTGTAAGCAATACACAATGCCTTACTGAAAGTTTGATAGCCACCGGATTTCCTTACAACGATTTTTCGAGAATGAAAGGTTATCTGCAGCTTTTTGATGATCTGATGCGCAACAGCAGAGGCCTCAGAAGGTTGGGTTCAGCAGCCGTTGATCTGGTCTATGTGGCGTGTGGACGCTTCGAGGCCTTTTACGAATATGGTTTAAACCCATGGGACGTGGCAGCAGGAGCTTTTATAGTGGAACGAGCAGGAGGCACTGTCACCGACTTCAGCAATAAAAACAACTGGCTTTTTGACGAAGAAATTTGTGCAAGTAATACATTGATTCACAAAGCATTGATGGCAAAAATCGACAGCATGCTGTAAGCACTGATTAGTTTCGTTTGCTTTTATTATTACTTCTGTGATACTTCTTTCTTCTAAAACCTTGTTTTGCTTTTTTCACAACATATGTAGGGCCTTCGCCAAGCGCAGCAGGTAGTGGAAGTTTTCTTATCTCAGTATCAATAAATTGCTCAATTCTGTTAAATTTATAAATCTCCTCCTCACTGATAAAGGTTAGTGCTACACCTGTTTTCTCGGCCCGTGCCGTACGCCCTACCCTGTGCACATAATCTTCGGCATCACCCGGAACATTATAGTTGATTACCAGGCTGATATTATCAATATCTATTCCTCTGGACACAATATCCGTAGCCACTAAAACCTGAATTTCCCGGTGTTTGAAATCGCGCAACACCTTCCCTCTTTCCTCCTGTGTCAGGTCGCTGTGGATAGCCCTGGCATTGAGTTTTTTCTTCAAGAGGTGCTGTTCTATTTCTTTTACCCCTTTTTTAGTTGCCGAAAAAATCAAAACCAAAGGCAGGTCTCGTCCTTCAATCAGATGCTGAATCAATGGTATTTTCTGATTTTCGTGGGTCATATAGGCTCCCTGCAACACATTTTCGGCAGGCTTTGAAACGGCCAGGTTTATTTCCTCAAAAGATTTTAATATTAAACGGGCAAGTTTACGAATGGCATCCGGCATGGTTGCCGAGAACATCAGTGTTTGTCTTTCTTTGTTTGTAACAGCAATTATCCGTTGCATATCGGGCAAAAATCCCATATCCAGCATCCGGTCAGCTTCATCCAGCACCAAAAATCTTAAGCCTGAAAAATCTACATAACCCATATTCAGATGTGCAATCAAACGGCCTGGTGTTGCCACAACAATGGGTGCTCCACTCTGCAAGGCTTTCTTTTCGTTGGCATAATCTGAGCCGCTACCGCCTCCATACACAGCAACTGAACTGATGCCGGTAAAGTAACCTAACCCTTCTATCTGCTGATCAATTTGTATGGCTAGCTCGCGCGTAGGCACCAAAATCAACACCTGTGGTTTTGATGGCAGACTTTCAAACTGCATTAAACTGTGAACGATTGGCAAAATAAAAGCCGCAGTTTTTCCTGTGCCGGTTTGCGCACAGGCAATCAGGTCTTTGTTGGCCAATACCACAGGAATTGCCTGTTCCTGAACAGGCGTAGCATTTTCAAACCCCATGCTATCAAGTCCTTCCATGAGAGAAGGGTGCAAATTTAAATCAGAAAACTTCAATTATTCTTTTATTAATTTGTGACTGCTGTGTTGCGTTCCTTTACAGTAAACTACACTTCTGGATAATGGCTCAAAGTTATAACAATTGTACAAATTCAGCTTACAATAATAAAAATACAGTTTACTGATTGGCAATTTCGTATTTTTACCATCTAATCTTCATTAGAGTCCAGCGTTATGAAAAATTTGTTTACCACTCCTTTACTTGTTCTGTCCGTCATCTTAAGTGTCGGCGCCCAGTCAGACAGCTTGCTTCCGGTTGCTACCACAGCAGACACCATTTCAAATAAACTCAGGGTTTACAAATTTGATATCAAGGAACAAATTGCCCCACCCGTATGGCGCACTACGCAAAAAGCTTTTGAAGCGGCTTACGAAGCCAATGCTGATCTGATCTTTATTCATATGAATACTTATGGTGGTATGGTTGATGCAGCTGACTCTATCCGAACCAAAATATTGTCTTCCAGGGTTCCTGTTTACGTACTGATTGACAACAATGCAGCTTCTGCAGGCGCTTTAATTTCAATTGCCTGCGACAGCATCTACATGGTTAAGGGAGCGAATATAGGAGCCGCCACAGTTGTAAACCAATCAGGTGAAGTTGTTCCTGATAAGTTTCAGTCGTATATGCGTTCGATGATGCGCAGCACTGCCGAAGCAAAAGGCCGTAATCCGGATATTGCGCAAGCCATGGTAGATCCGTCAATATATGTCCCGGGGATCTCAGATTCAGGAAAAGTACTCACATTCACCACTTCCGAAGCTATCAAACATGGTTTTGCCGAAGGAAAAGCTGAAAGTATTGAGGAGGTGATGCAACTTGCAGGTCATGAAGATTATGAAATCATAAAGCATACTTTAAGCCCGATGGATAAGGTGATCAACTTTTTAATCCACCCGGCAGTAAGTGGCATTTTAATTATGATCATCATCGGAGGCTTATATTTTGAGCTTCAGACTCCCGGCGTTGGCTTTCCGCTGGGGGCCTCTGTGCTGGCTGCCTTGCTGTATTTTGCACCGCTATACCTCGAAGGGCTGGCAACGCATTGGGAAGTAATTGTTTTTATTCTGGGAATCATACTACTGCTCATCGAAATATTTGCTATTCCCGGATTTGGTGTCACGGGTGTTCTGGGATTATTATTTATTATTGGCGGCCTTACATTTGCCATGGTAGAAAGTATTGGTGACAATCCTTTCGATGTAAATCTTATTCCCCTCACTAAAGCTTTCTTTACGGTAATAATTGCTGTTTTTCTATCTCTTGGGATTTCAATCTATCTGAGCCAAAGGTTGTTTACAACTACCACTTTTGGGCATTTAGCATTGGATACAATTCAAAAAAAGGACGAAGGCTACACTTCCGCTGACAAAAACTATAGCAGCATGATAGGCAAAAAAGGTATGGCATTCACTATGCTTCGCCCATCTGGCAAGGTGATGATCGAAGACGAAATGTATGACGCTACCGCCTTAAGTGGTTATATTGACAGCGATAGCGAAATCGAGGTGGTAAGCTACCAGACCGGCCAGTTGTTTGTAAGAAAAACTAAAACAGAAAAGGCATGACAGCTATCGAAGTAGTTAAAGGCGACCTTACACTTGAGCAAACTGATGCAATAGTTAACGCTGCAAATAATTCACTGTTAGGTGGCGGAGGTGTGGATGGGGCTATTCACCGCAAAGCAGGTCCGGAGCTTTTGGAAGCCTGCAAAAAGCTAAATGGCTGTGCCACTGGTGAGGCGAAAATAACAGCAGCTTTTAATCTGAAAGCCAAATATGTAATTCATACGGTTGGCCCCGTATGGAAAGGCGGTTATCAAAATGAAAATCAAGATTTAAAGGCTGCCTATATAAACAGTCTGAAACTTGCTGAGCAGCATGCCTGCAGTTCGATTGCCTTTCCTAATATTTCTACCGGAGTGTATGGTTTCCCAAAAGCTAAAGCAGTTGAAATTGTGAAAGATACAATTAGTGAAATCCTACCGGAATTGAAACAGATCAGCCTGATAAAGTTTGTTTGTTTTGATGAAGAAAATTATCAGCTGTATTTACAGGCATTTAAACAAAAATAATAACTTCCATATCCTTAAGAAAAATGACCGAAAACAGGTTGTTTCGGAACGAAAAATTTACAATTTCAGTACCTTAGCACTTAATTTCATTGCCACAACTGAAACTATAGTAATACCAGCACAGATGTGATGAGACTTTTCTCCTTAACTTTTCTTTTCTTTTTCACAACAGTTTTTCTGTTTGCTCAAAATACAGAAAGAAAAAAGCTCAATGCATTGCGTTGCAATACTGAGATTTCCATTGATGGAATCCTTTCAGAAAAGGATTGGCAGTCAGCTAAAACTGCATCAGGATTTATTCAACGCGAACCATTTAATGGAAGACCCGCAAGTTTTGATACCAAGGTAAAAGTACTTTATGATGATCAGGCAGTGTATATTGGCGCCAAAATATACGATCCCAGCCCAGACAGTCTTTGGAAAGAACTAAAAAGCCGGGATAATTTTGGTATGGCTGATTATTTTGGAGTTATTCTTGACCCATATAACGATGGTTTAAATGGTTTTGCCTTTTTTGTTTCGGTTCGGGATGTACAAATTGATTATAAGCTTGATGGGCTGGATCGCTCCGACTACGCCTGGGATGCCGTTTGGATTTCCGAAACAAGCATTGCGGATGACGGCTGGATTGCCGAAATAAAAATCCCCTATGCAGCCTTACGTTTTCCAAAAACTGAAATACAGGAATGGGGCATAAACTTTCAGAGAAATATTCAGCGCTACAGGGAAACCTCTTCATGGAACTATATTGATGCCACGATTAGTGGCAGCCTGCAACAAGCTGGTTTGTTGGAAGGAATAGAAAAAGTCGTTCCACCTTTGCGTTTAAGTGGCACACCGTATTTATCTGGATTTACTGAGCATAACAGTCTGACCGGCAACTGGAAAAGCGGTTATAATGTTGGGATGGATATCAAGGCCGGCCTTTCGGAAAGTTTTACACTTGATGTGACATTAATTCCGGATTTTGGTCAGGTTGAATCTGATGACAGAATATATACATTGTCTCCCTACGAAGTGTTTTATGAAGAACGAAGACCGTTTTTCACGGAAGGAACCGAACTCTTTAATAAAGGAGGGATTTTTTACAGCAGACGAATAGGCTCAACACCTGAAGGATATTACGAGGTTCAAAATGAATACGATCCGGATCAGATTATTGACAACCCTGAAAACGAACAACTCATAAACGCCTTTAAACTTAGCGGAAAAACAAACAAAGGCTTAGGCATTGGTGTGTTTAATGCCATGACGGCAAACACATGGGCACGTGTAAAAGACAGTACGGGTAAGGAGCAGCGGATTTTAACAGCACCCTTTACCAATTACAATATGTTTGTTTTTGATCAGGCGCTGTGGAGAAATTCTTCCATAAGTTTCTATAATACCAATGTTTTTATTCCCGACAACCGGTTTGCTGCAAATGTAAGTGGTACGGAGTTTAGGCTGCGAGACAAAAGCAACCGTTACGAAACCTCAGGAAATGTCAATATTAGTCAGCATTACACCAATGATAACAGTCCCGCAATTGGGGAATACGCGCTGGTAAGGCTCGAAAAAGTCAGTGGAAATTTTCTCGCTGAAACATGGTTCAAATATGTATCTGATGACTACGACCCCAATGATTTAGGTTTTTTAAGACGTAACAATGAAATAGCCAACGGATTCAATTTCAAATACAATATCTATGAGCCGTTTGGAAATTTTCTGAGCCTGCGTTCACGACTCTATATAAACCATTACTACCTGAACGTTCCCAGACGTTTTAATCAAGTACTCATAGGAATGGATGGACATGTTCGCACGGTAAAACAGTTTTCAACAGGTTTCGAATTCAGCTATAGGCCGCTGGGATTTCACGATCATTTCGAACCAAGGGTTGCGGGCTATTACTACATAACCGACCCCAACTACAGCTTCAGTCTCTGGGGTTCGCCTGATTACCGCAAGCCATTTTTAATAGATTATCGTTTTGGCTTTTGGCATGTTCCGGAGCAGGACCTGTTTAACTCCTGGATTAGCCTGGAACCACGTTGGCGGGTGAGTAATAATTTTCTGATTGTTCCTGAGTTTTTTGTGGATCTGAGCCAGAACAATATAGGATATGTAACGGACAGTTTAAATAGTAACCAGGATCCTGCCATCATCTTTGGCCGCAGAGATTTATTGGAATTCACAACAAGCCTTAAAGCTGATTATGTTTTTAGTCCGGATGCCTCACTGGCTTTCAGGGCACGGCACTATTGGCTCCAGGTAGATTATCTATCATTTTACGACCTTCAGCGCGACGGCACAATACAACCAAATACTTACTCGGCCAATGAAGATTTTGCTGTAAATGCCTTCAATATCGACATGGTTTTCAAGTGGAATTTTGCTCCCGGAAGTGAGCTTTTACTTATCTGGAAAAATACTGTTTACAGTAATCAAAAATATGAGACACTTGAAAGAAACTACTGGAGAAATCTCAACAACGCTTTCAATGCACCCATCAGTAACAGCTTCAGCATTAAACTTTTATACTACCTCGACTGGCAATATTTTAAGGCAGGTAACAAAAACAAATCAGAAGGATTTGGCGCGCTCGGCCATAGCATCAGAAATTTGATTACCTGATGATTGACATACATCCCGCGCAAAACTCACCCCGGTTCCAATAAGTATCGCTAATGTTTCGGTCGGAATTCCATCCTGCAAACGCTTTGTACTCAGATTCAAATTTGACCAGGCCGCTAAAAAACCTGCATTAAAAGCATCGCCGGCACCCACAGTACTTTTTATATCCGACAAAGCCGGAACAGGAAAAGTGATGACATTGCCTTTGTAAAAATATTCTGTAGCCTCACTCCCACGAGTGATTATCAATAATTGCCCATCACTAAGGGAGGCTTTTGTTGCCACTTCCGCAATGCTGCTGTTACCAAAAACTGTTTCAAAGTCTTCATCAGAACCTCTTATAATGTGCGCCCGCTGCATATTACCAATCACTGTATCAACTTCCTGTTCCCTGCTAAATCCACAGCGGATGTTGGGATCATAAAAAACCAGGCTGCCTGAGGCTCTCGCCTCCGTATCAAAAGGAAAAAGAAAAGACTGCCAGGCAGGATTAAGTGCTGCCAGACTTCCAAAACTCACCACACATTGTTCATCCAATGCAGGAGTGGAAATCTGGAATGCTGTAGCCGGTATTTCAGATTTGTAAATATCAAACACAGCTTTGCCTTCATTATCAATGCTTGCAAAGGCCAAACCTGTTTTGTAGGCAGCCTCCCGTAAAATAAGTGAAGTATCAACTCCGCTGGATTTCAATCTTTTCAGGATAAGTTCTGCGGGACCGTCCTCACCCAAAATTCCAATCATGGTCACCTGTTTACCTGATTTTGCTAGATTCATCGCCATATTCACCTGCGAGCCACCTGCAACAGCGCTTAAAGTTTCGCTGGGTTCAAGAATCAAATCAAGTAAAATCTCACCACAAGTATAAAAACGCATGACTATTCCAAATAAGTATACCCATAGAGGCCAGAGCGGTAATTAGATAAAAACTCTTTTCCTTCCTCGGCAGAAATTTTTCCCTGCTTCACAGACAAGGTAACCCATGTTTCTACAGTTCTTACCAGTTTTTTAGAGTTGTATTGCACATAATCCAATACTTCTGCAACTGTTTCTCCATCAATTACCTGATCAATATTATACCCTTTTTCATCTACAGAAACATGCACCGCATTGGTATCGCCAAACAAATTATGCAGATCGCCTAATATTTCCTGATAGGCTCCAACCAAAAACACACCAATGTAATAGGACTCCCTGCTTTTGAGTGGATGAACAGGAAGGTGATGCGAAATATTTCGGGTAGAAATAAAATTATCTATTTTTCCGTCAGAATCGCAGGTAATGTCTTGTAGTGTTGCATGTCGGTCGGGCTTTTCTTCAAGACGGTGAATGGGAATTACCGGAAATATCTGGTCAATAGCCCATGAATCGGGCAAGGATTGAAACAGAGAGAAATTACAGAAATATTTCTCAGATAAAAGCTTGGGAAGGTTTAAAAACTCCTCCGGTGGTCTCTTAATTTCCGATACCATATGTTGTATATCCCTTGCTATCGACCAAAACAGGCGTTCCACCTGCGCACGGGTTTTCAAATCCAGCATGCCCAAGCTAAATAAATCCAAAGCCTCTTCGCGTATTTGTTGTGCATCATGCCAGGTTTCAAGCATGCTGTTCTGGTTAATATTATCCCAGGAGTTATAGAGCAGGTGAATCAGCTCATGGTCATCTTCGCCGGGTTCCAAATCGTCATCCCACGAAGGCAGCTGAGCAGTTTCCAGCACTTCAAAAACCAAAACTGAATGATGCGCTGTTAAAGATCTGCCCGATTCTGTAATAATATTTGGATGTGGAATATCATTTTTTTCACAGGCATCCACCATTGCAAAAGTGGCATCATTTACATACTCCTGAATGGAGTAATTTACACTGCTGCCGCTGTTTGCCGAGCGTGTGCCATCATAATCAACTCCCAGGCCACCACCGACATCAACAAAATCAAGCTCAAATCCCATCTTATAGATCTGCACAAAAAACTGCGCTGCTTCACGCAAGGCAATTTTTATCCTTCTGATTTTATTCACCTGGCTTCCGATATGAAAATGAACCAGACGAAGGGTATCCTTCATTTTGTTCTTCTCCAAGAAATCCAATGCTTCCAAAACTTCACTGGAAGTGAGCCCGAATTTACTGACATCTCCTCCCGAATCTTCCCATTTACCACTTCCGGAACTGGCCAGCTTAATACGAATACCGATATTGGGCTTCACGCGCAAACGCTTGGCTACCCTGGTAATTAAACGCAGCTCGTTGAGTTTTTCAACGACAATAAAAATGGTTCTTCCCATTTTTTGAGCCAACAATGCCAGCTCAATATAATCTTCATCTTTATACCCATTGCAAATGATCAGCGAATCATTATCCGTATTGATTGCTATCACGGTATGAAGTTCCGGCTTTGAACCCGCTTCCAATCCAATGTTGAATTTTTTGCCATGACTCACAATCTCTTCCACTACAGGCCGCATCTGGTTTACCTTAATGGGATAAACCAAAAAATTCTGCCCCTTATAATCGTATTCCTGCGCAGCCACTCTAAAACAGGATTCCATCTGCTCTATCCTGGAGTCAAGTATATCAGGAAAACGCAACAAAACCGGACAAGCCACATCTCTTAACTGTAGTTCATCAATCAGTTCCTTCAAATCCACAGAAGCTGCATCAGATTTGGGAGTTACTGTAACATTACCCTTATCATTGATTGAAAAATAATTGATCCCCCAACCATTGATGTTGTACAATTCCGCAGAATCTTCAATACGCCATTTTCTCATTGACTGTAAAATATTGAAATATTTAATACTTAAGGCCTTAACTATACAGCGAATATACTATTTCACTGCATGGTGCAAAACTAATCAAACATTCGGGAATACAGCCAATTATATTTGATTTTAATGTACCCAATTCAATCTGAATATTAGGTTTGATCACGAGAAAACCTTTATTTTGTGTGCAATAAACGAAAAATATGCAATTGATTATTGACAGCGGCGGCTCAAAATCTGAATGGATGACTGCTATTGAAGCAAAATGGCTGCCGGTCGTAAGGCTATCAGGCTTTAATCCCTGGCAACATCAGCAGCAAAAGCTAAGGCAACTTATTCAGGAATACCTGCTTCAATTGCCCGAAGCCATCAGGCTGTCAGATATTTATTTTTATGGTGCCGGCTGTGCTGATGAATCAAACAAAAAATTAATTATCAAAACATTTCAAGATACTTTTATCCATGCAAAGGTTTATGTTTACAGTGATTTAATGGGTGCAGCACATGCCTTGTTTGGCAACAAAAGTGGAATTGTTTGCATCCTGGGTACAGGATCAAATTCTGGTTTGTATGAAGGGGAAAAGATTGCTTTTTCTCCTCCATCGCTTGGTTTTTTAATGGGCGACGAAGGAAGTGGTGCGTGGATAGGAAAGACGCTGGCTCAGCAATTTTTCCGAAAACAAATGCCTGAAGATCTACAACAGAAATTCGCTCAAAAATTCCCTGTTTCCCTCAACGAATTTCTTACTGCAGTATACCACGAAAATATCAGTGCGGCCTACCTGGCACAATACGCCTATTTTGCTGTTGAAAATGAACATGATCCATGGATTCAAAAGCTGATTGAAGATGCCTTTGAGTTGTTTTTTCAAAACAACATACAGTCAATTCCAGCATACAACACTCAACCTATTGGTTTTGTAGGAGCCGTGGCCTATCAGTTTCAGGATATCCTTCGCAAAATATTATTACGCAAAAATCTGACGTTAAGCGCTGTATATAAAAGCCCGGCACAAGCGCTGATGGATCATTACAATACAAAGTAGTTATAATTTACGCATCCGCTTTGATGTGATTTTTGATAGCTGCCAACAGCCCTTCAAAATCCTCTTTAGGAAACCAATGGTAATTGTTGTTTTTTCGCAACCAGGTCAGTTGACGTTTGGCATACCGCCTCGTATTCATCTTTATCTGCTCAACTGCTTCCGACAAGGATAGGTTTCCATCAAAATAATCAAACAGCTCTTTGTATCCCACTGTATTTAATGCATTAAGCTGTTTATAGGGATACAGGCTTCTTGCCTCTTCCACCAAGCCTTGGTTTAGCATGGATTCAACACGTAAATTAATCCTGTTGTAAAGCTGCTGTCTGTCGGTTTCAATGGCTGTCCATATAACTTTGAAAGGTCGTTGAGAAAACTGCTGCCTCCTAAAAAAGCTAAATGGCTGTCTGGTTTGCCAGATCACTTCAAGGGCGCGCTGCATCCGACGTGGATTTTTAATATCAGCTGAATGAAAATACTCCGGATCAAACATTTTAACTTCATTTTGTAAGGCTGTCAATCCTTTTTCATCAAATAGTTTTTGTACTTTCTCACGGATTTCAGGACTGATATCAGGAATTTTGTCCAAGCCCTGACAAACAGCATCGATATAAAGCCCGGTTCCTCCGGTCAATACAACTACATCCTTATTAGCAAACAGTTTTTCAAGCACCAGCATCACTTCTTTTTCATAAGTGGCAACATCATAGTTTTGCCTGACAGAAATATGGTGAATAAAATGATGTTTTATTTTCATTAACTCTGCCTCAGAAGGAACAGCAGTTCCAATGGTCATTTCCTGATAAATCTGCCTGCTGTCGGCTGATATAATTTCCGTTTGAAATGCCTGAGCCAGCTTGATGGCTGTTTCTGTTTTGCCTGACGCAGTGGGTCCTCCAACTACCAGTAAATACTTCATTTGATCAGGACTCCTTTTCTGGTTTTTTATCTGACGGCAAAGGTAAGACTTGAATATGTGCGGGGTTTTCAACTTCTTTTTTCACGCTTAGTCCCAAACCAGCCGCCACAGATTTCATATAGGCATACGCTTCATCAAAATTATTTTCAATAATACCATCCAGCACTGCCTCACGAATGGCCAATTTAATAGTACCCACTTCTTTTCCCGGCTTCAATCCAAAAACATCCATGATTATCTGACCATTGACAGGAGGCTGCCAGTTGCGAATCTTATCCTTGGCCTCTATTTCCTGCAGCTTACGCCGTACCAATTGAAAGTTTTCGCGGTATTTTTTAACCTTATATTCATTTTTTGAGGTAATATCTGCATCGCATAGCAGCATCAACGCATCTATATCATCACCGGCATCAAACAACAACCTCCTGACTGCTGAATCTGTCACAATTTCCTGCGCTAAAACGATGGGTCGCAAATGCAGTAAAACCAGTTTTTGCACAAATTTCATCTTATCACCCAATGGCAGTTTTAACTGCTTAAAAATACCAGAAACCATTTTGGCTCCCCTAAATTCATGTCCATGAAAAGTCCAGCCTTGTTTTGCGTCGAACTTTTTTGTGGCTGGCTTGGCAATGTCGTGCAGTAATGCTGCCCACCTCAACCATAAATCATCCGACACCTTACATAGGTTATCCAGCACCTCCAGGGTATGATAAAAATTATCCTTATGTCCTTTGCCGTTAACAAACTCAACCCCTTGAAGACTTGCAAGCTGTGGAAAGAAAACCTGTAGCAAACCGCTATCAAATAAAAGCTTAAAACCAATGGAAGGCTTTTTCGAAAGCATAATTTTATTCAACTCGTCCGAAATTCGCTCTGGTGAAACTATTTTTAGTCTGTTTTTATTCCTTTTTATGGCCTCAAAAGAGTTTTGCTCAATTGAAAAATTCAACTGCGAGGCAAACCTCACCGCACGCATCATGCGCAAAGGATCATCAGAATAAGTAATATCTGCATCCAAAGGGGTTTTTAGCAGTTGATTTACAATATCCTGCTGTCCGTTATACGGGTCAATCAGCGCACCAAAATCATTTTCGTTCAGGCTAATGGCCATTGCATTAACAGTAAAGTCTCTCCTGCTTAAATCATCGGATAGCGTGCCAGGCCTTACTTCCGGCTTACGGCTGTAAAGCTTATAGGATTCTTTTCGCGCACCAACAAACTCAACGGCGAAACCTTTATAGCTAATCATAGCGGTTCCAAACTGCCCATAAAACTTTGCTTCTGTTTTATTGCCAAGTGCTTTTGCCACTTCAGCTGCAATTTTCAAACCATCACCAACTACCACTATATCTATATCCTTGGAAGTCCGGTTCAAAATTACATCGCGCACATAGCCTCCAACCACATAAACCTTTACACCCAGCGACTTCGAAACATCGCGGATAACGCTAAATAAAGGAGATGAAATCTTATCCTTGATTTTTATCATGACGTTGCAAATTTAAGGCATATAAGCTGATCAGACAGTAACTCCGGAAGAAATAATCCACACTTGCATTTTCTGCAAATTACCTTATTGCTTCTAACTACTTTAGACCGCTTCTAAATTATACCAATAAGCCATTGTCTTGCGCTATTTCTCCTAATTTTGCATAGATTTAAAACGTTTGCAAGGTGCTTTTGCACTGTATTAATACTGATCATTATTTCAAAAACTTATAACCATGTCAACTTCAAATGCAGCAATTTCGGCTGAAACTTCAGAAAAAAAAATCCACGAAATGATTACAAATGAAGATATCACGCATATCATGGATCGCTATCGCTATAGTGAGGAGATAAAAAACAACATCCTGAATGAAAACCTGTTGCCATCAGGATTATTATCCCGTCTTCACCACAGCTATCCGCAGCATTCGGGTATCATGGAGGCTACTGAATTTATGTTTACCGGCAAAGAACGCTACTCCGGGCTCAAAGGTTTTCGCGAAATAGTTGCTGTGCTCAATCAAAACGGTATTGATATCGGCTATATTGAACAGCGGGAACTCTTTATTAATGTTTATCGCTTTTTGGCCACAAAGCATGTGCTAAACAAAATCAACTGGAAAAATTTTGCCAAAGACTCTTTGTTTCAGCTGGTATTTCCTCAGCCCGGCATGATCAATCCCGAATTATTCGATGCCTATCAAAAAGCTGAAAGCGAAGAAGCCAAAGAAAACCTTATCAACGAATACATTAAGCAAACCAATCCGCATGATGGCAAGCAATTGCTTAATAAGCCATGGTATGAGCATGATGATGGTGAACTGGAAATTTTAAAGGGAAGTCAGCATAAATACCCTCAGGTTCAGTTGATTTTTGACTCCAGTACCCAAAGCTGTTTTTCTTTTTGTACTTATTGTTTCCGCCATGCACAGGTTCGCGGAGATGAAGATATGTTTGTCCAAAAAGACATCAATCAGGTCATTGAATACCTGCGCGAACATAAGGAGGTAACAGATGTACTCATTACAGGCGGCGATGCCGGCTATATTACCTACGACAGGTTAGAAGCCTATACACTGCCAATCATTGAAGACCCTGAATTGATTCATATTAAAAATCTTCGTTTGGGAACAAGGGTACTTACTTTCCATCCCGAGATGATTTTAAGCAGTGATTACGACAAGTTCCTGAAACTTTTCAAAAAGCTTAATGACAATGGCTTACAGGTGCTGTTTATGTCGCATTTCTCCACGCCGCGCGAAGTATTAAATCCTTCCACAATTGCCGCTATCCGCCGCTTAAAAAATCACGGAGTGGCCATTAAAAGCCAAAGCCCTGTGATGCATCATATCAGCTTGTTCTCAGATGAAAATGGTGTAATTGATGTGGACAAATCAGCGCAAAACTGGATTGATTTGGGTAATGTCTTGTCAACCCTTTCTGTGGGCTTCCACTCAATGTATTGCGCCCGACCAACAGGTGAGCACCACTATTTTACTGTGCCGCTCACCATCATCAATCAGATTTTCAGTAAGGTATATCGCTCGCTTCCTTCTATTGCCCGTCCGAGTCGTTATATCACCATGACCTCATCTGCAGGTAAGGTATCTATGCTGGGCGAAGTAATGGTGAACGGAGAAAAAGCCTTTGCTCTTAAGTTTAACGAAAGCCGTAACATGGAGTGGATGGATAAAGTATTTCTTGCAAAATTTGATGAGCACGAAAACACCATTGCCAATCTTAAGCCACTCTATGGCGAAAAGCATTTCTTTGAAGATGAGCTGGAACAAATTGAAGTAGCCCTCGACGCAGCACTTCGCAGAAAGATGGACGCCTAGATTTTCTCTCATAAATGATAGCGATATGATTAATAAAATAGTAAAAACCGTTGAGGAGGCTGTTCATGATATTTTTGACGGTGCAACCATTATGATCGGCGGTTTTGGAGAAGCAGGCAGCCCGATCGAACTGATTCATGCACTGATAGATAAGGGAGCCAAAAACTTAACAATTGTAAGCAACAATACCGGCAGTGGTGAAGTAGGCCTGGCAGCATTAATTGCCCATAAGCGGGTTAAAAAGATGATTTGCTCTTTTCCGCGTACAGCTAATTCAACAGTTTTTCCTGAACTATATAAAAAAGGAGAAATTGAGCTTGAACTGGTTCCGCAAGGCACTTTGGCCGAACGTATCCGTGCAGGAGGTGCTGGAATTCCGGCTTTCTATACCCCTACCTCAGTAGGAACGCCATTGGCCGAAGGCAAAGAAACACGTGTTTTTGATGGTGTTACTTATGTGATGGAAAATGCTATAAAAGCTGATTTTGCACTGGTAAAAGCCCATAAAGCTGACCGCTACGGCAATCTGGTCTATAATAAAACAGCCCGCAATTTTGGTCCGGTAATGTGTACAGCAGCAAAAACCACCATCGTTCAGGCAGAACAACTGGCAGACCTGGGTGTGCTTGATCCTGAATGTATAGTTACGCCCGGCATTTTTGTGAAGAGGGTAGTTAATATTTCAAATCCTGCACAGGAATCCAAACTGGTGGCAGAGAACAGGAGGTATCCATGGTAAATCAAGTGATTGAAGGGTGGAATGTGAATCAGATGGCTCAGAAGGTTGCTTTTGATATTCCTGATGGCGCCTATGTGAATTTAGGAATAGGAATACCTGAAAAAGTAGCCGCCTTTGTTCCCGAAGGCCGCGAATTTATTTACCATACCGAAAACGGATTGTTGGGCATGGGTCCCGTACCCGAAGTCGGTCAGGAAGATCCGGAGCTGATTAATGCCGGAAAAAAGGCTGTTACAGCCATTCCTGGTGCTTGCTATTTCCACCATGCTGACAGCTTTACCATGATCCGTGGAAAGCATATCGATGTATGTGTGCTAGGGGCTTTGCAGGTGGCCGAAAATGGCGATCTGGCCAACTGGTCAACGGGCGAACCCGGCGCAATACCTGCAGTAGGCGGCGCAATGGATTTAGTGGCCGGCGTTAAAACTATTTATGTCATTACCAAACACAACACCAAAACAGGCGAAGCCAAGATTGTAAAGCAATGTACTTATCCGCTTACAGGAAAAGCCGTTGTCAATCGCATTTATACTAACCTGGCTATTTTAGAAGTCACCGAAAATGGTTTAAAAGTCATAGAAATGGCTCCGGAGGTTGATTTTGACTACCTGCAATCAGTAACCGAAGCCAGGCTCATTCCATAATTTATTAAATTGTAATTTCAATTTTTAAACGAATGAAATCCTATCCAAAAAGCGAGGCGCTCTATCAAAAAGCCGTTGAATATATTCCCGGCGGAGTAAGCAGAAATACTGTATTTCACAAACCACATCCGCATTATGCTGCTGAGGCTAAGGGTTGCTTTGTGAAGGACGTTGATGGAACGGAGCGTATCGATTTCGCCAACAATATGGCTTCACTTATACACGGTCATGCACATCCAGCTATAGTTGAAGCAGTTACAGAGCAACTTAAAAAAGGTACTGCTTACACCTTAGCAACCGAAGCTGAAGTGAGACTAGCTGAATTACTGCATAACAGGGTAAAGGAATTCGAAAAAATACGTTTTGTAAACAGTGGCACCGAAGCCGTTATGGCAATGATTAAGGCTTCCAGGGCATTTACCGGAAAACCAAAAATTGCCAAAGCTGAAGGTGCTTATCATGGCACCTATGATTTTGCAGAGGTTAGCCAAACTTCCAATCCTTTTAACTGGGGCGATAGAAATAGCCCTAACAGCGTGGCATTGGCCGAAGGCACACCGCAGTCAGTGCTGGATAACGTAATTGTTTTTCCTTATAACGATGTTGAGCGCACAATTGCCATTCTCGACAGCCATGCCGATGAGCTAGCCTGTGTTATTATCGACCCTGTTCCTCACAGGGTTGGTTTGCTCGAAGGTAAACATGAGTTTATTGAAGCGCTCCATAAATGGACTCGTCGCAATGACGCTTTATTGGTTTTTGACGAAGTAGTAACATTTCGCGTTAATTATGGGGGAGCGCAGGAAAGGTATGCGGTTAAACCTGACCTCACAGCTTTGGGAAAAATTATTGGCGGAGGTTTTCCCGTTGGAGCACTCGCAGGACGGGCAGACATTATGGAGGTGCTCGACCCGCGACAGCAAAAGTTAAAATTTCCGCACTCAGGCACCTTTTCAGCCAATCCGATTACCATGACGGCAGGCCGTGTTGCCATGGAGCTTTTCGATCAGCAAGCTGTTGATGATTTGAACGCACTGACAAAAAAAGCTATCGTTCAAATTGAAAATGTAATACGCCTGGCGGATGTGCCCATTTCTATCACAGGAGCCGGTTCAATGTTTAGAATTCATTTCAGATCAGCAGCTCCGCAAACCTACAGAGAAGCTTACCAGCGTCCGGCTGTTTATGCCGTAATCAATGAGTTGCTGGATTATCTTTTCTATAAGGAAAACCTGATCATGATTAACACTTGTGCCTGCATGTTTTCAACTGCACTTACTCAGAACGAAGTTGACAGACTATCTCAAGCACTACTGAATGGTTTCAGGTTTATACGCCCGAAACTAGAAGAGCTTTATACACAGCATGTTAACTACCATTAATTTCAACAGAAACATTATACCCGATGAAAGAAGTCTTCATATGTGATGCTGTTCGAACACCAATTGGAAAATATGCAGGAGCACTGGCTTCTGTAAGACCGGATGATCTGGCTGCCCATACACTTAAAACCTTGCTTCTGCGCAATCCACATCTTGAACCTAAAAGCATTGATGACGTCATGCTGGGATGTGCGAACCAGGCTGGTGAAGACAATAGAAATGTAGCCAGAATGGCTTTACTGGTAGCAGGTTTTCCGGATTCTGTTTCGGGCATGACCATAAACCGCTTATGCGGGTCAGGCATGGATGCTGTTGGAACAGCTGCAAGGGCAATCAAAGCAGACGAAGCAGAAATAATTCTGGCAGGCGGGGTCGAAAGCATGTCGCGTGCGCCTTTTGTTATGGCAAAATCAGAAACAGCTTTTGGAAGGGCACCGGAACTGTTTGACACAACACTTGGCTGGCGTTTTATCAATCCTGCATTGGATAAGGTTTACGGAACAGAATCAATGATGCTCACAGCTGAAAATATTGCTGATATGATGAGCATAAGCAGAGAAGATCAGGACCTTTTTGCATTCAGAAGTCAGCAAAAAACAGCAGAGGCCCAAAAAAATGGACTTTTTGATGATGAAATAATTGAAATACTAATACCACAGCGTAAAAGCGATCCATTGCGTGTTTTTCAGGATGAGCATCCCAGGCTTACGAGTATCGAAAAACTGGCAAGCTTAAAAGTTTTGTCACGAAAAGACGGAACAATTACAGCAGGGAATGCCTCAGGAATAAATGATGGTGCTGCCGCATTAATCATTGCGTCTGCTGAGGCTGTAAAAAAATATAAACTTACTCCTTTGGCCAAAATTTTGGGCATGTCAACAGCTGGTATTCCGCCAAGAATTATGGGAATGGGGCCTGTTCCTGCTACTCAAAAGCTCTTAAAAAAGTTGAATTTATCACTGGATGACCTTGATCTGATTGAACTTAACGAGGCTTTTGCAGCACAAAGTTTGGGTTGCATCCGTGAACTGGGCCTTGATGACAACGATCCACGCATTAATCCCTTGGGTGGTGCTATTGCTTTGGGCCATCCGCTTGGCATGAGTGGTGCCCGCCTTGTTACTACCGCAACCCATCAGCTAAAAAAAAGAAACCTTAAAAGGGCTTTATGCACCATGTGTATAGGTGTTGGGCAGGGTATCGCCATGATTATTGAATCAGTTTAAGGTAAAACCCGCCTTTTGTTGTGATATTTATTTTACTTTCGTTGTTTAAACAACAAAATTGAAATGATATCCTACGAAGAAATATTTGAGAACAACAAAAAATGGGTAGCTGACAAGCTTAGATCAGATGATTATTTTTTTGACAAACTTGCCGAAGGTCAGGATCCTGATTTTTTATATATCGGTTGCAGCGATTCCAGGGTAACTGCAGAAGAACTAATGGGCGTAAAACCGGGAGAAGTATTCGTGCACCGCAATATTGCAAATATAGTTGGCAACAACGACCTCAATGTGATGAGTGTGATCAATTATGCTGTTGATTTTTTAAAAGTAAAGCATATAATCGTTTGTGGTCATTATTATTGCGGGGGTGTAAAAGCAGCAATGCAATCGCAGGATCTCGGCATTTTAAATCCCTGGCTGAGAAATATCAGGGATGTCTTCAGATTTCATAAGACCGAACTAACATTGCTTACCAACGAAGAGGCACGTTACAAGCGTTTGATAGAATTAAACGTTGAAGAGCAATGCCTGAATGTTATCAAAACAGCTACCGTACAAAAGTCCTATCTCAAAAATGGATTTCCTACCGTACATGGCTGGGTATTTGATATCAAAACTGGTCAGCTAATCGATCTTAACATCGATTTTGAAGCAAAACTCAAAGAAATACAGGAAGTGTATAACCTTTCGGATGCGCCTCCCTTTTCGCGTCCTTAAAAATATTTGATTAGTATAATCCTTTAAGTTTCTAAGCAACGTCAAACAATCATCCTTACAAAAACTTATTAATCTCAGCAGGAGTTTTATTATTCATCATAAAACCAAAGATTAATAATCAGAAAACAAACCAAGTGATTTAAACTGAGGATTCATTAAGAAGTTTGATATTAAAAAAATGAAAATTTTTCAAATTAATGACTACCCTATTACTATTTAGTTACCTTTGTCGGGTATTAATTAATTATTATCGATTCAATAAGCAACGTACCTTCCATCAATTTCCGAACTTACCCTTCTGATTTTCATGTATTTTACTTTTCTTATTGACTTTTTATTTATCATTTATTTTAATTTACAATGAACATTTTTGTTGCAAAACTTAATTTCAAAACAACCAGCGAAGACCTGCAGGCATTGTTTGAGCAATTTGGCACTGTAAGCTCAGCCAAAGTAATCATCGACAAATTAACCAACCGTTCAAAAGGTTATGGTTTTGTAGAAATGCCTGATGATGAGCAAGGCTATGCTGCCATCAACGAACTTAACGAAACTGAAGTTGAAGGTAATACTATTGTTGTTAAAAAGGCTCGTCCAAAAACTGACAATCCCGGAGGCGGATATCAACGTCGCGAAGGCGGTGGTGGTGGTGGTTATCAGCGTCGCGAAGGCGGTGGTGGTGGTTACCAACGTCGCGAAGGCGGTTATAATAGAAGAAATGATGGCGAGGGTGGTTATGGCAACCGTTACTAGTCAGCAAATATTATAGAAAAAGGTGGCCAATGGCCGCCTTTTTTTTGTTATATGCAATTAATGTGAGCTAAAATTATTACTTTTGCAGCCTCAAAATTGGTCTCGTAGCTCAGCTGGATAGAGCAGCAGCCTTCTAAGCTGCGGGTCGCAGGTTCGAATCCTGCCGGGATCACATAAAAAAAGCAGGCTTTCAATCTCGAAAACCTGCTTTTTTCTTTTGCTTTAAGTTACCGAAAAATGGGTATTCCTTCTACAACATTAGAGTTTTCGGGGGCATAAACCGTTCCCATAAAAACATCACGTCGCCCCATAGGGTTTGTTATTGTAAATTGTGCCCCTCCATCATCCCTGATAACAATTTCGAAAGGCAATACTGCACCACCACTGATATGTTTGTATCGTCCCTGAACCGTAATTGGTTTTTTAGGATTATCAGATTCATAGGAATAACTTTCCAAAACACCATTATTCGTTGCCCCTCCTACGCCATTAATTCCAATGAAGTTATCTGATGCAAACTGAATAATCATTTGCTGCCCGTTTACACCAACAAAGTTCAATAAGGGAGAAATGGAATTGCTTGTACGGTTGTTCATATAAACATTTGCCTCCAGCACAAAAACGGTATCCTGAACAAGTTTTACAAGCTCCGCCCTTTTCATTTCCAGCTCCTTGGCTTTGGCTTCTTTACGTTCGGCCCTTTTCTGCTTTCGCAGCTCACTTTTTGAAAGGTTGGTATCCTGGGCCATCAGGCTGCTGCCCAGACTAATCATGCAAATAAGAAGAATTGCAATGCTCTTTTTCATTTTTTAAATGCTTTGGATTTATTTAAATCCACCAAATTTCATGCCTTGTTTGTGCATCAAAGCAAAAAGCTTACATCAGCAGGCGATTTGATTTCTTCGGGTTCTTTGCCGTGTTTAAATAAACGCATCGGCCTGCTGCCTTTTAGCATTAACTGCTCTCCATCCATTTCAAGCAAAGTAGCTTCCCGAAGTCCGGCTACAGTAATATTGGGGTTTATAGCTAAAAACTCGTTGATGCGTTGTTCACGGGTTTCTCCGCCATGTCCTTCAGGATTGGCATCCAGATAATGCGGATTAATCTGGAAAGGAATCAGGTTTAAGCAATTGAAACTTTCCGGTTCATAAATTGGCATATCGTTGGTAGTGCGCAAAGTAGGACAAGCTACATTCGACCCGGCACTCCACCCCATATAGGGCATGCCTTGTAAGGCCCTGTTTCGGATGGCTTCCATAATGCCGGTTTTTTGCATCTGAGCTACCAAATGAAAAGTGTTTCCACCTCCCACAGCAATACATTCTGCCTTTTGAACTGCTTCTACAGGATCTGCTTCATGATGAATGGAAGCAAGTTCATAGCCCAAAGCGTTAAATACTTGTTTTACCCTTTGCTCGTAAGCATCATAAGAGGCTTCGAGCCCCTTATCAGAAAGATTTACACCGGCATAAGGGACAAACAACACCGATTTTACCGCATTCTTTTTCAAGAAATCACTAATAAACGACTGAGGCCAACCTAAATATGCCTCGCCGGCATTTGTTGAATTACTGATCAATAATAGCTTCATGAATTACAATTTTAAAAATTTTGAGTCAAAAATAGGGAAAAAGCCATGGTTAACCAACAAAACAAAGCCATTCAATCAGGAATTAAAGTGCTTTTTGTAAGTTTTGATAAAGGTTCTGTATGCCCGATCGTCAGGAACATACTTAAAGACCAGCTCATCCGGATTTGCAGTTTCAGAGGCTACCGAATCATAGGCTGCAAAATATTTGGCAGCTTTTATAAAGATATCTTCAAACTGTTCACTATATGGTTTTTGAGAAATAAAAAGCTCAAAATATTTTACTGCCAGTGAATAATCGCTTTCATCGACAAAATATTCCACAGCAAGTGCGGTTAAAAGTGGATTTTGTTGTTCAGCAAGAAAAGCAAACATATCCTGATGCGGATTGCCAAGCGCTGACAAATCCATGCCTTTAACAGCTTCATCCAAAGCGATATACTTTGGGATAGCAGCATCAAAACCAGCAGAATACATCGTATTGAGCACATCCTGGTAGGCCTCCCAGTAAACGAATGTTTCCTCAAAACTTTGTTCATACTGCACTAGCTGGCTTGTATTAATACCACAGCCCCTGTTTTTGTCAACCAGTTCGCGTGCTTCAGCTGTAAGCTTTTTCAAATCGTGTACCCGCGAAAACCGAAGCGCCCGCTCCGCTTCCAGCATTAATCTGTTAAATTTGTTTTGCTCGTTCAAACATATCCTTTCAATGATCTTGGCATCCAGTCTTTCAAATTCATCTACAATATCAGGATCATTGCTAAGCTGCAAAGATGTTGCATTATCATTGGCTTCATTATAGATTTCCCAGGCCTTGTCCAGTTCATTTGCCCAAACAAACTGATTGGCGCTGCGTATTTTTTCGATGATCAGCTTTTTAGCCAACATTTGTTGCTGACTATCCTGACCATTGAGTGTATTCAAAGAAATACTATTCTGAGGAAGTTTTGAAAGCTCACTATTTCTTCCGGCAGGGCTGCCCAGCCTTGTTTCAATGATGCTTTGCTGCTCATGTAACTTTTGTACATCCATGTTCACAGCTGCCTGGCTGGCTACAAAACCAAAAGCCTCTTCTGAAATAACATAGGCTTGCTGCAAGTAATTGTTTTGCAACAGATAATCTATTTGAGTCGTCAGTCCATCGAGATATTGCTGACAAAGCTGCGTAATTTCTTCAGAAACAGCTTGCTGTAAACTCCTGTTATCAAAAACCACTGCTGTCTGCTGTGCTTTGCGCAAATCATTCAACGCCAATAAAGGGTCAAGCTGTAGTTTGTTTTTGGCTTGTTGCTGATAGGCAAAGATTAATTGCGCAGCCGAAACTCTGATATCATCATCCGGAATCTTCTGAAATGATCGGGCATAGAAATCCATCGATTTCAAATAATACTGCTCAGCAAGATCTTTGTTGCCGGTTTCCAATGCTTTAATATTGATTTTAAAAAAGGCATCCAACACCCCTTTTCGTGCATCAATCAATAGTGCAACCAGTTTGTCGTCAAGGGTTTTATTGTGACTGACCAATTCACTTTCTACCATTGAATTGAGCAGCCTGTGTGCATTGGCATAGTCCTGTCTGTTATACATTTTCTCCGCCTCTTCCAACAGGCGTTCGAATAATCTATCCGTCAAATCTCCTGTTTCTTGACTAAAGGCGATTTTATCAAGCATAGCGGCAAAAACCTTATCAGCCTGTAAAAGCGACAATTCCTGAAACAATTCCTGGTCCCTGAAATCTACACTTAAGGAGGCTGTATATGCTTGTACCAAAGCATTCGTATAAACATTTGCAAAAACACCTGGGTCAAAATGATTATCACTACCAATCACCTGATTCAGAAGTGTTTCATACCTTATAACACGTCGTTTTACAGCCTCATATTGCTGTTGCCAGCCCGAAAGACTATCTGCATCAATGCCTTGCTGAAATGCAGCTAAATCAGCTGACACGCTTTTGATGGCTTTTCGGCTGTTGTCCCATACAACAAACAATGGGATGATTTCGTGATCGGGCTCAGGCACCTGGATCAAAGATTGAAAAAGGTGCAAGGAAGCATAAAACCTGTTAATGGTTTGAATAGTTTCCTCAATAATCTCTTTATGTTCCCTGGAAAAATCAAAACCATAAATGCTTACTTCAGAGAGTGTTTGCTCTGATGCATTCAGGTCAACATGGCTTATTTGTTCCCATTGTGAAGGATTTTCTGAAATTTCAAATTCAAAGTCCTTTTTCCAGCTTCCACCTGCCCGATTTGTCAAAACAAATGCTCCTTTGAGGATATCCGGAAAAACAACATCATCCACGCGCATACCTCTGTAAAGCAATGGATTTAAAGAAGCTGGTCGGGCACTTTTCAAACTAATAATAGTCGTACGGAATGCTGTTGCCTCCAGCTTAATGCTGCCATTTAAACTCCAAACTGCAGCATGCAGCGGACCTCCTTTTTGCTGATCGTTGATCACATTGTAGTAAATCCATTGCTGATTGCGCGATGCAGTCGTTGGATTTACAGATAAATCAAGCCGTAGCTGGGTTCGGATCTCTAATTGTTTTTGAGCCCGAAGATTCAGATTGAAAAATAAAAACAGAAAAACTGCTGTAAAAAGGAATTTGATTTGCATACACTGCAAATTTAGCCAATTTTATAGCTATGAATGGAGGGAAAGTAGTCTGGATGAAACAAAAAAAGTTGCCGAAAATCTCCGGCAACTTTAAATCAATCAACTTCTAAAGTTTAAATTTCGTCAGTTTCAACAACTTTTGCCAATAAATCAGCATAAGGGATCACCAACAGTTTTTTACCTTCAAAATCCACTTCGGTGCCTGAATACTTTTTAAATAATACTACATCACCCACACTGATAGCAGGGTTTTCAATGGTACCAACAGCTAAAACTTTGGCAGTTTGAGGTTTTTCTTTTGCAGTATCAGGAATAATAAGACCTGAAGCAGTTTTTTGTTCTCCTTGTTCTTCTGTCATATCAAGGATCACTTGTTCGTTTAAAGGTTGTAACTCTTTCATTTTTAATATTATTAGTAATTAATTATTTGATTGAATTCCCAGTAATCTGTTAATTTTTGCCTTGTCGAAGCCAACAATAATCTCTCCATTAATATCTGTTTGCGGCACACCTTGTTGCCCGCTTCTGCGCACCATTTGCTCTGCTGCGCTTTGATTTTTACTCACATCCACATCAGTAAAACGGATATTATGGGTTTTCAGATACGACTTAAGCGTAGTACACCAACTGCAGCTGGGCGTAGAGTAAACCGTTACACGCTTCTGTGCAGTTTCGCCGTCCTTTGATGCTGCGTGAAACAACGACTCCTCAAAAAGGGAAATATAATAAGCCGGATCATTGCAGCCTTTCACCACATTAATGTACTTCGCACCTTCGAAAACAAGCAAAGCGGGTGCACTTTTCACCTGATATTGCTCATGAATGTCCCTCACTGTGCTCACATCAGCCAGTAAAACATTCACATCCGATAGATTTTCAGCAGCTTGTTTAAGGTTTGCCAAGCTACATTCACTTGATTCATTTCCGGCTTTGTAAAGCAGAACATAATTTTTTTTCTCGGGCACTAAAGCCGCCTGCATCCCTTTGTGATTTAAAATCGTTTGAATTGCCATGGTTTGTTTTTTAGAAATGATCCGAATCAATTTATGTGCCACGCCGCTGCATAGGTCGCTGAAAGGTGTCAAATTTGCACGGCTGACAGAATTGCAGCATTAGTAGAGATAAGGAATCAAGCGCCAGGAGGTTTTCCTATAGGCTGCATAGCCGTCAAAGTGCCTGATTAACCTGCCCTCCTCAAAGTTTAGTTTTAGTAAAAGATTAAATGTCAGAACGATTAATACTGCAAGTCTTAAAAAGGTGAAATAATCAGCAACCAGTGCACCAACAACAATTAACTGTGCAATATACATGGGATGCCTGATTATGCGATAAATCCCATGGGTTACCAATTGTCCTCCCGGTTTTGGAACCGGCGTAATATTCATATTGGAAGGCTTCATTTGCCAAATTGCTAAAACTCCCAGGAATAATCCAAACAACTCGAGGATTAATAATGCCCAATGATCAGCAATCCAAGGGCCGCTCAGGATAAGATAAGCCAGACTGGCTAACTGAATGAGAACATAAATACGCGCAATTTTAGGACCGTCGAACATAGATATAAATAAAAACGACTCCCGGTTGGCCTGCCTCCTTAAAAACAGACCGGTTATGCAAGTAGTGAGTTTGTATTGTCCGGGAGTCGTTGCAAATTTAGTTGGTTCTTTAACAATTAACACTTGTAATGGTTCGAAATTATAAGATTACCCGAAAAAATAGTTTCATATATCGGGTATTTAAATAAATTAGCGCAAGCATTGGAGACTATCAGCATGGATGACATTAAACTAATTGAAGTGTATTCGGGCTCGTTATGGGAAGCCAACCTGATTAAAAGTCTGCTTGAAGCAGCTGACATACAGGTTTTTATACATAACGCAACTTTACAGAATTTTGCTTTTAATGTGGATGCTGCAAGCCGGCTGAGGGTGATGATCGATGCCCGTTATGAAGCCATTGCCATGGAGATTATCACGCAATACCATCGTGATAATCAATGAAACAAATCTATTTTTGTCTTGTTTAATTACATAAAGAAGCAACGAATAGCTCATGGATCTTCATCTGGCAATAAAGAAAGTTTTAGAGGAAAAATCGCAAGCGATGACCGTAAAGGAGATTACCGATGCGATTAATGAACAGGGCTTGTGTACAAGGCAGGATGGCTCAGCTGTTTGTGATTTTCAGGTTCATGGCCGAAGCTTTAACAAAAAGGATTTATTTGAGCGCAACGGGCAATGGGTAAAGCTTAAAAACAATTCATAAAAATCATCCATGAAAATGCCTTCTATTTTAAGTAGCCATTTTATAATCTTCGATTTATTGAAATTGAATGTAATCACTGGTTTTTAGTGAATTACATGGTTCCATTAAAAAAGTATTGATAACAGTTTTCAGCCTTTTGTAACACTTTTCTTTGTCAAGATTTTCTTTGGAAAAAGAATCATAACATAACTGATAATCAAACAGCACCTGACTCAGTTTATCTAATATAAGTTGTAACTTATAACCGAAATTGCCTTATAAAAAAAGAAAAATCAATATTAAGCACTTGAATTAATTAATTACTTTTGGCGACTCAAAAAGCATTTTTTTTTAATTAAACATCCAATTATGACATTTAAATCACGACTCTTTTTAATCGTGCTTAGTGCGCTTGTAGTTTTTGCTTCTTGTAATAAAGATAGAAATGAAACCACGAATAAAGATATTCAGAAACCACTGCAAGATGCTGTTGACAGTATCTATTTGGAGTTTAATAATAAATGGGGTATTGAAAAGTCAGGTGTTTTTGTATACATCACTGGCCCTTCAGGAGATTTTTTAGCTTCGAGCAATATCACACCTCAAATCACTTCTGCAACACATTTCAGGGTAGCCAGCATTAGCAAAACATTTACGGCAGCAGCCATTATGCTGCTGCATCAAGAAGGTAAACTAAGTATTGATGACACAATTTCGAAGTATTTACCTGAAATCCCAATTTATAACATACCCAATAAAAATGCTATTACCATTAAACAACTATTACAACATCGTGGTGGGGTTTTTGATATTACCAATAATATAATGCCGGAAACAATTGATGCACCTTACGCAGGAATGAACTATGTGGAATACGTGCGTAACCAGGATAATTTGCACACTTTCACATTTGATGAAATAGTAGGTTTAAATGCTGAACATCAGCTAAGCACAGCTTTCCCAGGTATTGGTTTTAATTATTCCAATACTGGCTATAATATCCTTGGGATAATTATCGAAACCATATCTGGAATCACCTATAGTGATTTTATAACACAAAAGTTTATTACTCCACTTGGTCTTAAAAATACCTACAGTGTTTGGCAGGGGAATGACATTAAAATAAAGAGCCCTTTTCTGGAATCTCATCTTTATATAGAAGGACAACCTACATTAAACACAACCGAAGATAATATGTCAGTCCATGTTACAGAAGGAAATATTGTTTCAACACCAGCTGATATAACGAATTGGATACGATTACTTTTAACTGGTGAAGCAGGTGTTGATCCAGCAAATGTTGAATTGATGAAGCAAATGGTACCCGCAGATGAGGCTCACGGCCTATATGGATTGGGGCTGGTTTTTAACGATGGTTTAGGTTTTGGTCATGACGGAGCACATGTTAGTTATGTTTCTACTTTAAGATATAATCCTGAAAATGGGATAACAGTTTTAGCATCGGCTAATTTTATCAGAATTGATCCGGAAGAACCTGTGATGAGCAGCTTCTATGAACTTGCTTTTAGCATAAGAGATGCATGCAGTATCGCAGCAGGTATTTATCTAAAATAGCATTCTCATCTTTTACGAAATCGTTCTGGTTTAATTCTCACACAAATAATTATACCATGAGTGTTATTCAGACAAAGTCTCAACTTTAATATGCAAATAATAAGGCGCAACCAAAACTATCTGACATAGTTATAATAATTGCAAAATCAACCTAAATATGCAATCAGGCTTTGTATTGTAGAGGAATTTTTGGTACTTAAGCAATCACTTAACGGCCCGTTATAAATAATTTCTCCTCCCGCCGGCCCACCTTCAGGTCCTAAATCAATCAGCCAGTCTGCTGCAGCAATCATTTGCAGGTTATGCTCCACTACAATCACTGTATGTCCTTCGTCAACCAATCGCTTGAATAGCTTTAGCAAATGTTCAATATCCTTAAAATGCAAGCCTGAAGTGGGCTCATCAAAGATATACGAGGTATTTTGTCTGTTTTCTTTCAGGATTTCACGCGCAAGTTTCAGTCGTTGTGCTTCACCTCCGGAAAGGGTATTGGTAGTTTGCCCCAGTTTTAAATATCCCAACCCAACCTGTGACAAAACGCTTAATTTTTGCTTTAGTTTTTTGTGATCGCCGAAAAACTCGCTTGCTTGGCTCACTTCCAGCTCAAGGATGTCGTGCACTGACATTCCTTTCAGCTTTACAGACAGCACTTCAGTTTTAAACCGTTTTCCTTCACACACTTCACAGTTAACATACACATCCGACAGAAAATCGAGGCTTACTTTTATCTTGCCCAATCCTTTACAATGATTACAGCAGCCTTCGGATGCGTTCAAACTGAAATGCTGTTTCTTTAATCCAAGGGCTTTACTTTCAGGAAGCTGTGCCAATAAATCCCTTATCGGTTCATATATACCGGATGCACTGGCAATAGTACTTACCGAAGAACTGTGCAGCTGATGCTGATCTGCTGAAACCAAATGGGCTATATTACCAAAACTAACCGTCTGGCAGTTCACTGCTTTTCCTGCTTCAAACGAACTGGCAAGCACATCAAACACCAGCGAGCTTTTTCCGCTCCCTGAAACACCTGTAACAGCAATCATTTGGGCTGAAGGAAAAGCTATATCCAGCTGTTTCAGGTTATTTGCCTCTGCAGCCTTTATATAGATCAGCGGTTTTTCAATGGCAATTGCTTTACCGGTCAGTGCTGGTTTTTGATTAAAGTAAGGCTTTGTTATAGATTGCTCAGATTTCTGAAAGGCATCAAAACTTCCTTCAAAAACCAGTTTTCCGCCATAGCTGCCTGCTCCGGGCCCCAGCTCAATAATATTATCAGCATGTTTGATCACTTCCGGATCGTGCTCTACAAACACCATGGTATTTCCCAGCGCCTTCAGTCTGTCAAGCACGTCCAGCAACTGTTTGGTATCGCGGGGATGCAAGCCAGTGGTGGGCTCATCAATTACATAGGTGATACCGCACAATCCGGCTTCGAGCTGGCTGGCCATTCTTACCCGTCTGGCTTCGCCTCCTGACAGGCTTTTCGCTGATCTGTCAGCCGACAGATAGGATAAACCAAGCTGCTCCAGCACTCTGAGTTTCGGTTGTAGTTGACTGTTGATCGTTTCAGCAGCTTTTTGATCAATGCCGGTCAGTTGTTTTGGTAACTGCATAAAAAACTCCTGCGCTGTCCGGATGTCCATTGCCGAAACTTCAGCAACAGACAAACCATTGATCTTCACCGATAAAATCTCTTGCGATAACCTGCTTCCTCCACAACTTTCGCATTCCTTTTCACTGATGATACCGGCGAAGGCCTCCCCTCTTTTTCCTTTTTGCTTGATCTGATAATCAAACAAAATCAAATTAGCAAAGCCCTGCCACACTGTATTAAGCTGATGGCTGCCTGATCTTCCGGCACGCTTAAACTGCCAGTCAACGCTAAACATTTCTTCTCCGCAGCCATACAATGCAATTTTTCTGGCTGAGGCATCAAGCCGGTTAAAAGGCAAATCAAAGTTTATACCTTTTCGCTGACCAACCATCCTTAATGTATGTACATATTGTCCGTCTGCTTCACCAAAAAACCTGCCTGGTTTTGTACCATCCAAGGCTCCTGCAGTAAGGGGTTTTTCAGGATTGGTGACAAACTTGGCCGGATCGGCAAAAACCTTTACTCCCATACCATTGCATGCTTCACAGGCACCTTTTTCGTGGTTAAAGGAAAACATGGCAGCAGTGTAATTAGCTTGTTTTACACCATTTATCTTTCCAATGCGCGAAAATAAAAGGCGATAGTTTTCTGACAAACCGGTCATCGTGCCAACTGTCGACCTGGAATCATGCTGAAAATTACTTTGACGTATAGCAATCGCAGGGCTAAAACCACTGCCCTGTTCCAGCTCAGGACGTTTAATCTTGCTGAGCATCCTCCTGGCATAGGAGGTATAGCTTTCTGTAAACCGGTTTCTGCACTCAGCAAAGAGTGTATCAAAAGCCAATGCTGTTTTGCCACTGCCCGAAACACCAGTGATTACGGTAGTTTTTCGATGTGGAATTTTAACAGAAAGGTTTTTCAGGTTGTGTGTGTCAACGCCCTCCAGCTGTATGTAGGCTTCCGCTTGCAGCTTGCCGGCGTCAGTTTCTTTTTTAGAAATATTGTTAGTAGTAATTTTCTGAAGCGCTAGTGCTGTTAGCGATTTGTTTTGATTCATCAAAGCTTTGGGTGTGCCTGCAAAAATCAACTCTCCACCCTGTTCTCCTCCTTCAGGCCCCAGATCAACAATATGATCGGCATTAAAGATAACTTCCGGATCATGTTCAATAACGACTACTGTATTCCCCTGATCAACAAGATCACTTAAGGAGGAAAGCAAAGCCTGCACATCAGCTTTGTGCAAGCCAAGTGTGGGTTCGTCCAGCATATACAAAGCATGCCCTTTGGATTTTTTGTGCAGTTCCCCAGCCAGTTTTACGCGCTGTGCCTCTCCTCCCGATAAACTTGGAGAAGGCTGTCCCAGCTTTAAATAGGCAATGCCCAAACGGATAAACTGATCAATTATGGCTTTTGCTTGTGGTATATCCTCAAAAAAACTACCAGCTTCTTCAAATGTCAGTTCTAATATTTCGAAGATATTCTTCCCCTTGTAAGTAACTTTTAGTGTTTCGTCAGTAAATCTTTTGCCATCGCATTTTTCACACTGGGTTTCCACATCTCCCAGAAAGTGCATACCCAGCTGCACCAAACCTGAACCATTACAATGCTCGCACCGCCCTCCTGGTGTATTGAACGAAAACTGTCCCTTTTTGAAACCCCTCTTGAGCGATTCCGGCTGCCTGGCAAGCAATGCCCTTATCACATCAAAAAGTCCGGAATAGGTGGCCGGATTGCTGCGTGAGGTGCGGCCTATGGGTGATTGATCAACCTCAATCAGCCTGTCTGGGCGCAGCGTATATTTTATTGTATTACAAGCGGTTGCTTCACCTTTCCTTATACTATCAGCCAAAACCCCATGTAAAAGGGTCGATTTTCCGGCACCAGACAAGCCTGTAATCACGTTAAGGGCACCCATCTTAAACTGCACATCAATTTGTTTGAGGTTATGGAGGCTTGCACCATTAATTTCTATCGTGCCAATAGCTTTCCTTACTGAAGTTTTCACCTGATAAGGCAGCGAAAGCATTTGTGCCGTTTTACTACCGGGATACTGCTCTGCATTCAACAGCAAAGCTTCAGGTTTCCCTTCAAAAATCACCGTTCCCCCTTCGCTTCCCGCTCCCGGACCAATATCAATTAAGTGATCGGCTGACCTGATGGTATCCTCATCATGCTCTACAACCAAAACCGTATTGCCTTTGCTGCGAAGCGTTTTAAGCATGGCAATCAGTTTCTGATTATCATAGGGATGAAGTCCGGCAGAAGGTTCATCCAGCACATAAAGCACTCCCTGTAGCCCGCTCCCTGTCTGCGCAGCCAGGCTGATGCGTTGCGCTTCACCGCCCGAAAGGGTAGCCGAGGCACGATCGAGCGTCAGATAACCCAATCCAAGTGTTTTCAGATAATTTAACCTCAGAAAGGCTTTTTCCAGGATGGCATCGTAAACAGCCGTCTGTTTGATGCTTAACCGAATGTTTGTCAATTGTTTTTCAAGCGAATCAATTGACAAACACAGAAGATCAGCAATGGTAAAACCACCAATTGTAACAGCCAAAGCTTCTTTGCTCAACCTTGTTCCATGGCAGCTTTTGCAGGGAAATGAGCTGGCAAATCGTAGGATATTATCATTGCGGTCTCTCCTCAGGATTTCTTCCATGATGGGTATCATCCCCTTGTAATAACCTTCAACCCTTGGTCGGGCAGTAATGCCTTTCCACTTTAAGCGCGACTCAAGTGCATGTTTCCCAAAAAGAACCTTAACTTTATCACTTCCATAAAGGATAACATCTTGCTGCGCGCTGCTGAGTGCCTGCCAGGGTGTATCCACATCAAATCCATGTGCTTTGCACACTTCATTTAAAGCATCTACGGTCACCTGTGAATAAACTATATATCCTGTGGGTGTAGTAGGTACCAATGCGCCCTGGCGCAGACTTAGCGAAGGATCGGCAATTAGTTTATTCACATCTATTTGCTCACTCAATCCGAGTCCTTTGCAGTCGGGACAGGCGCCATGGTAGCTGTTAAACGAAAACAATGCGGCCAATTGTTGGGGTCGCTCATGACCACAGGCAGTGCAGCTCCTTTCTTCCTTGTTTTTAAAGGAATGTTGGCACACTACACAACTTGCTGTGCCCATCCTGGCAAACAACAACCTCAAATAATCCGCTACCCCCGATAAAGTGCCCACAGTACTGCTTGAACCAAAACTACCTGCCTGCTGCTTCAATGCCACCGCAGCCTGCAATCCGGATATCTCCAGCACATGTGGTTTTTCCATTTTGGCCGTATGCAAACGCGAAAAAGATGAAAAAGAACTCAAAAAGCGCCGCTGTGCTTCTTTAAAAATTACATGATAGGCCAAGGAGGACTTTCCCGAACCTGACACTCCTGTGATTACGGTAAAGCTCTGATGTGGAATGCTTACCGAAACATGCCTTAAATTGTTTTCGGCAGCTTTTTTTACGCTAATCTGATGATTCTTATCTTGACTTTCAGGCATGATTTATTGTAGTGCTTTTCGGGCTTTCAGTATAAATTTTGAACGATCGAGTGGACTAACCCCCCGATAAGGAATACTTTTGCCTTCGCCTTCGGGGCAGGGTTCGTAGGCAGCAAAACGGCTTGCAAATTTTCCTTTGCCCCCAGTGAGTGATAACAGTTGAATGCTGTAATCCACTGATGTGGCCAAAGGAACCTTTCCGGTGATCATGCAGGTTTCTGCATGAATAACTGGAGAATCAAAGCTTGCGCGCATTTCGAGCAGGCTGCTGATTATTTTTCCCAGGTACACTTCGGGTGCATGGATGGTGTAGCTTAATACCGGTTCAAGCAGCTTTGTTCCAATGTGTTGCAACCCGCTCATCAACGCCAGATGCGTGGCAATTTTAAAATCGCCCGGTCTGGAATGCATCACATGATCTTCTCCTGCAATCAGGGTTATTTTAAGGTCGGTGACTTCCCACCCTTTGATCCCCTGACTTAGTGCAGAAGGCAGGGCTTTTTCTATCTCATGCTGATACTTCGCCGCAATATCATTCACCCCTACCTCCGATGTATACTGCACACCACTGCCTGCCTCGCCCTGTTCAATGCGAAAACGAACAACCGCCCAGCAGGGTTTGGGCATGGTGTAGGCATCATAGCCCTCGCCTGCAGCAACTGGTGTTTCTTTGTAGATCACCTGTGGCTGACTAAAGGAAACGCTGAGCATAAAACGCTCCAGGAGTATCGCCTGCAGCACTTCCAGCTGAATTACACCCATGATTTTAATGTGCAGGGCACGTTCATCCTTTAGCCATAGCAAATCAAGGGCCGGATCTTCATCGCTCAAAACCTGCAAAGCACTGACCAATAGCGGATAATCTTCTTCTTTTTTCGGTGACACCTGCACCGTAAGCAGGGAAGCATTTAGATTTACAGGCCTTTTCTCAGCTTTGGATTCACCCAACCAGTCGCCAGGCCTCACACCTGTCAATCCATAAACAGCGCCTATATCACCTGCTTCCAATAAACTGACATCCTGTTGTTTCTGACCTTGTATTTTCTTAATCTGACTTAGCTTTGCCTGTGCATTTAAACCGGAAACAAAAACGCTGTCACGGTTTCTGATCGTCCCTTCAAAAACCCTTACCATTGCCACACGGCCATTTTTGTCGTCATGCTCCACCTTAAACACTATGCCCGAAAAGGCATTGTCGGCATTTCCGCCGGCAAAAGGCATCAGGGCAGTAATCCATTCCAATAAGCTGTCAATTCCCCTATCCAATTTTGCAGAACCAAAAAGTACTGGAAAAAACACACGCCCGATAAACTTTTTACGCAGTGTTTTGATAAGCACATCGTCGCTTGGTTTTTCGCCATTTAAATAGGCTTCAAGCAGTTGATCATCCTCAGCAATGATTTGCTCTGCCAGTTCAGCCGATGCAAGATCCAAACCTGACGAAGCAATCAGCGCCACAGGAATAGCCTCACCGGAGCCTTCATTTTCAACTTTCTGCAGAAAAACAAGCGATGAACCCACCTTTTCGTTTAGTTCTTTCTTTAAGCGGATCAAATCAACCCCATCTCTGTCAATTTTATTGACAAACCATAAAACCGGGATTTTCAATGCCTTCAAGGCCTCCCATAGTGTTGCTGTGTGCGATTGAATCCCCTCGGAAGCTGACACCACCAAAACAGCAGCATCCATAGCCGGCAAAACCCTTTCTACCTCCGCCGAAAAGTCGATGTGACCGGGCGTATCAATAACATTCACCTGAATATCGTTCCAAATAAATGAAACACTGGCCGAACGCACCGAAATACCCCGCTCCTTTTCTATCCTAAGCGAATCGGTTTGCGTAGTGCCTTTGTCAACACTGCCAGCGCTCCTGATGGCTCCTGACTTGAAAAGCAATTGTTCGGTAATGGAAGTTTTGCCGGCGTCAACGTGCGCCAAAATACCCAGATTGATAGTTTTTGATGTTTCTCCCATTATTTTCTCCTTGAATTGCAAAAATAGTGGTTTAATTGGCGGCGAAAAAACACAATTGTCGCTATGAAAGCAGAAAACCTGCTTTTAGATAAATTTCAGGCAAAAAAATCTTTTTGCTAAATAATAAACTGAAATCTGCTATTTTTGCAACACTAAAACTTTTGGATGTTAATTCTTACTTCGGAGCGTGTTTAAACTTGGGTAAGCCTTGCGGATCAGCTTACTCCTAATTTGTTGATTAGCTGATATTTTTCAGCTACTTCTTATTTATTGTCAGCAAATGACAATTCGCTTCATATTTTTCAACTTAATCTTTTTAATCATGAGTAAAGAAAACACATCCATACACGATTTTGATATTCAACTCATTTGCGAATATTTTTCCGGCCTCGAGCGACAAGGCCCCGGAAGCCCGGAAAACACCTTAAAAGCCCTCAGTTTTATTCAGGGTTTAAATGATCAGGCACAAATTGCTGATATCGGCTGCGGCACAGGCTCGCACACCAGGGTATTGGCGCAGCATGTCAAAGGTCAAATTACTGGTATCGACCTTTTTCCTGATTTTATAGCTTTATTTAACCAATATGCCAGTGATCATAAGCTGGAAAACAGGGTAAAAGGAATGGTCGGTGATATGGCATCTCTCCCGTTTCAGGAAGAATCGCTTGATTTGATCTGGTCAGAAGGCGCGATTTACAATATTGGTTTTGAGCGCGGCCTGAACGAATGGCGTAGGTTTTTGAAAAAAGACGGACACATCGCTGTATCAGAAGCTTGTTGGTTTACTGACAGCCGCCCAGCCGAAATTGAAGCCTTCTGGATGGATGCCTATCCGGAAATCGACACCATTGGCAACAAAACGGTACAACTGATGAAAGCTGGTTACAAGCCAATTGCTGTCTTTACTCTGCCTGAGAACTGCTGGTGGGAAAACTTCTACCTTCCGCAGCAATCTTTACAGGTAAAATTCCTGGAAAAATATGCCGGAAATACAAGTGCAGAGACCTTTGTTGGCTACCAAAGCCACGAAGCCAAACTGTATGAAAAGTACAGTTACTATTACGGATATGCTTTTTTCGTAGCACAAAAAGCTTAGCCTAAAGCAGTTTTAACAATAACCACACCTGGAAATATTTCGGGTGTGGTTTTTTGATAAACTACGGCGAAAACAAGCAATGTTTTCAAAAAGGGAGTTTTATGAATTAATGTCTGGATATAAAAATAAGCACTTGTCGTAGAAAAATACGTTTTTTACTGTAGATAGAGACGTTTGTTTAGTTCATTATTTTGCACAAAACCTCAAAATCTATCAATTATGAAAAGAAGTATTTTTACATTTTTGGTGCTATCCCTTGTATTTATTACAGTTAAAGCAGATGAAGACTGGGATATTTTCTACCGGAATAATTTGATAAATCCGGGCATTAATGTTCAAAGCAAGTTTGGAGCAGGAACTGATGGCAAATTATACCTGGCCGAAATTGATTACTCCGGCATCTACGACCCTGGCATCACCTACGTGGATGTGCGTTCGTATGAAATCAGTCAGTGGACGCAGGATAACATAGGACAAGAAGGCTGGGTAAACCTGGGCCAGCGACTACAACTTAAAATGCCCAACAACGAGTCGAATATCGACTTTGTTGTAACGGCAGACAATCAACTTTATGTGGGCATGCAGGACAGTATTTTCTGGTATGATGCCAATGCCGATTTCTGGATGTCTTATTATGTGGAAAATTATATCGGCGGAATGATGGCAGATGAATCCGGCCGTATTTTGATCCTTCAATCCATAGGAAGTAATGACGAACATCATTTTCAAATCACTGAATTCAATGCTGGCAACCTCATTCCGGTAGCTACGATTGATTATACGCTTCCCGGAAATATTCAGCTTTTTCACAGGATCATGAACGAAGCTAACAGGATTCTTAAGTATGAGGATAATTACTATGTTTCCATCGCAAGGGCATCAACACATCAGAACTATTACTTTATGGGTAATGAAACAAGCGGATTTACCATGCTTCAGGAACATTTTACTCACCTCAACCTAAGTTCAATGGTGCTTAGCCCCGAAGGCGAACTCTTCATTTCGCATCGCCTCGGAACAGCACCTTATTCCCTTGCCCTGAAGCAGTATAATTTTGAGCTGAACCAATGGGATGATTTCAATTTGCAGGGTTTAAATGATGCAGAGGTTTATGGCAATCAGCTGGCTTTTGACCAGTCAGGAAAATTGTATCTCAGCTATTCCGCTGACTTCAATCTTGGCTTTCTCTACGAATTTAACGGTTCCGGATGGGATCATGTTGGGCCGGTTGAATCTGTACCTGTTGCCCATATGCCCCGCATTGCTTTCGACAGCAATAACCAGCTCTTTCTGATGCATGGCATTGGGTCTGGCTCAGCACCGCTAACGATCCGTCGCCTGGCCGATCCTACTGCCAATCTGAAGGAGAAGGATAGCTTTTCTCAAAAAATAAGGCTTTTTCCCAATCCTGTGACGCAAAGCCTAACTATTGACTTAAACCAGCTAAGCACTGAAATTGGTGAAATAGAATTGGAAATTTACAACGTTAATGGGCAATTAATATTGAAACAAACTGCAACAGCTGCCCAAACAAGGATAAACGTCGATGATTTGCCTGATGGAATTTATATGCTAAACCTAAGAAGCGCAGCAAATACCTTCAGTCATAAGTTTATAAAACAATAAATCATCCAAACCATTGAAAAACCCTGCAGGATTACAACCTTGCAGGGTTTATTTTTATGGAATTTTATTGGCCGAAATCATTTTAGTTGCAAAAGGACAACCTGCTTTTATGAAGAAAAGGCCGGTAACAGCTGTGCTTAAGATCACTTCAAAACTACCTGCAGCAACAAAAAAACTCAGATCCTGTAACCCATTTCCGCTGATCAATTAACCACCAATTTAGCCGTAAACACCTTATCCTCAGCGATAACCCTGACAAAATAAATTCCGGGTTCAATTTCCACCGCAAGCAGTTGAAGTTCATCCCAGGACGCTTCTTTGGTATAAACAAGCTTTCCATCGACATTGAATAGCGCCAGGCTGGCCAACGCTCCCGGATTGATAGCCTCGGCCATCATCCTGAAAGGGCCTTTGCCGGGATTGGGGAAAATCTGCAGATCAGGTTTATTGGTGTTGTTTTCACTGGTATTACCAATGATAGAAACGCATTCATCGTTTGAGCCAAGTTCATATAACAAATAATCAAGCGAAATAGCTGAGGCTGTTCCAAAATCAATTGACTCAGCCGTAAATTCATCAAATTCAAGCGTTTCTTCACTGCTTTCAATCGTATAACCATAACTACACGAAAGGGCATCACCTATCTCATTCGTCCGTAAAATACCGGTATGCGGTTCCATTAACTCCTTAACCAGAAATATTGGGCCCAGCCCGATAAATAAATACCCCCCATCAGAAAGTGACACTGCTTCAACATTGATCATTTCAGGAAATTGCGCCCAAAGCGGATTTCCATCCAGATCCACTTTAACAAAACCGCCTTCATAACAAACCATTAAATGCGCACCTGAAATATCCCTGCTAATCCTGTGACGTTCGCCGTAATAGCTATATCCAAAGCCACCAAAACTCATTGATTTTGCCCAAATGAAATTACTGTTCCTGTCCATATAAACAACTGACGCACCTGGCAAGCCACCGATATCTCCGGAAAAATAATAACCGGAATCAACACTGATCAGATCACCAAATTCAGAATCATACGAATTTTCTAAACTGATTTTCTTTGCTCCAATCAATTCGCCTACCGAAGAAAACTGCATCATCCCTATCTGCCTGTTATATTCACCTTCTGTTCTGTATTGCCCTCCTACAATAATTTCCTCATTATCAAGGTTGGCTACAGATAAACCGGCAAGATGTACCCCTTCCAGAGCATAGGATTTGGCAAACAATAGCTCGCCTTGCGAATCGTATTTAATCAAGAGCAATCCGGTTGATGTGGATGTAGGACTTTCATAAACAGAACCCGTAATTAGCACACCTCCATCATCAGTTAAACTTATCCCTTTAGCATGCAAAAACCTGTCATCTGAAAGTCGCTTAGTCCATATCAACTCGCCACTTTTATTCATTTTTATCAATAATATATCTTTCCCTAAAGGTTGAAAGGAAATAAGCGCTGCAGAGATAAAGAAGTTACCATCCATACTTTTTACAATATCAGCAGGCTGGATAGTATGACCCTGAAGAACCAGTTTTTTTGACCAAATCATTTCGCCGTTAATATCAAACAGGTGAACAGAACCTGCAGATGAATAATAATTTTCGCTGTCTCCCGAGATTAGTATTAAGCTATCCTCCCCTGCCCATGCAGTAGCGGAAACATGAAAGGATTCATAGGCTTCATAGAATACTTTAGAATACCTCAAATCAGAATTTTGCGCAAAGGCTAACTGGCTCAATAAGATAAAGGCTAATCCGATAAGAAATTGGTTTGGTTTCATGGCAGGTTAAAATTAAGGTTTTGCAACTTCACAAAGCTATTCAATCTGAGTAAATTAATCAAACAAAAAGCATCCATTTTATAGTTTATAAAACTAACTCCTCATTTTTTTTAATATACACCCAAAACAGTCAATTTTTGTAAAATTAAGGCCAGAGGGAGCGAAAACAAAGCAAAATAGCTACCTTTACTGGCGTCAATAACGAACTCCAAAACCTTTACTTCTAAGCATCATGAAACTTTCTTATCTGCTTTTATTCTTTCTTTTTTTGAGTACACAACCAATTCAATCACAATCCACTATCGATTTCAGTACCCCTGCTGCATGGATTAGCAAACCTGAAAAGATCAGCTGCGATGCAGACGTTTTTTATGTGTATCCAACAGTATTTTTTTCAGAAAAGGCAGAAAATATGAAACTTTCGGACGAGGCATTGAAGGCAAAAGCAGTGGGCGTCTATAAAGAACAAGCCAGTATTTTTGATGGTGAATGCAATATTTTTGCTCCCTATTATCCGCAAATGAGCATTGCCGTGCTAAGCATTCAAGGAGCAGAATATGATAAATATTTTACTATTGCTTACAGCCAGGTTAAAGCTGCTTTTCAGTATTACCTCGAAAATCTTAATGAAGGCAGACCCTTTTTTATTGCAGGGCACAGTCAGGGAAGCCTGATGATACTGCAGCTGATGAAAGACGAGCTAATGAATGAGCAGCTTATTGCCTCTTATATTATTGGCTATTCCGTTACGAATGAAGACCTTAAGCAACACCCCTGGTTAAAAATTGCACAAAAATCAAATGATATCGGTGTAATCATTACCTACAACACCCAATCGCCTGATGCAACAGGCTCACCGGTTTTGCTGGAAGGCGCTAACTGTGTTAATCCTTTGCTCTGGACTACCCAAACCACCTATGCCCCTGCTTCGCTTAACGAAGGAGCAGTATTTTTTGATGAAAAGGAAAATCCAAATCCGGCAATCATGCATTATACCGATGCGCAGGTGCGGTCAGACGGGGCTTTGATTGTAACAACACCTGATCCGGACGACTTTTATGTAGCCGGAAAAAGCGCTTTCCCCAGGGGTGTTTATCACCGCTACGACTATCAGTTTTTCTATAAAAACCTGCAACAAAATGTAAAGGAAAGAAAAATGGCTTTTTTTGAGAAATGGTAAAACGCTGAATAACAGCCAAGCCTAGCCTTTACTTTCCAGCTCAAAAACTTCTTTCTGCTTGTTCTTACAAGCTTTTATGAACTGTTGCTTTAGTTTTTTCCATTCTTTGCCACTAAGCTTTTCCAGAAAGTGCAAGCTTACCTCAAAACGGCCAAGGTTTCTGTTGAGCTCTGCCAGCGTAATGATATGCTCCGCTGCCGTTGGTTCGAGCAGCTGAAGCAGGCGTTCACAGTTTTTCTGCCATAATTCTTCCTCAGCAATATTCCCGAACATAGCCCTCCCGCTCCTTGTTCTGTCGTTAAAGGCGCGCCAGATTTGTAAGCGGATAACGATTTCATTTTCCTTTTTAGCGGCAACTTCATGCCCAAGCGAACGTTCAAGTTCGGCTATACTCAAAAACGCTGCCTGATCAATATCTTTAGCCACCAAATTGGTTTGCTCCTCAAAATCAAACAATTCATCTACAGGCGTTTGCTGACTCAAAAAGAAAAAATTCCCACACGATCCACAGCTTACCAGATCAGGAAATTCAGGCAGCATCAAGGCATCCCGTCTGCCATCTGAATAAAATCGGGCACCAAAAGTATTGCCGCTCATCAGGCTTTCGTTGGCCACTTTTCGTCCGCATTCCGGGCAGGCATAAATAAGGGTTGGTCCAGGTAGCATAATTTTTTTAATTCCTAACAAAGTTCGTTAAATCCTGATAAAAATTTACAATACTAACTATTACAAACATATATTTTATTGCCTGCTAAGCGATATGAAAGTTTTTAATTCTCTTATGATTCACCGTAAGTCAGGTCTAATTTATTTAGCTTCAGTGTGGCACAATTTATTGCTAGCGAAAAAAATAACATTATCAGTGTTTGGTTTTTCGATAATAAAGATCACCTCCATTATGATTTCTTGTATCTCGCCAAAAAGTGAATATCCCATTTGGAGTAATTAATGAATATGGATCAATTGCCATCCCTGCTTCACTATCATTCAACTGCCTGATCTCATAACGCGTATGATTCAGGTAGTTATGGAGAGTGAAGTTTACATTATTTTCGCCCGTTACCCAAGCAATGGATAAAACAGAGTCGTTTGCTGTGATATTGGAAAAATCGTATGCTTCTGAACTGATGTCTGCTGTATTTAAATTGTTTCCGTCTGATGAGTAAAAATGTAGAGATAAATTATTATTCAATGAGGAATAAGCTGCAACACATTCTCCATTTACTAGTTGTGCAAATGAAACAACGGGGTCGAAATGATTGATGCTTGCCAGGTTTACAATATTGCTGATAGTCGCAGATTGCGGGTCAAAGCCAGCTGTTGAAAGTTCGCCATTCTGAGTAAACGCCAGTTGCATTGAGCTGTTTTTATAATAAACGTCATGAATTTGTGTATTATCAATGAATGAAATGCTTGCATTGATTAGTTCATTTTCTGCCGAAGCTTGCACATAAGCAATACTATACTCATCTTCAACAACTTCTGCACTGTAAAAATAAGTCAATGAAAGCTGATTGAACAGTAAAAAATTGGATGAAATACCAGGAGGGGCTGTTTCAATGAAATACTTATTCAAAACTTTTCCATCACTTGAAAGTTCGGCCAGTGTGAGGCCTCCTTGCACATCATAACCATCGTTTCCGTGCCAACTTCCAAATATTCTGCCATTGGATGCTGTAATATTCGGAAATGAAGATAATGACTTAACACTTTCGACAAATACAGGGCTTTGCAATATTTCACCATTCATATCAAAGGAAGCAAACATAATGGCTGTTGAATCCAAAGTAGTTGGCACGCTGGTAAACAAGACATAAATCTCTTGGTTGGTGCTTGAAAATACTGCTCTTAAATTGGAATTGTTTTGCTGATTATTCGCATTTAACATGCTTTCGCTGGTCATTTCAACCGGATCTCCTTCGTTTGTTGGATTTTCTTCTTTATTACACGAAAGAAACAAATAACTTACAAAAATAACAGAAAGAAGGTGGAAACTTTTTCCCATAATACTACAAATAAAACTGTTTCTATAAAACTGCTTTTTGTCAATATTATTTTAGCGGCTGCTTATTGCCATTCATTAGGTTTTCTAAGGGACTTATCCTTCTGCATTTCGGGCAGGCTAAAAATGGATTGTTTTGGCAACAAAGCTTCTTACCTTTATTTCTCTTCAAACTACATGAATACCATAGAATGATCACCTTTGCTTTACATAATAAAATTTTTGTGCATAGCTGCAATCCAAACGGGCAAATTAAATTCTCTTGATAAGTGGAGTAGTTGGCAGTTTTTATTGGGAGGATTTTAAGGGGTGCTTTTTTTGGGGGAAGCTATCAAATTACTAAATAAATTATCTCGTATTGCGATATGCAATATTCTCAATTCTCGATTCGCGAATTGAGAATAATTCTATATGCTACGCACATACATCATAAAAATTCAACGTGTGATTTACATAAAATCTATCTAATCAATTATATTCCTGGTTATTACAATTATGTCAATAAACCCATAAACCTATAAAGCGATGAAAACAATGAGAACAATGAGAACAATGACTGCAAATCATAAACCCGTAAACGAATCTTCTAATCACCAACTCCGGTAAATCTTACTGTTGAGATAGGCGTTAAACTCACGCATGCGGTTGTTGTAGCTCGACTGCTGCACCGACTGATTGTAGCGTGCTGTAGTTTGTGAAGTGTAAGTAAACCCTTTCCACTGAGAGGTAAAGCGACCTCCACCTCCTACAGGCGGAGCGGGCCGGGTACGCAACCATTCCTCGTGTTCGGCCTTTCGTTTGGCCGCCTGTTCTTGTTGCCGCAGTCGTGACGCAGCTTCATTAGCAGCGGCAATGGCTTCGTTGCGCTTGCCAACAATGCTATCTAACCTCATGAGATGCTGCTCTGCAGCGAAAATAGCCAGAGACTGGTCTACATTTGGTTGACCTACCGAAGAAGGATAATAGTTTGTCAAATGCTCATTGGGAAGGTTGTAACCATAACGGGCTGCAGTGTAAGCTTGCCAGCGCCCATCTGTTTGTTGGGCAACGAAAAGTGACGGGTGGACAACAGTGTGACGGATATTCTCCTTCAAAATTTCACTTTCATACATCAGCCATTCGGTCCAGAGTGGCTTTTCAGCAGAACCATAAGTCAGTTTGCCTTCCGGCCCGGCAACCGCAAAGCCCATTTGATCTCCCTCACCCGGATAAGCCACCACAAAAAAGTTGGCCAGCAGGTAAGTAGAATCCCTGGAAGCACCCGCCACCTGCTCAGACGTAAGGATTGGTGCCAGCCCAAGGCTGCCTTCTGGGTAAAGTACTGTGCCATCAGCTTGCAAAATACCATACAAGCCGGCAATATCTTGACTTGGAACCAGCACCATACGTTGGAAGATCTCATCGGGTGTATGCATGATACCTTTGCGGTATTCAATGATGATGCGACTTCCCGACTGAAAATTCCGGCTTGGCATCTTCGTGTAGTTTTGGTACACCAGCAGTGCCGGAAAATAGCTGCGTGGATTCCTGACCTGTCGGTCAAACACCAGTACCTCACTGGTAGCACCATCGCGCTGGGCGGCAATCTGTATATAGGGCCCATCATAGCGTACATAACGCTTTACCTCTTGGTAGGCCCAGCCCGAGACCGTACCTCGTGGAACACTCATCACGGCCAGATGATCCCATTGCTGGCTCAGCTTTCCGTTTTCAAAAAGATAACCATATACTTTTTGGGAATTGCCTGCTTGTCCTTTCATCGGACCTTTACGCACATACAGCGCTGTTTCAGCCATGATAAAGTTCTTTGGCGCAACCACCACCACTTCGTCAGTGAGCACTTCGCTGATTTGTCCCGTACCCAGATCCAGACGCCAACGGATAAAACCGTATTGGGTGTCGCCCAGCACGGAGTCCTTCACGGTATGGGTCAGAGTGTATCCCACCAGCCCCTCATTGGGCACGAGCAGGATCGCTTTAGCCCGCAAACCTATAGGTACGTTGGAAGCGTTGGACTTCTTCAACAAGCTGCCTGAGCCAACCAGTTTACCGTAGAGCGGATTTTTGCGTTTTGGAAATACCATATCGCCCCTTACTTCTGTCCCGCCCATACTGAGCTTGTAACTACGTTTACCCGTGTGCAGGTGCACAAAAACGGGATTTTGCGTTCCATACCAGTATTCAACTTCTATTCGGGTATCTCCTATTTGATGAACCTCGTCAGGTGGAAGCTGAGCAGTCGCGGTAATACTCAAAAGGGCAATGATGACAGCCCAGAACCATTTATTTTTCATCGTTTATAAATTTAGGCACACAAGAAATCGCTGGCTAAAATTAACTATTATGCTCTTGCAGAGCACCAAACCAATTTATCGTTGTTTTTGTTCAAGTGATTTTAAAACTTTTATGCTACACTGTAGCAGTAATAAAATATACTTACCATAACAGCTTGGCCAAATAATCAGTGACCATATCGATTAAACTAACCGGCGATCAACAGGAGACAATTCTTTAAATTATTAAATCTTTGAATCAGGAATCTTTGAATCTTTGAATTTTTGAATCTTTGAATTTAGCTGACAACCACCTGGAGAAAGGCTTTTACTTCCACAAAAATATTATTCGCAGAATAAACCGGGAACCGCCTCTAATTCTTCTCAAAAGTCAGATAATCAGCATCACCATTGCCGCCACTCTCGTCAATAAGTTCAATTTTAGTAGCGGAATACGACACAAAATCCCAATCGTCACTCAGGTCTTCAAAATCATTAGGGAGGTTGAAAGTGATATTAAAATTCAGGTCGTCCTGACTATCATCATCACTATTACTATCAAAAATAATCCAATTACCAAAAAAGCTATTCGTGCCATTGTTGGCAATTACAACCCCATTATTGTTGAATGAGAAGGCATAACCTGCAAAATCATTTGTTTCGTTAGTGCCGGAATCAATGAATTTGGTGATTCTCCATGCTCCGTCTTCTACATACGCCTCCAGCTGCGACGGACTAAGGTTGCCCGGATTGTTATCTTCTTCCTTTTTGCACGAAACCAAAGCAAAAAGACATACAAAACAAAGCAGTCCCACGAATTTTATTCTTGCGTTCATAAACATGCAGTTTTTCGTTGCTAGTATTTATTTTGACATTTTCATAATAATGTTATTAACAAAGTTGCAAACGAAGGGTTCGGATTTTTATTCCATTTACCAAACACTTACAAGCCTTGCCTTAGTGTGCGGGCTAGTAGGGAGAATTCTCTTTATTATGGTTGTTATCCTCGCTGTTAGATTATACTACCATAGCCAAAACCATTACAAAAAATCATCTAGTGATTTGCATGAACCAATTCTACTTAATTAGGCTTAAGGACGTTAAACTCGACAGGAATTTGCTTTACTTTTCTTCTAATAGTCCTGTTTTAAGTTTACTTTTTTTGTAATTTTTTTCAGGACAAGACAGTTTAACATTCTCTCCAACATTTTTCACTCCTGCCTATCGTCCGTAGTCAGGCAGGTATCGTTTATCATTTTCCAACCTTAAATTTTTCATCTATAAACACTCCTTAATAGAATTACTTTTAAATAAACTCATCAAATGCGTCAATTGAAAGCATCTAAAGGAAAATTCCCTAAATTAGTCCCTTCTTTTCCAAATTATCAATTAGCAACCCAAGCCGCTTAGCATGAGTACAAATTTCTTTACCAATAAAAACACCAACACCTTACTAGACAAGTTTAAAGGTATATTCGAAAACCACACCAATATAGAATGTTTTGATGCACTGGTTGGCTATTTCAGAGCTTCTGGTTATTTCGCTTTGCGGCCTTACCTCACCGAAGTGCCAAAAATAAGGATACTGGTAGGGATAGAGTTTGATAAACTGCTGCTTTATTTTCACGATAAAGGCCTGCTGTTTCAGGGCGATGCTACACAAACCATCAAAGAATTCCTGGATAATATCAAAGACGACATCCAGCAGGCTGATTACAAACGCGACGTAGAAGCTGGCATCCTACAGTTTGTTGAAGACATTGCCACAAAAAAGATTGAAATCAAAGCGCATCCCTCACGTAAATTGCATGCAAAAATCTACATCTTTCGCCCTCAAAACTGGAACAACCACAACGAAGGTTATGTCATAACCGGTTCTTCTAACCTCACTGATGCCGGCTTGGGCAATAGTGAAGTGCCAAATTATGAATTCAATGTGATCTTACACCGTTATGATGATGTTGAATTTGCTACCAATGAATTTGAAGAGTTATGGAAGGAAGGCATCCCTGTGTTACCTGTCGAAATTGAAAAAGTAAAAAAGGAAACCTACCTTAATGACACTTTCACACCTTTCGAAATATATATTAAGTTTCTCATAGAATATTTTGGAAGTAGTGTAGAATTCGACCCTAATTCTATCACCGATCTTCCAAAAGGCTTCAAAAAACTCTCCTATCAGGTTGATGCTGTTAACCTGGGCTATAAACTAATGATGAAACACAATGGCTTCTTCCTGTCTGATGTGGTGGGGCTGGGCAAAACCATCGTCGCTACACTCATCGCAAAAAAATTCTTCTATACCAATGATTTTCCTTCTCATATCTCTAATATATTGATTGTTATACCACCGGCTTTGCGTGAAAATTGGGAAGAAACACTCGAAAGCTTTGGCCTTCAGAACTATAAGATTATCACCAATGGTAGCTTGCACAAAATTACTAACGCTGAAAAATATGACCTGATCATCGTTGATGAAGCGCATAAGTTCCGTAACGATACTGCTGAAGCCTACAATGAATTGCAAAAAATCTGTAAAACAAAAACCAAGCACTTGCTTAAAGATGGATCTAAGGCCGACAAAAAGGTGATCCTGATGTCTGCCACTCCACTAAATAACCGTCCCGAAGACATTGCCAATCAGGTTTACCTCTTTCAGGATGCCAAAGATGCTACACTTGACATTTCTAATTTACAACATTTCTTTCGCAGGAAAATTGATGAGTACCGTAAACTAAACGATGCCACACTCTCGGTCGAAGAAGTGAAAACACGGGTAAAAGAGATTTATGAAGATATACGTGAAAAAGTCATTGCCCCGCTCACAATTCGCCGCACACGAAGCGATCTGCGCGAACATGAACAATACGATAAAGACCTGAAAGAACAAGGGGTTAACTTTCCTAAAATAGAAAAGCCATATAAAATCTTATACCAGCTCGATGAGCAGCTCGATCAGCTTTACGATGATACCATGCATCTCCTGAGTCACGAATCTGAGGGGCTGCAATATTACCGTTATCAGGCAATCAGATTTCTGATCCCCGAAAAGAAGAAGCAATACAAAAACGCAGATGTGATTTCGGCACAATTAGCTAAAATCATGAAAATATTGCTAGTCAAAAGAATCGACAGCAGCTTTCATGCTTTTAAAGAGTCACTGCGCCGTTTTCGTGATGCCACCAACGCAATGATATCGATGTTTACAAACGGTACTATTTACATCGCCCCAAATCTGAATGTCACCAATTTTATACTGGAAGATAAAGAAGAGGAATTGGTGCAGCTAATTGCTGGTTTGGCTGGCACCGACCCAACAGTTACGGTCTGCAGCAGAGAAGATTTTGTCGAAGGCTTTTTCGAAGGCCTTTTATCCGATCTGGCAATTCTTGATCAATTACTTGCAAAATGGGACAAAGTAAAGTCAGACCCTAAACTGGATCGCTTTTTGGAATACCTCCAGGAGGTGCTTTTCGACAAAAAGCTTAACCCTCAGGGCAAACTGGTGGTCTTTTCCGAATCCCGCGAAACAACAGATTACCTCCTTACTAAACTCAACGAAAATGGTTTCAGTGATGTGCTTCAGATTAATGCTGGTAATCGCAATAAAATGGTCCAAAAAATTCGGGAAAACTTTGATGCAAATATCCCTCGTGATCAGTATAGATCTGAATATAACATCATTATTGCTACAGAAGTGCTGGCTGAAGGTGTCAACCTGCACCGCTCAAATATCATCGTAAACTATGATACGCCCTGGAACTCAACAAGACTGATGCAGCGCATTGGTCGTGTAAACAGAATCGGCACAACGGCAACAGTTCATATCTATAATTTCTTTCCTACTGCTAAAGTCAATACGGATATCGATCTGGAGAAAAAAGCGATCAAAAAACTACAGGCATTTCATTCCGCACTTGGCGAGGACAGCCAGATTTACTCAGCAGAGGAAGAAACTGAATCCTTTGGACTTTTTGATAAAAATGTACAAGACGAAAAAGATGAGCGGCTTGGCTTCCTGATGGAGCTGCGTAAATTTAAGGACGAGAATCCCACACTTTACCGCAAAATAAAAAACATGCCTGTAAGGGCAAGGGTGGGGCGCAAAGACCGGCCAAAAAATAATACAACCATCGCATTTATTCGTAACGATAGGCGGGATGCTTTTTACTGGATACGCTCTGATGGAGAGCTTGAAGAGCTTTCTTTTGTGGAAACAGCCAAAGAATTTCGTGCCGACCCTCCCGAAAAAGCTATCGACCTGCACCCCCTACATCATGAACATGTGAGTGCTGCTGTTGACGATTTCAGACAAAAGGTGCAAGACGAAGCCATAAAACATGCCGTGGTGGATCCCACACAAGGCCCAAACGAAAAGAAAGCACTCGCCTACCTCGATGGCTTCCTGAGCTTTCCTTTCGTAAGCGAAGACGAAAAACTAAAAATCAAAGCTGCCAAACAGGCCGTTAAACTGGGACGCCTGCAAAAACTGCAACGCGATATCAATGCCCTGAAAAGAAATGTAAAGAAAGCACCACTGCCTCCGGTAGAATTATTGGACGCCTTGCTCAAAATTATCAACAATTATCCACTCGAAACAGCCGATAATACGGACGTAAGACCTACTGTATCTGTACGTTCAGCTAATAAATTGAAACCCGAAATCATTATCTCCGAATCCTATTCCTATACCAAATAGCATGAATAAAGAACAACTGAGACATTTTTTACAACAACCTTACCAGACAGATAATTGGAAAAAAGTTATTGATTTTGTGTTTCCTAATGTTTCTTATTTCCATTCGCCAGCTGTGCTTACAAACGATAACCCCAAAGTTGATTCCTTCCGGCAAATTGGCTCGGTGCGGCTCAACGATGGCAAAAACCTGGCGATGTTCGAAGTTAAAGTTGCACCCAATGTCAATATCCCACGCAACAGAGTCGAACTGCGAAATCTTGTTGCCCCACTTATCGATCAGGAACGTAACCATGGTGTACTTGTCATCTACGAACAGGGCAAACAGGATTATCGTTTCACTTTTACGGCTAAAGAAACCAGCTTCGATGCAGAAAAATCGGATTTTGTGAGCCGCGAAACAGAAAGCAAACGTTTTACTTATCTGCTCGGCGCCAATGAATCTTGCCGTACCCCAGGCGATCGCTTTTGGGAGCTGAGCCAGAAAAAAGAGGAAGCCACAATCAAGGACGTCGAACATGCTTTCTCCGTTGAACGACTCAGCAAAGAGTTCTTCCCCAAATACAAACAGCATTACCTCAATTTTGTAAACTACCTCAACGAATCCACCTTCAAAGTTACGGCCTTCGGAAACGATGAAAAACAAATACGCGACTTCGTAAAAGTATTGCTTGGACGTATCGTCTTCCTGCATTTTGTGCAGAAAAAAGCTTGGCTGGGAGCCTCTGACATTGCTTTTAGTGATGGTGATCCTTATTTCTTGAAACATTTCTGGGAACAAAGCGGAAAGAACGAAAACTTCTACTATGCCCACCTTTCCCGATTGTTTTTTGAAGGACTTAATAAATCCGGACGACCCAATGACAGCTTTTTGATGCCCGACAAAAAAACCACCCGCTGTGTGCCTTATCTTGGTGGCGGCCTGTTTGAGAAAAACCGTTACGAGCCTGATCTGGTCACTTTTCCTCCGGCACTCTTCGAAAACCTCTTTAACTTTTTTGCCGAATATAACTTTACCATCGACGAAAACGATCCCTACGAAAATGAAGTGGGTATCGATCCTGAGATGCTGGGCCATATCTTCGAAAACCTGCTTGAAGATAACAAAGACAAAGGCGCTTTCTACACGCCCAAGCCCATCGTAAAGTATATGTGTCAGGAATCACTGATACAATACTTGCTTACCCAACTGGAAAAGCACAAAGTATTTGAGTCTGGAAGTGAAGAGGCTAATCAATTCGAAAAAAGAATTGGCACTTTTGTGCGCAAATATGAAGCCCGCGACCTGATCGAATACGACGATATCCTGGCCAAAGCTTTGCACCGCATCAAAGTTTGTGACCCGGCCATTGGTTCAGGAGCTTTTCCGATGGGCATCCTCAACGAAATGGTAATGCTGATCAATGTGCTGCACAAAGCCAGCCCAGATGTGGTCGAAAACACCTGGCAGATGACCAATTGGCAGCCTGCTACCGTAAAAAAACACATCATACAAAACAGTATCTATGGGGTGGATATCGAAAAAGGGGCTGTGGATATTGCCCGCCTCCGATTCTGGCTCTCGCTCATCATTGATGAAGAACACCCGGGCGCTTTGCCCAGCCTCGATTACAAAATCGTGGTGGGCAACAGCCTCGTAAGCAAACTGGGCGAGGATGTGATTGACATCGACTGGTCGCTCGAAAGTGAAGCACTTGAGCTGTTTAACGAAGACCTGAAAGAACGTAAAAAAGAACTGCTCAGGCAGATCAATTTAAAGCAAAAACAGTATTACGAAACTACCGGCGATAAGCATAAACTCGCTGCTCAAATCCGTAACCTGAAGATTGATTTACTGATAAACCAACTGGAACTGATGATCAATAAGCAGGATATGGTGGCCGAACCCGTGCCTGAGTATTACCGCAACAAACCCAAAGCCAAATACAAGGAAGACCTCAACAAATACCTGCAATGCCAGGGTTGGGAAAAGCAAATCAACCGCCTGAAGCGTATCAAAGCCAGTCCCGGCGAAGCACTCGACTTTTTTGATTGGAAGCTTGATTTTCCGGAAGTGCTCAACGAATTGATCAACCCTAATGTGGGTTTTGATGTGGTGATTGGGAATCCGCCGTATATTCAGATCCAAAAAATGGGCAAGGAAACAGACATTTTGCAAGAAGCAGGTTATGAAACCTTCGCCCGAACAGGGGATATTTATTCACTGTTTTATGAGAAAGGTATTCATTTGCTTAAATTGAATGGCTCACTCACCTACATTACTTCTAATAAATGGATGCGTGCAGGATATGGCAGGAGTACACGAAATTATTTTATTCAACACAACCCTCTAAAGTTAATTGATTTGGGTGGTGGAATTTTCGAAACAGCTACGGTTGATACTAACATATTAATTTTGAACAAAACACAACATAAACCAACTGCTTTTAATTTAAAAGGCCTCAATATTGCCAATGAAAATCGTATTCGCTCATTTGAGGCATTTGCTGATCGATGGGTTACAATAACTGAACTTTCAGATGATAGCTGGACAATTGCCTCTGATATAGAACAACGCATTAAAGCCAAAATCGAACGCATTGGCAAACCACTCAAAGAGTGGGATATTAAAATTAATTTTGGTATAAAAACAGGTTTCAATGAAGCTTTTATCATTGATGAAAAAAAAAGGGATGAACTCATTGCCCAGGATCCACGCAGTTCCGAGATAATTAAACCCATTTTACGCGGCAAAGATATTAGACGGTATAAAGCAGAATTTGCTAATTTATGGTTGATAAATACCCATAACGGTTTAAAAGAAAGTAATATACCCAGAATTAATGTTGAAAATGACTATCCTGCTATTTACAATCATTTAAAGCAGTTTGAAAACCAACTTAAAAAACGATATGATAAAGGCGACCATTGGACGAATCTACGTAATTGCGCCTATATTAATGATTTCGAAAAGGAGAAGATTGTATGGAAAAGAATTGGTTCATTAATACGCTTTCAATTCGATGATATTGGTAGTTTGTGTTTAGATAGCACCTGTTTTTTAACAGGCCAAAATATCAAGTTTTTATTGGCATTCTTAAATTCAAAACTTGCTATCAATCAACTTCTTGAGAATTCCCCAAAAACTGGCACAGGAGATGTTATCACAAGTGTTCAAGCAGTTGAGCCGATATTAGTACCCAATGTACCAGTTTCCCAACAAAAACTATTTATAGAATTAGTTGATAAGATATTGGCCAATAAGATTCAAAGCAAAGACACTACCACTCTTGAGCAGCAAATCGACAACCTCGTTTACAAACTCTACAACCTCACCTATGCTGAAGTAAAAATCATTGATCCTGAATTTGAGTTGAGTGAGGAGGAATACAACAACATCAAATTGGAGAGCTAAAATGACTGAATCAAACAGAATAGATTACAAACGCGAGCTTACCGACAAGCTCGAAAATGAGGCAGTGGCCTTTCTTACCGAACAAGTCACCCCCCAAGTCACCCCCCAAGTCGAAGCATTACTTGCTGTGATGCATGGGGATCTATCGAGGTCTGAAATTCAGGAATTGAAATTGACAGATAAAAAGAATTTTAAGGAGAACTACTTAAAACCTGCATTGGAACAGGTTCTTATAGTAATGACAATACCTGATAAACCTAATAGCAGTTTGCAGAAATACCGACTTACAACCAAGGGGAAATCACTGAAGGATACAATACGCAATGATCAAATGCCACTGTAAAATGAAAGCACGCAACCTCTTGTTATTCCACACCCTGGATAAAAAAGTAAATGTTTCTGTTCACTTTAGCGATGGCACTTTTTGGCTAACGCAAAAAGCCATGGCTGAGCTGTTTGGGGTGAATGTGCCGGCAGTGAACAAGCACCTGAAAAATATCTATGATACAGGGGAACTCAACAGGGATGCAACTGTTTCCATTTTGGAAACAGTTCGCACCGAGGGTAGCTGCATAGTAACCAGGACCATGGAATTCTATCGCCTCGAAGCAATCCTTGCCGTTGGCTACCGGGTAAATTCTGTGCAAGCTACCGAGTTTCGTAAGTGGGCTACCACTACCTTCAACGAGTTTATCATCAAAGGATTTACCCACGCTTGGCCACACGCTCGGCCTAGCCTGCGACTACGTCGGACCTATACTCTTAACGGCCTTATTAGAAGCATTAATTATGACAAACTTTGGGGGTAAATCAAAAATTGATTTAAGTTTTTCCAATCAATGCATTAAATAGCAGATACAACAACTCATAAATAAACCACTGAAAATGATGTTGCTACAAAATTATTTCAGCCTTTTTGTTGATGCCTTCAAAAATCCTTGTATCTTTGCAAGCAATACGACTCGCCACGCTTCTCATAAGAACAGCGCACCCGGGCGGGTCTTCGAGTTTTATACCGGCCACATAAAGGGAGGCCGGGTATGAAGTACAATAAAAAACCCCTTCCCTTTTCCACCCAAATAGCGATGCTCAAAAAGCGTGGGCTGTTTATTGAAGATGACAGCAGGGCCGAGCACTACCTCTCCAATATCAGCTATTACCGACTTCGGGCTTATACTTATCCTTTCCAGGATAACAGCAATCCCCAACACCCATTTATAAAACAAATCAGCTTCGACGAAATCGTTGCACTCTATGTGTTCGATCGCAGGATGAGAATGCTCATTTTCAATGCACTCGAAAAAATTGAAATAGCGCTCCGCACAAAAATAATTTACTATAATGCACTGGCCTACGGAAGTCATTTTCATGAAAATCCTGCATTGTTCCGTAATCAACAAAAGTTTGAAAGTGATAAAGCGAGGCTTCAGGAAGAAATTAAAAGGTCAACTGAAGATTTTATTAAACATTATTTCCTCAAATATGATGAACCCGTAAACCCTCCGTCTTGGATGAGCCTCGAAGTAGTTTCTTTGGGTTTACTGAGCCAGATTTATAAAAATTTCCGGCGGTCCGATATTAAGAGAGAAATTGCCAGAGCATTCGGTTTGCCTCACGAGAAATTCCTCGAAAACTGGATGCATGTCTTTTCCAACCTCAGAAATATTTGCGCGCATCATGGCCGAATGTGGAACAGACGCTTCGTTGTAGAACCCAAAATTCCTGCTAATACTCCAGCACCATTCCTCTCAAACACACGCATCCATACAAACAAATTGTATGCATCACTCAGCTGTATGCAGTATTTGCTAATCAGAATCAGTCCGGGCTCCGACTTTAGCAAACAATTAACCGCTTTACTGGATACTTGTCCCTTGAATCAGTTAGGCGATATGGGCTTCCCTGAAAACTGGAAAGAGGAAACAATTTGGCAGATTTCTTAAATAGGTATTGACTAACAATGAAAATAATAACCATAATATGAATATCCAGGATAAATTACTTAACAATTTAAGCAACCATTATTTGAATACTGCCATTAAAAAGGTAGTTCGAAATTTACAAATTTTACCTAAAGAGGTTATGCAAAGCGGTGACGACAGTCCACTAAATAATGTGTGGGACGAAATATACTTACAAGTACAGCAAGAATATTTTTTATCGTGGAAATTGTATGAGGAAATGATAAGGAATATCTGCATTGATAAAAACGGAACAGTGACAAAAGAGACTTGGCGCAAGGTTCTAAGAAATCGCCTTTATTAACTCACCATTTTTTGCATATGAATGAGCTTACAAAAGAAGATCGAATCAAAACAGTTTTTGGTGGAGGTGGTCACGTTGTGATCCTTGGCGCTGGCGCCAGCATTGCTTCAACAATGCGAAACCCCGAGCCTGGTATGAAAGTCCTGCCTTCAATGAATAACTTCATAGAGGTTGTTGGCCTGCAGGATATTGTTGAATCACTACCCATTAAATTGAAAGCTAATAATTTCGAGGAGCTTTATAGCAGAATGTATGATGACAATCCTGAATCAATAGAAATCAAAGAAATCGAAAACAGAGTACATGATTATTTCAGTGACATGAAATTACCTGCTGAAGCAACCATTTACGATTATTTAGTTCTGTCACTGCGGCCGAGGGATTTGATAGCTACTTTTAATTGGGATCCATTTCTATATCAAGCATTTATCAGGAATAGTGATTTCGCTGATTTGCCCTTTTTGTCATTTCTTCATGGCAACGTTGCAATTGGCTATGGTAAAAATATGCATAGGGCTGGTCCAGCCGGATGGACTCATAAAAAGACTTTGGATTATTATGAGCCAACAAAACTTCTCTTCCCAATAAAACATAAAAACTATAATAGGGATGAATTCATGCAGAAAGAATGGGGACGAATAAAATACTGGTTAAATGAGAAATCAACCAAATTAGTGTCAATATTTGGTTTCGGAGCACCAGAAACTGATGTTGAAGCCGTTAAGTTACTGGACGAAGCTTGGGGCGGCCATGATAAAAGAAACATGGAGCAATTTGAAATAATAAATACAAATCCTGAAGAGCATGAAAGAAAGAAATGGGACTCGTTTATTCACACTCATCACTATGATTATTCATCCAATTATTTTAGTTCCCTTCTAGCTCAAAATCCCCGTAGAACATCTGAGAGTTATTTTCAACATTATTTGCCTTCTTCACCATCAGAAGCTTTTAGTGAATCAAATCCTGTTCCAAATAACATTTATACCCTTAAAGAACTTTGGGAGTGGCATAGGCCTTTGATCGAAGCTGAGAAGGATTGGAAAAGAAAAAATCCCAAATAAATTTATCTAATTATGAACTTAGTTTCTATTAAAAGCTTATTTGAAAAGTTTGATCTTCAGATTTTTGAGCCAGTTAGTTGGGGTGGCAAGATTGATTGTCAATTAGGGGGAGTGTATGCAATTTCTACGTCTAATAATCCGAATCAAAATGTAAAATGCCTTGAGCATCCTGAATTTGATCTTAGAGCTATTGAAGCATGGCAAAGGAGTTCGCCAGGATTGAATTTTGAAAATGTGGTTGATCAATCACCGGAATCATTTGCGCAGGAATTAGGGAAGTTTTGGATTTCGCAAACAAGTATTGCATATATAGGCCAGGGAAATAATCTTGGTACTAGAATAAGTCAGTTCTATAGACACAAAATTGGCAAAACCAGTCCCCATGCTGGTGGGCAATGGATTAAAACATTAAAAAACTTAAATCAATTGCATATTTTTTATTCACCATGTGATAATTATAAGGAGACCGAATTTAAAATGCTGATTTATTTTGCTGAGTGCATAACGGGTATGCCTTATTGGGAAATCGAAAATATCCCAAAGTATCTACCATTTGGGAATTTGGAGGTAAATTTGAGAAAAGAGCATCCGATTAAACGATCAAATTAGAAATGAAAACTACTACACTTCAACCCAATTGATGATTTCAGGAACAATTATGATCAATTAAAGCGAAAAATAACGCATTAAACAAACACTACAAAGATGGCATATGTACCAATAGCTGATTTAGGCTGGATTGATTTCTCCGAAACCGACAAAAACAAAGCCATGAAGGCCCTTGAAATGTGGCAGGATGCTGGCACGGTAGATGAGCTTGGCGTGGGCGTGGTACGTGATGCCCTATCAGATGCCATGTTTCCAGGCATTACAACGATTATGACCCGCGCAAAATACTATTTTATCGTTCCACGAATTATCCACAGCTATCTGTCCGACGAAAAAATCCAAAAACGAATAAGTTTGAGGAAATACCTTAATGACAGAGAAAACGAGATCATGCAAGAATTGGCACAGAAGTATGATTTCGATGAAGAGCAGAGGATAATAGGCATCAATATCGCTAAACATAACAAAGGCCTTCCAAGCCAACGAAAAAAAGAATTGGCGCGAAAACCATCATCCATTTATTGGAATGGCATGAAAGCTTATGGAATTTACCGAGGGCAATTGCCCCTGAGTATTTTTCTCCAGCATTTCGACAACAAAAGCATATTTGGTGAAAAAGGTTTCGATGCTTATGATAGCGAAAGCGGTGATGACAGAGATGCTAACCTAAACGAAGAATCGCCTTTTTATTTGCCTGATTACGATCGCAAATGGAGTAACGACTTGTCAATTGACCTGTCAGCAGATGAGGCTGACTTCCTCAAACAAAAAATCATTGACAGGCATCCAGCCACTCTTCTCGCAAAAACCATCGGGAATGTTGAATTCACACAGCAATTTCTTGATGCAGCCGCCTTCAGCGATCTGATGGGAAAGCCATTCATTAATGAGCTTCCAGGCAGCATAAAAGCAGTAGTCCAAACAGCCGGAAAATTCTGGCAAATCATGGATGGGGCACACATCAGGTACAACATCATCCTTCACAGCAGGCATGGATCATCTGACAAAGCCCTGGAATTTACCAGCAAATGGAATACTTGGCTGAATGTTATGCAAGCTTTTAATTGGGAAGAATTTAACCGCCCATTGATGTGGGAAATCACAAAAAGCCATAGCCATGTAAAACCATTCACTGAGCGTTTTATTAACGAATGGATGAACAACATAAGTACCTCAAATTTTGATGCCGATACTTTGGATGGAATGGTTGAAAAGCAGGAGCTTAAAAACAAGGGGGCACGTTCTAAATTACGGCCCGGCAACGATGATAAATACAACAATTGGATTGGCATAGCAGAGATGAATTTTCGATTTAGAAATGCGAAACTGATAATCCAGGATATTCAAGAAGGAGGTAATCGTGCTTGATTATAAAAATGACCGTCTTGACTATGGCAAGCAAATAAGCGCCCCGCCTGGATACATACTCGACCAGGCAGTTGCTACAACTTACTCGCTTGACATGATTACATTGTTGTCAATACCTGTCGCCCTTTTCTACTCAGCAACCCTTGACGGCGAAGTCAATGAAAACCGCAATGATATTTTCTATTCGATTCAAAAAACATCCGAAAAGCTAAAGGTCTATTGCCAGCGTTCAAAAATAAAATCCCCTAACAACGTCAACAAGCTGATGGCTTTCATCGAAGATTGCATCACTGAAATTCAACCAGTTTCCCACAACAAATCCTTTCACCCAAAAATATGGGTGTTGCGGTACATCGGGCAGAATAAAAAAACCATCTACAGGTTTTTGGTAATGAGCCGCAACCTCACTTTCTCCAGAGATTGGGACCTGGCACTGTGCACCGAAGGGTACGTAACCAATAGCGTGCAGAAGAAAAACAAACCTTTGGTGGATTACATTAGGCACTTAACAAAAATATCGGACTTCAAAAATTCTAAAAAATTTCTCCGTGACCTCGAAAAAGTTTCTTTCACTGTCATGCCACCCTTTACGAGCTTTGAATTTTTCCCTTCTGGCTTCACTGGCTATTCAAACCCTTTAAAAGACGAGGTTTTTAAGGATCTCATCATTGTTTCTCCTTTTGTTGACGCAACCTCATTAAAGCACTTCAATCAACAAACCAAAGTAAAGGGAAAGAAATACCTTTTCAGCCGTAAAGAAGAATTGGATAAAATTCACACAGACATTTTGGAAACCTATACTGTATATTCCTTCTCAAACAGAATTGTTGATGCCGAAGAAGATATGGTTATTAGGGAAGATGATGGTATTCCTAAGCTTCAAAGCCTGCACGCCAAACTTTATGTTGCTTCCAAACCCGACGGTACGATAAGCTGGTATCTTGGTTCTGCAAACTTTTCTCGTGCAGCACTCATCAGAAATGAAGAGTTTCTGATTGCTTTGAGCACCAAAGATTATAAATGCTCCGTTCCCGCCATCTTAAGCGTTTTATTGACCAAGGAGCATGATATTGAAGTTTTTGAGGAGTACATAAGGCTTAAAGCAGAACCTGTTAAGTCAAATGAATTCGATTTCAGACAAGAAATCCACAGCCTGTTGCTCTTCATTTCTGAAAAAGAAAACCTCGACATCTCATGTCTTCAGGATAGGGAATCGGAAAAATATCGCATAGTAGTGAAGACAAGCGACTTCCCAATTATTAATCAGGGCATTAAAATCAGTTTTGCGCCCTACGGATACAAAGGTGATTTACAAACACTTGAACCAAACACTTCGAACACTTTTGAAGGCATGGCGCTGCACCATATCAGCCCCTTTTTCAACTGGCAAATTGAGCATACCCCTTCTGATCAGCTTAAAAAGTTTATAACACGGATGGATTTTGAACTCCCAATGGGAAGACAGCAAGCCATCTTTAAAAGCTTTTTTCAGGACAAAGACAAATTCCTTCAATTTATTCAATTTCTGTTAGGCCAAAATAGCGGGCTCACAGAGCCAATAACAGGCTTATCTGCCAAAAAAGAGATTGGATTGGACAGGGCAGCAGCATGGCAAATTGACACACCACTTCTCGAAGACCTCTTACTTGCTGCATCACGCAATCCCCAGCGCCTTCACGATATCAGTCAGTGGATTGACAGGATAAAAGATGCCGGTGCAGATGACATCGTTCCAGAGGAGTTCAAGAAGATTTGGAATGCCTTTAAAGAAATCGCGTTATGACAAATACCCATCTAAACAGCATAATTACTGAATGCCTGTCTGAACTGAAAGATTTTCAGTTGGCAACTGTTGAACACGTTTTTAAGAAGCTCTACCATGAAAACCGTAAAAAGCATCTGGTAGCTGACGAAGTAGGACTTGGAAAAACAAAAATTGCCAAAGGTATTATTGCCAAAGCACTTGAAAGACAGATCAATGCAAAGCAGGAAGGAAGGTCATTTAAGGTTATCTATATTTGCTCTAACCAGGCATTGATCATGAAAAACCTCAATGATCTCAATGTACTAAAAGACCCCGAATTCATCAACACAAACAGAAATCGCTTGTTATTTCTTGCCTTTAAACCAAAAGCAAACAAGCTGTTTCAATTGAGCTCGCTAACACCATCCACATCATTTAACCTGGTAAAAGGAACCGGCATGGCTGAGGAACGGAAATTAATTTGGCTCATCCTTTCAAAATACAAAGTCTTCAGCAGAGGTAAAAGGAATAATGGCCTTAAATTGGCTTTGAAAGGGCATGCCTATGCAAACAGATCAAAGGAGTGGAAAGATGATTTGGATAAGTACAAATCAGTGAACCAGAAGCAACTCAGGCCAGAGGTGTTTATCCGTTTCAAAGCAGCCGTTTCAAAACAGCATGTAGATCTCGATGACAACTATTATGTCCAAATTAGAAAAGAGCTTAGAATCTCAGGTATATACTCCTTGCAAAACATCTTGATACGGTATGCCAGTCTTCTCAGGGTTAACAACCTAATAAAATACCAGGGCCAAAACAGATTGCTTGGTCTGCTGAGGAAGATTTTGACAGATGTATGTATCGATTTTCTAACTGCCGACCTCTACATACTTGATGAATTCCAGCGCTTTAAGGACTTGCTTGATACCAACAATGACAATCCAAGTGATTCGGCTCTAATCGCAAAAAAGGTATTCGAAACCCCTGGCGCTAAAGTATTGATGCTTTCAGCTACGCCATTTAAACCCTATACAACGGGTGTTGATGATGCATTTAACGAGAACCACTTCAAAGAATTCAATTTGGTTTTGTCTTTCCTTTTCAACCATAACAAACAAAAACGCGAACTTTATGAAAAAAATCGTTTAGAGTTGTTTAACCTCCTCAGAAGGCCAGAAAAGGCTTTTGATGCCCAACCCAAATGTAAGTCAATCCTAGAAGAAATCTACAGAAACGTTATTAGCCGCACAGAAAGAATCCGGGTCTCAGACGATAAGGATACCTTGCTAAAGAACAAAATTCTCGAAGGTTTTGATCTAAAACCCAATGATATTTTGGATTTCATTCACAATGACAGAATAGCACACGAAATCAGCAATATAAAACAAAAGACAAGGTACAATATGGTTGACTTTGCTAAGTCAGCCCCGCATCCGCTTTCATTTATGGATGGGTATCAGCTTAAGAAAGATTTAAAGGAAATCAAAAACGAAAAATCAATCAGGCAACTTATCAAGAAAAACAGCAAAGGATGGATTGACCTTAAAAAAATTGAAAAATACGAGTCAATCAGGGACATCCCAAATCCACGCATGCGGCTGCTGCTTGAAGAAAGTGTTTACAACGGCATGTGGAAGCAGCTCTGGTTAGCACCAAGTTTACCGTATTATCCATCAGCTGGGGCGTTCATAAATGCTCACTTAAACTCTAAAATATTATTGTTCTCGAAATGGAAAATGGTTCCGCGTGCTATTGCAGCACTGGTATCTTTTGAAAGCGAAGTACTCTCTATTGCAAATAAAAAACTTGTAAAATCTGCTCCATTAACATACACACCTCCCCTGTTTCCTGGCAAAAAAAAGCGTCAACCACGTAAACCAACCAAATTGCTCGCCATCAAACAAAAGGATAACAAACCGGCCAAGATGTCAACGCTGTCAATTTTGTATCCTTCATTAACCCTTGCCAAATTGCACGACCTAAAGGCTGATGCCCTAACCTATAACAAACTTGGTTTTGATGAAATGTTTAACATCATTGTCGAAAAGTGTCAAAAACTAATCATTGAAGCAAATCTCAACCAATATTGTACTGAAAATAGGGTTACTGCAAACTGGTACTGGGCGGCACCGGTTCTGCTTGACCGCTTTTTTAATTACGATGAAGTTGGTGATTGGCTAGTGGCCCAGAAATACCTGATATCAGCCTTTCTATCCGATCGAAGCAAGGGCGATAATGATGAAGTACACTCTGAAACAGACGAAAACATAGCAGCGAAAGCACACATGGACGAAATCTCTAAAGTTTTCAACCAACCCGAAAACTATGGCTTCGGAAAATTACCGTCCGATCTGGCCAAAGTTCTAGCCATGATGCTTATTGCTTCACCATCAATTTGTGCGCTAAAGACAATTCTTGAATGTTTTCCATCCGAAAAAACCGAAAATCAACTGAACGGCGCATTAGATGTGGCCACAGAGTTTTATGCCTTGTTCGATAAACCGGAGTCAATATCAGTAATCCAGTTAAACAGCCTTTTCAAAAAACGAAGGTCAAAGATTGGTGATACGTTTTATTGGCGCAATGTGCTGGAATATTGTGTGGATGGCAATCTTCAGTCCGTACTTGATGAATTTGCGCACTTAATAATTTACGACAACAGAACAATCAAAACCTTCGTAAACAGGTTAGCAGGTTCCGTAAACATTCGGACTACAATGGCTAAGGTTGATGGCGCCAAAGAATTTTTATCCGACAAAACCACCAATATGAGGTGCCATTATGCAGTTGATTTTGGAAACCAAAACATGGAAATGGAGGAAGGAAGGAACCGTGTTAAAAGCGTCCTTGAAAACTTTAATTCGCCATTCCGGCCCTTTATTTTGGCCACAACTTCTATTGGCCAGGAAGGGCTTGATTTTCACTTATATTGCAGAAAAGTAATGCACTGGAACCTTCCTACAAACCCGATTGACATCGAACAGCGTGAAGGACGAGTAAACCGATTTAAAGGATTGGTCATCAGGCAAATTATTGTTGACAAATACAGAAGTTTCCTGAATGGCAGCAATACCAACCTATGGGATAGCCTGTTCCAAATAGCCAAAGAAAAGGAGTGCGAAACCTCGGATAAATCTGAGCTAGTACCATTCTGGCATGTGGAAAGTGAGAATATAAAAATTGAGAGAATAATTCCCCTATTACCCTTTAGCAAAGAAGTGAAACAATTAAAGAAGATGCTTGATATACTGACTTTGTATCGCCTTACTTTCGGCCAGCCTCGCCAGGAAGAATTGGTAGAAACTTTATATTCCTATCTTAACAAGGAAGATATTGAAAAATTTCGCAAATCACTCATGATTGATTTGAGTCCGATAAACTATGCTAAAGTTGATCATGGAGTTCAATCAAACAGCTTATGAAATAGGCCCAAGTTGTAAATATTAATTTTAATCCAAAACCCAATTCCCTAAAAATATGTTCCCTAGAACCTTATCTCTTAATCCAATCCCAAAATTGCCTTTGTTCAAAATTTTTCAACTTAATTTTTTATCTTAGGAGTAAATAATGCCTACACCAAGTCATTCAACTCCCTCGCGCACTTTTCTCATCACTTTGCCTCGCCAGTGAAGGGGGAAGCTAATCCTTCGGATGATCATAAAACAAATAAATAAAAAATAAATACCCCAATCTTATGTCAAACGACACTTTCAACCTCAACACCCTCAAAGGCCGCATGGCAGAACAGATGATACAGGATTTGTTTAACCGTAACAATTACAACGTTTTCAACTACGGCCTTGAGCGTATCCATCCTTTCCTGAGCACCATGCTCCGCGAAAACTACCACACCACCAGTAAAGCCTTGCGCTTTATGCCCGATTTTGTGGTACAAAGCACCAAAACCGGCGATCTTTTCTATCTGGAAGTCAAGTTCCGGGCCAATGGTTATTTCGCTTTCGATGATAAGTACAAGGACTATCCCTACAAAAACGCCTGGTTTGTAGTTGTTTCGCCTCACAAAATACAATGCATGCACTACCGCCGCCTCTCTGTCGGCAATGCCATTACCTCCCACACCAACTACCGGCTCACCAGTGTTCGTTCCTTCCATATTGATAAAAAATCCATCGCCGAATACGAAGAGTACGCCCGGCAGTTTTTTGGTTCATTTGCTAAACAAGAACCGGAAATTAAGAAGGATTTAAAATGATAGTGAAACAAAACATCAGAGCTGATTTTTAAGCTTCCCTGGTGAAATGACATATTTTTTTTGAACACTCTCAATGAATAAACTTTTTAAATAAACATGCTAACTTCTTCCGGAATCACCCTTACTTTTCTTTAAACCATCCTTACTTTTTCAGAATTCATGCGAACTTTTTCAGAAAACATACTTACTCCAACAGAAAACATCCTAACTTTTTCTCGAACCACGCTTACTTTTTATGAATTCACCCAAACTTTTTGTGAAAACATGCCCACTTTTTCTCAAACTATCCCTACTTTTTCAGAATTCATGCAAACTTTTTGTGAAATCATGCTTACTTTTTCTCAAACCATCCTTACTTTCACCCGATCAAGGCTAACTTTTACTGAAAACATGCAAACAAACAGCACATATTCAATGCTTTAGAAAAATATCGCAAAAAGTGTAACGCTTATATCCCTCCCCCTCTCATAGCTTGGCCTGTGACTACTGCACTACTTGCTAGTCCAAAACTACAACGAAAAATGCTGCTACCCCAAAAATTGATAATCGTGATGCCCTGCGATGCATCTAGCTTGTCGAGATGTCGAAGGGAGCACAAAGGTCATCGAGCGACTTGCACTGAGCCTGCAATGCATCGAGCTTGTCGAGATGTTGATGTGAGCACAAAGGTCATCGAACGACTTGCACTGAGCCTGCGATGCATCTAGCTTGTCGAGATGTTGATGTGAGCACAAAGGTCATCGAGCGACTTGCACTGAGCCTGCAATGCATCGAGCTTGTCGAGATGTCGAAGTAAGTACAAAGGTCATCGAGCGAATTGTACTGAGCCTGCAATGCATCGAGCTTGTCGAGA
>NPID01000004.1_pt2 | contig 178819 bp, 170 predicted proteins | sample 8637491 | NCBI WGS metagenome assembly NPID01 (sample SAMN07420843, study PRJNA396082) | bioreactor metagenome | isolation source: sample BA6 brine-fed electro-methanogenic bioreactor BA | place: Japan: Kochi | collected 2016-06-14
CTACCGCTGAGCTATGCCGGAATCTGTCTTCCTTTTTAAATGGGATGGAATTATATTTAAAAAAAACAAATTTGTCAAGAATATTTAGTGAAAATTAGCAAATTTTATAAAAATTTAAACCACCACTATTTTTAAGTGAAATTTCATCATTTTTTACCATGTTTTTAAGCAAAGTTTTACTTTTTTCATCAAACATATTTTCAATATCTTCATCTGTTAGAGGTCTTCTTTTTAACAATGCTTTAATTTCATCTTCACTATATGTATTAGTTTGTTTTGGTCTATTTTTAAAAGCTATATTTACATTTATACCTTTAAAGGTATTTGCAACCTTTTCAAGTAGTTCAAAACTTACAGGTTTTACTTCATAAGCTGGTGGTCTGTCAATTGTACCTATATCAACTCTATGTGGATTTATCTTTTTTACTGCTTCATATAAAAGATTTATCTCTTCATCTTTATCATTTATATCTTTTACAAAGAGTATCTCTAATACAAATTCATTTTTAGTTTGTTGTCTAAACTCTATCATAGACTCTACAATTTTTTCTATATCTATACCACTATGGATTCTATCTAGTTTCTTAAAACATTTTTGGCTTACACAATCAAGTGATAGTTTCACTATATCAATTGATAATAAAGCATCAAAAACCTCTTTTTTATAAATCGTACTTCCATTTGATAAAATAAGTGTTTTACTGTTTTGTTTGATTTTATTTAGTCTTTTTACTAATTCATTTAGATTTGGATATAAAGTTGGTTCGCCATTTGCAGTTATTGTTATCACATCTATTTTAGGATGTTTACTAAAAGAATCTTTTACAGCTGCTATAACCTCATCTACACTTGGATAGGTTGTCATCTTATCAACTGTTTTTGCCTTTTCTAATTCACAATAAAGACAATCAAAATTGCACTGTTTTTTTGAAGGGGATAGGTCAATTCCCAAAGAGATTCCAAATCTCCTTGAAGGAACTGGACCAAAGATTATTGAGTTTGAGTAAGACATCGTTACTTCTTACTTACCCTTTGACACTCACTTACAAAGTGTTTTGCATTTTCCACAGGAACATCAGGAAGGATTCCATGCCCTAGATTAAAAATATGACCTTCACCTTGCATGATATTATGCAATGCTTCTACACACATAGTAGTAGCTTCTTTTGAATAAAGTCTACATGGTTCCATATTTCCTTGAAGAACATACTTATCACCAAGTTTCTCTTTAGCCATAGCCATAGGTGTTCCCCAATCAACTCCAAATACATCAAAGTTTCCATATACTAACCCTCTTTCTATGAAAGATGCTATACCTTTTGGGAACATAATCACTGGAATATGTGGATATTTTTCTTTTAAATATTCAGCTATCTCCACCATATATTTCCATGAGAATTCATCATATTTTGCTGGTTCAATTGCTGCTGCCCATGAGTCAAAGATTTGAACTACATCTGCACCTGCTTGGATTTGTTTTTCCATATAAAATTTAACTACATCTGTTACTTTTCTCAAAATATTATGTAAAAACTCAGGATTTGAATACATCATTTTTTTACAAATATTGTATGTCTTTGTTCCTTGTCCCTCTATCATATAAGTTGCAAGAGTCCAAGGTGCTCCAGTAAATCCAATCAAAGCTTTATCTTCTGGAAGTCTTTGTTTTAATAGTTTGATTGTTTCATACACATAAGTTAATTTATCAGCAGCTTCTTCTCCACCTATAAGTGCATCTAAATCTGCTTGAGTTTTGATTGGTTCATCAAATTTTGGCCCTTCACCTTTTATAAAGTCAAGTTTCATTCCCATCTCATTTGGTACAACCAAAATATCACTAAATAAAATAGCAGCATCAACTCCAACTATATCTAGTGGTTGAATAGTAACTTCACACGCCATCTCTGGATTATGGCAAAGATTTAAAAAGTTACCTGCTTTTGCTCTAACTTCCATATACTCAGGAAGATATCTTCCTGCTTGTCTCATCATCCATACAGGTGTATATGGAGTAGGTTTTCTAAGACAAGCATCTACAAAAATTTTTGACATATAATATTCCTTAAAAATAGTCCCTATTTTTAAGGGACCTTTCTTCTCTTTCTACTTTTTAGCACAATTTATAAAAAATTGTTAAAAGTAGCTTGTTTTTAAACTCTCTTTGAGAAAATCTAAAGTGCTTTATGAATAAAGCTTTGAAAATAGTCCCTATTTTTAAGGGACCTTTCTTCTCTTTCTACTTTTTAACACAATTTATAAAAAATTGTTAAATCTATTTATTAGTGTTGTTTTCCAACTTTTCCTAGGAAAAATAACCCTACAGCTAATAATCCAATTGAAAGTGCAAAATATAACATCTCTAATGCACCGTTATAACTAGTGTGTAGAACCTTTTGAAAGAAACTTACAACTAGTACCATCACAATAACTTTTGCGATTTTATCTTTTAACTGGTCTAAAGACGAGATATTTAAAATATTTGTACCATTATTTGAGCTTTCTGCAACATCAATTTTTGAAATAAACAGCTCATAAAGTCCAAATGCAAATATTAGCATAACTACAGCAATAAGATATAAATCCACAGCTCCAATTATCTTACTTACAATCACTTCATGAAAATCTGCAGGATGAAGCCCTTTTGTATATACATTTAATGCATACATAAGAACTTCATATATATCAACTGATGCTACAATAAAAAGAATAGTTGAACCTATCAAACCAAATATAACGGCAAGAAGGACAAATAATCTTGCCTTCCACATAGTACTTTCGAAAATTCTTTCTATCATAGGGAAATTATTCTCCTAATTCTATCCATTTAAGTGCAATTCTAACTGCATTTGTAGCAGCCCCTACTCTTACTTGGTCAGCAACATTAAAATAATGCACTACATTTGGTGCATACACATCTCTTCTAATTCTTCCAACATAAGTAATATCTGTATCTGTAGAGATAATAGGCATTGGATAAGCATTGTTTTGTAAATCATCAATCACTTCAACATTTTCAAATCTCTCTAATGCTTCTCTAACTTCTGCAACATCTACTTCAACACCATCGTTAAATGTAACAGTAATTGACTCAGAGTGACTTCTAAGAACTGGAACTCTTACACAAGTTGCAGCTATTTGCATATCTTTGTGCATTATTTTTTGAGTCTCTTTTACCATTTTCATCTCTTCTTTTGTAAATCCATTTGGTTGAGCCACATCAATTTGAGGGATTACATTTAGAGCGATTTGGTGTGCAAATGCATTTTTTTCACTATCTTCTAATCTAAATGCAAAGAAATCTTGCATCTGTTTTACTAACTCTTCCATACCAGTTTTTCCTGCACCACTTACTGCTTGATAAGTTGATACATCTACTCTTTTGATACCATAAAGTTCATCAAGAGGTTTTAAAGATAAAACCATTTGAATAGTTGAACAATTTGGATTAGCAATGATTCCTGTTTCTTTCCATTTTGCTATATCTTCTGGGTTTACTTCAGGTACTACTAAAGGTACATTTTCATCCATTCTAAAGTGGCTTGTGTTATCAATAACTACAGCACCAGCTTCAACAGCATATTTTGCAAATTTTTCAGATACTGAACCACCTGCACTAAAAAATGCTATCTCCACTTCTTTTTCTTCAAAAACTGTTTCAGTTAATTCATATACAGTATACTCTTTATTATTAAATTCTATTTTTTCCCCTGCACTTCTAGCACTTGCTAGTGGGATTAAATTATTAATAGGGAAGTTATACTCTTTTAAAACTCTAAACAACTCTTCACCAACAGCACCAGTAGCACCTACTACTGCTACATTAAATTTTCTCATTATTCATTTCCTTTATCATCATTTAAATCTAAATTATTTGATGTATCTTCACTTGATTCGTTATCATCTCTCAAATTAAACTCTGTCAAGTCGATACCTTCCATTGTGTCTGCACTCTCTATATCAAGTTCATCATCATCCTCTTTTGGACATTTTGCAATTGATACAACTTTATCTTTTTTGTCAACATTTACAATAATTACACCAGAAGTATTTCTTCCAGCTTTTCTAATTGTTTCCATATCAACTCTGATCATCTTACCAATAGATGTAAGTGCCATCAAGTCTTGCGTTTCATCAACTAATACAGCTCCAACAACATTTCCAGTTTTTGCACTTAGTTTCATAGAAATTACACCTGAACCAGCTCTATTTGTAAGTCTATATTCATCTACTGTTGTTCGTTTACCAATACCTTTTTCAGATACTGTTAATAACTCTTGCTCTTCACTATCAACAACGTTTGCATCAACTACAAAGTCAGTATCTTTTTTGAACTTAATACCTCTAACACCTCTAGTGCTTCTTCCTTGCTCTCTTGTTTTTTCAACATCAAATCTGATACATTGACCAAGACTTGTAAAAATCATCAAGAATTGTGTTTCTGGAGTTGTAATCTTAGCTGTTACAATCTCATCTGCATCATCAAGAACAATAGCTCTTACTCCGTTGCTTCTTATGTTACTAAACTCTGACAATGAAGTTCTTTTTACAATACCATTTCTAGTAAAGAATGCTAAAGACTTAGACTCATCAAAGTCAGTTGTTGGGATAATCTCCATAATCTTCTCATCAGGTCTTAAATTGATAAGATTTACAACAGCTTTACCTTTCGCTGTTCTACTTCCCTCTGGGATTCTATAAACTTTCAACCAATATAATTGTCCCATATTTGTAACAAACATCAAGGTATCATGAGTATTTGTTACAAAGAATCTTTCAATAAAGTCATCATCGTGGGTAGTAACTGCAACTTTACCTTTACCACCTCTTCTTTGTTTTTCATAAGATTTGATTGGTACTCTTTTTACATATCCATTATGAGTGATAGTTACTACCATTGGCTCATTTGGAATTAAATCTTCAATATCAATCTCATCATAAGAATCTTCTATTTCAGTTCTTCTTTCATCAGAATATTTATCTTTTATCTCTACAATCTCTTCAGTAATAATCTCATTTAATTTTTCTTCTGATTTTAAGATAGCTTCAAGTTCAGCAATAAGTGCTAATAATTCTTGGTATTCAGCTTCTAATTTATCCCTTTGTAATCCTGTTAATCTTCCAAGTCTCATATCTAAAATAGCTTGAGACTGAATATCACTTAAACCAAATCTTGCAGATAAACTCTCTTTTGCTTCTGCATCATTTGCAGAAGCTCTGATGATTTTAACAACCTCATCTATGTTGTCAAGAGCAATTTTAAGCCCCTCTAAGATATGAGCTCTTGCCTTTGCTTTTTCTAAATCAAATATTGTTCTTCTAATAATTACAGTTTTTCTATGTGATAAGAACACATTTAAAAGCTCTGGCAGGGTAAATACTTTTGGCTCTTTATTATATACTGCTAAAAGGATAATACCAAATGTTGTTTCCATAGGAGTTGATTTATAAAGGTTATTTAATACAATCTCTCCCATAGCATCTTTTTTAAGTTCAATAACAACTCTAATACCATCTCTATCTGATTCATCTCTTACTTCTGAGATACCTTCAATTTGTTTATCTTTTGCTAGGTTTGCAATTTGTTCTATAAGTCTTGATTTATTTACTTGGTATGGTAGCTCATCAAGAACTATAATCTCTTTTTTACCTTTTGTTTCAATATGGTGCTTAGCTCTAATTCTAACTCTACCACGTCCAGTATTATAAGCATCTATAATACCACGTCTTCCAAAAATAGTTCCACCTGTTGGAAAATCTGGACCTTGAATAAACTCCATTAATTCGTCAGCTGTAGCATCTGGATTGTCAATTAGATGTAATACTGCTTCTAAAAGCTCACCTAAGTTATGTGGAGGAATCTTAGTAGCCATACCAACAGCAATACCTTCACTACCATTTAAAAGTAGTGTAGGAACTCTAGTAGGTAATACATCTGGTTCTTTTAATGTATCATCATAGTTTGGTACAAAGTTTACTGTATCTTTATCAATATCTTTTAAAATATCTTCAGAAATTCTTGTAAATCTTGATTCTGTATATCTCATAGCTGCTGCATTATCACCATCAATAGAACCAAAGTTTCCTTGTCCATCAATAAGTGGTGCTCTCATAGAGAAACTTTGAGCCATCCTAACCAATGCGTCGTAAACTGAAGTATCACCATGAGGGTGGTACTTACCGATCACATCCCCAACTATCCTTGCTGATTTTTTGTATGGTGCTCTTGCACTCATATTTAAATCATGCATAGCATAAAGGATTCTTCTATGTACTGGCTTTAATCCGTCTTTTGCATCTGGTAATGCCCTACCAATAATAACACTCATAGAGTAGTCTAAATATGAAGCTTTTATACTATCTTCTATATTAATGTCTATAATATCTTGGTTTTCAAAGAGATTTTCCATTAATAAATACCTTTATTATAAAATTTAGATATATTATCTAAAAAAGGCTTAATTTTCGGTATAATGACAAAAAAAAAGGGATGAAAGCCAAATTTGCTTCCATCCCTTTGTATTAGTTTTATATTTATCTATTTTGTTAAAGACTATTATCTTTTTTGTACTTTATGATTAGATCATAAACTTCATCTTTTAGCTTTAATTTCTCTTTTTTTCTCTTTTCTATTTCAAACTGATCTACATGATTTTTTTCCATTTCAGCTATCTCTTCATCTAATTCATTGTGTCTATCGAAGATTTTGTGAAAATGACCATTTTCTTGTCTAAGTTGTGTTATAACATCTCTATATTCATGAAACATAAGATCCATCCTTTTTTGAATTTCAATTAAATTATAACAATACTACTCTTAATCTGGTGTAAAAATTTTTGTTGGATAGTTTGAATTTATTTTTGTAGATTTTATTAAAAAAGAAGTGAGATAAACTCACTTCATATAATATTTTGACCTATGTTCTATAATCAGCATTTATCTCTACATATTTATAACCTAAGTCACATCCATATGCAGTAAATTTCCCTTCTCCAATTCCTAAATCACATATAACTTTGTATTTATCATTTTTTAGAACTTCGGCTGCTTTTGCTTCTTGTGCTGTATCAAAGTATATTTCACCTTTATTAAATACAACAACATCATTATAAGCTATTACAAGTTTTGTATCATCACAAGTGATTCTACTTGCTCCTATTGTTGAAGCGATTCTTCCAAAGTTTGGATCTTCTCCAAAAAGAGCTGTTTTTACTAAAAGTGAGTTAGAAAGTGCTTTTGCTGCTATTTCAGCCTCTTCATCATTTGCCGCACCTGTAACTTCAAAGGCAACAGCTTTTTTTGCACCTTCTCCATCTGCTACCATTAACATAGCCATATCATGCATCACAAGTCTTAAAGCCTCTTTGAATGCCTCTTTATCATATGCATTTGATTTTTTATTTGCTAATAAAAGAACAGTATCATTTGTAGATGTATCTCCATCTACAGAGATTGCATTGAAAGTTGTATGAGAATTAACCTCTAACAACTCTCTCATATCCTCTCTAGGAATAGCTGCATCTGTACAAATAAAACAAAGCATTGTTGCAAGATTTGGATTTATCATCCCTGCACCTTTTGCAACTGAACCTATTTTAAAACTAGTTCCATCTTCTAGTTTCACTTCATACATAGATGTTTTAGGGTATGCATCTGTTGTCATAATTGCACGACTTAAGGCTTCAGCATTTTTTGCACTCAAGTCAAAACTATTTGCACCTGCTATTATTTTTGCTTTTGGCAAAGGATTTGCTATAACACCAGTACTACTCATAATTGGATTTGTTAAATCAAACTTCAATGAGCTAAATATTTCATTTATATCATCTATACCTTTTTGTCCTGTTAATGCATTTGCATTTTTAGAGTTTATTAATACAAAGTTTGTTTTAAAACCTTTTGGATACATTTGAAAATGTTTTAAAGGTGCTGCTTGAAACTTATTTAGTGTAAAAACAGCTTCAACTTCACACAATGTATCACTATAAATAAATCCTATATCATTATTTCCATTTGGTTTTAATCCTGCATGAATACCATCACAATAAAAACCATCAATTTGGTCCATAAAACCTTTAATTGGTAAAATTGTAAACATTAATCTAAATCCTCTGGTTTATTTCTTAAAGCAATCATTCTTTTTGCTTTTGCGATATTTCTTTGACTCCCTACAAGAAGTAGTTTAGAATCAGCACTAATTACAGTTGTACCTTTTGGCATCTGTATAAATCTTCCTTTTTTCTCAGTAATTCCAATAACTGAAACTTTAATCCTATCTCTAAGTCTTAAATCTTTTATCTCTTTATTTACTATCCATGAGTTTTCACTAACAAATGCTTCTTCCATATCTATAGGAGTATCTGCTTTATATAAAAACTCTTCAAGTACATTTTCCATATCTGGTCTAATAGCCATAGCTGTAACTCTTTTTGCCATAAGTGATGGTGTTGCTACCACTTTATCAGCTCCAAGTTTCATCAATCTTATTTTTTCATTATATGTTTCAGCATTTGAAATAATCAAAAAAGGACTTCTTCCAAGCTCTTTTTCATACAATCTAACTGAAGCAATCAGCGTAATATTGTTTGAAATATTTTTTGATAAAGAGATTGCCCCTTTTGCTGAACTTAAATGTGATTTCAAAAAAGCTGTCTCTTTATAAGGTTCATCTTTTACATAATATGGATAATTACACTCTTTTGCAATTTGTTCCATATCTTCACTTGGATCAACAACCACAAAAGGTACATGGTTTTCATTAAACTGTTTTGCCAATTGTGCAGTATATTCATTGTGATAAAAAATAACAAAATGTCGTCTAAGCCTTGCAATTTTATAAAGCATATTTCGCTCCTTGTATAGTTCAAACAAATTCCCTTTAATAACTGCATCAATAAGTACTGCAGTTGAAAGTGTAAACAATGCAAACCCAAAAATAATAAGTGTAATTGTAAAAAATCTTCCAGCAGGTGAAATTGGAGCTATCTCTCCAAATCCTACAGTTGTAAATGTTATACCTGTTTGGTAAATTGCATCTAATATTGGAAAATCATCAATAAGTATATAACCCATTGTTCCTATTATCATAACAACTTGAACAAGAACTAAAGGTAATCTAAAAGGTTTTAATTGAGAATAAATTAAAGGATTTAAGTCATATTCTGGTTTAGCTGAACGTATCTCCCAGCCTAGAGCTTTCTTTACTTTTCTAAAGATGCTCATGAAAGCACTTTTCTAAGTGCTCTCTTATGAGTTTTTCTTAAGAGTTCTTAACTCTTTAGCAGAAATCTTGATTTTTTGAGTTGTACCATCTTCTAAAGTAACTCTAACAGTTCTTAAGTTTGGTAAAAATCTTCTTTTTGTTTTGTTGTTTGCGTGACTTACGTTGTTACCAACCATAGGTCCTTTTCCTGAAATCGCACATCTTCTTGACATTTTCTTTCCTTAGTTTTTTAGTGAAAAATATTCGCGTATTATATCTTCTTTTTCTTAAGGCTAATTTAAATTTATCTATAACAACTAATTTTATTGTAAGTTTATATTTTATAATATATTTTATTATATTTAAGGAATTTTTATGAGAATAATGTTACTACTTCTAATTGTATCTTTCTCTTTTGCTATTAACTTACAAAAGCCTATGATATATAAAGGTGACGAAGATTTAAAAGGCTGGGTTGTGAGTGAAAAGTTAGATGGGATAAGAGCATATTGGGACGGCAAAGAATTAAAAACAAGAAAAGGCAAAAAGATATTTGCCCCAAAATGGTTTTTAAAAAACTTTCCAAAATTTGAACTAGATGGTGAATTATGGAGTAAAAGAAGTGACTTTGAAAATATACAAAGTATAGTGATGGATAAGACACCTTCAGCTAAATGGGAAACTCTAACTTATAATATTTTTGAAGTACCCCATCAAAAAGGGGATTTTTATATTAGATTAAAAAAAGCAAAAGATTGGTTTGAAAAATATCCAAATAGAAATATACAAATAATAAAACAGATAAAAATAAAAAACAAAACACATCTAAATAACTATCTTGAAGAGATAATTTCAAAGAAAGGTGAAGGAGTAATAATAAAAAATCCACATACTAAATATATAAGTGGTAGAAACTCAAATATCTTAAAAGTTAAAAAATTTAAAGATATGGAAGGTGAAGTTATAAAAATAAATATATCTAAAAAAACAGATATATTAAAAAGTTTAACAATAAAACTTCAAGATGGAACAATATTTAATCTAGGAACAGGTTTTTCAAAAGAGGAAAGAATTAGCCCTCCCAAAATCGGTTCTGTAGTTACCTTTAAATATTATGGTTTAACAAAAAATGGCAAACCAAAATTTGCCTCATTTTTGCATATAAGAAAAGATTAGTTAGCTAGTTTAGATAAATACTTTTCAAATTTCTTAAAATTGTTTTCTAAACTAAACTCTTTAGCAATTTTTCTATTTTGTTTTTTTATTAGTTTTAAATCATCTTTATTTTGTAGTAAGGCATCCACTTTAAACTGCATACTTCTATCATCTGGTGTATCCATAGTAGAAAATACATCTATCAATTCAGAAGCTGCATTTATTCTTGTAGTAAATACTGCACATTTACAAAACATTGCTTTTAGGATATTTGATGCAAAATTTTTATTATATGTTGGCAATATAAAAATATCACTTGCTAAAAATATTTCATCTATATTTTCATAATCTTCAAGTAACAATAACTTATCGCCAAAATTGTATTTAGAGATTTGAAATTTTAGATTATAGATTTGATTTTTTTCACCTGCAATTATCACTTGAATATTTTCAAAATTCAAAGAGATAATTAAATCTAAAAACTCTTTAACACCAGAACTTTTTATATTCTTTGCAGTAAAAAATATAAATTTTCTTTTTTTATCTAAATTATGTTTTTGACAAAAACTCTCTTTTATCTCTTTTGGCTTTTTATACTCAATATCAATAGAAGGATATATAGTTATAATTTTTTCTTCATCAATTAAAGTTTGAGCAATAATCTCATCTTTTGTACTCTTAGAATTTGCAACTATAAGCTTTGCATTATTTATATTTTCAATCGATTCTTTGTCTAATACTCCACTATGAAAATATATATTTGCATACTCTTTTGAAGAAAACATTTTAGATAAAAAAGATTTTTTGTCTATTGTTTTAACTAAATTTTCATTTTCTAGTTTCTCTATTAAAGAGTTTTTTATTTTATATGATATTGTGTGCATTTACCTCGCTCCTACTTTTGAAAAAACCACTTTTATTGTTTTTACAAATATAACAAAATCCAACCATAAAGACCAGTTTTGTATATACCATTTATCTAGTTCAAGTCTTTGTGAGAAAGTAAGTTCATTTCTTCCACTTACTTGCCATAAACCAGTAATACCTGGTTTTACCTCAAGAATAACAGCTTCATCATTTTTTCCTATTTTATCTTTTTCATTTAACATATAAGGTCTTGGTCCTATTAGGTTCATATCGCCTCTTAGTACATTAAAAAACTGAGGAATTTCATCTAAAGATGTTTTTCTCAAAAACTTACCAATAGAAGTTATTCTTGGATCACTTTTATATTTATGATATGTATTGTAATACTCTACTTCATCAGGTCTATTTTCTAAATACTTATTTAATATATTTTGATTATCTTCATACATCGTTCTATACTTATAACAACTAAATGGTTTTGCATTTTTACCAAATCTTTTTTGTTTAAATATGATTGAACCTTTTGAATCTATTTTTATAAGTATTGAAATTAATATATGAACCATTAATACAAAAGGCAATAAAATAAGAACTAATAACTTTTCAGAAAAATATTTTATAAAAAGGTTTTTATAATTTAGCAATCTATTTTCTATATGAATAGCAGATAACCTAACATTAGAATAATCTACAATTGTAGCTTGGGAAAAATCTAAATGGTTTATATAGGGTATAACAAATATATCTTTTGTTCTTTTTGTAAATTTTCTTATTAACGATTCTAGTTTTTCTATATCAAAATCTTTAGAACTAATCAAAACCATATCATAATTTTGCTCATGAACTTTTAATCCTAAATACCAATTGTCTTCAAACTCTTTTTTTAAAATTGATTGATACTTTTCTTTGGCTACTACTTTAACATTTATCTTGAAATAATCTTTTAGAAAAAGAAATTTTTTAGATACTCTTTTTATAAAAGGGACAAAAAAAGATGCTATAACAAAATACAATAATATTATAGTTTTAAACTCATTATTTGATATTTTTGTCAAAGTAAAAAGTGTAAAAACAATTATCAAAGTTAAAAAAGTTGATTTTAAAACTTTTTTTGTATCTGCCCAAAAATCATATCTGATTGAATAAATTTTTTCATTGATAAACATAAGTATTGTCAAGATTATTATCCAATGATTTTCATTTGAACTTATACTTTGCATAAAGTTAATATGATCTGTAAAATAATAATATATACCAATAGATAACTTTAAAGATATAAATAATCCTATATAATCTATAAGAATTGATATAAAAATAAAAATATATTTTGAGAATGAGATATTAGTTAAATTCATGCGATATTATATCAAAAATGATTTAATTATTGATTTTTTCGTTTACAAATTCAGTTATCTCTTTTTTAAACCGTTCATCGCAATAAGACTGAACTGAATTTGAGATATATTCTAAATCAAAACTACTATTTTCAAACTCCTCTACAGCTTTTATAATATCCTCTTTTGTTTGTTTATTAAAATGTATTCCTGTTTTATTATTTGTGACAGTTTCTGCTGTTCCCCCATCATTTAAAGCAATCACAGGAGTTCCACAACTCATAGCTTCAATTGGAACAATTCCAAAATCTTCAATAGCAGCATAAACAAAAGCACGTGCTTCTTGCATATATTTTATTAGTTGTTTATCTTCTTGAAATCCTAAAATCTTTATATTATCTTTTGCAATTTGTTTTATTGATTCAAACTCTTCACCTGTACCAATTACAACTAATGTTTTAGTAGGCATTTCATTAAAAGATTCAACAATCAATTTTGTTTTTTTATAAGAGACAAGGCGTGAAGCTGTTAGGTAATACTCTTTTTTCTCTTTTTTAAAGATAAAATTATTGGTATCTACTGGTGGATAAATCACTTTACAATCTTTTTTATAAGTATCTTGTATTCTTTTAGCAACAAACTTAGAATCAGCTATAAAATAATCTACTCTATCTAGTGTTTTAATATCCCATTTTCTTATATATTTTAAAGTTTGTTCAACAAGAAACTTTTTTGGCTGTTTTAAACTTGAAGTATACTCTTCATGTAAATCCCAAGCATATCTAATAGGAGTATAACAATAACAAATATGAATTTGATTTTTATGAGTTTTTACTCCCTTTGCAACTGCCCAAGAGGAACTAATTATTAAATCATATTCTTTTAAGTCAAAACTCTCTATAGCCGTAGGAAAAAAAGGTAAGTAGTTTCTAAAATTACCTTTTGCAAAAGGCAGTTTTTGAAGAAAAGAGGTTTTAACAATTTTATTATTTACTATCTCTAATCTTTGTTTATCATCTAAAAAGTCAACTAATGAATATAAATCAGCTGTAGGATAGATTTCAATAAGACTTTTTAAAACTTTTTCAGCACCTGCATTTGTAACAAGCCAATCATGAACTATTGCTATTTTCATAGACTTGTTGTTATTCATTATACATATCTTCTAAAGTTTGCTTTAGTGTTTTTTGTTCTACTTTTCCAATTAAATTATAGAGTTTATCAATAGAACCAGTTAATCTTTTAATTTCATTTTTTCTTATAAATTTTTCATCAACTTTTATTTCTATTTTATGTCCTGTAAGACTTTCCATCTCTTGAAGTATATCAAGCAATTTAATACCTCTATTTGAACAAACATTTAAAATCTGAGAATCAAAATCTGATTCTATAAATCTTTTATAAACTTCACAAACATACTCTATATCATTAAACTCTCTAATGATATCAATATTTCCCAATTCTATAAATTCTTTTTTATCTTTAAAATGTTCAACTATTTTAGGTACCAAAAAATGTTTTGCTTGCCCTATTCCTGTATAATTAAAAGGTCTTGCAATAATAATAGGTAATTTATCAAAATAATTTTTAGCTAAGCATTCCATGGCAAATTTACTAGCACCATAATGATTTGAAGGTGAAGGGATTAACGATTCATCCAACAATTCTAAACCTTGATTCCCATATACTGTTGCACTACTTGCTAAAACAATTTTTTCAAGATTCATACCTAATTCTAAAAAACTATCAAGTATGTTTGTAACTCCTATTGTATTTATCGAATAAAAGTCCTCATTATTTCCATGAGCAGGAAAGGAAATACCTGCTAAGTGTATAAAAAAATCTGGTTTTATATCTAACAAAATATTTTTTATATCATCTTTTTTTCTAATATCACATTTAAAAACATTTTCTCTAGTTTTAAATAATGAAGTACCAAAAATTTCATAATTAGAAGAAGCCAATAGTTTACTTAGATGTTTACCTGTAAAACTATCAATTCCTGTTATTAAAACTTTTTTCATACTCTTAGAAACTAAAACCTAGTTTATTTCTTCTTAAATCCTCTTTTACCATCATAGAACATAACTCTTCCAATGTACATTTTGGTTCCCATCCTAGCTGATCTTTTGCTTTTTGTGGGTTACCAATCAATAAATCAACCTCTGCAGGTCTATGATATTTTGCATTGATTTTTACTAAAACTTTTTTTGTAAGTTTATCAATTGCTACTTCATCTAAGCCTTCACCTTGAAACTCTAATTCAATATCAACAGCTTTAAAAGCAAGTCTTACAAAATCTCTTACAGTTTCAGTTCTATTTGTAGCTAAGACATAATTATCAGGTTCTGAAGCTTGTAACATAAGATACATCCCCTCAACATAATCCTTAGCATAACCCCAGTCTCTTTTAGCATCAAGATTTCCAAGTTCTATATAATCCAATTTACCAAGTTTTATTTTTGCAACACTATCAGTGATTTTTCTAGTTACAAACTCTTGACCTCTCAATGGAGACTCATGGTTAAATAAAATCCCACTACATGCAAAAATATTATATGATTCTTTATAGTTTATTGTCATCCAGTGTGCATAAAGTTTTGCTACACCATAAGGACTTCGTGGATAAAATGGTGTTTTTTCAGTTTGAGGAATCTCTTGTACCATCCCAAACATCTCTGATGTACTTGCTTGATAAAATTTAATTTTTGGATTTATTATTCTTATAGCTTCTAAAAGATGTACACATCCCAAACCTGTAATATGTGCAGTTGCCAAAGGTTGTTCAAAAGAAACCCCTACAAAACTTTGTGCAGCAAGATTATATATCTCATCAGGATTAATATTTGCAACCATTCGAATAGAGTTTGCTTGATCTGTTAAATCATATTCAATTAGGTGTAAATTTTTATCCTCTTTTATACCTAACTCTTCTATTCGCCAAAAATTTACAGAAGCAGTCCTTCTGTATGTTCCATAAACCTCATAACCTTTTTTAAGTAAAAGTTCTGCTAAATACGCTCCATCTTGTCCTGTTATACCAGTAACAATTGCTTTTTTCATATAGTATATTCCTATTTCTTAATTATTGTATCAATTAAACTTAAATCGTCTAAATTATCTGTTAAAATTAAAAAACCTACATAACTATCTATAAAGTTTTGTATGTTTTGTATATATTCCGCTTCAATTTTAAAAATCTTATTTCTAGCTTCATAAACATCAATTATACTCTTTAAACTATTTTTATAACCTAAATTGATAGATTCTTCATATGTTTTTGCAGAAAGTAACGCATCATTGTACACACTCATACTTTCAGTTGAGTTTTTTAATTGAGATTTTAATTCAGCAAATTTAACTTTTAAATCTTTTTTAATAGATTGTAATTCTTGATATGAAGCATTTTTCATAAGTCTTTTTTCTTCAACCATTGATGAAACAGCTCCACCTTGATATAATGGAATTTCTAAATTTACTGCCACTTTACTATAATTTTCATAATCTGTTGTTGCATCATCTGATTCATATAAAGTATATCTTGCATCCAATGTTAATTTTGGATAATGAGCACTAAATGCATTATTTACTTCTAATTCGCTTACTTGAATTCCAAGTTGTGCTTGAACAATTTCTAGATTATTTTCTAATTGATTTTCTTCAAAATCAAATTTACCCATATTTTTAAGTACATTAGTAGAAAATTTATCTAAATCTAAAACTGGTATATCAATATCTTCTTTATTGATTAGTTGTTTTAGTTTTAACATATTCATATCATATATTTTTTTCTCTTTAACTAACTCTATTCGATTTCTATCAAACTCAACTTTAGCTTCTAAAAAGTCCATTTTATTAGCTAATTTCATCTCGAACTTTTTTTCCATAAGTTTTAATCTTTGTTCACTATAACTTATAGCAGAATCCAAAAGATTAATTTTGTTTTTAGATTTAAATATTTCTAGATAAACACCTAAAACTTCACCTGCAAGTTTTTGTGCGTTTATTCTATAATCTATATTAAATAATTCATTTCTCTTTTTTTCTACATCTATTTTTGTATAAAGTTCATGATCATATAAAGTTTGTCTTAAACTCACCATATAATCCAATGACACTTCATTTACTTTAGGATTTGAAGATCTTATCAATTCGTTTCTTTCATAATTTGTGTCATTATAGTTAATAGATGCACTGACTGTTGGATAAAGTCTTGCATAATATTGATTTAAAGCTTCTTTTTTAGACAATACCTGATACTCTTTTGCTTTTAATTTATTTGAATTATCAAGTGCTAATTTATATGCTTCATATGGTGTAATCATTTCAGAATATATAAATTGACTAGAAACAAGACAAATAAAAATGATTTTTAGAATATTATTCTTCATTGAATCCTCTACTTAACATATCCATAAATGGTTTTACAAAATAACTTAATGCAGTTCTTTCACCAATATTTATCATAACTTCAGCAGGCATACCTGAAACTAAAATAAATCCATACCCTTTTAAATCTTCCATCCCTTTTTTAGTAACTTCAATCTTCGCTTCATAAAAATTTGTTTGAGATTGATCATCACTAAAACTATCTGCAGATACATGGATTACTTTTCCTTCTATTACATGTGCTGTTTTTGTATTAAATGCAGAAAATCTAATATCAGCTAAAAGTCCAACTTTTACTTTATCTATATCTGTAACTTGAACTTTAGCAATAACTAAAAGTTTAGAATTGTCAGGTACTACTTCTAAAATTGGATCCCCAGGTTTTATAACGGCACCTTCTGTATGTATTTTTAATCCAACTACTGTTCCATCAATTGGTGCTATTATATCTGTTCTTGTTAATCTATCTTTTGTCGCTTCAATTTTAGATTTTAGATCCTCAACCTGTGATTTTGCTTGAACCATTTGATCTAAATTTGTCTTTTTAAAATCTTTTTCTCTTAAAAGTTGTTGTAACTTTATCTCTTCAATTTGTTCTTTTGTTTTTGCAACTTCTGAATTTAAATTTGCAATATCTCCAATTAACTGATTTTTTTCTCTTTTTAAATCTCTAATTTTTATTTTATCTACTAATTGTTGTTTTAATAACTCTTCCCACTCTTTAATCTCTTCAGTTATAGAATCTAATCTCTGAGTTTTACTATTTAAAACAGAGATTATTCCATCAATTTGATTTTGAGATTGAATTATTCTATTTTTACTTATCGCTTTTTCATCATTTAAACTTTTCTTTTGTGTCTCAAAAATATTTATTTGATTTAGTTTCACTGCATCATTAGTTAATTCATCTGGAAATATCACTTTTGCAGCATTTTCTTCTAAAGCTTTTGTTCTTGCATATACTGCTAATGCATCTTGAAGTTGAGATTGAAATATTTCTAAACTTGCTTTTATTTGTAGTTCATCTAATTTTAATAGTTTTTCACCTTTTTTTACTTTATCACCATCTTTTACATATATTTTTTCTACAATTCCACCCTCTAAATGTTGAATAACTTTTTTTTCTAAATCTGCTGAAACTTGTCCTGCTGCAACAGCAAAAGTTGATAAAGGAGCAATAGCCATCCATCCACCAAAAATTACAAATACAATAATTATTACACTCATACCAAAAGTAATAACTTTTGAAGCATCATCTGAAGGTCTACTTATCTTATTATTCATTATTATTCCCCTGGTTTACTTAAAGATATTTTTGGTTTCATTGCAGGATTATTTTGTATTGGTTGAGCAGGTTTTCCTGAAATTTTTGCTAATACTTCTTTTGTATTTCCATATTGTTCTAATGTACCTTGATTTATAAAAGCCAACTTATTTGTAACTTGTAAAATAGAAGGTCTATGTGTGATTACAACTACAGTAGTTTTATTCTCTTTTAGATGTTGAATAGCTTTTATAAGTGCCAATTCACCTTGTTCGTCAAGATTTGAATTTGGTTCATCAAGCACTACTAAAACTGGGTTGTTATATATAGCTCTTGCAAAACCAATTCTTTGTTTTTGTCCACCTGACAGTGAAGCTCCACCTACACCAATTCTTGTATCATAACCTTCAGGAAGTCTTAATATCAATTCATGAACACCAGCTTTTTGTGCAGCATCTACTACTTTATGTGAATCTACTTCATTAAATCTAGCTATATTTTGTGCAATTGTTCCTTCAAAAAGTTCTATATCTTGAGGCAAATATCCTATATATTTACCAAGATTTGTTTTATCCCATTGATGAATATCTGCTTTATCAAGTCTTACTTTACCTTGCATTAAAGGCCAGATACCTAATATTGCTCTTGCTAAAGATGATTTACCGGCAGCACTAGGTCCTATAATACCCAAGACATCACCTTTTTCAATTTTCATACTAATTCCTCTTACAGATGGAATATCTGAACCTGGAGGAACCATTACAACACCTTCTAATAACAATTCACCACTTGGAGCTGGTAATTCCATATACTCTTTATCTTTTGGAAAATCTTCAAGTAACTCATCTAATCTCTCATATGAATCTCTTGCACTACTAAAACCTTTCCAAGTATTTGTTATCATATCAAGAGGAGCCAATGCTCTACCCATAAGAATAGAACCAGCAATCATCATACCTGCACTTAATTCAAGCTTAATAGCTAAATATCCACCTAAACCTAACATCAAAGATTGAAACATCATTCTAGTTACTTTTGAAGTATTAGACCAAATACCAGCTTTGTTACTTGCTTCATTTTGTGCATTTAAGAAACTAAGATGTTTTTCTCTCCAATTTACTTTAATTGCATCTGTCATACCCATTGCATTTACTACTTCTGCATTTCTTAAATTTGAATCTACATACATAGTAGCTGATCTATTATATTTACTTGCTTCTGCTAATTTTTCTTTTGTTGAATATTCATTAATAATTGTAAAAGCAAGTATTACAATAGCAGCAAATATTGCAAATAACCCAAAGTAAGTATGAAACATGAATAATACTGCAATATATATTGGTATCCAAGGAGCATCGAAAAATGCAAAAAGTCCATTTCCTGTCATAAACTGTCTAATTTGAGTCAAATCATTTAATGCTACAGCATTTGCTTTTGATGGAAATTTATTTGCAAGTTCAAATAAAATATCAAAAACTCTTTCACTTAAAATTGCATCTAATTTATTTCCAACCTTTATTAAGATTTTTGATCTAGCTATCTCTAAAAGTGCCATTGTTATAAATAAAATAACAACAAGACCAGTCAACATAATAAGTGTAGATTCACTTCTACTTGTAACTACTCTATCATATAGTTGCAACATATATAGTGGTGGAACTAACATAAGTAAGTTTATAAATAAACTAAAAAAACCTGTTACAATAAAAATCTTTTTTGAAGATAATATTGCAGATTTTAATTCTGCTCTTTTTTCTTTTGTTTTATTTGGTGTTGCCATAAGCTTTTCTTATCCTTGTCTTTGATTTGCTAAGTCAAATAAAATATTTATATTGTCAAGTGACTTTAGATGTATATCAATAAATGTTATGATTCCAGTTCTAACCCACGAGGCAAGTATATCATCACTAAGTGCATTTAGTTTTTCTTTGCTTACAACTTTAAATCCACTTACTAAAACTTTCTTTTCTTCACCTTCTCCTACAGAGATTTCTCTATCTTCTAAAATACCACTTTTTACAACTTGTTCTACAAGTTGCTTTGTCATAAAAGTATATTTTTCATTGTCAGATAGAAATTTTATAGCATTTTCCAAAAGCTCAGTTTGAGTTCCATCTTCACTAAATAAGTTTTCCCCTTCTGTCTTTGAAACCAAAGAAGAATCTTCATCTATCAAAATAATCTTTTGTTCTGGTTTATCTTTTACAGAAGCTATAGAAAAAGGATATTTTCTAAGAGATATGGGAATATATTTTGTAATCCATTTTCCCTCACTGTTAACTGCAAGATTACCATTACCTAAAGATAACAACGAAATTATTTGTGGTGTATTTTCATCATTTGTAAACACTATTGGAAAACTTCTTGCAACTTCTGAAGCTTCATTTAGCATAATAGGAAGTGATGCAATATCTTTTGCAAAAAATAAATCTCTCAATGGAGATATTTTTAAGTCTTTATGCTTTTCTTTATCTAAAATTTGTAAATTTTTGTACATTTTTTTACCTTTATTTCCTTTTTCCTTTTTAGGTCGCCCTTTTTTTTTAGCTAAAAGAACTGTCCCTAACTGTTTTTCTAGATTTTTTATAAACTCTTTTGTAGCAGTTAAAGTTTGTTTTTCTATACATGTTTCAATAAATTCTTTTTTTTCTTTATTATATTTTTCAAACAAAGCTTTATATTTTTCCAATCTATCTTTTTGTGTATATCCCAACTGTTTATATAACTCATGATAAGTTATAATTTCATCTTTTTTATCTTCGAAATTTTTATTATAACTATTACAAAAAAATTTTTCTCTAGTTTCAATAAAAAACATAACATCAAATAAATATTTAGATGCTTCAACTAAAGAAGACTTATATCTACCATCCCAAATAGTTCCACTTCTATTATATTTTTTATTATAGTAAAATGCATATTGTCTACCTAAACTTTGCATTAGTTTAGGTATTGCATCGATTGTTTTAGGAGTTGCTAAAAATTCAAAAAAGTTTTCAAACACACAATATGAATGTATTTCTACTTCTGATTGAGATAAAATCTTTTTAAGTACAGATAAAAAATAAGACTTATCTTCATCATCATTGAAAATCACCATAGAATTCAAACTTTTCAAAAGTACATGAACAGGAATATTTTCAATAAAAACTCTAGTTTTTCTAGCCAAACCACACCTTTTTTAATTTATAGAATATGAAGTTTACAAAAAGAAGTCTTAACTCTTGTTTAATATGGTACAATTTATTTAATCAAAAAATAGTGTCAGATTGATTTTAAATCAAAAAAAATACTACCCAATTAATAGTATATTATATATTATATCAAGATTAAGAACTATTTTGAGTTATTATTTTATTTAAAGAGAGTGAGATATAATATAGGTTTACCCTATATTATATCTATTTCATTGCATTTTCTAATGCAAAACCATAAGCTGATTTAGCTGTTTTTGTGATAGCTAGTTCTGATTCTAATTGTGATATTCTTTTATCAACAAAACCTATTGATAATGCATCTTTTACTGCTTTTTCATTCATATCTTCATATAAATATCTTTTTTCATTAATTACAACAACATCTTTTTTTCTACTTTTTGGTGCTTCTTTATTAGGTAGATTCTTACTCAAAGATTCTCCATATGCATTTCTTGCTGTTTTTGCTATAGCTAATTGACCTTCAATTCTTTTTATCTCAGAATCAACTATTCTTAACATATTTACTTGTACTAATGCATCTTTACTTAATTCTTCTTCTTTATATTCTTTTCCATCAATAGTTATGTTTGCCATATAATTCTTATACTCCTATTTGTTTTGTTTATTATATCAAATTAGTCTTGAAATACTTATTTATTAAAATAATATTAATTATCATCAATTAATGATTGTAAAAAATCTATATTCTTTTTTAAAAAGCAGTTTTCATCTTCTTTTATAACAATTAATTTATCAATTATTTCTATATGTAATTTTTCTATATCTTTATCATTTTGTAAAACTATAATTAAATGCTCTATATTTTTATCTAAAAATAAAGAATTAATTCTTTCATTTATATCATTGGTCATATAATATAATTTTTTATTGTCAAAATTAAAAGTCTCAAAACTTGATGTGACAAATGATTTTTTAATAGCTTTTTGTAAATTTAAAGCTTTTTCTAGAGCCTTTTCTTTTCCTAATACAACAGTGATGGGTATTCTTCCATTATTTTTAAGTATTAAATTTAAAAAAGTTTTAATTTTATTTTTTGTAAAGCTATCTTGTCCTAATTGTGGAGAAAAATTTACTTCATTTATTATGGCACCATTTTCATACCAAGGTATTGTAATATCTTCTGATATGATATCTACACCTGCAACTTCCATACCAAATAATCTAGCTGCTTTTAAAGCTATATATCTATTTTCAGGATGAATTTTATCTGTTAGATCTATATTTCTTCCTCCATGTAAAGATGATTCAATATATCTTAGTGGTATCCATTTGTCTTTTTCTGGAATTGAATCTAAGTTTAAAGCTTGAGATAAAAGCACTTCAATAGTCTCTTCATCAAAAGGGAAAGGTTCAGTTTTTTCCCAAGGTGGCAAGATTTCATTTTCTATATTTGCTTTCATTATTAGTTGTTTTATTGTATTCTTTCCATCTGCTTGTATAGATTTAGGATCTCTTTTTACAACATAAAGTATTTCTTGATTTGCAATAAAAATACGGTGACATTGACCTTTTACTTGCTTTTCTATGAGAATCTGACCTGAACTTGAAGCTTTTTTTGCTAGATTAAAAGCTTTGATTAGCTTTTTTTCATCATCTATGTTTACAGTTACTCCTCTACCTTCATTTTCATCACAGGGTTTAACTACAACAGGATATGTTAATCTTTTTACAGCTTCGTAACACTCTTCTTCTTTAAAAACAAGTTTATGTATTGGATATGGTAGAGCTGCTTTTTTTAAAAAATTTGCTGTAAGCATTTTATTTCCAACTATTTGGGAACCTATTTTTGAATCTTTACACACAGAAGTTCCAATAAGCATAGTAGAATTACAGCCCCAACCTAGTTGAAATATACCCCTTGAAAGATTAAATACTGGAATATTCATCTTAATTGCAGTTTCTAAAATAGGAATTGAAGATTTACTTGCACCTGAGTATTTTATATATGGTTTTATAACTTCATTATCAATTTTTTTATAAAAATCTAAAATATTTTCTTTTGAACTTTTTTTTAGAAAATCATTGGTAATATATTTAAAACATAAGTTAAAAATAGTATTGAAAAATGTTGTAGGGAAATATTCTAGATTATATAACATAATTTTTATTTCAAAACTAGATTTATCTTTAGAAACTGATAAAGTTTTAGGTGGATTAAAAATAGGGATTTTTAACTGATATAAAAACTTATTATATAAAATAAAAACTCTATTCAAAACTTTTTCTTCAAGAGTTTGAGTAGATGTATCATCTACTTTTTCTAAGTGAAGAATATCTATAAGCCAAGTATCAATAGAATTTAAATCTTTTTTTAAAGGAATTAGACTTTTGTTTATTTTAAAAGAGATTATATAAGAATTTATCATAATAGAAGTATATCAAAAAAATATAAAATATTATCTAATTAGATATAAGCATTTTTTTGATTAATTCTCTCTTTAAAACTTTTCCTGCTTTATTTCTTGGTAATTTATCTACATAAATATTCTTTTAGGACTTTTCCATCCTAATAAATTATGATAAAAAGGTGCCTAACACCTTATTTTATATGATAAAAGCCATTATTCTTTCTTTTCTAGCAATTGAAAATAATAATAGAAATAAACTTAAATATTTTCATAAAAAATACTTGACACTATTTTAGTGTATATTTTTTTAAAATAGAAACAACTTCTTCTTGTAATCTCTTTTTTACTACTTTTCCTAAACGATTTTTAGGTAACTCTTTTTTAAAAAATATTTTTTTTGGTCTTTTCCATCCTAGTTTTTCATGACACCATTGCAATAATTCTATTTCTTTTGTTGGTTTATTTACAACAACAACTGCAAATGGTATTCCCTCTTGTTCATTAATTGTCATAGGGAAAACAGCTGATTGTGTTACATTTGGGTGTGATTCTAAGATGGATTCTAATTCCCTAGGATATATATTGACTCCTGAATATATCATCATATCATCTTTTCTACCCTCATAAATTAGGTTTCCATCTTCAGTTAATTTTCCAAGATCACCTGGATAATAACCATCTTTTCTAAATATTTTTTTTGTATCTTCTTCATTATTTAAATAAGATGACAATATAGGTTTATGATTTATTCGTATATTTCCTACTTCACCTATTTTACATTCGTTGCCATCATTATCAACTATTCTAAGATCTATATTTGCTTGAATTTTTCCTACTGTTCCTGGGTTAAGAATAATATCTTCAGGTGTTGCGATGGAGATAAGTCCAAACTCATTAGTGGCATAATTTATATATAGTTTTTTTGTGATTTTTTTTATGATTTTTTCTCTAATTGATTGAGAAATCAATGAACTTGTTAACATAAGTGATTTTAAATGTGGTAAGCGTAGAGTCGTTTCTTTTTCAAGTTTTTTTTCTTGGGATAATAATATTAAAGCTTGATTTGCTGTTAATTCAAGGTGGTCTACTTTGTTTTCAAGACAATAGGTGATTATACATTTTGGTTTTGACTTTGGAAGCAATAAACTTACACCTTGAGACAATGATATAATAGAGAGTTCTCTAGGATCAAGATAATAAAGCTCTGAGTACATATAGTGTCTTTCTCCACGATTAAAGATACTTGCAGAGATTGCTCTTTTGTATCTATCAGCAAGAAGTGAAGAGGTAAGAAAAAATACTTTGGGCTCTCCTGTTGTCCCTGACCCTACAATAACTTCTGCATTTTCATCATTAATAGAAATTTCTGATTGATTATTTGTATTTAATTCAAAAGATAAAGCTAGTTGTTTATCTTATTGGTAAATATATAATGTAGATTCCATAAGTTTATCATCGATAGGTATATCTTGTATAACAAAATCAATATTTGTCAAGTTTAAATGTTTTTTTTGTAAAGTTATAGGATCTTTTGGATTTAGTGTAAGTTGGCAAACACCCATTTTTAAAAGTGCAAAATAATAAACTAAATGAATAGCTGGATCTTCAAATCTAACTGCAGCATTCATCCCAGAGCAGATACCAAGTGACTTTAGGTATTTAATGGATTTATTAACTTGATTAGATAATTCAAAATGAGTTATTATAATCTTGTCATCTGTAATTATTGCAGGTTTATTTGGTGACTCTTTGAGATTATTTTCCAACAAATAACTAATAAGTGTTCTCATATTGGTAAAAATATTATTATTGATTTTTTGATTACTTATAATTGGATTTGTATTTGATATTCCCATTATTAAAAAATTCCTTTTATTTTTCAGTTAAAGATAACTTAATAATTTTATATTCTGTAGATATTAATAAAGACCTAATAAACTTTCGAATTAGAAAATTGTATCTAATTATTTATAATAAATACTCTATATATTATGAAACTTTTCTTCTACTAATGAATTTTTTAATAATAGATTAATATATTTTGCAACATACCAGAAATATGTATCATCTAGATATTATTTGACTTTTAATATATTTATTTATTTTTTGTACTAATATATGTTAGTGATTTATCATAAGATAAAATGTATGGATTATAATATCAAAACCTTTTGATAAACTTTTTAAGTTATAATGTAATTTTACATAAAAAAACCTCACTTCCTAAGAAGTGAAGTTTAAGAAAGCTTTTAACTAATTTAATTAAGTTATTAAACTAAGTTTAAGAATTAGAATAGTGCCTGACACCTTTTTTTAATATTCTACTTATAGAAGAATGATTAAGATTTAAAAAATTTGCAATATCTGCTTTTGTATAACCATATTCATAAGCCCTTTGGATATTAGTATTTCTATTAATATCTCTATCCTCTTCAAAAAACGTTTCAAGTCGTTTATATAGTATTTTCATTTTTCCATCCTTAGTAATATACTTAGGTGATTGATAGACTTTTTCAATAACATCTTCTTGTATATCTGAGCTAATAAATTCTTCATATTCATTTAATGTCATATCATGTATTTTTGAATTATTTAAAAGTTCAAAGTAATTTGATTTGAATTTCCATTGAAAAAAAGATTGATATTTGTAAGAATCTATTTGTTGTATTATATTAGCTTTTATTGGATTTCTTTCTATATATTTAGTTACATACCAAAAATGTTCATCATCATAAAGATAATATGAAGCGAATCTACCCTGCCAAAGATGACCTGAGCGATTGTATTTTTTATTAAAATATTTTGAATATTTATCATTTAGAAATTGAATAGCTTTTGATATATTTGTATGTTTTGTTTCTAATAAAATATGATAATGGTTTGTCATAAGACAAAAAGAATGGATTATAATATCAAAATCTTTTGATAACTTTTGTAAAAGAGAAATAAAAAAATCATAATCATCTGATTCTAAATAAACATTTCTTCGCTCTACTCCACGATTGATAATATGATAAAAGCCTGGTTCTATTATTCTTTCTTTTCTTGCCATAGGGAATAGTAACACATACTAACTTAATAGAGATTAAATATTTGCATAAAATAGTGCCTGACACCTTATTAATACAATCTTTAGTAAAGGTATTTTCAACAAATTGTTGTTTATCTCTTTTATTAGTAATACTATATAGATTTATCTTATTACCTTTTTCTTTTAAACCTTTAAAAAATGGAGCTAAAATTTTAGAAACATTTTCTATACCATTTACACTAATTATTCCATATGATAAATTTTTTTTCTCAATTTCAAAACTAGACTTTTTTACTTTTTGTTTTAATAAAGAAGAGTTAATTGCTTGATTATGAAGCATTTGAGAAAATTTTTTTTGTAAATTTAAATATTTTCCTAATCCATCTTTTCCGTAAGAAAGTGCTCTCATTGAATGTTGAGGTAAAAAATTTGCAATAGTATTAATATCATTTGTCAATTCTATGAGTTTATATGGATCTGGAAACTTTTCTAAAAATCCAAAATGTCCAATATTTGAAGTAATATTTATTAATTGTAAATTTGTTTCTAAATCATTTTTAACTGCAAACTTAAAATAATCTTCCAATGTTTCTATAACTAAATTAAAATCTGTTCTATTCATTGCATCAATTAATTTTATTAAATAACAATAATCAAAACTTTTATCAACATTTAAAATAATATCTACTTGTTCTAATGCAGTTTTTTCATAACCGTATAAAAATGCAATTTTTGATAATAGTTTCCTAATATTAAGATTTTCATTTTTAGATAAAAAATCTCTCATATAGTTTATTGCATTGTCAACCTCACTTATTGCTGTGTAATGAATTATCAAAGCGGTATGAACAGATTCATTATTCGGATATTTCTTTAATAAATCTTTATAAATAATAATAGCTTTTTCATTTTCATTGTTGATTCTATAAAACATAGCTAAACTATTATTTAAAGAGATATCATTTGGAAAAATCAATAAAGCATGTTTAATTAACAATTGTGCATCTTCTAATAAATTCTTATTTAATAAATATTCAATAATAGCCAAATAGTTTTGATTAGTTTTCCAATTTTTTAGATTAATTTTTAAAAAGTTATATTGTTTACATAAAATAATTGCCAGCCATTCTAATAATTTTTGATTAATATTATTTGTATTTATAAATTCTAGTAATATATCTTTTGCTTTTTCTAAGTTGTTATTATTAAGTTCTCTTTCAATTATTATTTGAAGTTGCTTTAGTTTTTCTTGATTTTTTAATTCCATTTAAAATATCCAATACAATTATAATAAGTCTAAACTATATCTATTTTAATATTAAGTTTATATAAAAAGTTTTTAAAGAGTTTTGTTGATATTATATTTTATAAAAATCAATGAAAAATTTAATATTTTAAAAATTGTAATAAAGAATAACACTTTTTTAATTTTGAACTAATTGTACTAATAATTTTTATTTGACTATTCTACTTATAGAAGAATGATTAAGATTTAAATAATTTTTAATATCTGTATTTGTATAACTATATTCATCTCTGTATTTTCTGTGATGTAATTAGGAGTTTGAAAGACTTTTTCAAGAACATTTTCTTATATATCTTTGGATTATTTTCTATATATTTAGTTACGTACCAAAAATGTTCGTCATCATAAAGATAATATGAAGCAAATCTTCTCTGCCGAAGATGACCTAAACGATTATATTTTTTATTAAAAAAGCCAAGAGATAACTCCCTTGGCTTTTAAATTACCTATATATTTAAATCTAAATATTAAGCAATGTTTGCGTCATCTAAAGTAACTGAAGCTTCGAAGTCTAAAGTACCAACTAATGTAGCTTCTGTAAATGTAGAAGTTGTAGTGTTGTATACTACTTCAAATACTTTGTAGAATCCATCATTTGTGTTATCTTCAACCATGAAGATTGAGTTAACTAGATTACCAACAAAGTCAGTAGGAGTAGCTGCAATACCGAAGTCTGCCGCTGCATTAATTTCATTTAATACACCTGAATTTGTAAGTGTAGCAAATGTCATAGCTGAAGTTGCTAATGCATCATTATCAGTAAGATCAGTTAATGCAACTTGAATTACACTGTTTGCAGCAATTGTAGTTGCAGTAGCAACAGTACCAGTAATATCAATTTGAGAAACTGTTGAAGTTGAAGCTGAAGTCACATTGTTTAAGTGTGCGAAATCAAAAACATCACCAGTTGCACCTGTTTCAAAGTGTACAACTACATCATTTCCAAATCCATTTGCATCAATCTCAATAGTATCAGTTGCAGCATCATCTGAACTTAATACAATAACGTCATCACCTAAACCAGCATTAACTGTGTTGTTATCACCATCTGCTGAATCTGTACCATTTTGACCATCACCATTATCAGCGATAGATTGAGCTAGTGTAATGTTTGCAGTATCATAAGCAGCTTCAACACTGTTTGCACCTGTTTCAATTAAATCTGAATCAGAATATTGCTCTTCTAATTGTGCAATAATTCCATCTTGTTCAACTGTATTTAAGTCTGCCCAATCACCAGTGATTGTATATTCAATAGCTGGATTATTAACAACATCAATAGCTCCATCAACTAAATACTTAACAGTTAATGTTCCATTTGAATCAACAGTTGCGCTTGCTAATTTGCTTAATACTGGATCAGTATTAATAGCTGCAGCAATTGCATTGTGTAAGTCAGTTGTAGTAGTTAAATAACCATTTGAAGCTTCAATATCTACAGAAATAGACTCATAACCTTGTACGAATTCATCTGCAGTGATACCTTCAGTAGCTAAAGTTACAACAACACTTCTACCATATAATAACTCAGATTGATCTGGAGTTGCACCAGCACCTGTAGTAGAGTTAATTGCAGTAGCACCTGTAACTGTATTATCTGCAACATCATTTTCAATAATAGCTTTTGTAGCTGTATTGTTTGTATAGATAGTATCGTTACCAGAACCAGTGCTTACAGTAATATTTACAGAGTTACCATTTACAGTATCTGCACCAGAACCTAAAGTAATCTCAGCATCATGTGTAGCATCAGAAGAAGTTACAGTTACTGTGTTATTACCAGCAGAAGAAGAGATTGTAGCATAAGTTTCATCACTTCCTGAATCATCTGAACCATCAATAGATACAGATATAGCATCATTACCAGCACCAGTTGTAACAGTTAATTGTGCACCAGAATTTGCATCTACAGTAATAGTGTCATTACCAGCACCTGTTGTAACTGTATATGCATTATCATTTAATGAAGCAAAAGAACCACCACCAGTATTGTCAGCACTAATTTGTTCATTTAATAATACATTTCCACCACCTGTAGCAGTAAATGTATCAATATTTGATGCAGCTACATCTTGACCAATATATAAATCACCTAAGAATGCATTTGCATCAAAAGTTGTTAAATTACCACCAAATGGTCTTGTAGAGAATGAGTTACTATTAGTTGCAGATGCATCACCTCTAACTGTTAATGCAGCAGCATCAGCAGCATCAGTACCAGTTGCAGAAGCAACAGTTACAATATCTAATTCATTATTTGTTGATTGGATAATACCTAAGTTAGATGGCTTATCTTCATCACCGATAACAGTGATATTGAATACATTGATACCATCGTGTTGATCAACATCTGTATCTCCGGCTAAGTTTTGGTCTTTTCCACCAATGATTAGGTTACCACCCTCACCATCTCTACCAACTTTTTCTAACTCAATATTGATTGAGATAGGGTTTGTTGAAGTTGTAGCTTCGTTATCATCTTGAGAGTATGCTAATGAACCATCATTTTGACCATCTGCGATAGTAAATCCACCTTCAGTTAATGCTTCACTACCAGAGTTTGTAAGTAAAAATGCAGTATATGTACCAGCATAATCACCAGCTTTATATGTAGTACCAGTTTGCTCATAGTAAATGTTTGTAGCAAAATATGCAGGCTCAGTATATGTAGATACAGTTATATCAGCATATCCAGCATCTGCTAATGCAGCTTCAATTAAACCTTGAACTTCAGAAAGTTCTTTTCCAGCAACATTAATAGTGATTAAATCTGCACCAACAGAGAAAGTGATAGTTTCAAAACCTTCTATTAATGAAGAACCATCAGCAACTGCTAAGTTAAGAGAGTTAATCATGTTGATAGTTAAAGATGAACCTGATTCACTTGTAGTAGTATTTAAGTAATCTTCATCAAAGTATACTGTTAAATCTGAAGCATCTTCATCTGAATTCATATTATCAGTATGATCCATAGTAATAGTCATAGCTGAAGTGTGTCTAATTTCACCAGCATCAGTAAGAGTAGTTAAGTTTTCGATTACTAAATCACCATCAGAATATGTAGAACCAATTTTTTCTACACCAGTCATATCTTTTGCATCAACAGTAACTAAAGCGTTTAAATTAGTTTCTACAAGTGTGTAACCACCCATACCATCTGGAACTGCAACAGTAGTACCATCATTTGAACCAGAATCTCTAGCTTCAAATTCTACATTTTCGATACCTGAAGTTCTAACTTGGATATCAATTTGGTTGTCACCAGTTGAACCAAAGAATTCTGGTACGATTTGTGCATAAAGTGAATCTTCACCAGCTCCACCAGCTAATTTATCTGCAGAAGATAAAGTGTTTGATACTCCACCAGCTGTAGAGTTTTGTCCTAAATATGCTTCGAACATATCATCACCAGCTGTACCAGTAATTATATCTGTATCAGTAGATAATGAATAAGTGTTACCATTTCCAGCAACTTCGTTGATAACTTGTAGTGCATCAGTTACAGTTGAAGAATCAGAAGTAACATCTTGCATTACACTGATTGCTTGAGAAATACTATCTAATCCAGCGTCAGCAAAAGCTGTACCAACTGTAGCTTTGTTGTTGATAGTAGTTTTATCTGCACCTAAAGCACCATCAATTAATGCTTTAATCATAAGGTTAAGGTCAACAGTAGAACCTCCACCACTAACCCAGTAAATTACACCTGTATCTGTACCATCAACAGTTCTGTTGAATAGGTTGTCATACATTTTGATTACTGTAGCTTCTCTATCTAAACCAGCGTATAATGCAGCAGCTTCTGGGCTTTCTAACATTGCAGAAGCAATGTCCTCGATGTCAGTTAAAGATGTAGTTACTGCTCCAGTACCATCCCAGTAAGCAAGTCCACTTGCATCAGCAGCTCTATTAAAAGTTGCAACATATAATTTAGCTATTTCTTGTCTTGTAGCCATATTTTTTTCTCCTTAATATATTAAGTTTACCTAAGTGTCTAGTCCACACTAGATGCCATTGTTTACAATTTGGATTAACATCTGAGTGCTTATAAACTAGATGTTAGCATGCATTCCTTAGGCGAAACTGCAGAAATTTTAACATTACAAAACTTAAAAATAGCATAATTTTACCTTTATTTAGGGTCTTATAGAGATATTTTGTAGCTAAATTGTAACTTGTATAGTAAAAATTGAGTTTTATTTGTTTACTTTAATGTTATGTGTATGTTTCTCATAACATTTTAATTAATAAGTAAAAAGTTGTATTATTAATTAAAAAAATAAATTTATATTAGATTTTTATCTTTTTTTTATATTTTTAATTGTGTTTGGAATTGCAAATTCTACAGTTTTACTTTCATACAATATATTTGCAAGTTCAAAAATATTTTGACTATTAAATAATCTAAGCAGATATAAATCTTTTCCTAGTTTTTCTGTTTCTTTTATGTTGTATTTATTTAATATTACATCTTTTAGGGTATTTTTATCACATTTTACTATTAGTTCATTTGAGACAATACCTATTGTTTCTTTTTTTTCATTTATATAATATTTCACATTAGTATTTGTAGATTTTTTTTCTAAAAGAGGAGTCAATGTTACTTTTTTTCCAAATTCATAATAAGAGTTTTGAGCAAACAAATTTGTAAATAATACCAGTGTTGTAAACAATATCTTTTGTTTCATTAGTTTTCCTAATCAATTTTTTAATAACTGTATAGCTGCTTCAACTGCCTTTGATGCGTTTAATTTTCCATAGGCTCTATACTTTTGAGTATCAAAACCATCTAAACCATAAGTAGTAGCTCCAATTTTATCAGCTGTATCTATTAATATTGTTCTTATTTGAGCTGGTGTTAAATTTGGATTTACACTATACATCAAAGCTATAACTCCAGCAGTAATAGGTGTAGAAAAGCTTGTACCACTTGTGAAAGAATAGTTTTCATTTACTAATCCTAATTGGTCTTTGTATCCTTGTGTATCCATATCATCTAATCCTAAAATTCCAGCAGAAAAATCATAATCACCACCTGGTGCAATTATATCAATATTGTATCCATAGTTTGAATAGCTTGTAATTTCATTTGCTTCACTACTTGCCCCTACTCCAATCACCCACTCTACTTCTGCTTCATCATCATAATATATTGTATCCATATCTTCTGAATCATTTCCTGCAGCAAATACAACTGTAATACCTTCGTCATAAAGTTCTTTTAATTTTGTAACTAAAGCTTCTGATACACTAGCTGTTCCCCAACTACAACTGACGACTTTTGCACCATGAGTTAAAGCATAATCAAAGGCTCTAATCATTGCATAAACAGAACTACTATCAAGTTTTATAATCAATACATTTGAATATGGAGCAGCTCCTACTGTTCCTATGTTATTTATAGGAGATGCTGCAAACCCTGCACAAGTGTTACCATGAGAAGCAGGATATTCAAAATCTGGGTAATACTGTACATTAGTAGTTTGAGTATCAGAGTTATATGTTCCTATTATATTTGTAGGTAAGTCTTCATGCCCTAAATTAATCCCATCATCTATAATCGCTATTGTTACACCTTCACCTTTGGATAATTTCCAAGCATCTTCTATATTTATATCTGCTTGATTATCTATTGTGTATCCATATGAATTTAAAATATTATTATATGAATTAAAATGCCAAAGATATTTATAGTATGGTTCATTTTGAGGTTCGTTACCAAAATGGTCTAGTTTTAATTTGGCTATGGTTACACTATCATCATAACTTGTAATTGTTCTCATAATTGTTTTGGCTTCAGTTGAATCATTTAATCCACTAACGGCAAAATAGATGCCAACTTCATTTTTATTTTCTAAAATAGTTTTATCTTGACCATTTTCATTATCTAAAGCACCGTTTATTACTGCCAAGATAAATTGACTTCTTTGAAAGTTTCCTTTTTCTAATTGTTCTATCCAATAATCCCAACCTTCACTATCAGGATCCCTATTAAATAGATTATTATATACAGCTTGGACAAAGTCTCTTGTTGTAGTAGTATTTGGATATAAGTTTTGTGTTTCAGTTTGATCAAAAAAAGATTGTGCAATTTGATTTAGATTTAAACCAGAATCATTTAACCAATAATCTAATCCTTCACTATCAGGAGCTCTGTTAAATGTAGCAACATACAATTTAGAAACTTCTTCTTTAGTAGGTATCTCTTCACTTGCACTTAATGTTAATAAAGCCATTAACACACAAAGTATTATTCTCATTTTTATCCGTTATAGTTTCTCTTCAAAATTTCGAAATTGTATCATATAAATATTAATTAATCTTGAATACACCTTACTGATAAACCTGAAGCTCTTGAAAGTGGTATTTCATGTGCAGTATTCCCACCAAATACAAAACCTCTGACATCAAGATTATCTGTAGTATTAGTCCAAACAAATGCAGTGAAACCATTAAGTGACAATGAACCATCACTTCCCATTCTATAACCTGCAGCTGGAATTTTTAAAAAATTTGCAAAAGCATCATCTCTATTTGCGATACCTTGATTTAAAGTTTCTGCATTTAGTTCATCTAAAGTAGGTACTCTAAAACCACTAGGACAAATAGAAGCCCCATCTAATCTTGCCCAATTAAAAGCTCTTTGTATACCAAAATAATCAATATCATAGGCCCAGTCATACTCTTTTTCAATTATTGAAACAATAAATTTATCATTAGACACATCTAGTAAATCTATAGCTTGAATATTTGTTGTAAGTGAATTTACATTTTGATGACCATCTTCGTTTCTACCCCATTGATAATAGTTCCCAAAACATGATTCATCATTGTATGTTTGGCATACTCTTGAAGCGCCTACATTTCTATCAAGCCAAATTTTTCCTGTGTATGGAGACTCTACTAATTGATAATTATATCCATTATGATTAATTGAATCTGAATCTTCAATTAGATCATTTATATTGATCGTTATAAGTTGCTCTACTGTATGGATACCATCTGTAACAGTTGCAATAAAAGAGTAAGTTGATTTTGTTTCATAATCTGGTGCCGTTTTAAATGTCACAACACCTGTAGTAGAATTGATTTCAAAACTATTTGAATTTGCTCCATAAATTGAATAGCTCAAAGTATTCTCATCTATAGCAGTTAGAGTAATTGCCGACAATTGATTTTCATCAACATTTACATTTGATTCAGATGTAAACTGAGGAGTATCAAAATCTTCAAACACCTCACCTGTATCTTTTATACATCTTACAGGCAAACCATATTGTCTTCTAGTTAATTGATAACTATATGCATCATTTTCTTCAAAAACAATTGAATATGCTGTTTCATTTAGAACTGGACTACTTGTCCAAAATAATTGAATAGAATTATTTTGAATAGAATCCCCTACTCTATATCCAGCAGCAGGAAGTTTTAAGAAGTTGTTAAAAGCATCGTTACTATTTGATACACCACTTAAAATTGTCTCAGCACTTAACTCTGTAATTGTTGGTACTCTAAAACCTAAAGGACAAATTATTGAACCATCTGTTTTCTGCCAGTTTAATGCCCTTAAAGAACCATCTGCATCTATAGTAGTCCAATCAAAATTTACATTTGATATAAAAATATTTCCTAAATTTGTTATGGTATTAACTGTACCTTGAAGTGTTTGAGAGTTTGATTTTTCATGTCCATCTGTACCTCTACCCCATTGGTAATAATCACCAAAACATGAAGTATCATCTATAGTTTCACAAACTCTTGTGGCACCAATATTTCTATCTAGCCATACTTTTTGAGTAAAAGGTGAAATAACTGTACGATATTGAAGAGAATTAAACTCAACTATTCCAAAATTATTCCACATGTCACATGAAATTGTATTAGTATCAATATTATTTTTTGCAAAAGTTACTGTTGCTAAATCTGAAGTAACACCTTGCAAAACACATGCTGCTTGTTGAGTATCAGTAAAACCTAAATCAGCAAAATATATTCCAACTTCAGCTTTATTTGTCAAAATTGTATTATCTAAGCCATTTTGATTATCTTGTGCACCATTCATAACAGCTTCTATAAATCTATTTCTAGAAAATTCTCCTATATTAAGTTTATTTTCCCAATAATCCCAACCATTATTATCTGGCTCTCTGTTAAATAAATTATTGTATACTGATTGGATAAAGTTTCTATTTGTAGTCCCTTGTGGGTATTTTTGTTGAGTTTCTGGTTGGTCAAAAAAACTTTGAGCAATATTTGATAGTTTTGCACTACCATTAAAAGAATCATTTAGCCAATAATCCAAACCTGAACTATCAGGGGCTCGATTGAAAGTTGCTACATAAAGTTTTGCAACTTCTTCCTTCGTCGGATTGTTTTCACTGGCATTTAAATTAAATAAAATAAATGCTAAAATAATTATACTTTTCATTTGTTCTACTTTAATTATTTTTATTTAGATTATTTTAGCAAAAAACTATTAATAAAACATAATTTAATATTTAGTTGTTCAAAAGTCAACTTTATATAAAATCACATATGTTATTTAATACTTATGAATTCATTTTTATCTTTTTAATTCCTGTAGTTATACTATATAGTTTTATACCTGTAAAATATAAAATTAAATATTTAATATTTTTTTCAATTGTTTTTTATGCCCAATGGGATTTAATTCATCTTTTTATTTTATGTAGTTCAATTATATTTAACTACTTTTTATTTGCAAAAGGGATTCAAGTAGAAAATATATCAAAAAAAATATTTTTGATATTGGGGATAAGTGCAAATATTGTAATACTTGGTTATTTTAAGTACAGTGGTTTTTTGAATCTTACAGAAGAAAATATTGTATTACCTTTAGCTATATCATTTTTTACTTTTCAACAAATAGCATATTTAGTTGATATTTATAGAAAAAAAATAGAGATAGAATCTTTTGAAAGATACTCTTTTTTTGTTTTATTTTTTCCACAGTTAGTTGCTGGACCAATTATGCACTATAAAGATATTTTAAGTCAAATAGATTTAAAAAAACATATAGACTTCTCTATAGAATATATTAAAGCTGGTTTGATACTGTTTAGTATTGGTTTATTTAAAAAAGTTGTTATTGCTGATAGTTTAACTTTATATTTAAATTCAAATAGTTTAGACAAATGGATGGAACTATTTGCTTATAGCTTTATGATATATTTTGATTTTAGTGGTTATGCTGACATGGCAATTGGTTTGGCATTGATGTTTGGTATAAAACTTCATATAAACTTTTTAAGTCCTTATAAATCTAGAAATCTAATTGAATTTTGGAGAAAGTGGCATATTACTCTTAGTAAATTTTTAAAAGATCACTTATATATTCCACTTGGTGGAAATAAATATGGTCTTAAAATACAAATGTTTAGTTTGATGACAACTATGGTTTTGGGTGGTATTTGGCATGGTGCTGGATGGAATTTTTTGCTTTGGGGAGCAATGCATGGTTTAGGATTAGTGTTTTTACATCTAATAAAAAGTATTTTTAATATTAAATTTATTTTCCCAAAATATTTATCAATTATTTTTACATTTTTATTTGTCAGCTTGCTCTGGGTATTTTTTAGAATGGATTTTTCTCAATCAATTATATTTTTTAAAAGTTTGTTAGAGTTTAATTTTTCTAATACTACTATATATCAAGTTTCCACTTGGCTTATAATATCTTGTTTTTTTATAGTTTGGTTTTTGCCAAATTCTATGCAATTGATAGATTTAGAAAAAGAGGATTTTGGTCTTAAAAAATGGTATATTTTTTTTAGTGCTTTGATTATGTTTATAAGTTTAAAATTTATGGCTTCAACTCCAAGCTTAAGTTTCGTTTATTTTAATTTTTAGGTTGTTTTGTGAGATTTTTTATAAACTATTTATTTTTATTGTTTCTATTTTTTATTTTTTGGATAGGAATTGTTTTATTTCAAGTTTCAAAACCTACTAACATGTCACAATGGATATATGATGTTTATGCAAAAAAAACTAATTATGCAAAATCAATTAGTGATAAAAAAATAGTAATAGTAGCAGGTTCTAACACTCTTTTTGGATTAGACTCTCAAAAAATAGCCAAAGAGTATAATATTCCTGTTGTAAATTATGGAGTAAATGCTGGCTTACTTTTACCATATATACTTTACAAATCAAAAGAGGTAATAAACCCAAATGATATTGTGATTTTACCATTGGAATATCCTATGTATAATTATGACGGAGAACCAAATGAGCAAATGATTGATTATATATTTTCAAGAGATTTTAATGCCTTTTTTTATTTAACTTTTAAAGAACAATTTCTAATGTTATGGAATATCACTTTTAATAGGTTACTAAACGGTTATACTGATAAAAATAACCCTCGTCATAATACTGGTTTTTATGGTGCACATAATACAAATATTTATGGAGAACAAATAAAAACGGAAGAAAAATATAAAAATAAAAATATTCAAAAAGAGCTAAATAACCACAAAGCAAATAGTTATGGGAAAGATTTCAATAAAAAAAATCTATCATGGAACTATCTAGCAGATTTTGTGAACTGGTGTAAAAAAAAGAATGTAAAAGTAATATTTATGCCTAGTACAATGATGTATTTTGAAGCTTATAAACAAGATTTAGAAGAAAAAAGATTTTATGAAACTTTACCATTAGAAATTGAAAAAAGAGGATGGGTATTTGTAGGTAATCCTTACGATTATATGTATGATAAAAAATACTATTTTAATACTGATTTTCACTTAACAAGTGAAGGGAAAGAGATTAGAACTAATCAAATGATAAAGGATCTAAAAAATAAACTTTGAGTGGGCAGATGACTATGCCCTTTAAATATTACTCAAAATAAACATCTGTACTATTTAAACCTGTTAAATCAACGATTCCTTGAAGTTTAACTACGATATCATATAAATCATTAAATACAGAATCATCTGATAAGTCTTGTACTACATAAGTGCTATCTTCATATATAAACCAACTTACATAAGCATTTGTAGCGGCATCAGTATGAGAAACTGCAATATCAACTGCCTCACCTAAAGTAGTTGCAGCTGATATATCAATAGCAGAAGAAGAAATTGTTTCTAAACCTTGATTTACAAATATAAACATATCTTCATTCATAGTAAAATCTAAGATTATATCTAAACTATTTGTAGTACTTTCTGTTTGTTTAAAAACAAATATGTCAGCATCATTTCCACCAGTTAATTGATCAGCCCCTACTCCACCACTGATTCTGTCATTACCTATCTCACCATTTATGATATCATCTCCACCATTTCCATAAAGAATATCATCACCTTCATTTCCATTTATAATATCATTTCCTAATCCACCATAAATCTCATCATTACCTAATAAGCCATCGATAGTATCAATTCCTGCTAAACCATAGATTAAATCTTTTCCTGCACCACCATAGATAGTATCATCTTCTGTTCCTGCATAAATAGTATCATCACCTGCTCCACCATCTATAAAATTAACTCCATCTCCAGAGTCAATAAAATCATTTCCTAATCCTGCATAGATATTATCTGCACCTGCTCCACCATAAATAAAATCATTTCCATCACCCGCTATTAAGACATCATTCCCATTATCTCCATATAGATAATCATCATCATCACCGGCATTTATAAGGTCATCTCCATCACCACCATGTAGAGAATCATCACCCTCATCTCCATAAATAATATCATCCCCATCACCAGAGTAAACTGTATCATTACCAGATCTAGCATATATCATATCATTGCCATTCTGAGTATAAATACTATCAACACCTGCTCCACTTACAACTACATTATCTCCATCTAGTGTTATAATTGTATCATCACCTTCAAAACTGTAAATAGTAGTTGCATCTTCAGTTGCATTGATTAAATCATCTCCTGATGTACCCTCTATCAAGATTAAACCTTCTGTTTCTTGCGCTACAAAAAGATTTTGCATATCTTTTGCCATATCAATACTTGATGAAGTACCATCTACAATTTCCATACTACTTTTTGCCAAATCCAAATCATTTAATCCTAAGGTTAAAGCAAAATATTTTCCAACTTCAATTTTATTTTGTAATATTTCTTGATCTGTAGTACTTCCTGTATCTGCATTTGCTCCATTTATAATAGCTATAATCATAACATCTCTGCTAAGTCCATTTTCCATCTGATTTACCCAGTATGCTAAACCTGCACTATCGGGTTCTCTATTTAAAACATTATTATATATATTTGAAATAAATGTACTATTTGACATACCATTTGGATAAGTTTGAGCTACTTCATCTGATTCAAACATAGATTGAGCTACCTCTTCTATCCCCCAACCATTGTCAGTAATATTAGCAAGCCAATATGCTAAACCATCACTATCTGGTGCCCTATTAAAAGTAGCAATATAAAGTTCAATTATTTTTTCTTGTTGTTGTGAAGTACTAGCCATCTATTTTCCTATTATGTGTTGGAAGAATTTTACTGCATATTTTTTTAAGTGTTGCTTAGCATTATTTTTTCTAATTTATGTTTTAATCTAATCTGTAAAAAGATTTTATTTTTAACAATTCTTTTTTTATCATATTTTCATAGGATAATTCTGATTTATTTAAATTATCCAATAATAAAGTATTATCAAATATATCAAACTCTTTTAATATATTCAAATCATCCAAATTAGAAACAAATATTTGTGTTAGAAGTTGAAAGCTTTTTGATATATTATTTTTTCTATTCCAAAATAAAAAAACTCTTATATTATGTTTTGTACAAAATGATATTAATTGTTCTAATCTATCTATTGTGATTTTATTTTCTTTATCTTCAATAATTAGATGAGTAACAAGATTTTTTAACAATACTTCTTCCAAATCTAAACTACTAGTTTCAATAATTTTTTCATCTTCAAAACTATTTTGATTATATTTTTTATATATCTCAATACAATCTATTTTAGAATATATCGCTAAGTTTATATCAGGTTCAAAATAGTTTTTATCTATTGCTTCTTCTATATTTTGTGCTATTTTTTTAGATGAATAGTTTTCTATTATATTTTTTCTTGCTTTTTTTGTTTTTTTCTCTATTTCTAATGGGTTTAAACTATAAATTTGATTTATTTGTTCAACTATAGACTCAGTCTTTGCAACTTGCCAAACTGAATTTTCTTGATTCATATGCGTGTTTGTATATTCAAAATCAAAATCACATAACCAAGAGGTATCATCTGTACAAAAATCACTTTGTCCACCATATTTTGTAGTAACAACTGGAATATTCATCAACATTGCTTCTGCCATAGGAAGACCAAATCCCTCACCCTTTGTAGGTGTAACTAAAATATTTGAATTTTCATATAAATATTTTATTTTTTCTTTTTCAATATCTTTATCTATTAGTAATATTTTTTTTGTATCTTTTTCAAAAAGTTCTATTCCATTTTCATAAGCTTTAACTTTTTGAAAATTGAAATCATTTAATAATTGTTTAACATTATTGTGAGGATTTGGAAAGGTTTTAATAATCAATGATAGATTATTTATACCATCTAACAAATCAAATGCATTTAATAATTCTTCTACCCCTTTTCTTGGAAATGCAGAAGAGATATGCAAAAGATTAAAACCTTTAGGAAGTTCAAAATCAAAAGATTTTGATTTTACATATAGTAATTCATCTGCAACTATTCCTGTAACTGTTACAGGTACTGTTAGACCATTATTAATTAATACTTTTTTTACATAATTTGACATTGTAAAAACTTGTGTCAAGTCTTTATTGAACCATTGAATATATTCTTGTGGTATCTTAGACTCTTCCCAACCATACGGACCTATAATTTTTGTATTAGCTTTCATATCATTAGTATGTGGTGGGTATATATTTCTAATAGATATATCTATATTTTTTATTTTTTTCTTTGAAAGTTTTAGAACCTTTTCATCTACATCTTTACACTCAGACATATAAGCTTGATGATATTTTGTAGCATCTATTTTTATATCATATTTAGTATATTTTTCTAAAGCGAGTGCAGTAGTAGTATTTACTATAGATAAAGAGTAATTTTTTTCATAAGTACCCTCTACTTGAATAGATTTTTTTCTAAAAAGATTAGTTAACCAACTCATCAATTTTTTCTTTATATGTAATATTTGGATAAAGTTTGCATAAACCAATAGAGAAATTGTTTATATCTCCTAATACTTGAAAACTAAAATCATCATCTATCCAATGGTAACAATCATTTGTATGCCAATCACTTGTATGTAGCGCTGCACCTATAGTATATTTACCTTCACCTATATTTAATTGCATAGAAAAAGTACAAGTATATGTTTTCCCTTTTTTTAATGAGATAGTTTTTTTCTGATAATGGGTATTTGTACCATATATATCTTGTGAGTATTTATCTCTAATATGAATACCAATCGTAATATTTTCTATATCAATATTTGAAGATATATCTATATCTATATCTACCATGTCACCAGTTACAACACTTTTAATACTACTGTTATCTTTTTTTAAATCTATTTTTTCTATTTTAACATCAAAACTACCAAAAGACCTCTCACATTGTGAATCCATTTTCAAACTATCATCTTCATCATTTAATTTTGCAATTAAAAAATTGTATTGATTTATAACATCTTGAGGTGTACCTACTTGAACCACCTCTCCTTTGTTTAATAATACAACTCTGTCACATAGAAGTTTTAAAGAGTTTAAATCATGGGATACATATATTATACTCATGTCCTCTTCTTTTCTTTTTTTCAATGCTTTTGTACATTTTGATTGAAAATGTGCATCTCCTACAGATAATGCTTCATCTACTATTAGTATTTGTGGTTGTGAGTGAATTGCAATAGAAAAGGCTAATCTCATTTTCATACCAGATGAGTAGTTTTTTATAGGTTCATGAATATATTCCCCTAATTCACTAAACTTTATAATCTCATCTTTTTTATCTTCACACTCTTTTTGACTCATACCTATTAAAGTACCATTTAAAAATATATTTTCTAAACCTGTAAGTTCATTATTAAAACCTGTTCCTAGTTCCAAAAGAGCAGTTACTCTTCCTTTTTTGATAATCTCGCCTAATGTAGGTGAAACAACTCCTACAATTATCTTAAGAATTGTTGACTTACCTGCTCCATTTACACCAATAATACCTAAAGTCTCTTTTTCAAAAAGCTCAAAAGAGATATTTTTATTTGCATAAAACTCTTTGTGGTATTTTCTTTTTGAAAAAATCTCTTTTAGTCTATCAAAATTGCTTGAATAAGATTTATATATCTTTGTAATATTTTTTACTTCTAATATTTTTTTCATAGAATTATTATAACAATCCTTTTATATTATTTGACATCTTTGTATATAAGTTTTTTTCTCTAAACTCTAACATTTTTATTTTCATATTATCTATTTTTTCTTTATCATTTTGAATTGTTAAAATTGTATCTTCTAAACCTTTTACCAAATCCTCAACACTATCACCTGGCATTATAAACACAAACTCATTTAATTCATCAAATATAGATTGAGGTGTTACTGCAATGTTTGTTTTTGCTGCTAATGCCATTCTAACTGCTGCACTTGATGATTCACCCGTTTTTAAATATGGATATACAACTAAATTGGTTTTTGAAAGTTCTTCTATACTATATTCATCTGAACAATAATCAGTGTTTAACTCAATATAATTTTCTAAATTGTAATTTGATATTTTTTCTTGTGCTTGTGCTATTAGATGATTTGATGCTTCATCATTATATTTTGCATTGTACATTTTTAGTTTGATGTTTAAACCTTTTTGTTTTAAGATATTAAAACAATCAATCATATTTAAAAAACCTTTACTTTCTAAAAAAAATCCATAAGTTGCTAATACAAATTCTTCATTAGAAACTTTTTCAGTTTTTTGTTTATCATCACAAATATCAATAATACCCTGAGGTAAAAGTATTATGTTATTTTTTAGATTTAATTTATTTAAATTTATTTCATCTTTTTTTGTATGTATAAAAATATTTTTACATCTGCTTAATCTATCTTTTATTATAAACAGTTTTTTATCATCCTCATCTTTTATATCTGTTGTTGAATGAAAAGTTATACTAACTTCAATATTTAAAGCAAATAATCTATCTAAAAAACTATTTAAACTATAAAAATTAAAAAAGCCATAATTAAATTGTATTAATATCTTTTCTAATTGTAAAGAGATTATTTTATTATAAAGTTCATCTAAGTTATCATTTGATAATTGCCAACAACGAAGAGTATTAGGTTCATCATTTTCCGTCATATTTTTAGCAGCTGTATATGGAGCAAGAATAACACTATCATCAAAAAAACATTTTGTAAGATATTTTGTATATGAAGCTATTCCACATCTTGTATTCCATGTAGAAATTACCCCTATTTTTCTTTTGTATTTATTTATATTTTTTTCAATTAGATGAGATAACTTGATTAATTGTTCTTGAGAATAATTTTGAAGTTCGTCTATTTGTTTTAACTTCTCTAAAAATATATTGTAACTATTAAAAAAATTATTTACATAATTTTTATCTAGATTTAAAGTTTTATTTAGAGATAAAAGATTATCTAAAGCAATATTCGCTGTAATATCCCATGAGAATTTTTTTGACTGTTCTTTTGCATTTTGTAGAAGTTTTACTTTAAAGTTTTCATTTGTAAGAGATTTTAAAATTAAATCACTTATTTGATTTATATTTGTAGGATCAAATAATGCTTCTTTCATATTTATAACTTCAGTAATACTTGTTGACTCAGAACCAATAGTTGGTATCTCACAACGCATAGCTTCAAGTGCTGGTAAACCAAACCCTTCAAATAAAGAGGGAAATACAAATAAAGAACTTATTGAATATATTTTTAATAAATCTTCATCACTAATAAATCCTAAAAATTTAACATTGGTTTCAATACCTAAATCAATAGCTTGTTTCTTTAAAGTATCAATAATAGATTTTGGACCATTTCCTATTAACACTAATTGATATTTTTCTTTTATATCTTTTGGAAGAAGAGAAAAAGCTTCTATCAAAGAGGATTGATTTTTTCTAACATCATAACTACTTACATAAAGTATAATATTTTCTTCCAAACTATATTTTTGTTTTAATTGATTTTTTTCATCATTTGTAACTAAAACTTTTTTAAACTTTTCATTAACTCCCGAAGAGATATTAACTATATTTTTTGTATCTAAAAACTCTAAACCCTCTTTTTTTGAATACTCAGAAATAGATAAAATCAATGCTGCTTTTGATAACTGCTCAATTTTTTCAAAATAATGTTTTTTGGCTAAGGGATTTGATAAATATTTTTCTTGTTGTACATAAGGAATTAAATCATAAAGGATTACTGAGCTTCGTTGAGAAGGAAAGATTTTTCCAATAGATACAACTACATTATCTAAATAGCCTTCTACTAAACTTGTCACAAATACTATATCAGGATTTATTAAAGATATTACAAGTTCTCGTATGAGTTGAGATATTTCACTTTTTGTCCTATTTTCTTCAAATCTTTCTTGAGTTTCTTTATATCCATAAAAGTTATAAATATTTTCTTTAGGAACTAATGTTGTAAGATACTCATAATAATCCATAGAAAGATTAGCATTAAGAAGTAATGAAAACTTAATATTTTTATTGTTTTTTATCATATATTCTAAAAGATTTAAAGAGTATCTTCCTATACCACCCTTTGCACTTCCAGCTTGTATTGATTGCATATCAATTAAGAGCTTCACTTTTTTCCTTTTGCAATATGATTTATATCATGATATATTTTATTTATGGTATATTTCTCAAATTTTGGTATAGGTTTTATTCTTTCTAATCGATTGTAAAATGAAGGAAAAAGTTTTAGTATATAGATTAATATTTTTTTTAAAAATGGAAATTTATTTAATAAAACTTTTAGTTTAATTATCATTTTTTTTACAAAAGATTTAATATTCATTAAAACTCTCTTTCTTCTAGCGTATTTATATATTGTTCTAATTGATTATATGTATTTTCACAAGAGAATCTTTTCAAATACTCTTCTTGCTGAGTTATCATCTCATCTAAATACTTATCATCTTCTATTAGTCTTAAAATTGTTTGAGAAACAAAACTAGATGCTTTTTTATCTAGTAAACATATTTTTGGTATTGTTGTTTGTGTTCCGCCTGCATTGAAAGCTAAAACTGGAATATTATATCGCATAGCTTCAATTAAAGGCATACCAAAACCTTCATGATTACTTAATGATAAATATAGATTTGATACTTTGTAATAAGCTTCTAACTCTTTGCTACTAACTTTTCCTGTAAAATTTACCTGCTTTTTTAAACCCAAAAATTTAACATAATCTTTAAGCATATTCATATAATCTTCATCTCCAACAGAACCAACTATATGAAGTTTAAATTTTTTTATCCCTTGTTTTTTCAATTGAAAGATAGTATCAATTAGATTTAATTGGGCTTTATGGGGAACTATTCTTCCTACAAAAAGAATATTAAAATATTTTGAAAACTTTTTAATAATTTTCTTGCTTGGTTTAATATTTTCTATTTTTTCAAAATCAACTAAAACTGGCAATACTTTTGGATTTTTATAATCATAATATAATAATTCTTTGCAATTATAATTTGAATCTGCAATTGAACCTATAAAATAAGAAGATGATGTTGACAATTGTTTTCTTCCTAATTTACATAAATCTTCTAAAAATTTATCTTTTTTAAAATAAAAATCAGGGGTAATATTATGATAAATAATCACTTTTTTATCTTTAAGTTTTAGAATTTGATCATGATATTCATGTCCTATAGAGAAATGATATAAAAGTAATTGTTCTTCATTTTCTTCATATTCACTTATATGATAAACATCATTTTTAAAGTTTATATCAACTCTTATACTCCCAATATAAATATTTGATTTATATCCCATTTTTTGTAAAAGTCTTTGGGTATAAAGTAGTGCATTTGAAACACTATCTCCAAAGGCTACACTAGGAGTGAATTGATTTATTACTTTATATTTTTTCATCTAATAATTTTGAATCTATTTTATTATCTTGAATAAATTGATCTATTCTTTCGTTTAAAGAATCAGATTGATAAGATAAGTGTTTATATAGTTTTTTTTCAATATCTTTTTGCTGCTTACTAATCTCTTTTTGCTGACTATCTACTAATCGTTGTAAATTTAGTATTTGAACCTCTTGTTCATCAATTTTTTCTTGCATTTGGTTTAAAACTTGTTGATGTTTGTAAACATTATGTTTTAAGTTATTTAACCTAATTAAATTATAACTCCATCTAAGTAACCATCCTACAAGTGGTATAGATTTTATTTTTTGCTTAAATGATTGATTGCTATCTTTAACTTCACTATTTCCTAATATTTCAGGGTTACCCAACAACTCTTCCACTTGCTTATCTTGTGAGACTATAAGTTTCATAGAATATGGAGATTTACCTGAATAGATATGAGTGTTATTTACAAGAACATCAAAATACAAAGTATAAATACCTTGATCTAGATTTTTAGCACTAATTGTAAATTCAATTAGTGATTCAGAAAATAACTCATTTTTAAAAGTATCAATATGTCTTAAAGTTCTATAATTATCTTCTAAAAACACAACTATTGATAGATCTAACTTTTTTTGGTGTAAATTTAATAATTTATAATTTAAAACAATTTTTATATCTGAGTCTACCTCTACAACTGTAAAATAAGGTATATTAGATAGATAAAACCTCATATCGTCAGTTTCAAATTTGGCAGTTGGATGAACTAAGTTATTTTTAAACAACACATCTTTTATTGTATTAAAATACTCTTCACTTCTTTTGTATGGTTCTACTTGATTTTTATGTTTTTCACATTTTACTTCATAGGTATCATCTTGATTAAAGAACTTTGTATCATAAAGCTCTTTATAATAGTTTTCAAAACTAAGCTCTTTTGGAAAGTTTTGATACTGCCAATCAGATGGATTTGCTGGCCAACTTAATGTCTCATAAAGTTTTTTATTGAATAAATATGGATACTTAGATATTGCATAATTAAAATATATACTCCACTCATCAATAGGATATTTTAATCCATATTCAAAATATGCTTCACACACCTCTTTTAATATAGTTTTATTTATAATTTGTGGACAATGGGAAGAGTATGAGATAAATTCACAATTATTTTTTATCAATATCTCTTTAGTATATTTTTGTCCAATATCATAATCTGTATGATTATAAGTCCAATCAAGTAAATTATAAAAATAATAAGCGTTATATTTTCCATCTTTTGTGATAAATTTTTCTAACTCTATTTTTTTTAGAGGATAATTATCATCATCTAACATAATAAATTCATCATCAAGAGTTTCTAAATTTAATAAAGAAGCTCTTAATAACCAATTTTTACTTTGATGATCTCTTTTTGAAAAACCATCTTTATATTTTCCTAAAATATCATTTTCATCAATTATTGTAATTTTATTTTTAGTTTTTATCCCTTTAAATGCTTCTAAATGTTTTTTTGAAGTTATTACAATATACTCTTTTACAAAATCGATATTTTTATCTATAGCTTTTAATATACCTTCCATATTATGTTTATTTATACTAATAAAAACAAACTGTAAATAATTTTGATGAATTTCTCTTAGTTCAATTGATTTTTCAAAATTGATTAAAATATCAAATATAGAGTTATAAAACTGTCTCCAAGAGATAGTCTTAAAATCTTTTTTAATAATCTCTTTTTTTGTTTCATAGAGTTTTTTATCATCAAGATATAATTTTATAAGTCCTGTTAATTCATTTAAACTATTATAAACAACATAATCAGCAAAATCTCGTCCAACTTCATACATAGAGCTATTTTTTGATGTGATTGTTATATTTCCATATCTTAATGATTCCGCAATAGGTAAACCATACCCTTCATATTTTGAAAGATATGTAACTAAAAATGCATTTTCATACAATTTACTTAACTCAAAATCATCCACATCTGATGGCCAAAAAACTCTTTTATCAAATAATTTGTGATTTTTTATTCGATATGCCAAATCATCGATCTTCCAACCTTTTTTACCAACAAAAACTAGATTTAAATCTTCATATTCGTCACAAATAGCTTCAAAAGCATCTAAAACATCTTCTTGGTTTTTTCTAGGTTCTATAGTTCCTACAAATAAAATATATTTCTTATTTAAAATATTTTGAATCTCTTCTCTTGTATTTTTTGGTTTTGTTTCATAAAAGTCAGAACCTAAACCTAAAAATCTAGTAGGGATATCTCTATAACAGTTAAATTGTTTTTTTAATCTTAGAAAATCATTATTTGAAGAATATGAGTTGAATAATACTAAATCACTATAATCATATACTGCTTTTAAAAAGATAGGGAAATTTTTTGCTGTATCATCATGTACAATCTCTTTAAACAAAATAGGTATAGTATCATGTATAAAATTGAAAATTAAAAAGTCACTATTTTTTAATTTTGGATATAAGAGATTTCTTCTATATGATATATTCCAAGTAGAATCAATATCTAAAAAGATTTTTAGCTCATCATCTGTGTTAAACAGATCAATTTGTGAAACTTTTGTAAACTGATAATCTTCAATATCTTTTAAAAACTCTAAAACTTCTTTATTATCTAAAAGATTAGTTGTATTTAAATCATCTTCAAAAAGTATTATTTTACAATCTAAAATAGAGTCTGTTAAACTGTTGTATAAAAACTCTTTTACAACACGTTGTATTCCTGTATTTGCTCTACCTTTTTCAAGTTGTGTAATATCTACATAAATTGTCATATATCTTATTTTCCCTCTCTAATATTCTCTACTTCTTCTTTTATACTTGTTAATAAATCACTACTATAATACTGTTTTTGTGTCTTTTTAGGCACATATGAGTTGTCTCTAATATCTTTAAGTTTAACTTTCAAATTTGGAAAATAAACAAATATTTTTCTAGCAATTTTTCTTAATGTTTCATTGTATGACAATTTAAAAAAAAGCGACTTTAAATAGTTTTTCATTTTATTTGAACTCCGTTTTAGATTATATCTTTTATGGTTGAAATCATCTTTTTATATAAAAAAGCTGCAATTATTAAAGTCCCAAATGATAATAATAAAATCAATATTATACTACTAAAAGCTGGAGCTTTAGAAAATAAAAATATATCATGATAAATAGATGTAAAATAGTAAAAAGGATTAAATTTTATAATATAAGGATATTTATCCATTATCATCTCTTTCATATAAATAATTGGTGTCATCCAAAACCATAATTGGATTATTATAGGTACTGCTTCTTTTAAATCTTTAAAAAAAGGTACAAACAAAGATATTATCACTCCTAAAGAAAATGCAAATATCATTTGACAAAACATAATAGGTAGTAACCATAAAAAAGTAAAAGTTATTGGTTGACCAACTATTAGCAAAAATCCTAATGCCAAAGAGAATGATAACAAAAATAAAAATGATTCTGTTATCATTATACTTCCTTGAAATACAAACATAGGCACAGGTATTTTCTTTATTAAGTTTGCTTTTTCATGAAAAGAGTTACTTAATCTAGAAAGCATTGTACTAAAAGTTGTCCATGCCAATAAACCAGGAACTAAATATATACTATAAGCATAACTATTATCTACTATATCTAATTTCATTTTCATAAAATCAGAAAATATTACAGTATAAATAAAAATCATCACTAAAGGAGATAAGATATACCAAAACTGACCTAATCCAGTTCCAACATATCTCTCTTTGAAATCCCTTTTTGCAAAAGAAAATGCTAATACTAATAAGTGTTTCAATTAGTCCCTTTTAAAATCATCATCAATTCGTGTAATATCATCTTCTCCAGTATACTCTCCAACTTGTGCCTCTATTAGTACAACTGGTATTTTACCCTCATTTGCCAGACGATGAACCTCACCCATTTTTATATATGTTGATTCGTTGGGTCTTATATATTTAGTTTCATCGCCAATTGTAACAGTAGCAGTTCCAGATACAACTATCCAGTGTTCATTTCTATGTAGGTGTTTTTGTAAAGATAATCTACTACCAGGTTTTACTTCTATTCTTTTTATTTTATATCCAGGAGTATCTTCTAAAACGGTATATGTACCCCATGGTCTATGAGCAGTTAGATGGATATTATGTAGTTCTGTATCAAGTTTTTTAAGCTCATTTACTACTGTTTTTACTTTTTGTGAACTTCCCTTTTTAGAAATAAGTAAAGCATCACCTGTATCAACAACTATTAGATTATCAACATCAATTGTAGCTATTTTTCTTTCTCTTCCATAAATCAAATTGTTTTTCGAATCACATGAAATATGGTTTTCATTTACAGTATTACCATTTTCATCTTTTGGTAATTCTTCATATAAAGAATCAAAACTACCTAAATCCGACCAATTAATATTTGATGGTACAACTTTTACAATTGAACTTTTTTCCATTACTGCATAATCAATACTATCTTCTGGAATATTTAACATATCATCATGTTTTATTCTAATCATGCTATCTTTATTTGCATTTTCTAAAGCTTTTATAGAGGCTTCATATATTTTAGGAGAATATTTTTTCAACTCATCTAAAAAAACACCTGCTTTGAAACAAAACATACCACTATTCCAATAATAGTTTCCTGCTTTTAAATACTCATTTGCTACTTTTTCATCAGGTTTTTCATGAAAAGCTTTAACATCAAATCCATTTGCCTCAATATATCCAAATCCTGTTTCAGCATATGTTGGTGTTATACCAAATGTTACCAACTTATTTTCACTTGCAAACTCTTTTGCTTGTTTTGTAACTTTTTCATACTCTTCATAATTTTTTATCAAATGATCACTTGGTGTTACTAAAACTATTTCATCATACTCAAGCTCTAAACAAGCAAGGGCAATAGCAGGAGCAGTATTTCTTCCAACTGGTTCTAAAAGATATTTTGTTTCTGTTTGGGCATCTAATTCTTGTGTTTGATCTAATGCTAAAAAATATTGTTCACTATTTGATACTATAAAGTTTTTACTACAAAAGTTTTTGTTTCTTTCTACTGTTAATTGAAAGAGTGATTGATTATCAAACATTTTTACAAACTGCTTTGGCATCAATGTTCTACTTATAGGCCAAAGTCTTGTTCCACTTCCACCACATAATACAATATTAGTCATATTTTTCCTTTGAAAATTTTTCTTCCCATTTTAATGCTGTTTCACATATTAGTTCCAAACTATTATATTTTGGTTTCCACAACATTTTATCTTTTATTTTTAAACAATTGGCAACTAAAATAGAAGGATCTCCCTCTCTTTTAAGCCCTATTTCTACTTTAAAATCATTTTTTGATACTTTTTTTACTGTATCAATCACTTCTTTTACTGAATATCCATAACCATAACCACAATTAAAAATATCTGATTCATTATTTTCAAGATAATCTAAAGCTTTTATATGAACATCAGCTAAATCACAAACATGAATATAATCTCTTATACACGTCCCATCATTTGTATTGTAATCCGTACCAAAAATTGTGATACTATCTCTTTTTTTAAATGCTGTTTTTACAACCAAAGGGATTAGGTGAGTTTCAGGTTCATGACATTCACCAAGTAATCCATCAATATCAGCTCCTGCAACATTGAAATATCTAAATATTACATATTTAAAACTTTTATTAACTTTTGCTGCATCTTTAATAACTTGTTCAGAAAAAAGTTTTGAACTACCATAAGGGTTAATTGGTCTGGTCAAACACTCTTCACTTATCAATTGACCTTCTTGTTCTGGTTCACCATAAACAGCCGCTGTTGATGAAAAAACAAACTTTTCAACACCATATTTTACAGCTATATTTACTAAAGATATTGTATTTACACTATTATTTAAATAATATTGCAAAGGTTTATTTATAGATTCTGCTACTTGTGAAGAAGCAGCAAAATGAATAATCTCTTTTATATTATTTTCTTTAAATATTTTTTCAATAGATTCAAAATTTGATAAATCTTCTTTATAAAATCTAAGCCTTTTTTTTGTCCCATCTATAGCTTTTAGAGTATCAATTGTATGTAAAAACCCTGTACTAAGATTATCTATGATAATAATCTCTTTTTGAGTTTGTTCTAAAAGTTGTTTTACAACATGACTACCAATATAACCAGCTGCTCCGGTGACTAAAACTTGCATATATTTAACTTCTTTAAAAAATAAAATTTCTAATTTTTGGCAATTATACAAAAATGTTAGTTAACATTGATTTAATGGTAATTTTAATCTTTATTTTATAACGATTTAAAAAAATTATTAATCTTAAATGCAAAAAATCTAAACAAATCAGGTAAATATCTAAGTCTCATAATTCGTCTTGAATATATTTTAGCACCTTTATCAGAATTTGAATCTTTTGAGTTTTCAACTATGTTACTAATCATTGCAAGTAAATTGTATTCTTCAATAACTTTTCTTCTAGCTTCTTTTACAGCTTCTAGTCTTCTTTCATATTCCCCTGGAATTGAAATTAATTCTTTGATTTTTTTTATAGATTCCTCTTCATTGTGTATATCTATTGTAATCAAACTCTCTTTTGGAAAATAATCATACACATTAGGACAACCATAATAAATAGGTACACAATATCCTAAAAATGCATCTGCTAATTTTTCTGTCCAAACATCTTGAGCTATATGATTTTCAACTGCCACATGAAACTCATAATCATCTAAAGCCTCTGCTTTTGTATCAATCCATTTAATTCCATGTCCAAATCTTTCAAGTTCAGGGATTTGTTCTTCCATCTTTTTTGTAAAATCAAATCTTAGTTTATGTAAGGTATGCCCTTGTTGTTTACTAGAACAAATTGTTGATATTTTTTTTGTTTTTACAGGTTCTTTAAGGGAAACAATATCATTAAAATCTTTTCCATACATCCAATAGTTTCCACTTTGACTTCTTAATACATTTGGATGGGGTAAAATTGATTCCTCTTGATTTGTTATAAGATATTTAAACTGTTTAGCAAAGCCTCTTCCATATCTAGTTATAGAACTAGGTTCTGTTGTTACTAAAATTGTGTTGTTTTTAGAACAAGATAAACTCTCAGTTCTATTTGGTATGATTTTAGGTATATCATCAACAATTACTAACCAATCATAATCTTTTTCCAAAGGGTTAAAAGTAAATTTACAATTATTCCAAATAGCTTCATTATTTGGAGATTGTGCTTTATAAATAGACTCTTCATCTGCTTGACTACTTCTATTTAAAAGTTTAACTTTTATATACTTGCTCATCTAGTATACTTTATATTATCAAGTTGACTCAAATACCAGCTATACATAGTTTTAATACCATCTTCTAATTCCATTTTATATTTCCAACCAAGAGAGTTTAGTTTACTAACATCTGTTAATTTTTTCATTGTTCCATCTGGTTTATCTGTATTAAAATAAAGTTCACCATTAAAGCCAACAATAGATTTTACAAGTAAAGCCAACTCTTTGATAGAAATATCTACACCAGAACCAATATTTATATGTGTATTTCTTATCTCTTTATTTTTATCTTTTATAATATCTTTAAAATCTACATTTTCTAAAAGAAATACACAAGCATCAGCCATATCTTCACTATATAAAAACTCTCGTCTTGGTTTTCCTGTTCCCCAAATCTCAACTTTTTGCTCATCTACTCCAAAATTTGATAGATATTCTTTAGCTTCTTCTATACTTGAAACTTTTAAGTTTTTAACTACCTCATCATATTTTTGCTCATTTAATAGTTTTGCCAAATGAATTTTTCTAATCATTGCAGGTAAAACATGAGATTTTTCCAAATCAAAGTTATCATTTGGTCCATAAAGATTTGTAGGCATAACAGATATAAAATTTGTACCATACTGTAAGTTATAACTCTCACACATTTTTATCCCTGCAATTTTTGCTATTGCATAAGGTTCATTTGTATACTCTAATGGACTTGTTAATAAACTATCTTCATTCATCGGTTGAATAGCTTCTTTTGGATAGATACAAGTTGAACCTAAAAATAATAGTTTTTTTACACCATTTAAATAACTTTGGTGAATCACATTGTTCTGAACTTGTAAGTTTTCATAAATAAAATCTGCTCTATATGTATTGTTTGCTATTATTCCACCAACTTTTGCAGCAGCTAAAATAACATATTCTGGTTTTTCTTCTTTAAAAAAAGCTTCAACTGCTTTTTGGTCTAATAAATCTAATTCATCGTGTGTTCTACATATAATATTTAAAAAACCTTTTGAAATAAGATTCTTTTTTATTGCAGAACCAACTAAACCTTTGTGTCCTGCTACATAGATTTTACTATTTTTGTCCATTCACTCTCCATACATAATACAAATCAAATATGTATTTTATTTAACTTTTTGTTTCATTCCCATTAAAAATAGATTTATAACTAATCAACTTTATATATAAGCATCTCTTCAATGTCAAGAATATTGATAATCTATAAAGTATAAGTATCAAATAAAAAATCACTTTTATTGCATTTTTAGTTCATTTCAAATATTATAAATAAATTTTATTTAAAGTGAATCTTTTGACTAATTTAACCATGTTCTTTATAAAAACTACAAAAATTGATATTATTAATTATTTAATATTTATATATATATTTACACTATCATTTCAAGGAGAAATAAAAAGAGCTATATCAATTATACTAATTATTATATGGCTTTATGATTTTATAAAAGATAAAAAAATAATTTTATTTAAACCTATTTTTATTTCATTTTTGATTTTTATTTTATATTGTTTATTATCATTTATATGGACATCATCAACTTTTTTTGAATCTTTTGATTATATACATAAATATTGGTATCTTCTTCCAGCCTTTATAATTTATAAGTATTTAAAAAAAGAGTATATTCATAAAACTATTTTCTTATTTTTAAGTGGTATTTTTATTTCTGAAATATTTTCGTGTGGTAATTATATAACTTTATGGGAAATAGGTGGAGGAGATAATAATAACCCTTCTGTCTTTATGCATCATGTATTTTTTAGTATTTTTCTAGCTATTACTTCTTTAATATTGCAAATTAAAATAATTTTAGAAAAAAATATACAAATTAGATTAATTTATATTAGCTTATTATTAATAACATTAATAACATTATTTATCAATATTGGGAGAACAGGACAAATAAGTTTTTTCTTAAGTTCATTATTTATTATTATTTATTTTTATAAAGATAAATGGAAAAAACTCTTAATATTCCTGCTATTTACTTTATCAATTATAGCTTTAAATTATAAATTTAATTCAACTTTTAATTCAAGAGTAAATTTAATCAAGTCAGATTTTGAACAAATTTTAATTAAAAAAGATTATTACAATTCTTTAGGAGGAAGAATAGGATTCTGGATTTTGACAAAAGATATCATAGGACAAAGTAATAAAAATTTATTATTTGGTGTTGGAGTAAATAAAAATATGGATATTTCACATAAATTAATAAATGAAAAATATCCAGAATTATACTATAATAAAACTCTTAATCATTTTCATAGTATGTATTTAGAGATAATAACTCAATTTGGTTTAATTGGATTAATACTATTTATCCTAATACTAATTTCTCTTTTTAAAATAAAAATTGAAAATATAGAAATAAGATTAATATATTATTCAAGTATATTAACTTTTATAGTTAGTAGTATTGTAGATGTACCATTTTATAAAGATGCCCCTTTATCTCTTTTTGCATTTATACTAGGAGTTTCTTTTTCTTGTAGAAAATATGAATTACTAAAAAAATAATAAATTTTATATTAATTCTATATCTTTTAATACCAAAACTTTTCTATCCATGTAGTTGGTTTACAGACTTTATAAAGTCTTTTCCATTTTTTATCATTTGATTTTAAATCCCAGATACCTTTTATAGCTTCTCTTGGATTTGGTGTACCATGAAATACTATAAATTTCAAACCTTTTCTATTTGTAGGTATTTTAGGTTCAATAAAATGTCTTAGTGGACCAAATTTTGGCAAACAATGAAATCTAAATGAACAAAACCAACTATCCGGCCAAAAGTTTAGTTTTCCATACTTTTCGATAACTTTACTTGAAAGGTATTCTTGTGAAGCTGTAAAAAATTTGTCTACTATTTGTTTAGGGTTTTCTTCAAAATATTTTTTTATATATCCTAAAGTTCCTACTTGCCAAGAGTAACAACTAGCTTGTCCTACTGTATCACCTTTTGTATTCCAATCGTTTATGATATAAAACTTATCATCTTGTGGAAAATCAAAAAATTCATCTAAGTTTGAGATTACTACCACATCTAAATCAAAGAAAAACACCCTTTGATTAGTTAAACCACCAAGAGTATCATCACATAGTGCTGCTTCTTTTCTGTAAGCATATTTAGTTTGATACTCTTTTATAGTATCTAGTACAGGAAGTGGTTTAGTGATAATATCATCATTTAAACCTTTGGTATCATCTGTAAAGCAAAAAAAGTCAATCTCATATGAAGTGTTTCTTTTTATCATATTTGCTAATTTATTAACATACTCTGCATCATATGCAGTACCCCATTTAATACATATTACATTTACTTTCTTACTCATTTTGAACCTTACAAATTTTTATATACTCGAATAGTTTTATTTACCATATTTTCTAAAGTGAACTCTTTTTCTGCAAGTTTAAATACCTCTTCAAAATCTTTTTCAACTTCTAGATAATTATCTTTTATACTTATTATTTTTTCAGATAAATATTCATAATCATTAAAGGGGATTATGTATTTATTTCCAATAAAATCTTTAATATCAGCAACATCAGTGGATACTATAGGTGTTTTATAAATTAAAGATTCTGCAAAAAAATAAGAGAATCCTTCTTTTTGAGATGTGATTATAGATAAATTACTTAATTTTAATATTCTTTTTACATCTAAATTATCTATATTTCCAGTAAAAAGTATCTTATCATTAACCTTATGTTTCTTAGCTAAATTAATTAATTCTTCTTTCTTCTCACCATCTCCAATTAAAATACAAAATATATTTAAATCTTTTAAAGATTTTATTAAAATATCAAATTTTTTTACATCACATAATCTTCCTGCAGAACAAACTAAAAATTTATTATTAGGGATATTAAATTTTTTTAAAACTTTATCATATTCAATATCAAAAAAATCAATACCATTATAAATAGTAGTTTTATTTGGATTTTTTAATTCTTTTCCTATCTTATTAGAAACTGTAATTACAAAATCTGCTTTTTCATAAGAGCTTATATTCTTTTTATAACTATGTAAAGTTGAAACTATTTTAATATTGATAATATTTTTTAACATCATAGCCATATCTGTAGCTTTATTAGCTTGTGTATGTATAATATCAAACTGATGTTTTTTTAATATTCTAAAAAGTTTATATAATATAAAAATATTTTTTCTACTTTTTGTTAAATCTAAAGGTATAAAGTTTATTCCTAAAAATTCTTTTCTAAAACTCTCATGTGCTATAACAGTTACCTCAATACCTTTTTTTTGTAAAAGCTGAGATAATTCTATTACATGCTTTTCTAAACCACCTATACCTGTTCCTGCAACTATTTGACAAACTTTCATCTAAATAAAACCTTTTTATATACATTAAGTGTCATATTTAACATATTTTCCAAACTAAAATTTTCTTTTATATAATTGTATCCATCAAATTTTAAATCTTGAGCTTTTAATACTTTTTGAGACAACTCTTTTTCATCCCCTATCTCAAAGAAATATCCATTTTTATCTTCCACAATTATATCTTTTACACCACCATGATTTGTAGCTATTACAGGAGTATTTAAAGCTATTGCTTCTGCAACTGCTCTACCAAAACTTTCTGGTTTTTTTGAACTGCTTACAACTACATCACTTAAGGCATATATTGAAGAGATATTGCTTTGACTACCTGTAAAAACAATATTCTCTTCTAAATCCAACTGTTTTATTAAAAGCTTTAAAGAGTTTAAATACTCTTGTTTATCACTTCTTACTCCACCTACAATCAAACCTACTACATTGTTATTTATTTGTTTTATCAAAGCTATTGCTTTTATAAAGGTTTCATAATCTTTCAACTGTGTTACTCTACCAACAGATGAAACAATAAACTTATCATTTAAAACAAACTCATCTTTAAAAGTTTTTATAAAATCTTCATCTATATTCAAAGGATTAAAAACTTCTAAATCAACCCCCCTTGGGATAACTGTTATAATCTCACTTGGGGTGTTGTAGTTTTTTTGAATATACTCTTTTATTGAGTTACTTACACAAATTACATGATTGGCTTTTGTCATAATAGAACTATAAAAACCAACAGAATTAAATCCATGAACTGTACTTACAACTTTTATATTCAAACTTTTATTAGCAAAATATACAAGCCAAGCAGGAACTCTACTTCTTACGTGTAATATATCTGGATTTAACTGTTTTAAAATCTTTTTTAGTTTTGAGGCTCTAGAAAAGACACTAAAAATGTTTTTTGAGCAAACATCAAATTTTAGATGAGTTCCCCCATCTTTATTTATAATCTCTTCAAGTTTTCCACCGTTGCTTATTACAAATGATTCTATACCATTTTTTACATATTCACGGTTTAACTCTACTACTCCCCTTTCAACTCCACCTTCGTTTAACTCAGGAAGTAATTGTATTATTCTCATATATTATAACGTCCAAGTTGGATTAGGAACAATTCCTTTTACATCTATTATTAAACTCTCACCAGCAATTAAACTTTCATATTGTTCTTGACTAAATTGTTTAAACTTATCGTGTCCAACTGCTACAACTACAGCTTCATATTTTTTTGTTACTTCAAATGGATTTTCAACAAAGTTATAATTGTAATAACCTTTATCTTTTTCATCAATCCAAGGCTCATAAACATCAATATTTGCTCCATATTCTTCAAGCTCTTCAATAATATCCACAACTTTTGTATTTCTAATATCTGGACAATTTTCTTTAAAAGTAAGTCCCATAATTAAGATATTTGAATCTTTGATAATCTTACCTTTTTTAATCATCTGTTTTATAGTTTTTTCTGCAATAAATTTACTCATACCATTGTTTATCTGTCTAGCTCCAAGTATTAGGTTTGGTTTATAACCTAACTCTTCTGCTTTGTATGTAAGATAATATGGATCAACCCCAATACAATGCCCTCCAACTAATCCTGGCTTTAATTTTATAAAATTCCATTTAGTTGCAGCTGCATCAATCACTTCGTTTGTAGCAATCCCTAAATTATCAAATATCAAGGCAAGTTCATTTATAAGTGCTATATTTACATCTCTTTGAGTATTTTCTATAACTTTAGCAGCTTCTGCTACTTTGATACTTGAAGCTTTGAAAGTTCCTGCAACAATTATTGAAGAATAAAGTTCATCTACAATATCTGCAATTTTAGGTGTACTTCCAGAAGTGATTTTTAATATTTTTGTTACAGTGTGTTCTTTATCACCTGGATTTATTCTCTCTGGAGAATATCCACAATAAAAGTCATTATTGAATTTTAGACCTGATGTCTCTTCTAGTTGTGGTACACAAACCTCTTCAGTTACCCCTGGATATACTGTTGACTCATAAATTACAATATCATCTTTTTTTAGCACTTTTCCAATTGTTTGAGAAGATTTAATCAAAGGTGTCAAATCTGGTCTATTTGAGTTATCTATTGGTGTAGGAACAGTTACTATGTAAATATTGCAATCTTCTATTTGTTTTATATCATTTGAGATTGTTAGTTTATGTTCTTCTAATTGTGTATTAAACTTTGGTAAAACCTCTTTTAGTTGTTCACTTGTAAGTTCTAAAGTTGTGTCGTTTGCTTCATTTAATTCTTTTATTCTATTTTCATTTATATCAAAGCCTACAACATCATATTTTTTTGCAAAGGCATGAGCTAATGGTAATCCAACATACCCTAAACCTACTATACATATTTTTTTACTCATAATTTACCTTAAATTAAATTTCTATTTTTTTTAGTATTTTTTCAAAATCAACTTTTTTGTTTAGACTTTCAACTTTTGAAGCTAGTCTATGATATTTTGTATTATCTTTTTTTGATTCTAATTGTATTATATTTATCTTTGCATCACTATTTGCTCTTGCTTCACTTAACATTGAAGTTGAATCAATAGTAATAAAAAGTTCATTACAAATAGTTAAAAAGTCTGGTATTGGATTTATAGTTGGCTCTTTTGAATAGATTAACTTATAATCAAAATCATAACTTTCTATCAAAGCTTCAACTTGTTTTGGTGTTCTTCTTGAAGTTGTGATATATTTTGAATAGTTTTTAAATTCACTAAATATATTATCCAAAACCTTTTTTAAATCTTCACTTTTTAGTGTAAAGATATCGTTGTTTCCACCAATAATTATACCAATGGCTTTTTTATCTGAATCTTTTTTTATCAAGTTTTTAGGAGTCGAAAAAGATAGATTCAATGGTATTTTGATTATATTATTTAGTTTTGGTGGATTATCGTGCTCTTGTGCTAAAATATATGTAAAATCTTCATACTTATAAGATTTTGGCAACATCAAAACTATAGACTTTTTACTAAACTTTTTTGATAAATATTTATTTAGATAATATGTACTTGAACCTGTGCTTATTATTGCACGATAAGAGTTGAAATCTTTATTTTCATATGATTTATATAAAAAGTTTGTAAAAAAACCCAACTTATCAAAAAAGTATGAAAACGATTTAAATATTTTTGATTTAAACTCAACAGTTAATATATCATATTCAATATTTTTAATTTTACAAAAAGCTATTGATTGATTTAGATGTCCAGGTTTGCCATCACTAATTATTAAAATTCTTTCCATATATCTCTTTATAATGAGTTTTAAATCTTTTGTGTGGCCAAAACCACTGCTTTTTATCCTCATTAATTATAGCAGATATTGCATTAGCTTGCAATTGAGCGAGCTTTTTCATATCATCTTCATCATTTTGGGTATTAATTGGTTTTATATAATCATAAAATTTGATTTTATATTTATAGTCATCTTGGTTAAATATAGCAACAGGAAGTATATAAGCATCAAATTTCTTTGCAAAAGCAGATGTTGAAGTTGTTTGATTACATTTTTGACCTAAAAACTCTACTTCTATCCCCTCTTTACTATTTATACTTTGATCAATAATCAAAGATATAACCTCTTTTCTTTTTAAAGATTTATATAGATATTTTAAAGCGCCACTTCTAAATATGATTTTGGAACCAAATTTTTCTCTACTTTTTACTATAAAGTTATCTATTTGATTAAAGTTTGATTCTCTTGCAACTTGAACTATGGGAGTTACAAATCTATTCAAATAGCTACTTAACATCTCCATATTTCCAAAATGAGCTGAGATTAGAATAATTGGCTTGCCTTCACTTTTAAGTTTTTCAAATATCTCTAAATTTTCAATCTCTACACATTGTTTTAACTCTTCATCACTCATTGTTAAATTTTCTATTAGAGTTAATACCCAAAGAGTCATATTAAAATAAGAGTATTTTTGGATTGTTTTAATCTCTTCTTCACTTATATCTTTATAAACAAATTTTAGATTAGCTCTTATAATACGATTTGTTTTTTTTGCAAATTTATAAACTACTCTTGAAAATCCAAATAACAACCCTCTTCTTAACTTTTTTGGTAAAACTTGCATAAATTTAACAAAAATTAAAAAGAGTATATAAGTAATCTTCTCTAACATACAACCTTTACCTTAACACCTTTTGGAGTTTCTATTTTTTCAATATCACTAGAGATTAGATAATTTGGTTTTTCAAGACAGATTTTAAGTTTTTTATTTTTTAGTTTATATTCAACTTTTGGCATTGAATAATCTTGATTAATTGTAAGATTTATAGATATCATAAAGGATAACCATTGCATAACTTCAAGTTCTGGCAGTAGTTTTGCATATTGTTCTAAATCTTTATCTTGAGGTAAAGACTTTTTAGAAAATTTGATAATATGAGCTACAACTACTCTTGAAGTATGTTTTATATCATAGTTTAAACCATTTAATATAAAATCAAAAGTGTTGTCATTGGATTTATAGAAGTTTAGTGTTTTACCAATTGAGTGTAGTTTAGAAGCATCAATTAATTTCTTTTTATATTTTTCATCAAGTTCATGTAAAGGTTTTAAAGCATCAAAAATATCAGCTGCATTTTTTCCTAAATATGCACTTTGTTTTGCATCTATTTGAAATCTATCTAACATACTTCTAAGACTGATATTAAAATTAGCTGGGAACTTATTATTACAAGTTCTTAGAAGATCTGCTAAATAAACGCCTTCTCTAACCCCTGCTCCAGAAGTTATCACTTTTTGAATATTTAACTCTTCCAATATTGTATTAAAAATAAAAGTTCCCTCTTTGATAGTATCAAATCTATCTTTTTTGATACCTATATCTTTTAAAGCTTTTTCATCTTCTGCTTCTATAATTGCTTTAAAAATATATTTATTTGCATTGTACTCATAAGTAAATCCATGCAATATATCTAAGGGATAATTGTTTTGGTTAATAATTACTTTACTTAGTGCTCTAATACTTCCCCCTATTCCTACAACAGTAGGAGGAATCTCATGTCCACACTCTTTAACTTCATTTAATTTTTGAAGAATATAATCTTTTGCACCTTGGGTATTGCCTTTACTAAAGAAAAGTTCATTTAATCGAACAGTTCCTATATTTAGAGATAAACATTTTTCTATTCTACCATCTTTAATAAAAGCAAACTCTGTGGAACCACCACCAATATCAACAGTTACAAAATTACTTCCAAATATTAAGTTTAAAGCTGCAACACCACCATAATATGCCTCTTTAGGTCCATCAATCACTTTTATATTTAAACCTAGTTTATTTTTAACAAGTGTTAAAAACTCTTTTGCATTTGGCGCATCCCTTAAAGCAGAAGTTGCCACACACATGATTTTTCTAGATTTTAAAGCTTTTGATATATTTAAAAAAGACTCTAAAGAGCTAAAGGCTCTTTGCATAGCAGGTTCCTGAAGGTTGCCATCGTTTTCATAACACCCTTCAGATATTTTAACCCTTGCTTTTGTCTCATTTATAAGATTAAAAGCATAACGGCTACTTTTTTCAAATACAACCATTCGCATTGAGTTAGACCCAATGTCGATGATAGTTGTTATTTTAGCCATATTATACTTCTTCTTCCTGTAACTGCTCGTACTTAAACTGTAACTCTTCCATTGTTTCTTGATTATCAGGGTCTACGATAATACAATCAACTGGACACACCTCTACGCATGCTGGTTCTTCATAATGTCCCACACATTCTGTACACCTATCTGGATCGATTACATATATCGGATCACCCTCTTCAATTGCATAATTTGGACACTCTTCTCTACAAGCATCACATGCAATACATTCATCTGTAATTATTAAAGACATACACATTTCCCTAATTCAAAATATCGTCTTGGATTTATAACCTAAATATCTTTAATAATTTCTTTAACTAACTCAAAATTATCTTTGTTTTTTGAAACTAATAAAAATTCATCATCGCAGTAAATATTTAGGTCGCCATTTATATACAATCCAGCAGCAATATCAAACTCTCTAATTTTTCCAGCAAAAAGTAAAAATTTATAGTTTACTACATTTGTCAAGGATAAGGCTACAGCTCCACAACTTCGAAACTTTATATGATTTTGTGATAACTTAGCACATATCTTGGGATAAGCATAGGCTCTTTCAAAAACTGCAATTTTAGGCTTTAAAATTTCATAAAATTTTATACTTTTATTTGTCAATATTGAAAGTTGTTTTATATCTTTACAATTTTGTCTATATGTTAAAATTCCAGTATTTAGGTTACAAATATACCCAGCTTTTAACTCATTATCAATTTTTAAAGCAACTGATGTAGCAAAATAAGGCAAATTTGAAAGAAAATTATGACTACCATCTAAAGGATCTATTATGATTTTTATATTTGAGTTTGAAGAGAGTAAACCTATTTCTTCTGAAAAGATATCTCCAAATTTTGAAAGATATTTTATAAAAATATTCTCAGCAATTAAATCTATATTTAAAGAGTGATCTCCTCCAAAACCTATGGTTTTGGATTCATCTAAATCATTTGAGCTTAGATGAGTATTTATATACTCATAAAGCTCTTTATTTGCTTGGATAACTGCATTTTCAAATGAGTTATAATCAAACATTACATTAATGCTTTGATTATCTCTTTAGCTGCTTCTCTACCATCTGCTGCTGCAGTAACTGCTAGATGAGCACCTCTTCTACAATCTCCACCAGCATAAAATTTTGAGTTAGAAGTTTGAAATTTATCATTAATCTCAATTCCACCCCATGAGTTAGTTTTTATATTAGCTTGTGCTAAAAAAGCAGGAACTTCTGGAGAAAAACCTAATGCCATAATAACAACATCAGCTTCTTCAACAAATTCTGTACCTTCGTTTATAATAACTCTTTGTCTTCCAGATTCATCAGGTTCACTCATAGTTGTTTCTAAAAGTTCAACTCCAGTTGCAATTCCATCTTTTGATATGATTGATTTTGGGCTTACATTAAATAGATATTCAACACCCTCTTCTTTTGCATTTACAACCTCTTTTTTAGATCCAGGCATATTAGCCTCATCTCTTCTATAAAGACATTTAACAGATTTTGCACCCTCTCTTACAGAGCTTCTAACACAGTCCATAGCAGTATCTCCACCACCAATTACAACTACATTTTTATCTTTTACATCAATATAATCAGCTTTATTGTTCATATTTCTTTTTTGAAGTCCAGTTAAAAACTCCATCGCTAAATGAACATTTGAAGAATCCTCTCCAGATATTTTAGCCCAGTTACCTGCTTTTGCTCCAATACCAACAAAAACTGCATCAAATTCAGATTCTAACTCTTCTATTGATTTGTCTTTACCAATTTCACAATTTAGGTGTAGTTTCATACCAGCTTCAAGTAACCAATTAATTCTTCTATCTACTGTTGTTTTATCAAGTTTAAATCCAGGGATTCCGTACATAAGTAATCCTCCAGCTCTATCTTCTCTTTCAAACATCTCAACAGCAATTCCACGTCTAAGTAAAAATGTAGCAGCCGAAATTCCAGATGGTCCAGAACCAATAACAGCTACTTTTTTATCACTTTTGATTTCAGTAAATTTAGGTTTCATACCTTTCTCAAAAGCTCTTTCATTTAGAGAAGTCTCAATAGCTCCAATAGATACAGCACCATGTCCAGTATTTAAAGAACACGCACCTTCACAAAGTACATCTTGAGGACAGATTCTTCCTAAAATTTCAGGGAATGGAGATGTTTCATTTGATAAAGCAAATGCTAAATCTGGACTATCTTCTGCTGTTTGTTTCAACCAAGCAGGGATAAAGTTTCCTAATGGACACCCTGTATGGCAATATGGATCTCCACATTGCATACATCTGTCTGCTTGCTCCTTTGCTCTTTGTTTTTCAAATACTTGATAAACTTCATTATAATCTTTTAATCTTTGCAATACATCCCTTTTTTCAGGGTTTATTCTTTCAAATTTAGTAAAGTTTAACATCTCTTAGTCTCCCTCATCCGGATTTAAAGGTAATACAGTCATGTTTTTTGGCTTAACCATCCAGAAGTTTCTTACCTCTGCTCTAAAGTTTTCTAAAATAGATTCAGCTCTAGCAGATTCTGTTTCATTTAAATACTCCATTAGAAGTCTTTTTAAGAATAATCTTTCTCTTTCTGTATCATCTGTATCAATTCTAACTGCTTCAATTAACTCTTGGTTCATTTTATCTACAAATGTTTTTTGTGGGTCATAAACAAAAGATAATCCACCTGTCATACCAGCACCAAAGTTAACCCCTGTATCTCCAAGGATAACTACAATACCACCTGTCATATATTCACAAGCGTTATCTCCAGTTCCTTCTACAACAGCTGTAGCACCTGAGTTTCTTACTCCAAATCTTTCACCAACTGCTGCTCTTACAAATAGTTTACCACCAGTTGCTCCATAAAGACAAGTATTACCAGCTCCTGCAAACTCTGGACCTTGATGGATAGTATTTACAATGATTTTACCACCATTCATACCTTTACCAACGTAATCATTTGCAGCTCCCTCTAAGTATAAGTTCATACCTTTACTTATAAACGCTCCAAAAGATTGCCCAGCAATACCTTTTAAGAAGATATTAATAGAACCATCAGGTAATCCTGCATCACCATAATATTTAGCGATTTCACCAGAGATAAGTGCACCAAAACTTCTGTTTAAGTTACAAATTGTATCTTTGATTTTAATAGGAACTGTTGGTTTTTCTATTGTTTTATGTACTTTTTTAAGTAACTCTTTTTCAAATTTATTTTTATCAAATGGTTCATTTGTTGGTTTTTGACAAGTATTAACTCCATCAACTCTTCTTAAAATATTTTGGAAGTCAAATTTTTGTGCAAACTCATCATCAATAACTTTTAATAAATCACTTCTACCAATTAACTCTTCTAAAGTTGTGTATCCAAGTTTTGCCAAGATTGCTCTAACATCATTTGCAATAAATGTAAAATAAGAGATAAGTCTTTCTACTGTTCCTGTAAAGTGTGCTCTTAAATCTTCATCTTGAGTAGCAACCCCAACAGAACATTTATTTGTATGACAAATTCTTAAGATTTTACACCCTAATAATGTTAATGAAGCTGTACCAAATGCATAAGACTCTGCTCCAAGTAATGCAGCTTTTACTACATCAAGACCAGTTTTTAATCCACCATCTGTTTGAACATGTACAAACTCTCTTAAGTGGTTTGCTTTTAAAGCATTGTGAGCTTCTGAAAGACCAATCTCCCATGGATTACCCGCATGTTTAATTGATGTTAATGGAGCTGCACCAGTACCACCATCAGCACCAGAGATTACAATTCTATCAGCATATGCTTTTGCAACACCAGCTGCAATTGTTCCAACACCAATTGTTGATACAAGTTTAACTGTGATTTTAGCTTCTGGATTAACTTGTTTTAAGTCAAAGATTAATTGTGCTAAATCCTCAATCGAATAAATATCATGGTGTGGTGGTGGTGAAATTAATGTAACACCTTCAATTGTATGTCTAAGTGTTGCAATAAGTGGTGTCACTTTATGACCTGGTAATTGTCCACCCTCACCTGGTTTTGCACCTTGAGCAACTTTGATTTGAATCTCATCAGCACTTCTTAAATATCCAGGAGTTACCCCAAATCTACCAGAAGCAACTTGTTTGATTCTAGAATTTTTAAGTGTCCCAAATCTTTTTGGATCTTCTCCACCCTCTCCTGAGTTTGACATACCACCAATTGTGTTCATAGCCATAGCCATAGCTTCATGAGCTTCTGGTGAAATAGAACCACATGACATAGCAGCGGTTGCAAATCTTTTGAAAATATTTTCAATTGGTTCAACTTCATTTATATCTATTGGTTGTCTATCAGAACTAAACTCTAAAAAGTCTCTAATAAATTTCTTATCTCTATTTTCTACAAGTTCTCTTAACTTATCAAAATCAGAAATATCCTCTTTTGTAGAAGCTTGTTTATTATGCATTGCTCTTGTTGTATCTGGACCATAATCGTGATATTCACCACCTCTAATAAACTTGTAGAAACCTCCAAGTTCTAATGGGAACATATGTTTATCATCAAAAAATGCATTAAAATGTTGTTTTTCGATTCTTTTTTCAATATCTTCATATGAAAGTCCAGCTAAATCTGAGTGGCTTCCTTCAAAACAATCTTGAATAATCTCATCACTTAACCCAATAATATCAAATAATCTTGAGTTTCTATAACTTGCAATTGTACAGATACCCATTTTTGACATAATTTTAAGTAATCCAGCATTTACTGCTTTTTGAGTATTTTTAAGAACTCTTTGCATCTCATATTTAGATACACCTTTTCTTTTATAAAGAGCAACTGTAGATGCATACATCATATATGGATAGATTGCAGTAGCACCATATCCAATCATAACAGCAGCCATATGTGGATCATAAACTTCAGCACTTACAGCTACAATAGAAGCATGGTGTCTAACTCCAGCTTCAAGTAGTTTTTGATTTATAAAACCTACTGCCATAGCCATAGGGATAACTTTTACATTATCTGCAATATCTTTATCACTTAAGATTACAACTGTAACTTTATCCTCTTTTACCGCTTTAACAACATAAGTTGCTAATTTATCTAATGCAGCTTTTAAGTTTGTTTTGAAAGTTGTAGTAAATGTTCTATTTTTATAGTACTCGTCATATCTTGGAGATGAAGGATCACCAAAAGAGTTAAGTACATCAAATTTTTCTTTCATTAAAATAGGACTTGCAACTTTTAATCTTTTTGCAAACTCTGGTTTCTCTTCTAAAATATTATGAACATGCCCAAAACCAGTCTCTAAAGACATAACAATTTTTTCTCTATATGGGTCAATTGGTGGGTTTGTAACTTGTGCAAATTTTTGTCTAAAGAAGTCAGTAAAGTTTCTATTTACTTGTGAAAAACATGCTAAAGGAGTATCATCTCCCATAGAACCAACTGGCTCTTTTCCATCTTTTGCCATAGGCTCAATCATTTGGTCTAATACTTCATAAGTGATATTAAAATATTTTTGTTTTTTCTCTAAATCTTTTAATTTATAATCAGTAGTATCTAAAAATGACTCATCGATATACTCTTGCAAGTATTCCATATCATTGTTTAACCAAACACCATATTTTTGACATGATTTTAGATAGTTGTTGATATCTTCTTCTTTTAAAACTTTTCCATGTTTTAAATCAAGACCTATCATTTGTCCTGATTGTAATCTTCCTCTTTCTAAAATATTATCTTCATCAATAGCTAAAGTTCCATACTCAGATGTAATATACATCTTGTGGTTTTTTGTAATCACATATTTAGAAGGTCTTAATCCATTTCTATCAATTAAACATCCAATATGTCTACCATCAGTTAAAGAAACAGCAGCAGGTCCATCCCATGCTTCCATCGCTGTTGAAGTATATTCATAAAATGCTCTTAAATCAGAATCCATATGTGGTACATTTTGCCAAGGTGCAGGAATTAAACTTCTTGCAGCTTTAAAAAAATCAACACCATTTGCTAAAAGAAACTCAAACATATTATCAAGTGAAGCCGAATCTGAACCACCTGGTTGTAAAATTGGTAAAATTCTAGCTATCTCTTCATCAGTAAATACTTCTGATTGAATTTGCTCAGATTTTATTTGAACATTAAATCTATTTGCCTCAACTGAGTTAATCTCTCCATTGTGAGCAATTGCTCTAAATGGTTGTGCTAATCTCCATTGAGGAAGTGTATTTGTAGAGAATCTTTGATGAAAAAGTGCAAATGAAATTTGAAAGTCATCATCTCTTAAATCTATATAAAAATGTTTAATATGCGTAGGCATAATAAGCCCTTTATACGCAATTACTTTTGATGAAAATGTTGGAATATAAAAATCTTTTTTATCTATTAATTGGTGTTCACACTCTTTTCTAGTTAAATAAAGCATTGCATCAAATCTTTTTGCAGTCATAATTGCATTGGCAGATACAAATACTTGTACTATGTGTGGTAAGCTATCTAAAGCTTGTTGACCTAAAGCATCCTTATCAACAGGTACTACTCTAGTTAGTAAAACTTTTAAATCGTTATTTTCACAGTGTTGTTTAAAAGTCTCAATATCTTCTAGGTCTCTTGTAAATATCATTGCAACAGCATAAACTTCTGGTAAATCAATACCTTGTTCAGTAGCAATTTTTCTCATAAATTTATTTGGCATAGATAACAGTAGTCCAGAACCATCTCCTGTTTTACCATCTGCTGCCACTGCACCTCTGTGCATCATTCGCTCAAGCGAAGTTATAGCATCTTCTAAATTTTCGTGACTTGGTCTGTTTTTCAAATCAGCCATTAAACCAAAACCACAATTGTCTTTAAAAGAAGTTAGTAAATCTAAATTACTTCCCATCATTATCCTTTGTGTTTTTAATCTTTATATTCCTCATAAAGTGGGGGATTATACTTTTTTTTTGATTAAAAGATGGTTAAAAAGTTTAAACTACATTTTTAACACCATATATATTTTGATACAAGTTTAACTTTAACAATATATTAAAATAAGCTTAAAAAATACAAAATGCTATTTTAATGCTATTTTACTTAAGTTTTTTTTCAAAATTTAAAAAATTTTACATAACTCTTACACAAGTTTTGATTATACTTTTTGATATCTAGAATATACAAAAGGAGTGAAAATGAAAAAATTGATTTCTACAGCTGTTGCAGCTGCAGTAATGGCTACATCAGCAATGGCTGCTGAATATACACTAAAATTTTCTCACGTAGTTAGTGAAAATACGCCTAAAGGGAAAGCGGCGAAATACTTTGAGCAAAGATTAGAAGAACTATCTGGTGGAAAGATTGATGTACAAGTTTATCCATCATCACAATTATACAATGATAACGCGGTTGTTAAAGCATTAAGACTTAACTCAGTTCAAATGGCTGCACCATCTTTTTCTAAATTTGGTAAAATCGTACCACAATTAGCATTATTTGATTTACCATTTTTATTTAATGATATTGACCACTTACATAGAGTTCAAGATGGTGAAGTTGGAACTAAATTAAAAGATATGGTTACTGCTAAAGGTATTGTTGCTTTAGATTTTTGGGATAATGGATTCAAACAATTCTCTTCTTCTAAAAAAGCTTTAATTATGCCTTCAGATGCAGAGGGACAAAAATTTAGAATTATGTCTTCAAAAGTTCTTGAAGCACAATTCCATGCAGTTGGAGGAAATCCACAAATGATGCCTTTCTCTGAAGTTTATTCAGGGTTACAACAAGGTGTTATTGATGCAGCTGAAAACCCAATTTCAAACATCTATACTAAAAAATTCCATGAAGTTCAAAAGTATTTGACAATCTCTGATCATGGATATTTAGGATACTTAGTTGTTATGTCTAAAAAATTCTGGAAATCTTTACCTGCTGATTTACAAGCAAATGTAAAACAAGCTATGAAAGAAGCAACTGCTAAAGAGAGACAATATGCACAAGAATTAAATGATTCTCAATTTGCAGAAATTAAAGATTATGCAGAAAAAACTGGTAAATTAGAAATTATCAAATTAACACCAGAACAAAGAGCTGCTTGGAAAAAAGCTGTAAGTAAAATCTATCCAGAGTTTTATGATGAAGATAAAATTGGAAAAGATTTAATTGAAGGTGCAATTAACACTAAATAACTTAAACTTTATAGACTATCGGGAAAACCGATAGTCTAAGCCCCTATTTTCTTCCAAAATCCATTTTATTTTTTTCAAATTCTTACCCAAAAATTTAAATTTTTAAATTTAAGTTAAAATACATAATACCTACATAACTTTTCATTATAATTTATTTATAAAGGAAAAAAGGAGAAAAAGTATGACTAGCATTAAATACTTAAGTTCTAGTATTGCACTAGCCACACTGCTTTTATTTTCTGGATGTGGAGAGAGTGAAAAAATTGAGACTAAAGTTTCAGATAATGAGTCAACAAAAGAACAATATGTTCTTAAGTTTTCCCATGTAGTAAGTTCAAACACTCCCAAAGGAAAAGCAGCAGACTTTTTTGAAAAAAGATTAGAGCAGTTAAGTAAGGGGCGAATAGATGTACAAGTCTATCCATCTTCTCAACTTTATACTGACAATGCTGTGTTAAAAGCTTTAAAATTGGACTCTGTTCAAATGGCTGCACCATCTTTTTCAAAATTTGGCAAAATTGTACCTCAATTAGCTTTATTTGATTTACCTTTTTTGTTTAAAGACAACGAACACCTTCATAAAGTTCAAGATGGTAAAGTTGGTCAAGAACTAAAAGATATGATAACTTCTAAAGGTTATGTAGCTTTAAGTTTTTGGGATAATGGATTTAAACAATTAAGTTCATCAAAAAAAGCTTTAATTATACCAGATGATGCAAAAGGACAAAAGTTTAGAATTATGTCGTCAAAAGTGCTTGATGAACAATTTAAAACTTTGGGTGCAAATCCTCAGATGATGCCTTTCTCAGAAGTTTATTCTGCACTTCAGCAAGGAGTGATAGATGGACAAGAGAATACTAACTCAAATATTTACACAAAAAAATTTCATGAAGTACAAAAATATCTTACAATAACAAACCATGGATATTTAGGTTATTTAGTTGTAATGAGTGAGACTTTTTGGAATAAATTACCACAAGATTTAAAAGATGCAGTTATTCAAGCAATGAATGAAGCAACTTTAAAAGAAAGGGAGTATGCACAAGAGTTAAATAAATCTCAATTTGATTTAATCAAAAAGTATTCTAAGGAAACTGGAAAACTGGAGATTATTGAACTAACATCTGAACAAAAACATGCTTGGAGACAAGCAGTAAGTAAAATCTATCCTGAGTTTTACGATCCCAATAAGATTGGTGAGAGTTTAATTAAGGGTGCATTAGCAACGGAGTAAAATTATGATAATAAATATATTAAGTAAAGTAATTGGTTTTATAAACCAATCAATTGCAGCTATTGGTATAACAGCTGGTGTTGCGATTTCGTTTACAAATGTAGTAGCTAGATATGTATTTGATGCTTCATTGGTTTGGGCAGCAGAATTATCTATCTTTATGTTTTTATGGAGTGCTTTTTTTGGTGCAGCATATTGTTTCAAAAAAGATGCGCATATTGCAGTAACTATTGTATTAGATGTAATGCCATCTAAATTAGCAAAACTAATGCTGATTATTTCTCACTTAGTGACAATAGTATTTTTAGTGGCAGTTTCATATTATGGATATGAATATCTTCTTTTAGTTATAGATTTAGAAGAAAGATCGATTGACCTTTGGGGTATGCCTATGTGGATACCATATTTAGTTATCCCAGTTGCTTTTGCTTTTGCAGCATTTAGAGTTCTTGAAAGACTTTATGTAATCATAACTACTAGTCATGAAATGATTTTAAAAGAGAGTGAAGCAGAACACGTTTTAGCTGAAATGGGAATTGGAGCTAGAAGAAATGCTGATAATGAAAATGTTAAGGAACTAGATAAAATGGTAAAAGAAGTTGAAAAGAAAACAGGAGGTATGCTATGAGTATAGCTTTATTATTTGGAATATTTTTCTTCCTTGTTATTTTAGGAACTCCGATAGCTATTTGTTTAGGGGCATCAACATTTATCACGCTTCTAGTATTTACTGATATTTCTCCTATTGAAATATCTGCTATGATGTTTGAAAAAGTTGAGCACTATTCACTTATGGCAATCCCTATGTTTATTTTTGCTGGTAACTTACTATCAAAAGGTAGTGCAGCACAAAGAATTATTGAGTTTGCTAAATCTTGTGTAGGTCACTTACCTGGTGGTCTTCCAATCTCAGCAATTTTTGCATCAATTATTTTTGCTGCTGTTTCAGGAAGTTCTCCTGCAACTGTTGTTGCTATTGGTTCTATTATGTTTGGTGCTATTATGCAAGCTGGATATCCAAAAAAATATGCTGTTGGTACTATTGCTACAGCTGGTTCACTTGGTATCTTAATTCCACCTTCAATTGTACTTATCGTATATGGTGTTACAGCTGAAGTATCTATTGGTAAACTATTTATGGCAGGGGTTATTCCAGGACTTATGCTTGGTGTTATGATGATGGTTGTAACTTATATAGGTGCTAGAAAATTAGGTTTTGAAAGAGAAGAGCCACAACCAATTAAAGTAAGACTTAAAAAGATGAAAGATGCTTCTTGGGGTCTTATGACAATTGTTATTGTAATTGGTGGTATTTATGGTGGTATCTTTACTCCAACAGAAGCTGCTGCAGTTGCTGCTGTTTGGGCATTTATTGTTTCTGTATTTATTTATAAAGATATTAAATTATCAAGAATCTATATCACAGCTTTAGAGTCAGCTAAAACAACTGCAATGATTATGTTTATTATTGCAAATGCGATGCTTTTTGCACACTTCTTAACTATTGAGAATATTCCTCAACATATTACAGAAGCGTTAGTTGAAGCAAATGTAAATAAATATATGTTCTTATTGATGGTAAACTTATTATTAATCTTAGCTGGTTCATTTATGGAACCAAGTGCGATTATTATGATTATGGTTCCACTTTTACTTCCTGTTGCAGTTGCTCTTGGAATTGATCCAATTCACTTTGGTATTGTAATTACAGTTAATATGGAGCTTGGAATGGTGTCCCCACCTGTTGGACTTAACCTGTTTGTTACCTCAGGTCTAACTGGTATGAGTATAAAAGACGTAATTGTCGCAGCTTGGCCTTGGACACTTACTATTTTAGTAGGACTAATACTAATTACATATATCCCAGATATTGTAATGTTCTTACCAAATCTAATGTATGGAACATAATAAAAATTTAAATATTTGATAAATGAGAAAAAATCTCATTTATCAGTATTAATCTACTATTATATAAATTTTCGAATTTCCATAATATATCTTTAATTCTTATATATTATTTAATTAATAAATTGTTAACATCTTCTTTTTAAAATTTATTACTAAAGGGATATAATGGTTTTTAAAGTATTAACTAAACTATTTTTATTATTAATTTTGTTAGAAAATTTATCTTTTGCTGCAAAAGTAAAATCTTCTGAATCTTATATCAATAATTTCAAAAAAGATATCCAACCTTTTGTAAATAGTTTAGACCAATTAAAATCTTTATTAGAAACTCATCATAAAAATGGTTCATTTATTACAACTGATATTTGGGGCTTGAAACCTAATTGGTATATAAAAGGTGAGAATATTGATCTTATCACAACAGAATATCCATATTCAGAACAATGGTTAAATCAAAGAGGTATTTGGAAAAAATTTAGTAATAACTTAACTAGAAATATAGGTGGAGTTATACTAAAACCTATCACTTATCGATCATATAGTAACAATGAACCAAAACTTTTTAGAGAACATTTAAATATAAATTTTAATTTTTCTCCAGGGTATATGGACACAAGTTATTACAAAAAATATTTAAAAAATTATTTTGCATCAAATGGATTAGATTTAGTACAAAGTCAAGAAGCTTTAAAAACTTTTGAAAAGAAAATTGAGCCTATTTTAAATATTATTGAAAATCAAATTTTCAATAGATTTGACAGCTTATATAAAGATATTGCAATAATAGGAGATGTATCAGTTTATGATAATATTGCCAAAAAACTTGATAAAAAAAACAAATTATCAAATGATTTTTTAATCCCTTCAAAGCACAATTCAATATTTACCGAAGAACTATTCAAAACTTATAAAACAGATTTAAATGTAGTTTCAAGAAAAAAACTTCATGAACAATATCAAAAAAGGATAAAAAAACAAGATTTATTCAACTATTATATGAGAGATTTTCCACTCCAAATAGAAATCCCTGTTTATTATTTTGAAGTTGCTAAAGGTATGAGTAAAAATGATAAATATAATCAACTTTTAAATCTTAAAAATATTCTTGAAAAAAATGTAGCTGAAAATAAAGCAACTAAATCTACAAATAAAAACTATACAATTTATTCTGATAAAATATATAATACTTATAAAGGCTCATTTGCTATCGATTTTGAATCTGGAATTGGTTACTGGACTCAACCAATATACAATTCTCATCAAGATATTATAACTATATTTAAAAAGCTTGAAAAAGAAAAAAAGATTATAGATAAAGCAATAGAAAATTATTATTCTATAGTACTAAAAGAGATTATTGGGAAAAATAGCAATTATGAAAGCCAAAATACAACTACTTTTTAAATTTTTATTTTTTATATTACTTTCTAGTACTTCACTATTTGGAGATAGTAATTTCAATATGCTTTCAGGGGAATATTCACTTGAACTAAAAGCTACTGATTCAAATGAAAATTATCCTATAAATATGACCTTTATTACTAATGATGAGGGTGTAATTACAAATGCAAGTATTTTATACCCTACTTATGGATGTAAAGCAAAACTATTAACTAGTATCAATACAAACAATAACATAAATTTAAAAGAAAAAATGATTCAAGGATTTGATTCTTGTTCACCTTCAACTTTTTTTATTTTAATAAACAAAAAATACTATTTTAATCCTTATAATAAAAACCATCTTAGTATTAAATCTTTTGATGGTGAAGAAAATGTAAAAATATATATAAAAAAATATAAATATACACCAAATAATTTTGCAAAATTTAGAATAAAAAATTTAATATTAAACACAGATGAACTTTTAAGAACAAAAAACTCAACTCTTTTAAAAGAAGCAATAAATTTAGTAACTAAAAATCAACTAAAAAAAAGTTTAAATAATTATTTAATTCAACTAAGAGAAGAGGAAAAACAAAACTTTTATTCAGTAATGAAAGAAAAAGATTTGGATGTATTAAATTCATATATAAATATATATAAAGGTTCACAATATTTACCTAAAGTCAAAGATAAAATTGCATTTATAGAAAAAGAAAATTTAATAAAAAAATTTAGATTGGAAAAAACTCCTCAAAGTTATTATCAATCTTATAAATTATCTAAAGATAAAGATGATATTAGAGATATGTTAAAATATTTTGATGATTTAAATAAACTCTTAGTTTTTCTTGAAGATAAAAATGAAATTATACAAGAAGAACTTATCAAACAAAAACTAGTAAAGTTTTATAGAGAAAAAAATGATATAAAAAGTTTAATAAAAGCTTATGATATATCTAAAGATAAAAATGACTTAACCTCTGTGTATACAAAAATAACTAATTCAACAGAAGAGGTTGTTTTAGAGGATTCATTAATTAATATATTTTATGAAGGTTATGTATCCAATTTTGAAAATGCAATAAAATTTATTGCTATTATAAATAAATTGAGACTTATAGATAAAAACAAATATTTTAATAAAATAATAAAACTTCCAGATTTTAAAAAAGATTTTATTATTTTAAATTTTCTAAGCTCACTTGAATATAAAACTCTGTTAAAAGATTTAAAACCAACAATAAAATTTATTGCAACTGGCGATAATTCATACTTAGATTTAAAATACTTAGATACTCATATAAAATTAACAATTAAAAATAAGTGTTCATACTCACATCAAACATCAAAAGAGAAAACATTAGGTTTTATGGAAGTATTCCTAGGTGCGTCTATGAAGTATAACTCTAAAACAGTATTTTATAATGTTTACTCATGCAAAATTGAAGATAAAGAGATTCAAAATATTAATTCAATCTATAAAGAGATTTATGGATTTATTGAACATAACAACTATAACTGGACAAAAAGCTTATACTCTCACAAAGAATATAATACAGATATAAATGCAACAAATAAATCGAAATGCTATTCTATAAACAATAATAATTTAAGATCTCTTTGTTTAGGTTCAATGGATAAAAACTCTTGTTACTCTATTAAAAGTGACGATTATTTAAATTTATGTTTAGGATTTAGTAATAAAAACTCATGTTTTTCTATAAAAAATGAAGATATTAGAAATCTCTGTTTGGGTACACGAGAAAAATCACTTTGCTATTCTATAAAAAATTCAGATAAAAGAAATCTGTGCCTTGGAAGATTTGATAAGAATATTTGTTATTCAATAAAAAATCAAAATCTTTTAAACCTTTGTTTAAGTATGCACTAGAACTTTCGAATATTAATTAGCAATTTATATTTTTTATATGATAATTACCTTTTAGAAGGACTTTTATGGATAAAATTGATATTATTCCTTGGAATGATAATTTTAATACTGGTATTGCTAGTATAGATAAACAGCACAAGAAACTGGTTGATATTATCAATGAACTTGCTACACAATTTGCTTACAACTCAAATAACATAGATATAAATAATATTTTTGATGAATTAATTGATTATACAAACTATCACTTTGATTCTGAAGAGTTTATTTGGAATAAATACTTCAATAATCAAAAAAGTGAAGAGGAACATAAACATACACACAAAAGTTTTATTGGTAACCTACATAAACTAATTGAAAAAGAAAAAAATAGTTCTATTGAAGAGATTGCAGAAAATGTATTAGAATTTCTTGTACAATGGCTAGTATCTCATATATTAGAATCAGATAGATTTATGGCTTACAAAGTTTTAGCTTTGAAAGAGGGAAAAACTTATGAAGAAGCCCATAGTATAGCCTTGGAAAAAATGAGTGGTAGTACAAAAAAACTAACTAATCTTGTAATGGATATGTATAAAGTTTTATCAACAAATACTCTAAAGCTTATGAGAGAATCCGCAAAACAACTAAAAACAAAAATTGAATTAGAAAATGAAAAAACAAAATATCTAAAACTAATGACTTTATCTTCAGATATGATATTTATCATGGATTTAAAAGGAAATCTACTCGAATATAGTTATCAAACAAAAAAAAATCTAGGTTATAGTGATGAAGAGATGCAAAACCTAAAACTGTATGACTGGGATAAAAATATCTCTCCCGAAGAGAATGAAAAAATTCTTCAAATAGTTTCTGATAAACCATTTAAGTTTGAGGCAATTCATACTAGAAAAGATGGTTCTACATTTGATGTAGAGATATCAGTAGTAAAAATAGAGATTGAAAATCAAGACTATATTTATGCCTCTGCAAGAGATATTTCACAAAGAATTGAAAATGAAAAACTTATAAAGTCACAAAAAGATGAGTTTGAAACTATTTTTAATTATGCAAAAGATGCAATTGTAATTACTGATTTAGATACAAACTTTTTAAACTTTAATCAATCTTTTTTAGATATGACAGGGTTTAGTAAAAATGAACTTTTAAAGAAAAACTACAATGATATTACCATAAGTGAACATAAAGATAGAAACAATCATGCATTAGAACAAGTTCTTAACCATGGTTACTCAAAAGACTTTGAAGAGGATTGCATTGTAAGTGGTAATAGAATAATAACAGTAAGTATAAGGATGTCTTTACTTCCTGATAAAAAAAGAATTCTTTTAACTTTAAAAAATATATCAAACCTAAAAATAATGGAACAACAAGCAAGATTAGCTTCTATGGGTGAAATGATAGGTAACATAGCTCATCAATGGAGGCAACCTTTAAGTGTGATTACAACTAGTGCCAGTGGACTTAAACTTGAATCTGAATTCGGTATTATTACTAAAGAATATATAGATGAGTGTGTTGATAATATTATGAAACAATCAAATTATTTATCAAATACAATTGATAACTTTAGAAACTTTATAAAAGGTGAAAATATAATTCAAGAATTTTTCCTAAGTGAAGTAATCAAAATATCATTAGATTTAATAACTCCATCACTAAAACATAACTACATAAATCTTATTTTAGATATAGAAGAAGATGGTAAGATTTATGGAAACAAAAATGAATTATCGGAAGCATTGATAAATATATTAAATAATGCAAAAGATGTACTAAAACATAAAATAAAAAAAGAGGAAGATAGATTACTTCTTATCTCAACTAAAAAAATAGAATCAGACAAAATTCAATTGTCTATTTTAGATAGTGGAGAAGGAATCTCTGAAAAAATTATAAACAAAATTTTTGATCCATATTTCACTACAAAACATGAATATCAAGGAACAGGATTAGGTCTTTCAATGAGTGAAAATATAATAAGAAATCGACATAAAGGTTCAATTGTAGCATTTAATAAACAGTTTGAATATAATGAAAAAACATACAAAGGTGCTTGCTTTGATATCACTTTTGATTTGGTAAACTAAATAGTCTATTTTAACTCTTTGCGAATAATCTGCGAAATAATATATATATAATATAAAATTAAAAGGATTTTCATGTTTGATTTAACTACTATTTTTTATCTTATTATGTTAGGAAGTTTTGTTGGTATTGTATCTGGATTATTTGGTATAGGTGGTGGTGGAATTATTGTTCCAGTTTTAACATCTATTTTACTTATGAATGATTTTCCTATTGATAATGTTGTACATATTGCATTGGGAACTAGTATGGCTACTATTATTGTAACTTCATTTTCTAGTTTTAGAAGTCATCATAAAAAAGGTGCAGTAAGATGGGATATTGTAAAACTCATGATTCCAGGGATTATTTTAGGAACTTTTTTAGCTACTTTTGTAGCTTCAAATTTGAACTCATTTGTTTTATCTATTTGTTTTTCTGTTTTTATGGCATATAGTGCTTTGGTTATGTTTTTTAATAAAAAACCAAAATCTGAGAAAAAAGTTTTTTCTGCACCAAAACAGGTTTTAGCTGGTTCAGTTATTGGTTCTTTATCTTCACTTGTATCAATTGGTGGAGGAATATTAACAGTGCCTTATCTTATTTGGCAAAGTATAGATATAAAAAAAGCGATTGGTACCTCTTCTGCTGTTGGTTTTCCAATTGCAATAGCTGGAACAATAGGTTATATAATAAATGGTTGGGAATATACTTCATATGATAATCTTATGATTGGTTTTGTAAACCTTCCTTCACTTTTGTTTATAGCAACGTTTAGTTATCTAACAGCCCCTATTGGTGTTAGTTTAGCTCATAAATTACCACTTGATATACTTAAAAAACTATTCTCTTTATTGCCATTAGCTTTAAGTATAAAACTATTGTTAACTTTTATAAATTAATTATTTTTTAGATTGTTTTTTAAACAAAAATATAAAAAAGCGATTAAAGTGCGATTTCATTTAACTATATTTAGTGTTGAAATTCAATCTAAGAATCTTCTTTAATATTTTTTGGCGAATTTTGTATTAAAGAAGATATCTTAGTTTTGAAAATCCAATCTAACATAAGGGAATAAAATGAAAAAGTTTTCATGTTTAAGTTTAATTGCTTCAATGGCAATAGCTACACCACTGCTAGCGAATAGTCTTTCAGAAGCTTTTGAAAAACTTGAAGTAAAAGGTGAGATTAAAGCAGCATATTCAGACTCAAATTTCTTGGGAGCTCCTGAATCAGAAGATATTACTGCTTTAGGTGGAAGCCTTGGTATAGTAACAGGAGATTTTTATGGATTATCAGCAGGTGTAACTTTTCAAGCATCAACTGTAATAACAGATGATTTTAGTGCTACAACAGCAGGTCCTCAAATTGATCACCTTGATGCATCAGGTGCAAGATTATCAGAAGCTTATTTACAATATAAAATTTCTAATACAAGTTTTAAAGCAGGAAGACAATATATCTATACTCCTCTTGTAAGTACTGGGATTGATGGAAAATCTTCTGAATCTATAATTAAAGATTCATTTAATGCTTATATCTTAACAAATACAGATTTACCAAATACAACTTTAGTTGCTGGTTATGTAAATAAATATCAAGCAAAATCTTCTGCTACAACTGATGATATTGGTGATTTTGAAAACTTTCTAGATGGTGCTTATACTGTTTATGCAAAAAATGATTCTATTGAAAACTTAACACTTCAAGCTCAATACTTAAATATAAGTGGTGTATCAAGTTCAGATGATAAAGATGTATTTTATCTACAAGCTGATTATAAACTAGGGCATCATACTCTATCAGCTCAATATTTAAACTCTACAGATAAATCTCAAGCTTCAAATGCACAAGATGGAGAACTGTTTGGGCTTAGAGCAACTGGTCCTTTAGGATTAGGAAAACTTGGTTATTTAGTAGCATTCAATGCTTCAACAGATGATGATGGAGATGCATTTGTAGGAGCTGGTGCAGGGACAACAGATACTCCATTTACAGCAATGCCTGTTCATGGTGGTGGAGTACCTTCAAGACCTGATACAAATACAATAGTTGGTGCAATTGTAGTACCATTTTCAAACTTTACATTTATTCCATATGCTGGAAAATCAATGACAAGCTCACATCCTCTTGGTGATGTAACTGCAATGGGTGCAATGGCTATTTACCCTGTTGCAAAAAATTTAATGCTTAAAGCAAGTTTTGAACATGTTGAAGTTGAAAATGTAATAACAGAAGATACAGATACTACAAGAATCTATTTATCTTATAAATTCTAATTAAAAATCGTGCTCTTTTATACTCCTCCATAAAAGGGCACTTACCAAATAATTTTTTTTCATCCTTTTAAAACTAAATGGAAAAGTACAAATATAAATAAACAAGCATTTAACAATAAAAAGTGTAAGCCTAAATAATCTTTCATAACTACACCCTAATACTATTTTGATATAAAATAGTATTAAAATTAACTCGTTTATTTATCGCAAATTAGGCTATTTATAGATTAATATTAAAGTTTTGATAACATAACTAAAATAAATGGAACATGATGTTTTGGAGCACCTACAATATCAAATACTTTACATATAGCAGCAGCAAAATCTGAAATAGCTTCTTTTGTATATTCATGGTCGTATGCATTATCAAGTAGCTCTAAAGTTTTCTCAGCTACTACATCTAAATCCTCACAATTAACCATATCCTCATCAAGTGATTTCACAAATTTACATGCATGTGGAAATGTTTCAAATAGTTCTTTTAAATCTTCCTCTTCAATTTTACCTAGAAGTTGTGGGTACTTACTAAAAAAATCTTTTATTTCATCTAGTTTACAAACCATGAGAGTCCTTTTTGTTTATTTTTTGGTATACAAGAAGTGTACCATATATCAAAGTTTGTTTGTGGGTTGGATTTGATATTTATTATACATTTGGTTTTAAATAAACTTTTACTGTAGGACTAAACTTATTTCGACTTTTTTTGTGAAAAAAAAGTAGCAAAAAATCACCCGCAGGGTTTCGAAGCCGAAGGTTCCCTCGCTTTTTATTTATTGTTTCTGTTTTGTAAAACTCACATAAAAATATGCTCCCAGCATATTTGTTATGCTCAAACAGTTACAAAACTTTTCCAAAATAATAAATAAACACTCGGCTTCTCAAATGCAGGAAAATGGGATATTGACCTTTGCATTTTTTAGTACCATTTTATTTGGATTGGTGTTATGTTAAATTTACATCAGAAAGTTTATGACTAGAGTATAAAATAAAACAAAAAAACAATTTTAAACCTCACCCCTTCCTTTTTAAAAAAGTAGACAAATATATCCCTACCCCAATCAATAAAATCCCAACAAAATGATAAGGATGTAAAACCTCTCCTAAAACATAATACGCCATAACTGCACCAAATATAGGCATAAGGTGTGCAAATTGCCCTGTTACATTTGCACTAAGTTTTGCCGTTGAGATATTCCAAAAATAAAAAGATAAAATTGATGGGAAAATGATGATATATGACAATGCCATAAAAACCTCACCTTTACTTATAAACTCTAAACTAAATTGTTGTTCTGAGAATAAAAATACAAAAAACAATATAATAGTTCCTATTAAGGTGGTCAATCCAAAAAACTCAAAAGCATTTAAATCTTTTGGTTTATATTTTAAAAGTACAGAATATAAAGCCCAATCAAAACAAGCAGCTATAATCCAAAAATCACCTTTTGTAAACTCAAATGCTATAATATTGTTTATATTACCTTTTAGTACAAGATAGATAACTCCTAAGGTAGATAAGATTATCCCTGATAACTGAACTTTTGTTACATGTTTTTTTAAAATCAGTGCTGATAGTACAATTATTATTATAGGTATACTTGAGTTAATCAACAAGGCATTAGTAGCTGTTGTAGTTTGTAAACCAAAATATAAAAATGTGTTAAATCCAGATATACCAAGAGCAGATTGAATAATCAAAAGTAGATAATTGTTTTTAAACTGAAGCCATAAATTTTTATATCTTAATAAAATATATGGCATAAGTAAAAGTAAAACAAAAAACCATCTATAAAATGCTAACTGCAAAGGATGAATATCAGAAGATATATACCTTCCAAAAATAAAATTCCCAGACCAAAATAATACGGCTAAAATAACTAATATATAATATCTCATAAAAATACCTAATTTTGTAATAAAAAATATAAAACTATTGGAATATATACAATACTAAAAATAGTACCAACTGCTACAATGGAAGCTACCATTTGTGAATCTTTATTGTATTTTTCAGCTAAAATTGCATTTAAAACAGCAGGTGGTAACACAGCAAATAAAATTAATAAATCTTTTTGAAGTTGTGTATAATCAAATATCCAAATAGCAACTACAGCCATAACAATCCCTGAAAGAGGACAAAGTATAGCACCTAATAAACCCATTTTCCAATGTTTAAGTTCAACATCTGCAAGTCTTACTCCAAGAGAAAACAATATCAAAGGGATAGCAACTTTTGAAAGGATCTCTATACTTGGAAGAAAAAGTTCAGGTAGATGTAGGTCAAAATAGTTAAAAAATAGTGCTAAAACAGTTGCAATAATAACTGGATTTTTTAATAAATCAATAAACTTTATACTCCCACCATACATAACAACAGCAACTGTAAACTGCCCTATTACTTGTACTAAAGATAAAGCTATAAACATAGCCATTGCTTCATCTCCAAAAGCAAATAAAGCTAAAGGTAAACCTAGATTTATTGAATTGTTAAACATCATTGAGGGTAAAAAACTATTTATATCTATTTTTAAAAATTTTATAAAAGGATACAAAATTATCCCTGAACCAAATACTACTAAAACAGCCCCTAAAGAGAAATATCCAAGTGTTGTGATAGATGGTAGTTTTTCACTAATTGCATAAAAAATCAGTATAGGAATAAAAACATCAAGGTTTATTTTATTTGGTATCTCCATACTAATCTTTTGAAATCTTGCATAAAAAAAACCTATAGAACTACTCAATAAAACAGGAAATAAAATATATATGATTTGATAAAACATCTATTATCAATCTTTTTGATTATATGTAAAATCTAATAGTGTAGAGATAGTTCTTGTATAAGGTGCATCTAAACCTAATTCCTCACAATTTTTTATTACAATTGTACAAATTTCATCTAACTCTATTGGTCTATTGTTTTCTACATCCACTAACATAGATGGTTTTATAGAATCAAACTTTTTTATAAGCTCATACATCTCATTTATATCTTCTTGGGAAAAATTTACATTTTGAACTCTTGCTGCTGTTGCAGTTTCTCTCATCAAGCCTAATACTATTTTTGATAGTTTTTCGTGGCTCATCAATTCACCTGTTTTGATTCTTAACAATGCACAAATTGCATTTACTCCATTGTTAATAATCAGTTTTTTCCATAACTCAAATTTTATATCATCTGTAATTCCACAAAAAGTATCTGCATTGGTTAATATTTTTTTAAAATCTAATAAAAAAGCTTTTGATTTATTTGTTAATTCCATTGCACCAATAATTGTTTCAATATCACCAGTTGCTTCTATCACTCCTGGTTTTATAATATGAGCTCCAATTTTTCTACATAAGCCGCCAATTACTTTCTCTTTGGGAAAGTAATTGCAAAGGATATCTTCATTTTCAACTCCATTTTGTAAAGAGATAATGAAAGGGAAACTTTTTCTTACTGAAGTTAATTTTTTAGATAACTCCTTTGCAATAGATTCGGTTGAAGTTGATTTAGTGGTAATTATTACAGCATCAACTTTAAGAAGATCGAATGAATTTAAGTCAGACAAATTGGAGACATTTATTTGTCCATCAAACTCAAATTTTGGGTGCTGCAACTTCAAACCATTTTGCTGTAAAGCCTCTAAATGTTTCCCTCTTGCTACAAATAAGACATGATGATCGGATTTAATTAGTTTTGCACCATAAAAAGAGCCAATACCACCAGCACCCAAAATTATAAAGTTCATTTTCATCTCCTTAAAAAAGTCCCTTTTTTAAGGCACCTTTCTTTTTTTAATTTTTAGAAAAGAATAAACTATACAATATTAATCTTCACTAAAAAAATCTACTAAAAGTTTATTAAATCTATCTTTATGCTCAATTTGTGTCCAGTGACCACACTGACCAAATACATGAAGTTGAGATTTTAAAATCAATTGATTTAATCTAATAGAGTTTTGTAAAGGTATAACTTTGTCCTCTCTACCATGAATAATCAATACATCTTTATCTATTTTTTTAATATCATTTTCATCACTTTCCATCAAATCTACACCATTTTGTCTAGGTGCTGGAAACATTGAAGAGAAAGATTCTTGAAAACCTGGTCTTATACTTGCTTCATATCTCATTCTTGCTAAATCATCAGTTACAAGTTCTCTACTGTATGCAAAGATATCAAGAAGCTCTTTCATATTTTCAAAACTAGGTGTATATCCCCATGCTTTGTCTAATCCATAAGTTAAATCAAACTGTACACCAACTGCACCCATAAGAACAACTCTATCAAATTTTTCTGGATATTTTATCACAAGTGCTAAAGCCAAAGCTCCACCAAATGAGTTACCAACAAGATGCACTTTTTTTAACTCCAAAGCATCCATCAAATCAACAATTTGTTGAACCCAAACATCCATGCTGTAAGTTATACCTTCTGGTCTATCAGAATACCCAAATCCAACCATATCAGGAGCTATTACTCTAAACTTTTTAGCAAGTTCAGGAATACACAATCTCCAGTTTGCATATGCTGAAACTCCAGGACCTGAACCATGTATAAATATTATTGGTTCGCCACTTCCTTCATCATGATAATTTGTATTAAAATTACCAGTTTTTATACTATTTGCTATTTCAGGATTTTCTGACATCTATTCTCCTTTATTTAAATTAAACTCTTTTGCCAAAAGTTCATATGAACGTTTTCTTTGTTCAAAAGAGTATGTAACATTCACAACCATAACCTCATCTACACCATACTCAAAAGCCAATTTTTCAATCTGTTCTTTACACTCTTTAGGTGTACCTAAAATCATAGTTTTCATAGTTTCATGATAATAAGCTTTATCATCATAACTCAACTCTTCATATAGTTTTTCAACTTGTTCTGGACTATATAATCCATCTCTTTTTGTATGCCTAAAAGCTTGAACTTTCCAATAAGTATGACTTGTTGCAATCTCTATAGCTTCATCTTTTGTAGGAGCACAAATACAAGCAACTGCAATCATTGCTTTAGGTCTTTGAAAACTTTTTGAAGCTTTAAATTGTTTTTTATAACTTTCAATTATCTGTTTTGGTCTATCATGTGTTCCAATAAACAGTGCCAAACAAAATCCAGCTCCTAAATATGCAGCCAAAGAGGAACTACCATCACTAGAACCAAGTAAATATACAGGAGGTGAATCATCCATTTTAGGAGACACCCCTACCCCATAAAAATAATCATCACTAGGAACAGTATCATTTAAATAGTTTATTAAGTCCATTGCTTTTTGAGCATAAGAATCACCATTTTTATCATGAAGTGCTCTAGCACTTAAAAAGTTTGCACCACTAGCTCTTCCAATTCCCACATCAATTCTATTTTCATAAAGCGCATTTAAGGTATTAAAAGTCTCAGCTACTTTATATGCACTATAATGATTAAGCATAACACCACCACTTCCAACTCTTATCTTAGAAGTATTAGCTGCAACTGCTCCTACCATAATCTCAGGGCAAGCACTAGCATACCCTGGTGTATCATGATGTTCAGCACACCAATATCTATAATAACCTAAATTCTCACATAACTTTGCCAATTCTAAAGTATTAGAAAGTCCTGATTTAGGCTCTTTATCATCATGAATTGGAGATTGGTCTAATACACTTAATTTTAATTGCATCTATTTACCTAATTTCTTAACACTTTTCCCTGCAATACCATAATGTTGTTTTGGCATCTCATTTATGATAACCCTAACACTTTCAATTGGTGCATCTAGAGATTCAGCAATAGCAAGAGTTACTTTTTCGATAAGCTTCTCTTTTTTTTCATCATCTCTACCCTCTATTATATTTATTGTAGCTATAGGCATAACATCTCCTTAAAAATAGTCCCTATTTTTAAGGGACCATATCTTTTTTCATTAAACAAATTTAAATGAAACAGTTCCCAAATGTTGGAATTTCACTGTTACATTGTCACCTTTGTTTACACTTACTGCTGCTGTGATTGCACCTGAAAGGATGTAAGTTCCAGCTTTTAAAACTTCACCTCTTTCACCCATCATATTTGCAAGCATTGCTATTGATGTTGCAGGATGTCCTAAAACAGCAGCTCCAGCTCCAAGCTGTACAATCTCACCATTTATCTCCATAACTACACCTAAAGTTTTTAAGTCAAGCCCATCAACACTTCTTGCTTGCCCCCCAGTTACATATCTTGAAGATGAAGAGTTATCAGCAATAACAGATTTTAAATCAAATTTAAAATCTTTATATCTTGAATCAATAACCTCAACAGCTGGCATAACAAAATCTGTAGCAGCTAATACATCTCCTATATGACATCCAGGTCCTGTTAAATCATCTTTTAAAACAAAAGCAATCTCAGCTTCTACTTTTGGATGAATTAACTTATCATACTCAATTTGAGCTCCATCACCATATGAAAAATAATCAGCTAGATATCCATAACAAGGATTTGGAACACCCATTTGCTTCATCTTTGCTTGTGATGTAAGTCCCATCTTCATACCAACTATTTTATGCCCCTTAGCTTCTTTATTAGCCCTTGCAGTCCATTGAATATCGTATGCATCTTCATATGTCATCTCAGGATAATCATCTGTAATTTTAGTAATTTCTACGGCATTTACTTCTGCATCTTCACAATGCTTAGCTAGTTTTTCTATTGTTGCTTTATCTAGTGCCATTATCTTAATCCTTGTGCTTTTGCCATATCCAATGCCAAGTCTTCAATCATATCCTCTTGACCACCAACAGTTCCTCTTCTTCCTAATTCTTCTAAGATTGCTCTTGCATCAACACCATATTTTTCTTGTGCACGTCTTGCAAACAATAAAAATGATGAATAAACACCTGCATAACCAAGTGTCAAAGAATCTCTTGAAATTCTTGTAGGTTTACCCATAATAGGAAGTGCAATATCTTCTGCCACATCTTCAATTTTATTTAAATCAACTCCAGTTTCTACACCCATTCTATTTAATACTGCTACTAAAACCTCTGTTGCTGTATTACCAGAACCAGCTCCGAAACCAGCTAATGAAGCATCTATTCTATTTGCTCCTGCATCAATTGCTGCAAGTGAGTTTGCAACTCCCATTGACATATTGTTATGACCATGGAATCCAACTTCAATATCATCACCAAAATGTTGTCTAATTGCATCTATTCTTTTATAAACTCCATCAGGAAGTAAGTATCCTGCTGAATCTGTTGCATAAACAGTCGTAGCTCCGTAAGAAACCATAAGTTTTGCTTGTTCTAAAAGTGCTTTTTCATCAATCATATGTGACATCATTAAAAATCCAACTGTATCAAGACCCATTTCACGTGCTGCTTTTATATGCTGTGCTGATACATCTGCTTCTGTACAGTGAGTTGCAACTCTTACCATTGAAGCACCATGTTTTACAGCACTTTTTAGATTATTTACTGTTCCAATTCCTGGTAATAATAGTACTGATACTTTTGCATTTTTTAGATTTGGAACAACTGCATCTAACCACTCTTCATCACTATGTAATCCAAAACCATAGTTTACAGATGAACCACCAAGTCCATCCCCATGTGTCACCTCAATATATGGAACTCCTGCATCATCCATAGCTATTGCCATATTTTGCATTTGGTCAAGAGTAAACTGATGTCTAATAGAGTGCATTCCATCTCTTAAAGACATATCATGTATTTTTATTTTTTTACCATTTAAATCCATTTTTATACCCCTGCTTTAATTTTTTCTGCCATTTGTTCTGCCACATCAGTTGCTGCTGCTGTAATGATGTCTAGATTTCCTGCATATTTTGGTAAGTAATCACCTAAACCTTCAACCTCTAAAAAGATTGAAACTCTATTTCCATCAAATACAGGTCCATTTTTTAGTTTATATCCAGGTACAAACCTTTGAACTTTTGCTATCATCTCATGAACAGATTTAGTAATAGCTTCTTGATCTGGCTCACCTACAGTTAAACAATGAACAGTATCTCTCATCATAAGTGGCGGTTCTGCTGGATTTAAAATAATAATCGCTTTACCTTTTTTTGCACCACCAACTTTTTCAATTCCTAAAGCTGTAGTTTCTGTAAACTCATCAATATTTGCTCTAGTTCCTGGACCTGCTGATTTTGAAGCAATTGTTGCAACAATCTCACCATACTCCACTGCTTGAACTTGTGAAACAGCTGCAACCATAGGAATAGTTGCTTGTCCACCACAAGTTACCATATTTACATTTTGTGTATTTTGTGCCAATAACTCTTGTAAATTTACTGAAGGCACACAAAATGGTCCAATTGCTGCTGGTGTTAAATCTATTACCATAACCCCTTTTTCAGCTAGTTTTCTATTATTTTCTCCATGTACATATGCTGATGTTGCATCAAAAGCAATTTTTATTTGATCTTTTTCAATATGCTCTAATAAGCCATCAACACCCTCATGTGTTGTTTTTAATCCATTATCTCTTGCTTTTTGTAAACCCTTTGAACCTTCATTGATTCCAACCATCCATAAAGGATTTAGTGTTTCACTTCTTTGCATCTTATACATTAAGTCCAAACCAATATTTCCTGGACCTATAATTGCGCAATTAATTTTACTCATAACATAATTCCTTAAAAATTATCCCAATTTTGAAGGGACTTTTTTATTTAAATAACTTCTTTTAACAGTGGAAATAAATTCCACTTAAAGAAACAAATCCTAAAAAGAACAACGTGTTGTTCTTTTTATACAAATCTACATGAGGCAGAACCAATTCCACCAATATTTATTGTCATATTATCCCCTGGTTCAATCGTAACCATGGCACATAATGCACCTGAAAGGATAACTTCACCTGCTTTTAGACCAACACCAAATTCACCTAATTTGTTTGCAAGCCAAGCAACTGCATTTACTGGACTTCCTAGTGCTGCTGCACCTGCTCCTGTATGAAGAAGTTCCCCATTTCTTTCCAATGTGATTCCACAAGTTGTTAAATCCACATCTCTAGGGTCTACATATTGTCCACCAAATACCATATATCCACATGAAGCATTATCTGCAACTGTATCTTGGATTTTGATTTTCCAATCTTTAATTCTTGAATCAACAATTTCAAAACAAGGCATTACAAATTTTGTTGCTCTTAAAACATCAGCAGTTGTAACACCTGGTCCCATTAAATCCTCTTTTAATACAAAAGCAATTTCGCCTTCAGCTTTTGGTTGAATCATAGTGTTCGATACATCAATCTCATCACCATCACTATAAATCATATCTGATAATAAGTATCCAAAATCTGGTTGATCAACACCTAACATATCCATTACAACTTGAGATGTAACACCTATTTTTTTACCTATAATTTTTGAACCATCATCTTTCATTCTTTTTTTAATCAATACATCTTGAATTGCATAAGCATCTTCAATTGTAATATCAGCTTCTCTTGATGTAAGAGGTTCAATCACTTTGCATGCTTTTAAAGAATCGTATAACTCATTTCCATATTTTTCAATTTTTGATTGTTCCATAAAATAAACCTTACATTTTTATACATACATTTTTTAGTTCTGTATAGAATTCTAATGAGTGATGTCCACCCTCTCTTCCTATTCCTGAACCTTTCATTCCACCAAATGGCGTTCTTAAATCTCTTAAGAACCAAGAGTTAATCCATACAATTCCAGAATCAATTTGACCTGCAACTCTATGAGCTTTATCTAAATCTTGAGTAAAGATTGTAGATGCCAATCCATATTCAGTATCATTTGCCATTTTGATAACTTCATCTTCTGTATCAAATGGTGCAACGTGACAACAAGGTCCAAATACTTCCTGTTTTACTACTGTTGCATCTTCTGGAAGACCAGTCCAAATAGTTGGTTCAACAAAGAATCCTTTTGCTAATTCACCTTCCATTTTTGGAGCACCTCCGCCAAGGATTACATTAGCTCCCTCTTTTTTAGCAATATCATAAAACTCTAATACTTTATCTCTATGAGCAGCACTTACAACAGGTCCCATATGAACAGTTTCATCATTGTAAATACCAAGTTTTAATTTAAGTGCAGACTCTTTTAGTTTTGCTACAAACTCATCAAAAATCTCTCTTTGTACATAAACTCTTTCAGTTCCTAAACAAACTTGTCCAGAGTTTGCAAAACAAGATCTAGTTGTTTCTGCAACTGCTTTTTCCATATCACAATCTGCAAAGATAATTGCAGGGTTTTTACCACCAAGTTCTAACGATACATCTCTAACACCTTTAGAACAAGCATTCATAATCATCTCACCAGTTGTTGTTTCACCAGTAAATGTAATAGCATCTACATCTTTATGTGCTGTTAGTAAGTTTCCAGTAATTGAACCTTTACCTTGAACAACGTTATAAGCTCCTGCTGGAACGCCAACTTTAGTCATTACTTCACCTAAAAGAGAAGTTGTTGTTGGAGTTACTTGTGATGGTTTTACTACAACTGAGTTTCCACAAGCCATAGCAGGACCCACTTTCCAAGTCATAAGTAATAGTGGTAAATTCCATGGTGAAATTACAGCGATTACCCCTTTTGGTTTTCTTACACTATAATTAAACATCTTTTTACCATCAGGTGTATCAGCTTGATAAGCTTCATCTGCAACAGCTTTCATAGTATCAGCAAATACTTTGAAGTTTGCAGCTCCTCTTGGGATATCAATATGTCTTGCTATATTGTATGGTTTACCAGTATCTAAACACTCTGCTTCTAAAAAATCATCAAATCTTCTATCAATCTCATTTGCAATTTCATACATCATTGCAATTCTATCATTTAGTTTCATTTGACCCCATTCACCAGTAAGAGCTGCCTTTGCTGCTGCTACTGCTGCATTAACCTCTTCTTCTCTACCTAATGCAACTTTTGATAAAAGCTCTCCATTCATTGGGTTAATATTGTCAAAAAACTCTCCACATTTTGAGTCTAAAAATTGTCCGTTAATATAATGTTGTACTTTATTCATATTTAAATCCTACCCTTTCAAGTGCATATTTTGCACAAATAATATCTTCTTCTTCCGTCCCTCCAGAAACACCAATCGCACCTATTTTGATACCATTTTCAAAAATCGGCATCCCTCCTCCAAAAGGAATTAATCGTTCCCTATTTGAAAACCCATGTTCCAAATGAGGCATACTTTTGAAAATAGTAGTCCATGTATCAGTTGTAAAACCAAAGCTTGCACTAGTGTAAGCTTTGGATTTTGCTATTTCAATTGAATGAATAAATGAATTCTCCATTCTTAAAAAAGCCATTTCTAAACCTTTATTGTCTACAACTGAAACATTAATATTTATATTCAACTCTTCAGCCTTTTCAATAGCATACAAACAAGCTTGAATTGAAGCTTGTCTAGAGATAGATTTTTCTGTAACTGTTGTAGTCATAAAAAATCCTTATTTATATGCTGAAAGAGTATATGCTGTAGTAAACGCACCATTTTCTGCACCAGTATGGTAGAAAATTCCTCTCCATAACTCATCTTCTGTCCATGTAACTGTTGGCATATCTGGTTGCATTAAGTAACCAAGTCCTGCAAATGTTTCTAATCTATGTCCAGACGGGTCAAAGAAATAAATTGTTTCACCTCTTGTAATACCATGTCTTTGTGGAGTTACATCGATTTTTACATTATGCATAGCCATAACATCTGCTGCTCTTAAAATATCGTTCCATCCATCTAGGAAGAAAGCAAAGTGATGCATACCAGTTTCTGGTCCTGCAACAAATGCTAAATCATGAGGAGTAGAAGTTCTAGCAAGCCAAGTTGCAGCTTGTAATGAACCTTCAGGTCCTACACATACTTGTTCTGCAAGATTAAACTCTAAAACTTCTTGACAAAATTTTGTAGAAGCCATAACATTTTCTGGCCCTTCACACATTAATAAAATATGATCAATCCAGTGAGCTTTTATACCTCTACCTTCAAAAGGCCAAGGTCTTGGGTTTGTATCACCAACTTCTTTTCCAACAAAAGTTTTTTGAGCATAAAGATTAAACTCATGTCCACTTGGAACATTAAATTTAAGAACTCTTCCACACTCAGCTACACTTCCTTCTGGTAAAATTTCAGTTGAAATTCCATAAGCTTCTATCTTTTTTTGAAGGTCATCAAGATCTGAGTCTTTTTCAACTTTGTAACCAACTTTGTTAAATGTTGCTTCATCACTTGGTCTAAGAACTAAACTATACTTATCCCATTCATCCCAACATTTTAAATATAAAGTACCATCTGCATCTTCTCTTGTTACATCCATTCCCATTATGTTTACATAATAGTTTCTAGACTCATTGATATCTAAAACATTTAAGTCAACGTGACCTATTCTCATAATTCCACTCATTTTGTTCTCCTTTTATTTTCCTAGAATATATGTTTCTTTGTTATTATTTTTCTTAATAACTTTAGGCAAAAACTCAATCTCCATATCACTTAGTGGAAAAACACGACAAGCTAAAAAGATATAATCCCACTCATCTTTAAGTGAAATATGTTTTCTGTTCATCTTGTTTATTCTAAACTCACCTTTGTGTATTTTAATTCTACATAATCCACATGCACCATTATGACAAGCCTTTGGAACTAAGTCTGTATATGTTCCTAGACTGTCCATCAAATGCTTAGTATCTAAACAACTTTTTAAAGTTTCTTTGTTTTTAACTAAGATGTTATGTTTCAAGTTTTATCCTTTTTCTACACATTTAAAAAGCCATATGACTTTTTAACTATGGAAACTTTACTTTAAAAAATTCGCAGAATAATCGCAAAATAATCAAATTTTAAAAAAAATAAAACTTTTATTTTTGCAATATGTAATTAGATAATTTTATGCTTTATAGAAAAAGGGAATTTAAAGTAATTTATAAAAGGTTTATGATGAAAATAAAAAACCTATTTTGTATTTTCATCAAGTTTGTCAATTAAAGTCATAACTGAATTAACTGATTTTGAAAATTGATTCTTTTCAGATTCACTCAATTTATGTTCAATAATCTTTTCCATTCCATTTTTACCTAACACAATTGGAACACCAGTAACTACATTTGAAAAACCATACTCACCATCAAGTCTTACAGCACAAGGAAAAACTTCTTTTTTATCTTCTAAAATAGCTTCAATCATAAGTGTAGTTGAAAAAGCAGGTGCATAATATGCGGAACCTGTTTCAAGTAGTTTAACTATTTGTAAACCACCATTTTTTGTTTTTTTGATAATATCATCAATCTCATCTTTATTTAAAAGTGATGATAAAAACTTTCCATCAACTTTTGAAGATTCAATTAGTGGTACCATATCATCTCCATGTCCACCCATAACTGCTGCTTCAATTCTTTTGGCACTAAGTTTTTCTTTAATAAAATGGATCATTCTAGAACTATCTAAAACTCCCGCCATGCCAATTATTTTATTTCTAGCCCAATTTGATATTTTAAGAGCAGTATATACCATCGCATCTAATGGATTAGAAACAACTATAATTATTGAATTTTTATTGTATTCAATAACATTTTCTATAATCGACTTCATAATTTTTGCATTTGTATAAAGTAAATCATCCCTACTCATACCAGGTTTTCTAGCAATTCCTGCAGTGATTACTACAACATCACAATCTTTAAACTCACTATCTTTTTCAACAGCTTTAACTGTTGTATTAGAACTTACTAAACTTGCTGCTTGTGAAATATCTAAAGCAATTGCTTTTGTGAAATTCTCTCTTATATCTTTTAGTAAAATATAATCACAAATTCCCTTTGTTGCCAAAGAATATGCTATTGTTGATCCTACATTACCAACACCAATTATTCCTACTTTTTTGTCCTTCAATATAACGCCTTCATTAACTAATTACTTTAGTATATAAAAAACTATTCGCAAAAAAATCGCGCTGTTTAACTAAAAATAATTTATATGATATAATTTTGCCAAGGTGAAAAAAAATGATAAATGTAAGTAAAACTTTTTTAAATACAAACAAAATGGCAAAACGGTTTTCTATTGTATATATCTTAGTTGGAATACTGGGATTAATATCGCTAGATAAACTAATAACAGTATTTTTTGAACATAATGATATTACTAAACAAGGTCCTTTAACTTTTGGTATTTTATTTATAATCTCAACGGGAATAATTTTATACTTGATGATTTCACATATGCAAAAAGTTATAAAAAATATAGAAAAAGCATACAATGATTTAAAACAAAAAGAGAAAGATAGATTAGCTCCATATGAATTTGCTCTTGATCATTCTGTTGATGCAATACATTGGTTTACACTTGATGGTAAATTTATTTATGTAAATAATGCTACTTGTAAAATGGATGGTTATACAAAAGAGGAATTTGAAAATATGTACCTTGAAGATATAGATCCAAATTTTACAAGACAAACCTCCCCTTTTTGTATGAAAGATATTAAGGATACTCCAAATTGGAGATTAGAATCAACTCATAGAAGAAAAGATGGAACAATTTATCCAGTGGAAGTTTCAGGGCATTCATTTATATACAATGGTAAAGAATATATTTGTGCTTTTGCAAGAGACATGACCCAAAGAATTGAAAATAGAAATAAAATAACAACCATGAATGAAGAGTTACAAAAATCTGTAAAAGAGAAAGAGATTTTATTAAAAGAGATTCATCATAGAGTAAAAAACAATATGGAGATTATCTCATCACTTCTAAATATGCAAGCATATAAATCAGAAGATGAAAAATTTAAAGAGCAAATGAAAGAGAGCAGAAGCAAAATCCATGCTATGGCTTTAGTTCATGAATTTTTATATTTGGGTGAAAATTTAGCATATATAAATGTAAATGAATATATTGAAAAATTAGTTGAAGACATAAAAGAGTTATATATCTCAAATAATACCCATATTGATGTGGATTTAAATATTGATAAAATGGAATTTTCAATAAATAGGTGTATCCAAGTGGGAATGCTACTGCATGAGCTTTGTGTAAATGCTTTTAAATATGCTTTTAAAGATGATAGAGATAATCTACTTTGTATTCATATGAATCTTGAAGATAAAAATATAAGAGTAAAAATAAGAGACAATGGTGATGGTCTAAAAAACCTTGATGATTTAGAAAAATCTGATTCTATAGGTATGCAACTTATCCATTCAATAGTTGATTTTCAACTACATGGAACAATAGAATTTAAAAACAACAATGGACTTGAATGCAATATTGTATTTCCCAAAAAGGAGATTAAATGAATAAAACAAAGATTTTAATTGTAGAAGATGAACCAATAATAGCTTTAAATCTAAAACAAGTATTAGCGGAGCTAGGATATGAGCCTTGTGGAATTTCAAATAATCGTTGTAATACTATGAAACTTTTAAATGAAGAACAAGTTAAACCTGATTTAATCCTTATGGATATCTATTTACAAGGTCCAACTACAGGAATTGTTTTGGCAAAAGAGTTAAAAAATATTTTGCCAAATGTTCCTGTGATATTTTTAACTGCAAACTCTGAACTTGCAACTATAAAAGAGGCTTCTGAAACTATGGCTTATGGATATTTGATAAAACCGTATAAAAAAAGTCATCTTCAAGCAGCTATTGAGGTTGCACTTGAAAAAGCAAAAGAGGACAATAAAAACAAACTTGATTTAACTGCTGTTAAAAATATAAATAAAACACTAGAACATAAACTCTCTTTAGATGTGGAAACAAAGTCAAGAACAATAAAACTAAAATATGGATATTTATACGATAAAGAAAAAGAGATTTTGTATTTTGGTGATGAGCCAGTTAAACTTACTTCAAAAGAGATTAAAATCATAAAAGTTTTATGTCAAACTCCGGGACAAAATGTATCACAAGAACAACTTGAATATGCAATATGGCAAGATGAACCAGCAGGTTATGCAGCTTTTAGATCTTTACTATTTAGACTTAGAAATAAAATTCATAAAGATTTGATAATAAATCAAAACAATACAGGGTATAAAATAGAGTTATTATAACTCTATTTTATCTTTTTTATGGTTGCCAATCATTATAAGGTAGATCTATTTGATGCATAATCTTTTCTAACTGACCATTTGCTCTTAGATTTTTAATAGAAGTTGTTAACATAGTGTCAACTTGTTTTCCTCTTTCATTTTTAGGCAATACCATTTTAGATTCAAACACTTTATATAAACCTCTTTGAATATCTTTATATCCTGCTTCTTTCAAAAAAGGATCTGTTGCAAAATCTGCAAAAATAAATCCATCAATTTGCCCATTATGTAATTTTTCTAAACTTTTTGCAATTGAGTTTGTAGGTTTAATATCAAAAGGGAAATAGTTTACATGAGCTCTATCTGTTTCTATATTTTTAGATGGTAAATTATCTAAAGTTACATCACTTCCTTTTTTTGTATATAAAACAAAATTTACATGAAATATTGTTTCATTTGAGTAAGAAAATGGTAAACTTGCTTCATCTAAAATATCGTTTTTTATTAAAGGCATATGAAAATCAGTTTTACCCTTTTGAGCCATATAAACAGAACTAGCAAAAGGCATCACCTTTAATGAGATTTTATTTCCACTCTCTTTTTCTATAGCTTTTACCAAATCAACTAAAACACCTTTGTCAGTGCTTTCTGCATAAACTGGCATTTGAGCCAAAGATACCTTATATTCACCTGCAAAAGCCATAAATGGCAACAAACCTAAAAACACTGTAAAGAAAACAATTTTTCTAAACATCTCTTCTCCTTTTGTTTTGAAATAGAACAAAATATAAAATTTTGTATCCTAAATTATTACCAAAACCTTTCGCGAAATTATCGCTAAACACAATATTTTAAATTTTATATAGTTTAATAAATTAATTTTTTTATTAATTCGCGATTAAGAAGCGATTTCTTTAAGTAATAATTGCCTTGAAGGACGACAAAACTATTTTAAAGGGAAAAAGATGAATAACAATACTTTAACTCGTCGTGAAGCATTAAAACGTTTAGGGACTGCTGCTGTTGGAGGTATGACTATATTAAATAGTACAACTGCATTTGCTGCATCAACTAAAAAAGGTAAAGCTTTTAAAATTGGTTATGTAAGTCCACAAACTGGACCATTAGCAATTTTTGCAGAACCAGATGCTTTTACATTGGCACAAGTAAAAGAAGCTGTAAAAGATGGTATCACTATAGATGGAACAACACACCCAGTTGAGATAATTTATAAAGATAGTCAATCAAACTCAAATAGAGCTTCTGAGGTAGCTTCACAATTGATATTAAATGATGAAGTTGATTTAGTAATAGCTGCTAGTACTCCTGCTACTACTAATCCTGTTGCTGACCAATGTGAACTAAATGGCGTACCTTGTATTACAACTGATACACCTTGGCAACCACACTTTTTTGGACGTGGTGGAAATCCTAAAGAGGGATTTGAGTGGACATACCACTTTTTCTGGGGATTAGAGGATGTTATTGGTTCATATACAAACCTTTGGGAACAAATCCCAACAAATAAAGTTATTGGTGTTCTTTTCCCTAATGACTCAGATGGAAATGCATGGGGAGATGATAAGTTAGGTTTCCCACCTGTATTAAAACAAAAAGGTTATAAAATCGTTGATTTAGGAAGATATCAATCTCCATCAAGTGATTTTTCTTCATATATTTATGAATTTAAAAAACAAGGTGTAGAGATAGTTGCAGGTGTAATTCCACCACCAGATTTTGCAAATTTTTGGAATCAAGCTGGTCAACAAGGTTTTAATCCAAAAATCGTAACAGTTGCAAAAGCTAGTGAGTTCCCTATTGCTATTGAACCATTTGGTAAAAGAGCAAATAACTTAAGTGTTGAAGTATGGTGGTCTCCAACGCATCCATACACTTCTGGTCTTACTGGACAAACATCAGAACAACTTGCAACTGCTTATTCAAAAGCAACAAATAAACAATGGACTATGCCTTTAGGGTTTAAACATGCACTATTTGAAGTAGCAATAGATGTTTTAAAAAGATCAAAAGGTCCTGGAAATTTAGATGCAATCAAAGAGGCTATTGCAAATACTGATTATGCTTCAATTGTTGGACCTGTTAACTTTAAAACTGGACCTGTTCCAAATATAAGTAAAACACCACTTGTATCTGGTCAATGGAGAAAAAGTGATAAAGGTTTAGATTTAGTTATTGTTGAAAACTCTCAAGCACAAGCTATAAAAGTTCAAGGTAAATTGGAACCTATTAATTAAAAAACAAAACAAATTGTCCATAATATAAATCTATATTGTGGACTTCAAATTATTGATAGGAGTTTATTTGAGTTTATTAAAAGTAGAAAATGTTTCCAAAAATTTTGGTTCATTAAAAGTTACAGATGATATATCTTTTGAATTAAAAAAAGGGGAAGCTTTAGGTGTTTTAGGACCAAATGGTGCAGGAAAAACAACTCTTTTTAACCTCATCTCTGGAGATTTAAAACCTGATAGTGGAGATATTTTATTTAATGACAAAAGTATTTTATCTTTAAGCCCATCTGATAGATGTTTAGAGGGGTTTGGAAGAACATATCAAATACCACATCCATTTGTAGGTATGAGTGTATTTGAAAATGTTTTAGTTGGTGCAGTTTATGGAAATAACTATTCAGAAAAAGAGGCACAAGAATTGGCTCTTTTTGTGTTAGAACAAACAGGACTAATAAACAAAGCTGAAAAACTTGCAGGTTCTTTATCTTTACTTGAAAGAAAAAGACTTGAATTAGCAAAAGCTTTATCTACACAACCAAAAATTTTACTTCTTGATGAGATTGCAGGAGGTTTAACTGAACATGAAGTACATGAGTTAATAGAACTAATCCAAGATATAAGAAAAGAGGGAGTTTCTATTATTTGGATTGAACATATTGTTCATGCTTTATTATCAGTTGTTGATAGAATCATTGCAATAAATTTCGGACAAATGCTAGTACAAGGTGAACCACAAGCTGTTATGAATAGTCCAGAAGTAAAAGAGGTTTATATGGGGATTGAAATAGAATGAGTATTTTAGAGTGTAAAAAATTAATAGCAAAATATGGAGATTTTCAAGCACTATATGGAATCGATTTTTATTTAAATGAGGGTGAAACTGTTTGTATTATAGGCTCAAATGGAGCAGGTAAATCAACATTTCTAAAGTCACTTACAGGACTTGTTAGTGTAGAAAATGATTCAATTTCACTAAATGATAAAAATATTGGTGGTTTTAGTGCTGATGATATAGCAAAACTAGGTATTGCCATGGTTCCAGAGGGAAGAAGATTGTTCCCTAGTTTAAGTGTTGAAGAGAATCTTCTAATTGGAAAAGAATCAAAAAGAGATGGGGAATGGAACTTAGAAAAAGTTTACGAGATATTTCCTATTTTAAAAGAGAGACGTTTATCTCCAGGAACTGCTTTATCAGGAGGTCAACAACAAATGGTGGCAATTGGACGAGCTTTGATGTCAAATCCAAAGATTTTACTTTGTGATGAGATATCTTTAGGGCTTGCACCTGTTATTGTAAAAGATATTTATGCAATCTTTCCACAAATAAAAAAACAGGGAATTTCGATTGTTATTGTTGAACAAGATATAAATCAAGCGATGAAAGTTTCAGATAGAGTTTATTGTTTTCAAGAGGGTCGTGTATCCTTAGAAGGAAAACCAAATGAACTTACACATGATGAAATTTCAAAAGCCTATTTTGGAGTATAGTTATGATAGAGTGGATTAATGTAATTATTCAAGGTATACTACTTGGTGGGCTTTATGCACTTTTTGCTACTGGGCTTTCATTGTCTTTTGGTATTATGAGAATAATCAATATGGCACATGGGGATTTTATTATTGTTGCTGCATATTTAGCTTTTGCAATTGTTCAACCTTTACAAATCAACCCATTTTACACCATACTATTAGTTGTACCTCTTATGGCTGTTTTAGGTTATGCCTTACAAAGATTGGTTTTAAATAAAACTTTGGGAACTGATATCATGCCAGCTTTACTTGTAACTTTTGGTATGTCTATTATCATTCAAAATTTACTTTTAGAGATTTTCTCTGCTGATTTTAGAGGATTAAATGCAGGTGAAGTTGAAGTTGCAAGTATAGGTTTAGGAAACAATATTGCAATTGGTGTGTTTCCTTTGATAACTATTATTATAGCTATTGCAGTAATTGTAACTTTACAATATATCTTTTACAAAACAAATCTTGGAAGATGTTTTAGAGCAACCTCTGATGACCATGAGATTGCACAACTTATGGGTATAAAAACAAAACATATTTATGGTATGGCTATGGGCTTAGCTTTGGCAGTTACTGCTATTGCTGGAGTATTACTAGCTATTAGAACAAACTTTGACCCAGCAGCTGGTCCTCTTCAACTTTTATACGCTTTTGAAGTTGTAATTATTGGTGGATTAGGTTCATTTTGGGGTACTTTAGTTGGTGGAATTATTTTAGGTATTGCTCAAACTATTGGTTCAAACTTAGATCCAGGTTGGGGAATCTTAGCAGGTCATATTGTGTTTATCATTATTTTAATGGTTAAGCCAAATGGATTATTTCCAAAAACAAAGGAGAGATAATGGATACTTCAGATAAATATGAGATTACACGAGGTAATAAAGTTACCAAAGGTTTTGGTATCTTTACAATATTTTTTATAATATTTCTTGTATCTACTCCTTGGTGGTTAGGTCGTGCAGATATTAGAAAAATCACAGAGTTTTTATATATCCTATCTTTAGCACAAATGTGGAATTTACTTGCTGGATATGGTGGTTTATTATCAGTTGGTCAACAACTCTTCATTGGAATTGGAGCATACTGTTTAGTAATCTTTGCTTATAAATTAGGAATGGATCCATTTATGGTAATCCCACTTGCTGGTTTAGTTTCTGTTTTAGTAGCTCTAATGGTTTCAAAAGTTGCCTTTAGATTAAAAGGAGCCTATTTTGCAGTAGGAACTTGGGTATTAGCAGAGACTTTTAGATTACTTTTTTCAAATGTATCTTGGCTTGGTGGTGGTTCTGGACTATCAATAACTAGTACTATGAGAGGAATCCCTACTTGGTGGAGAGAGTCTTTAACCCTTTGGTTTGCAATATTTTTAGGTATTGGTTCAGTTTTACTTGTAAGTTATCTATTAAGGTCAAAATATGGAATCTCACTTACAGCTGTAAGAGATAGTGAAGTAGCAAGTGAAAGTTTAGGAATAAAAGTAAAAAAAGTAAAACTAATGGTATATCTAATCTCAGCTTTTGGTTGTGGTATGGCAGGAGCTTTAATTTTTATAACAAAACTTAGAGTATCTCCAGAAGCAGCTTTTTCTATAGATTGGACAGCAATTATGTTTTTTATAGTTGTTATTGGTGGAATTGGTACAATAGAAGGTCCTATTATTGGAACTTTAATCTATATAACCATGAGAGAAACACTAAATGACTTTGGTACTTGGTACTTAATCATTCTTGGATTATTTACAATAGTTATTATGATAAAAGCACCACAAGGTATTTGGGGACTTATTAAAACCCGCTTTAATAACTTCCATCTTTTTGCTACTAAAAGGCATGTAAAGAAAAAAGATATTGTTGTGGAAGAATCTACAAACTAAGTTGATTTAAATAATATTTTAAACTAGGTAAAAAATCTACCTAGTTTAATTTTCAATCTATTTATAATATCCTGAACCAATAAGAATATTGTCATCAACAGCTTTTATAAAAGAGCTTTTTGCAGTTGGTATTTTTGTTGAAGGGTGTGACCATTTATAATCTAACCAACCTTCACCTTTAGTTTTTGCAATTTTTATAAACTCTTGAAATAACATTGTTCCATTTGGGTCTTTAATTTTATAAAGATTTTTACCAACAATCTTATTATTTCCACCATGAGCAAGGGTTAAGCCATTATAGTCTATAGCAAAAACATATAATGATCCTTTTACAAAAGGACCTTTTGTGTCATTAAATGTTTTTAAACACACCTCTATCCCTTTTGTTTTACAAAGCTGCACACCCTCTTCAACTAGTTGTTTAACATCTGTTTTTGCATCAGCAAACATAAATGATACTGTTATTAGTAAAGAGATGATTATTTTTAAGGTGATTTTCATTTTTTCTCCAATAGAATTATTCTGAATATAAATTAGATATGTTGCTAGCTTGATTCCTCCGCAAAAGTCATCAAACTAGCAAAATACATCGAAAATAGGTACAGTGAATTTTCACTGTATTGAGAACAAATTTCGCAATGTTAGGTTTAGAATGAGTAAATTAATCTTGTTCTTAAATCCGTATCTATATTTGCTTCTGCAGCATATTCATTATCTAACATAGAATATTGAATTTGAGCCATAAGATTTTTTGTCATTTTATATGTAATAGTAAAGTTTGTTTCAGTAACTTTAGGTTTACCAGTTCTACTAAATCTTGAATGATCTGTAGCTAAAGATACTTTACCAATTGTATAAGCTGCACCAACTCTTATGGCATCTGTATCAGATAAAGTTGCTGACCATGCATCAACTTGTGGACCATTTGTAAATAATGGAATTGCACCTGAACCAATACCTTGTTTTACACTACTATCACCTACTGATGTATAAGCAGCATACAATGAAACACCAGCTAATGTAGCACCAATTTTAGCACCATATGCATTTCCATCTTTAACACCACTTGCGTCATAAGATGTATTTAAATATTGCGCAGCAATATATGGCTTCATATCTCCAGAAAAGTTATATGTACCATCAAAATATAAAATATCATGCCCATTATCAGCACCATTTATAGATTCAGATGCTGAAGCATATTGAGCTTGAAGTGTTAAGTTATCAACTGAATTGTTTTTAACATAAATAGTCCATGCCCCATCTTGTCCAACTACACTTCTTCCAAATTCACCAGGTTCACCCTTACTTGTAGCTGTAGAAGTTCTATCAGTTCTATCTGCAAATTTTGTAAGATAAGCTGCAATTATTTTAGTATTAGGAATATTTGTATTTGTTACAGTATAACCTTCATATGATTGTCTAATAAACCTAGAACCAGATCCACCAACAACAGGAGTCCAGAAAAATTGTCTACCAGCTTTCATTGATGTTTTATCAATATCATATTGTAAATACATTTCAGACATAACAGCACCTGAACCATTCATTGTTGCTACATACTTATTACTATCATCATCAACAGATGTAACAGAAGAGAATTGAGCAGTTGTTCCTAAAGAAAAACCATTAAAACTACCTGTTTTATATCCTAATACTAATCCGTTTACCCAAATACTTGCATCTTTTGCTGCATTATTATTATAATCTTTTGCAAAATAATAAGATTTAAGTTGCCCTTTTATTTTACCATTTGCAAAAGCATCAGCTAGACTATCACTTGCAAATGAACTTGTTTGAACTGTAGCAACTGCACAAGCAGTAACTAAAGAGATCTTCAAAATATTTTTCATACATTCTCCTAAAATTCCGAAATTAATAGTGAAAATAGATTGTCGCGCAATTTTTAAAATATCTATAACACTACCAAATTAGTTTACATTATAATTTTTTAATTTAATCTTAAATTTGATAAAAAATATTACAAAGTTTATAAATTATACAACTTATTTGTATCATATTAATAATGCTATTTTAATGCTATTTTTGTTTCTAAAATACTCATTATAGCCTTATAATGGGTAGTTATATAGATAGAAATTGTATTTTCAATTCAATAATATAACCATTAAATATAAATGAGTATTTTTTTTGTAATATATTTAGTTTTATTGTTTTATTTGATTTATAAAAAATTAAATATGTTTTTCTAATTCAATTCTGATATTTGAAGGTATTGGCATTGATTCTTTTGTTTTATGATTAAAATGGATCATAACTGCTTTTCCTATTGTACATAATGCATTATTCTGATATAAATTATGAACAAAGTGCATTGATGAATTACCAATTTTTTCTAATTTTGTATGAACTATCACCTCGTCACTATAAAAAACTTCTTTTAAAAAATCTGTACTTGTATGAGCTAAAACAAATGGCATATTTTTTGGTTCAAGTCTTTCTTCAAAAAATTTTAATGCAGGTAATCTACATAAATCAAACCAGATAGTATATACATTGTTATTTATATGTCCTAAACCATCCGTTTCATTAAATCTAGGTTTTATAATTTCTTTAAACATTTATATTCCTTTTTTAAGAATAAGGAAAATTTCCTTATATCTTAAGAGTTTTTTTGAGTGTATTGCATTTTACATCTAAGAGAATCTCTTTGTTTATTTGATTCTTTTAGTGGGGTACATTTCTTTAAATTTTCTAAACAATTATATGCAAGGTTTGTATACTCTTCACTACCTTTTTTCTTCCAAGAGATTTCCTCTTCTCTTAGTTCTCTTCTAACTTTTACTGGATTTCCAAAAGCTAAATGATTATCAGGAATAACTGTTTTTGCTGGTACCAAAGAGGAAGCACCTATTATTGAATTTTCTCCAATAACTGCCTCATCCATAATAACTGATCCCATACCAACCATAGCATTATATTTTATATGACACCCATGTAAAATTGCACTATGCCCAATATGCCCTTTCTCTTCTACAATCACATCTATATTTGGAAAAGAGTGACAAACACAACAATCTTGTATATTTGCATCCTTTTTTATAATTATTCGACCGAAATCTCCTCTTAGGCAAGCATTTGGTCCAATATAAACCCCCTCATCTATAAAAACATCACCTATAATAACAGCTGTTTCATGGACAAAGGCTTGTGGACTAATAACAGGTATCAATCCATCTAACTCATATATTTGCATTAAGCATCCTTTTTTATTGTAACAATAGAGTATCTTCCTGAAATAAAATTATCATTTGATAAAGCACAATTTGCAGCTTTATTATCTCCTGTTGCATGGAAATCTGTAAATGCAGCTGAATGATTCATTAGTACATGTCCAGTTAAATTCACAGATAAATTAACTTTTTCATCAATTGCTATCTCTTCTACTTGTTCTAAATACTTCTCATCAGAACTATATACACCTGCTGTAATCGCACCATGTAATTCTATAGTTTCTTGCCATACTTTTAAACTATCTTCTCTTGATTCCGTCTCTATAAGTAAAATGATAGGTCCAAAGTGTTCATTATGAAATTTTTCTTTATCTTTTGCAGATATTTTAACAATTACTGGTGTTTTAATTGTAGCATTTTCAAACATAGGATGTTTTATATCTTTTGATGCTAAAACTATTTCACCAATATCTTTTGCATTTTCAACTCTATTGCAAATATCACTATTTTGAATTGCACCTAAAATCTCTACTGCTCTTTCATCAACAGAAAGAAGTTTTTCAACACTACCTGCTATCATCGATGCTACTTCATCAAAACTAACTTTTTCTCCATTTGATACGATTCCATCTTTAGGAATAAATATATTTTGAGGAGCTGTACACATTTGTGATGAATATAAAGACAATGCCATAGATAGATTTCTACTCATACCTTTTAAATTATCAAAATTATCTATTATTAAACAATTCACACCTGCTTTTTCAGTATAAACATTTGCTTGAGGAGCATTATCTTCTAACCAATCACCAAATGAAGTACTACCTGTAAAATCAATAATTTTTACATTTTTATTTTTAACAAGGTTTTGAGTTTGTGTTCTATCATCACTTATAATCATTGATACTAAATCAGCATTAATACCATTTTCTTCTAATACTTCTCTTGCAATATCAACTGTTAATGCAATTGGTAAAATACCATTTCTATGTGGTTTATAGATAACTGAATTTCCAGTAACTAAAGATGCAAAAAGTGCAGAATATGAGTTCCATGTAGGGAAAGTCGAACACGTTATAATTAACGATATCCCTTTTGGTGCAAGTTTAAACTTTTTATTTACAACTATTGGAGGATTATCTTTTCCTGTAGGTTTTTCAAATACTGATTCACTAGGTATTGCTGATAATTGTTTATATGCATAAGCTAAAGCTTCTAAACCTCTATCTTGAGCATGGGGACCACCTGCTTGAAATGCCATCATATATGGTTGACCTGTTGTATGCATAACAGCATTTGCCATTTCAAAAGATCTTTTATTAATTCTATCAAGAATCTCCAAACAGATTCCAGCCCTAAAATCTAAGTCACAATTTTTCCATTGTCTCATAGCCGTTTTTGAATCTGATACAAGTTTTTCTGAGTCTATTGAAGGATAAGTTATACCTAAATTGAACCCATAAGGAGATACCTCTTCACCTAAATATTTATCTGTATCTAAACCTTTGATTTCATATCTATTATTAAGTTGTGCTTTAAAAGACTTTATAGATTCTTCTTTTTTTCCTTCCCCATAAACTTTTGAACTTGGTATTTCAAAATAAGGAGACCAAAATCCTCTATTATTAATTTCTTCTAATGCTCTATCTAATATTTTTTTATGCTTCTCAAAAAGTTCCATATTTATCCTTTATGTAATATAATTTGAAAAATATTAATATAATTTAAATTAAATGAATATTAAATAAAAAAACTTAATCCCATAAAATAGTACTTTTAAAAATAAATAGCAATAAAATAGCATTATTTTTTAAGCTCTAATAAATATTACATTTGTTAGAATTTTTTCAGTTTTTTTGAAATAGATAAAATATTGGAGTAATAAAATGAGCTTTAAAGATATTAAAGTTAAGATTGAAAACCAACATATATTAATAATTACAATTAATAGAGAATCGGTTTTTAATGCATTAAGAACAAATACTTTAAAAGAGATTGCAGAGGTTTTATCATCTTCATCAAATGATATAAGATGTGTAATCTTAACAGGGGGAGAAAAAGTGTTTGCAGCTGGTGCAGATATAAATGAACTTGAAATAAAAAATACATTTGAATCGATAAATGATATAAGAACATCTTACTGGGAAACAATAAAAGATTTTAAAAAACCTATCATTGCAAGTGTAAATGGGTTTTGTTTAGGTGGAGGTTGTGAACTTGCAATGCATTGTGACATTATTATCGCTGGTGACAATGCACAATTTGGGCAACCCGAAATCAATTTAGGAATAATGCCAGGAGCAGGAGGCACACAAAGAACAGTAAAAGCTATGGGAAAATCAAATGCAATGCTAATGCTTTTAACTGGAGATTTTATTGATGCAAAAACTGCAAAAAAAATGAATTTAGTATCAGAAGTTGTACCTGTTCAAACTACAATCATAAGATCAATTGAAATAGCTAACAAAATTGCCAAAAAATCTCCTTTGGCAATAAGTGCAATAAAAAGTTCTGTTCTTGCTTCTTATGAAACAGGCTTAAGTGCATCACTTAAATATGAAAAAACAATTTTTTCCGGAATATTATCTAGTAGTGATAAAAAAGAAGGAATTAGTGCTTTCAAAGAAAAAAGAAAACCAAATTTTAAAGGACAATAATAATGTTATATGAAACAATAAAATATGAAAACAATAATGGTATAGCAACTTTAACATTAAATAGACCAGAGGTATTTAATTCATTAAATGAACAAATGCACGCTGAATTAAAGAATGCTTTTAATAATATAAAAAAAGATAGCACTATTAGAGTACTAATCATCACAGGCGAAGGAAAAGCTTTTTGTGCTGGGCAAGACTTAAACGATAGATCAGTTAATAATAGTGATGAAAAACTTGATTTAGGTGAATCAATTGAAAGAAAATATAATCCACTAATTAAAACAATCTATAACTTAGAGATACCAGTTATTTGTAAAGTAAATGGTGTAGCAGCAGGTGCTGGAGTTGGGATTGCCCTAGCTTGTGACTTTGTAATTGCAAATGAAAAAGTATCATTTATACAAGCCTTTTGTAAAATTGGATTAGTACCTGATAGTGGAAACTCTTTCTTTTTACCACAACTTGTGGGAATGGCAAGAGCAAAAGAGTTATGTATGTTAGGTGATAAACTTTCTGCACAAACTGCATTAGAATATGGATTAATCTCAAGAGTATATCCAATAGAAACAATTGATGAAGAGGTTCAAAAACTAGCTATTCATTTTTCTACTGCTCCAACATATGGATTGTCTTTAATAAAAAAAGCGTTGAATCAATCTGTTGAAAACTCATTAGATGAACAATTAGAATTAGAAAAAAATTTGCAAAGAGCAGCTGGACTTTCAAATGATTATAAAGAAGGAGTTTCAGCATTTTTAGAAAAAAGAACTCCTAATTTTAAAGGAAACTAATATGAGAATAGATTCAAATTCAATCATAGGAATAGTTGGTGCAGGTATTATGGGTAGAGGTATTGCCCAAGTTGCAGCAAAAGCAGGTCATAAAGTAATACTATATGATAACTGGGATGGAGCAGTTGACAATGCAATGAATATCAATGAAAAAGAGTTATCAAAACTTGTTGAAAAAGGGAAAATGACTCAAGAGCTAAAAGATAAAACTATATCTTTATTGAATCCTACTATGAAAATAGAAGATTTAGCTCCTTGTGATTTAATTATTGAAGCTATCATTGAAAATAAAGAGATAAAACAAGAGATATTTAAACAACTTGAAGATATTTGTGGTGATGTTTGTATTGCATCAAATACCTCATCTATTTCTATTTCTGCTTTGGCAAATGGTCTTAAAAGACCTGACAGAATGGTAGGTATGCATTTTTTCAATCCTGCACCTATTATGAAACTTGTTGAAGTAATCTCTGGATTACAAAGTGACAAACAACTTGTAGAAGATGTTTATAATCTAGCTAACTCATGGGGTAAAAAAGCAGTTTTTGTAAAATCTAGTCCAGGTTTTATAGTAAATAGAATTGCTAGACCATTTTATGCAGAAGCACTAAGATTATATGAAGAGGGAGTTTCAACTTTTGCAACAATTGATGAAATCGTAAGATCATCAGGTAGATTTAGAATGGGTCCATTTGAACTAATGGATTTAATTGGAAATGATACAAACTATTCAGTTACTGAATCAACTTTTAACTCATACTATCAAGATTCAAGATTTAATCCATCATTAACACAACAAGAGTTTTCTCAAGCAGGATTACTTGGAAGAAAATCAGGTATTGGTTTTTATAAATATGAAGAAGGGAAACAATTAAGTAGAGATGAGTATACGCAAGTTATTCCCTCAAACAATAAAATATCAACTATTACTGTATATGGTTCTTTAGGGGTAGCAAATGAATTAATACCTTTATTTAAAAAAGCTGAAATTAATGTAATCGAAGTTGAAGGTGATGGATATATTGAGTTTAATGATATAAAACTATTTTTAACAAATGGGAAAATGGCTAGCCAAATTTCAAAAGAATTAAATGAGAAAAATATAGCCCAATTTGATATCAATATAGATTATGCTCTAACTGACTCTATTACTATTGCAACTTCACTGATTGCACAAAAACATGTTGAGAAAAATATTGCAGCACTTTTTGCACAAATTGGTAAAAAAACTCTAATAATAAAAGATTCACCTGCAATGGTTATGTCAAGAACTATATCTATGTTAGTAAATGAAGCAAGTTCAACTGTGACAAATGGTGTTTGTGATGAATTTAGTGTTGATATTGCTATGGAAAACGGTGTAAATTATCCTATAGGTCCATTTAAATGGGCAGATAAATTAGGTATTGATTTTATATTAGAAACGTTAAATAATTTAGAATCATTTTACAAAGATACTAGATACAGAGCAGATAGAGGTATTATCGAAAAATCAATAATAGGTGGAAAATATTATGAGTGAGACAAAACTTTGTTATAAAGTTGCAGAAAAAATGATGGCTGATACAAAATTTGAACATACCCTAGGTATGAAATTGTTAGAAGTTGAAGAGGGCTATGCAAAAATGGAGATGGAAGTTACCCAAAAGATGCTAAATGGTCATGGAACTTGTCAAGGTGGGGCAATTTTTTCTTTTGCTGATGCAGCTTTTGCTATTGCTTGTAACTCAAGAAATATTGCAACAGTTGCTGCTGCTTGTGATATAAGTTTTGTAAAACCTGCTCTATTAGGAGACACATTATATGCAACTGCTACAGAAAAATATTTAAAAGGTAGAAATGGAATATACGACATCTTAGTTGTAAATCAAAAGTTTGAATCAGTAGCATTTTTCACTGGTAAATCAAAAGCTGTAAAAGGCACTATATTAGAAGAAAAGGAAGTACAATGAATGAAGCATATATTATAGATTATATTAGAACACCTATTGGTTCTTATGGAGGTTCATTATCTTCTATTAGACCTGACGATATGGGTGCTATTCCACTAAATTATTTAATGAAAAACAATCCTTCTATAAACTGGGAAGAGCTTGATGATGTAATTTTTGGATGTGCAAATCAAGCTGGTGAAGATAATAGAAATGTTGCAAAAATGTCTGCATTATTAGCTGGTCTTCCTTATCAAAGTGGTGGTACTACAATCAATAGACTTTGTGGGTCAGGTATGGATGCAATTGGTGTTGCAGCTCGAGCAATAAAAGCTGGTGAATGTGATTTAATAATTGCAGGTGGTGTTGAGTCAATGTCTAGAGCACCTTTTGTTATGCCTAAAGCTGATACTGCATTTACTAGAGCAAATAATGTTTTTGATACAACTATTGGTTGGAGATTTGTAAATCCTAAAATGCATGAGATGTTTGGAACAGATTCAATGCCTGAAACTGGAGAGAATGTAGCTGAAGAATTTAATGTTACAAGAGAAGATCAGGATAAGTTTGCTTTTAATTCACAACAAAAATGCAAAGTAGCTATGGAAAAAGGGTTTTTCGATAAAGAAATAACACCTGTTGTTGTAAAAAGAAGAAAACAAGATGATTTAATAGTGGATAAAGATGAATACCCTAAACCAAATACAACATTAGAAAAACTATCAACACTAAATACCCCTTTTAAAAAAGAGGGAGGAACAGTAACAGCAGGTAATGCCTCAGGGGTTAATGATGGCGCAGGAGCAATGATAATTGCCTCAAAAAATGCTGTTGAAAAATATAATCTAAAACCAAAAGCAAAAATTGTAATGATGGCTGTAGCTGGTGTTCCTCCAAAAATCATGGGAATAGGACCACTTTACTCATCTAAAAAAATTTTAGAAAAAACTGGGATGAGTATAGATGATATGGATGTAATTGAACTAAATGAAGCTTTTGCTTCACAAGGTTTAGCAACTATAAGAGGTTTAGGATTAAAAGATGATGATCCAAAAGTTAACCCAAATGGTGGAGCTATCTCTTTAGGTCATCCATTAGGGATGAGTGGAACTAGACTTGTTATGACAGCACTAAACCACTTAGAACAAACAAAAGGTAGATATGGACTTTGTACTATGTGTATTGGTGTAGGACAAGGTATATCTATGATAATAGAAAATTTAAATAGAGACTAGGGAGATAAAATGGAAAATAAAAGAAAAACTGTAAGTTATTATCCAAAAGTTCTTATATCCAAAGATGAACTTATTGCTTTACAAACAAGAAGAATGAAACACACATTGTTAAGAGCTTATTCATTTGTTCCCTATTATAAAAAGAAATGGGATGAACATGGTGTTCATCCAGATGATTTTACTTTTTTAGAAGATATCAATAAATTTCCTTTTACTACAAAAGAGGATTTAAGATTAAACTATCCATTTGGGATGTTTGCAAATCCAATGAGTGATATTGTAAGACTTCATGCATCAAGTGGTACAACAGGGAAACCAACTGTTGTAGGATATACAAGACAAGATATTGATACTTGGTCTGATTTAGTTGCAAGATCACTTAGACTTGCAGGTGGAGGGAAAGGTGATATAGTTCATGTCTCTTATGGGTATGGTTTATTTACAGGTGGATTAGGTGCTCATTATGGTGCTGAAAAACTTGGTTGTACAGTAGTTCCCGCTTCTGGTGGTTTTACAGATAAACAAGTTACTTTAATAAATGACTTCAAAGCAACTGTAATAATGGTTACACCATCTTATATGTTAAATATCATTGAAGAGATGGAAAATAGAGGAATAGATCCAAAAGAAACTGCACTTAAAGTTGGTATTTTTGGAGCTGAACCTTGGTCTATGGAGATGAAAAGAACTATTGAAGAAAAAGTTGGAATTGATGCACTTGATATTTATGGTTTATCTGAGATGATGGGTCCTGGTGTTGCTTGTGAAGTTTTAGAAGATAGAGGAGATTTATATGTTTGGGAAGATCACTTTTATCCTGAAATTGTTGATAGAGATACCTTTAATCCTATCCCTGATGAGCAAGAAGGTGAATTAGTTTTAACAACCTTGACAAAAGAAGCTTTACCAATCATTAGATATAGAACAAAAGATTTATCTACACTATACAAAGGTGATCTTTTAAATATGCGTAAAATGAAAAGAATTCATGCTAGAACAGATGATATGATGATTATTAGAGGGGTAAATGTATTCCCATCACAAATTGAAGAGATACTGATGAAAATTGAAGCATTCTCTCCTTATTATCAAATTGTAATTTCAAGAACTGGAAATATGGACGATTTAGCTATAGATATAGAACCAGAATTAACAGCAAGTGAAAGAGAAATAGGTGAAGCTATAAAAACTCTAGTTCATAAAATAAAATCAGGTATTGGAGTATCTGTAAAAGTAAATGTTAAAAAACATGGTGAAGTTCCAAGAAGTCAAGGAAAAGCTCAAAGAGTAGTTGATAAAAGAAAAAACTAGGATAAAAAATGTCTAAAAATATATTGGTAATTCAAGCCCATGACGATATGAAAAAATCAAGAGTAAATAAAAGATTTTCAAAAGAGATTGAAACTCTTGAAAATGTTGAGATAAGAGATATAAAAGCTTTATATCCTGATTATAAAATTGATATACAAGCTGAGCAAGAAGCTATAAAAAAAGCAGACAAAATTGTATTCCAATTCCCAATGTTTTGGTTTAATGCTCCATCAATATTAAAAGAATGGATAGATAAGGTTTATGCACTTGGTTTCGCTTTTGATATTTCAAAAGATGGATATGAAAGAAAAGAGTTAAATAAAAAAGAGTTTATGCTTGCTGTATCTATGGGTGCACATGAAGATGCTTATTCTGGAGATTTTAAAAGTGTTGATGAGTGTTTAACTCCTTATATTTATACATCAAAATTTTGTGGAATGAAAGTTGTTGAACCTTTTTATACATATAGAGCTATGCAAAATTTAAGTGATGAAAAACTTGAAGATTTAGCATCAAAATTTAAAAAAGCAATTTTAAGTTAGGAGATTAAATGAACTATTTAGAAGTAAAATATGAAATGCAAATAAAAGATGAACTTAATACAAATGATTTTATTTCTAATGTAATTAGTTCGCAACAAAGTCTTGGGAGGCAAAAATATCCCAAGAACTTTGAACATAAAAAATTACTTGATTTAGGATTTACTTATAATAAATCAACAGATGGTTATGGTTTTATAAAAAATTTCTCTTTTGAAGAATTAAAAGATTTAGCTTTTAAAATAGACAAACTTGATAACCATATTTTAACCCATGGATATATTGTATTAAAAATATATAAAGGTGAATTGTATTTTTGGGATACTGCATTAATTTATGAAAACATTGATACCTTCGAATATTGCCTAAAGTACCATAATATCTTTAAACTAGGAGAGTTAAATGTACTTACAAAATCTACTAGTGTAAATGAAGTACTACTAAATTTATCAAACTATACAAAAAGATATGAAGAACCTGAATTAGAATTTATCACACAAAACTGTGTCTGGGATAAAAAAGAAGGGGTAAAGACTCTTAAAAGTCTAGTTGAAAATATTAATGAATATATACATTTTAGTAAAACTATAAATTATTAATAAAAAATAAAATAGTTTTTACTAAAATTATGCAATTCCCCAAGTGTTTTTTAAAATAGAACATATTCTTATTTTTACTACTTTCTCATCTATTAAAAGTAATAAATCTACAAAACTATAGCCATCTTTATCTTTTGATATAAAAATATTTTTTTTATCTTTTAAAATATACTTTTTATCAAAAAGTTTACAAATATTTAACATAATTTTAGGAAAATATACTTTTATTGTAGCATCATTTCTTAAAAGTTCAGTTTTTGATATCTCCATATATGGAATCAAATTTTTATCTAATAAATTGGATAAATCTTCTATTAAGTGGCTTTTCATAATTTGCCTTTTTTTTTATTATTATACCAACTTTACTACCTATATATCAAGCTTTATATAAAATTTGTTATAATAAAAAAAACTAAAAGGAATGTTCTTGAATAACGATGTAAATGAAAACGAAGTAGATATTTATATAAAATCATTATTAGAAGAAACCTCTCCAAAAGCAAAATCTTTAATCATAACTTTTTTTGGTGATACAGTTTTTCCTTTTGGTGGAACAATTTGGTTAGGTTCTCTTGTTAAGTTTATGGAAGAGTTTGAAGTAAGTGAAAAACTTACAAGGACTTCAATTTTCAGACTTACTAAAGAGGGATGGCTAACTTCTCAAAAATTTGGTCGTGAAAGTTATTATACGATAAGTGATATGGCTGTAGATAAGTTTATTAAAGCTCACTACCGTGTATATGCTTATGATGAGCAAGAAAATGATAATGATTGGATTGTTTTATTTACTTCAAGCCTTGAGCAAGATGAAGAGTTTGAACTTGGTAAAACTCTAAAAAAAGAGGGATTTGCTAACCCATCAAAATATACATATATGCATCCTCATTACAAAATGGAATATATACAAGATATTTTAATCAAAAATGAACTTCAAAATAAAGTAATACTTATAAAAGGTCCCCTTCATATGCCAATGAATAAAGAGATTACTAAAGAGATGGTAAACAAATTTTGGGATTTACAAGATGTAGAGAATAGATATAGAGATTTTATCACTATATTTAGAAGAATTTATTCTCTTAAAACTCCAATTGAAGAGTTTACTCCTAGACAATGTTTTATAATTAGTATCCTATTAATTCATGAATATAGAAGAGCTGTTTTATATGATCCAAAACTTGGAAATCAGTTTATATCTAGTGATTGGTTAGGAAAATCAGCTGCTTCACTTGTTGAGTCTCTTTATGTAGCGATTCATAATCAAGGAAAAGCATATGTACAAGAAAATTTACTAACTGTAGGAGGTAATACTCCTAAGTTAGATAAGTTTTATTATAATAGATTTGGAGGATTAAAATAAAGGGAAAGTTTTATTTTATTCTTCAAAAATTAAATATCAATATAAGATAGTTTTTCAAGGGAGTACATAACTATCTTATATTTTAAATTTATACTTGTTGTGCAAAATATTCTTCCATATGGACTAATTCATCTTTTGCACCAAGTTCTTTAACAATATTTTTACATGAACCTACAAATGATACACCACCAGCAATATAAACAGAGTAGTTAGACAATTCAGGTATTAATAAAGGTAATACTTTGTCTATTCTACCCTCTAAACCACCATCTTTGTTACTCTCTTGAGTTAAAGTATATTTATATTTAAAGTTTACATATTTAGATTCTAAATATTTTAATTTACCATGATGTAATAGATCTGCTTTTGTTTTAGCTGAAAAAAGTAAAGTTACAGGGTTTTTATTTCCTCTACTTAAATAAGCGTTCAACAAAGATAAAATTGGAGCCAATCCTGATCCAGAAGCTAAACATAAAATTGGTGTATCAACAGATGGATCACCTAAAAATGTACCATAAGGACCATTAATCTTGATATTATCACCAATATTTACCTCATCATGTATCCATGGGCTGGTTTTACCATTTGGCTCTTTTGTTATAATAAAAGACAACTCTCCATCAGAACGAGGGGGATTTGCAATAGAATAAGGTCTAAGAGGGTGTCCAGATGCCTCATCACCAATCATTGCATATTGTCCAGGCCAATATTTAATACTTTGTCCCAATGGAGATAGTTTAAGTTCAATCAAATTAGGCGTTCTTTGAATCTTATCAGTTACAATATGCCAAGAATTTTCAATAGGTGGGAACAATTTAGGTTGTGCATCTGCTGTACCAAATTCTATTTCCAATACATCTGAAATAGGTTTTGCCATACACATCAAGCCATATCCCAAATCTCTGTCTTCTTGAGATAAAGCCATATCCATAATAAAACCTTGGTCAAACTCCCCACTTAAAACTTTTATTTTACATTCACCACAGGCTCCTGCTCTACAGTTATTTGGTAAGGCATAACCTTGTTTTTCAAGAACAGATAATACTGTTTCCCCAGATGGGCAGGCTATCTCTTTTCCTGATGGTTGTATAATAATCTTTTTCATATCTTAAATTCCTGGTTATAATTTTTTACTTTTGATATTAGAATACTGGTATAATATCTTCCATATCAATATCACTTATTTCTCTTCCTGTAATTCCAACTTCAGGAATTGCTGGGAATTCTGTATCATATTTATCTAATACACCTTTTAAGTTAAGCATAGCTTTTCTCCAGTTCTCTTTTTTTGTTTCATAATCTGGAATAAAGAAACCAGCTTCTCTAGCTAATCTTTCACCTTCTCTTTGGTTTTCAATAAAGTCTTCAGGAATATCCCAGAACTCTGTTGGTGGCTCAAATAATACAGCAGATAAGAATAGATACCCTGCTCTAATTTGTTTAGTGATAATCTCTTTATCTTCTTGTGCTAATTTTGGATAATCTCTTTCCATTAATGTTAAAACGATAGCCATATGTCTACCTTCATCTTTACCAATTTTAGAGAACCCTTCTTTAAACACTAATTCAGTACATCCTGCTGCCATTTGATGAAAAATTGTTGCAGCTGCAATTTCACCCATTAGGAAAGAAGAGAATAATACAGCTAAAGAATATTTAGGAACTGCATTTTTAAATCCATCCCAATATCTTCCACCATTGTAATATAACCATTTAGCATTTTTTTGTAATCTTCTACCAATATCAGTTTTAGGCTCATAAGTTAAAGGATCTGGATGTTCTAACATTTTAGTTATAACTAAACCACACATTTGTTCATGATTTTGTTCATCTCTTGTAACAGAAAAGAAACATCTTCTAACAACATCTTCCTCATGTAATTCATATGTTTTAATAAATGCAGAAGCAAATACGGGTGGCGCAGATGCATCAAATACAGAAAGAATAGTCCACCAATATGCAATAGACTCTCTTTGTTCCCATGTGTATTTTGTAACATCAAATGTATCCCAAGGCAATTTTTCAGGATCCCAATACTCTTTTTGTGATGATTCCCATACCTCTTGTAATTTTGTAGTTACATTTTCCCAACTTAATGGATAAACATTTGGCTGTGGTGTTGCTGGGGGGAACTCCATAGTTCCAGCTAGCTTTTCTTTTGAACCTGCCATTTTAACTCCTTTTATAATTCTAAATTTTTAGTTTTTAATATACTTCATTTTTTGAACTATATCTAAAATAATTGTATCATATAATTATTAATGCTTCCTTAAATTTTAATTATATGATTCATTTTTTCTAAATATATTTAATATTCTGTAGTATATTAATTATCGATATTAAGCCCATGAAATCTTACTTTATTGGTAGTATTGTGGGATTTTAAGTTTATTGTGAGTATTTTATTAAGAATAAGTCATACACTTTTTGTGTATAACTTATATTTTTGTAATATATTACAGATATTTTATTTATTTAAGAATTTTGCTTTTCTTTTTTCAACAAAAGCATTCATTCCTTCTGTTCTATCATCTAAAGCTAATGTAGTATAAAAAGATTTTCGTTCAGCTTCAAGTCCAGCTTGTAAAGATGATTCGTAAGAGTTATTTATTGATTCTTTTATTAGTCTCACAACAGGTTGACTCATTGATGCAATTTTAGACGCTATTTTGATTGCTTCTTCAACTACTGTACCCTCTTCAAAGACTGATGCAACCAGTCCATAATCTTTTGCCTCTTTTGAATCAATCATATCACCAGTTAAACACATATACATCGCTTTTGCTTTTCCAACTGCTTTTGTTAGTCTTTGTGTACCACCAGCTCCAGGCATTGTTCCTATTTTAACTTCTGGCTGACCAAACTTTGCAGTTGTATCACAAACAACAATATCACAAAGCATTGACATTTCACAACCACCACCAAGTGCAAATCCTGCTACAGCTGCAACTATAGGTTTTGTATGTTTTTCAAGAGTTTGCCACTCTTTTTTTACAAACTCATTATTATAAGCACTAGCAAAATCAAGATTTGCCATCTCTTTTATATCAGCACCTGCTGCAAAGACTTTATTTCCACCTGTTAATACAATAGCACCAATATTTGTATCATTATCAAAATCTTTTATTGCAATTGATACTTCATCTAATAATTGGGTACATAATGCATTGTAAACTTCTGGTCTATTTAGGGTGATTACACCTACACCATTTTCTAGTTTTTCTACTAATATATATTTATTATTCATCTACATTCCTAAATATGCTTCTTTAACTCTTGGATCTTTTAACAAATCTTCAGAATTACCACTTAAAACAATTTCACCATTTTCTAAAACATACGCTCTATTAGAGATTGTCAAAGCAAAATATGAATTTTGTTCAACTAAAAATACTGTCATATGAAGTTTTTTAAGCTCTTCAATAAATGCAAAAATCTCTTCTACTATTACAGGAGCTAACCCCATTGATGGCTCATCCATCAATAATAAATCTGGTTTACTCATCAAAGCTCTTCCAATTGCAAGCATTTGTTGCTGACCACCTGATAGATTTCCTGATATCAAACCTCTTTTTTCATATAATATAGGAAACTTTTCATATACAAAATCTAAATCTTTTTTTATTTCTTCTTTATTATTTCTAGTAAAAGCTCCAAGCATTAAATTATCTTCTACAGTTAATGATTTAAATAGTTCTCTTCCCTCTGGTACTTGTGCAATTCCAAGTTTTACTCTTTTTTCGGGAGAGGTATCAGTGATATCAATATTTTCTTTAAATATAATTTCACCTTTATTTTGTTCTTTCAAACCTGAAATTGTTCTCATTAGAGTTGTTTTACCTGCTCCATTTGCACCAATTAAAGCAACTATCTCACCCCTATGTACTTTTAGATTGATATCTTGAAGAACATGGATATGTCCATAATGACAATCTAATTTTTCAATATTTAAAACTAAACCCTCTTTATTCATGTAATGATCCTTCACCTAAATATGCTTTAATTACATCTGGGTTAGATGAGATTTCAGCAGGAGTACCCTCGGCAAGTTTTACTCCAAAATTTACAACAGTGATTTTATCTGAGATACCCATTATCATTTTCATATCATGCTCAATTAAAAGAACGGTTACACCCTCTTTTGCAATCTCTTTTATAATCTTTGAAATCTCTGCTGTTTCTGTACCATTTAAACCTGCAACAGGTTCATCTAAAAGTAAAAGTTTTGGATTAATAGCTAAAGCTCTTACAATTTCAACTTTTTTCAAAACACCATAAGATAAATCACTACACATTTTATAAGCTACATTTTCTAAACCAACTCTTTTTAGATGAGATAAGGCTATATGAGTAAATTTATCTTCATCATCAATAATTGATTCAAACTGGAAAGAACATTTTAAAAGACTTTTGTTCATATTAATATTGAAACCTAAAAGGACATTTTCCATTACAGTCATATTTTCACAAATTTCAAGGTTTTGAAATGTTCTCATAATATGTTTATTTACAAGTTTATATGTGGGAACATTTGTAATGTTTTCATCATTGAAATATATATCTCCACTATCAACAGTATAGATTCCTGATATCATATTTACCAAAGTTGTTTTACCAGCTCCATTTGGACCAATCAAAGCATGAATTGTCCCTTCTTGAACTTCAAAAGAGATATCATCAACTGCTTTTAATCCACCAAAACTTTTAGATATTCCGTTGATTTTTAATAAACTCATGAATTATCCTTCTTTTTTAATTCAGTTTTTTCCACTTTTAAAGTATCAAAGATTGAAACTATCCCTTTTGGCATAAAAATCATTACAAAAATAATAATTGCACCAAAAACCATTTGTTCATAATCGTGTAAAAATGTTAAAAACTGAGGTAGTGCAGTAATAATAATTGCACCAAATACAGCTCCATAAATCCTACCAAGTCCACCAAATACAATCATAACTACAAGTTGAATAGATCTCATAAACCCTGATTCTTCTGGAGAGATAAATCCCGTATAGTATGAGTATAATGAACCTGCAATTGTTGCAATTACAACAGATATTACAAAAACATAAGTTTTATAATATGGTACATCTGCACCAATAGCTTTAGCAGCAGTTTCAGAATCTCTAATACATCTTAAGATTCTTCCAAAAGGTGAATTCACCACATTTTGTAATGCCCAAATAGAAAATACTAAGAATATTGCTGATAATACATACCATTGCATATCATTTTCAAACACATAACCTAAAATATGAAATTGACTAACACTCATACCATCAGGTCCACCAGTTAATTGATCTTCATTTCTTAATACAAGTGAAATAATAATACCTACAGCTAATGTTGCCATTGCAAGGTAATGACCTTCTAATTTTAATACAGGTTTTGATATTAAAAATGCTAATACTGCTAATACAACAACTGAAATTATGATGCTTAAAACTGGATCAAATTCAAATGTAGTTGATAATATCACTGCCACATAAGCTCCAAGTCCAGCAAATGCCCCATGACCTAATGAGATTTGACCAGTATAACCAACTAACATATTTAGTCCAATACATATAACTGCATTTAACATACACATAATTGCTATCTCATAATGAAATGAGTTTTGTAATAAAAAAGGTATTACACACAAAATTATTATAGTGGTAACTATCCCTCGATCTAAAAATACACCTTTATTTCCCATGATAATACCTACACTCTTGTTGATTTCTTAGCCCCAAAAATACCACCTGGGAAAAAGAATAAAATTAAAAGTAATACTATAAATGCTACTGCATCTTTATACTCACTACTTAAATAACCAGCAACGAAAGATTCTAAAATTCCAAGTAGAACTCCTCCAAATACTGCACCAAAAGGATTACCTATACCACCTATGATAGCTGCACAAAATCCCTTAAGACCTAACATAACTCCAATTTCATAATTTGTTGATGTAATTGGTGTTAGTACTATTCCACCTATTGCTGCAATTGAGGCACTAATCATAAAATTTATAATCAATATTTTCTTAACAGAGATACCAACAAATTTTGCTGCATCTTTATTATCAGCAGTTGCCAACATTGCTTTCCCTATTTTTGTCTTGTTAAATAAATAATATAATCCCACAACAATACAAAGTGAAACAACAATTACTAGAATTGCTTGAGGAGTTATAGTTGCACCAAATATAGAAATTGGTGTATCACTTATAAATGATGGTAAAGTATGCATTTGTTTATCAAATACTACCTGAGAAGCCCCTCTTACAAAAATAGAATAACCTAGTGTCAAAATAATTAACGATGTAACTGAAGAGTTACTAGACATAGATATCAATTTAAAAAGCATATACCCTATAAGTGCAGATATAATAATTGCAAAAGGAAATGCTAAAACAAATGGAAATTTAGCGTATGATAAAAATACTGCTGCCATTCCCCCTATCATTACAAACTCCCCTTGCGAGAAGTTTATAATTTTACTAGAGTTATATATAACAGTGAATCCTAAACCAACTAAGGCATAAATAAATCCAACTGTTAAACCTCCAAATGAGTATTGTAATAATTCAACCATTTTCTTACTCTGCTAATGCCCAATCACCATTTTTTATAACTAACATTTTAATACTTGAATCAATATCTAATCCTAAGTGATCATCTTTATTAATGTTAAATATACCATTTAAACCTGGGTAACCTGTAGTTTGTTCAATAGCATCTCTAATATCTTTTGGTTTATCAGAATTTGATTTTTTTATTGCATCAACTATTAAATTTAATGCATCAAAAGCATATCCACCAAATGTAGAAACAGAAGCATTGTATTTACCTTCATACTCTTTAATATAATCTATTGCAATTTTTTTAATAGGATTTGCATCATCCAATAAAGAAGCTACAACAACTGGTGGAGAAGCTACAATTACACCCTCACTAGAATCACCTGTCAAATCAATAAATTTTTTAGAAGCAACACCATGTGATTGTACTAATGTTTGAGTCATACCTAATTGTTTAAAGTTTTTAGTAACAATAGCAGGTCCTTGACCAAAACCTGGATTAACAACCGCTTGTACATTGTCTAAAGATTTTATCTTAGTTAATTGAGCTGTCATATCTGTATCTTTTGGTCCATATGTTTCATCTGCAACAATATTAATTCCATAATCAGTAGCTACTTCTTTACATTGATTTCTCATCGATTTACCAAATCCACCATTTCCAGAAATCAATGCGACATTTGTTTTTGCTTTTGATTTTAAGTATTTAAAGATTTTTTGGCATGCCATTCTATCAGTAGCTGGAGTTTTAAATACATATTTTTTTGTAGGTTGCACAATATCAATTGAACCAGCCATAGAAACTAAAGGAATTCTAGCTCTTTCAATAAATGGAATAATAGCCATTGTTTCTCCAGATGCTGATCCTCCTATAACTGCAACTACTTCATCTTGTTTTATAAGTCTTTTGATAAAAGTTGTTGCATTTTTAGGATTAGCACCAGTATCGTAAGAGATAAGTTTTAGATCTTTACCTAAAACTCCACCAGCTTTATTTATTTTGTCAACATACAATTCAAGTGTTTTTAATTCAGGATCACCTAAAAATGATGCTGGACCAGTTGCCGCAACCAATGCACCAATCTTAATAGTATCTTTTGCATTTGCTGTAGTACAAATTAAAAATAAGCCTATTAAACCTGTTGCTAATTTTAAAACTCTTCTCATAATCTTACCCCTTTTGTTTTATTTAGGATTAAATAAATTTCATCCTGTCATGAAAAATTCTATTACACTAAAACTTAAAAACTACATAAAAAAGTAATACATAATATGAAAATATTGATAAATATAACAAAAAAATAGTAAAAAATTAGTTTTATGTAGTATATATTGATATTTTTTCTAAAATAGCATTAAAATAGCATAGAATTTTAGGGCTTTCTATGCTAATATTTATATTGTAATTTAATTGAATTTTTTTGAATGTAATGAGTATATTAATTTTTTAAACCAAAGAGCAAGTTTTCCAGAAATATTAAAATTAAATAATCTACCAACTGCACAATTTGGACCACCTAAATCGATAAGAATACCCTTATTTGATATATTATTTTTTATTAATGGCTTATCTTTAATCTCATTGATTATATTGTCAGCTATAAACTCAGCTTGCATTCTTGCTCCTTGAGCAGTAGGAGCTTGATATAACTTAGATTTTACATCATTCGCTTGTACTATATCTCCTATAGCAAAGGCGTTCTTATAAGGACTAACTCTATAATATTCATCCACAATGATTTGATTTTTTTGATTTTGTTCTATTTTTCTATCTATATTAAGTATAGAATTTCCTATAGCTCCAATCACAAATATTAACATGTCATATCTAACCTCAGCACCATTAGATAATAATATTTTCTCTTCTAGTATTTTTGAAGCAAAAAGTTTTGTAATTACATTTATATCTAATTCTTTACATCTTTCATGTGCTTTATTTATCAAAAACTGATCCATTCCAGGAAGTAATGTATCCATTCCTTCAATAATTGTAATTTGAATATTATCTTTACTAAAGCCCTTCTTTTGGATAGTATAAGCATATTCACAAGCTATCTGAAGTCCAGAAACTCCTCCTCCCACAACCACTAGTGATTTATTTAAGGGATTAGATTCTAATATTTTTAGAAATTTATTTCTATAATAATTAAGATTATTGATATCTTTGATATCTTTCGTATACTCAATAATATTTTCTATTTGTCTAGGAAAGATTGATATTGAACCAGTTGCTACAACTACATAATCATAATTGTGTAATTGATTATCTCTGGTGATTATATAGTTATTTTCATAGTTGATACTTATAACCTCTCCACAAATAAACTCCACACCATTTTGCTTACAATATTTTTCATGATTAAACGTAATATCACTTTCAGTGTAATAACCTGATAAGTATTTATGTATATGGGTTTGTAACAAGTGTTGTTGAGATTTGTCTATTAATAGTATTTCTAAATTATTATAATTTTTTAATTTGTGAATAAGTGATACACCAGCATACCCACCACCAATAATAATAACTCTTTTTTTGACTATTTCCATAAAATTTCCTTACTTTTCATAATTGATATTTTTTAGATTATACTACATAAATATAAATTTTATCTTTAAAAGTGTATTATATTTTAATTTAGAGATATTTGTATTATTTAAATAGTTTTTATCTGTGTACATAAATCTAATGTAACAACCATTTAAGCACTTTTCATATAAAATATTCTTAGTTTTATAAAGGAGAAAAATGAAAAGTTGTACTTTTGAATTGATTATAAATATATTAACCTATGCAATAAAAAATAAAGAAAATGCATTTTCACAAAAAGATTTTAAAAATGTTGTATATACAAAAGAATTTGCAAACTACGATATAAATGTAAAAATAGCAGAAGGGTTTGAATATTTATTAAAAAGAGGTCTTTTACAATTACAAAATGAAAATTTGACACATTATGAAAAATATAAGCTACCTAATACAATAAAAATAAATACAGATAACTATACCAGTGTTTTTAAAGATTTATCTAAAAAAATCATCCTTATGCATGAAGGTAAAGAGATGATAAATGAAACTTATGAGGTAAAAGATGATTATGCTGATATTATAGATTGTATTAATATTCTTAACTCAAACTTTTTTTCTGCACCAGATAAAGAAGAGATTCAAACTACATTATCAAAAATTTTAATCTCATTAAAAATAGAATCAGAAGCTCACTATTCTCTTTTAACGATTATTCAATTACTTGCACTAAAATCAAAAATTAAAATAAAAATACAATCAAGTATTAATGAATTTACAGCTACTAATGTAAAATTTGATTATATAGAATTTCGAGATACTACTATAGTTCTAACCTTTGATAAATGCTCTTTTGAAATTGAATCTATAGAAAATATAATGCTCATTGAAACAATGGATTCTTTAACTTTATCAGATCATATTAAAAAATCTTTAACAATTCTAAAAGCTTATCCTATAGATAATACTGAATATATAATAAACTTTTTAACAAACTATAAATTGGATTAGTAAATCTAATAATATGTAGTTATGAGTTTCTATAATTTGAAATAAAATATTAGGAACTCATTTCTTTTCTATTTAAGTAATAATTTAAAAATTCAAAAAAATCCTCTTCAGTAATTTGTTTTCTAGTTACTTTTTTCAAAATATAATGAATATAAAAAGATACAATACTTATACTGTATCTTTTTATTTATAAAGACCTAAAAAGTGGGCTTTTTTGATTTTGTGCATCTAAATCTGCTTTTGAAAAGAATTTTTCTATATGAATATCTCTTTCATATAATCTTCCCCTCATAAGTGCAGTTATACACACATCAAGCATAGCTGGAGGTCCACATAGATATGCTTTATGCCCTGTGAAGTTATTATCGTATGTTTTTATTGCTACATCATTTAAATAGCCAATCTCTCCATCCCAATCATTTGCCTCTTTGTCAGATAAAACAGGAACATATCTAAAGTTTTTATACTCTTTTTCATACTCTCTAAATTTATTTGCATAATAAAGTTCTTCTTGATTTCTTGACCCATGAAAAAGCGTGATTGATTCTTCACAACCTCTTTCAAGTAGATCTTCAATCATAGATTTTGGACTTGATAATCCTGAACCTCCTGCAAAAAATAGCATTGGTTTTTTTGCTGATTCTTTTACAAAAAATCTTCCAAAAGGACCTGAGATTATAGTTTTATCCCCTACTTTTGTATTTTCATGTATCCATGGAGTGGCTTCTCCATCTGGAACTAAAGAGATATTTAACTCTATTATTTTGCCATTACTTGGTGAACTTGCAATTGAAAAAGCTCTAGCTTCTTTAAATCCAGGAACATGATATTGTACATATTGTCCAGCTTGAAAATCCATAGGCTCATTTAGTTCTAAAACTATACCTTTTATTCTAGGAGTTAAATCTTTTACTTCTATAACAGTTGCTTCGAAATCTTTTACAGGAATACTTCTAGCATCTTCATCCTCATCAATATCTGCTTCTATTGCACAATCACCTTTTGGTTTTGCTGTACAAGCTAAACATTTACCTTCATCTCTTTCCATATCCATCAAAGCAAAAGGGGAAGCATCTCCATGATCTACTTCTCCTTCTAGAAGTTCAACTTTACAAGTACCACACAATCCATGATTGCAGGCATGGGGTAAATATACCCCTTGTCTTAATGCTGCATCAAGGATTGTTTGATCTTCTTGTACCTCAATTACATCACCTGTTGGTTCTATTTCAACTGTATAACTCATCTTACATTCCTAAACCGTTTAATCCTCTAAGAGTTGGCGTTTCAAATTGAATTAGTGATTTATGGTCAACACCATTCTCTTCTAAAGATTTTTCTATATTTGGAGTAAATGGTTTCCCATTTAACTGCCAATTAATCTCTGTTTCATTCCAATCAAGTTTTTCAAAATCTGGATGATCTTTATAACAAGATGGTAAAACATCATTCAATAATGCACCAAAAGGCATAGCAGGAGGAAGTGGAAATGCCATAGCTGAATTAATCATTCTATGTCTATCCCATCCAACATATACCACTATATTTCCATGAAAGTTTTCAATTCTATCTTTTGATTCTGGTTCATATTTTCCAATAAATTTTGTTGCCATTTTTTCCCCTTCTTATGCTTGATTATGCCATGATTTAAATGCTGCTTCATCTTGTGAACCAACAAAGTCACAGTTATCTTGACCAAATTTAATTTTATACCAATCTAATACATCTGGAAGTGTTGGTCCTCCACAGTTTCCTTGGAAAATTTGATGAACAGGTAACCAAGAATATACATATTTTTCAGGTTCATTCTCAAATATCTCTTTACAATGATCAGAACAGAAATGGAATCTTTCACCTTTGTAAATACCTTGTTTATGAACATATTGCATTGGATCATCTTTTTCAACCTCTGTAAATAACATAGGAATCTGACAAACTTGACAAAGTTGAGGTAACATCTCAGAATAATATCTATTACCCTCCTCTTCTCTTTTTTTCCAGTGCTCATATATTGGTCTATAATATTTATCAAAAGTATTTGGATATTTTTGACTTAACCAATTCATCTTATCTTCATCTGGAATCCATGTATGCATAGCAGCAGGTGCAGCATGAGTATATAGTGTTAACCATACTTGATGAGATAGATGCTCTTTTTCTGCTGCAACAGTTCCAGCACATTTTGGAATAGTGATTCCATATCTTTCTAAATCTTTAAATAATGCAACTGTATTTTCTTCAAAATATAGCTCCCATGCTTCTTTCCAAGATTGTGGAGATTCAGGTAACATATAATCCATCATAGCTGCAACTAATGCTAAAACTCTATATCCTCTCCAAGTCCATTTATCAATCCATTTTTGAACAATAGGAACATTATCAGGGTCTTGTTCTAACATAAATTTGATAGCTTGAAGACCAAGTGTCATATGTCTAGCTTCATCACTTTGAGCAGAAAAACCGAATGTAACTGTTGCCATATCTCCATTATAAGCAGCACCACTCATAAATGGTACAAATAAAAGATTTGTCAATACATACTCAAATGAGAAACCAATAGCAATCATAAACTCAAAAGGTCCTGCAGTTCTAGCATCATCAAAAAATGACTTAGGAACAGATAGATACCATACTCTATCGTGCCAATGAGAGAACTCAGAGAAACCATTGAAGTATTTATTATAATGGCTTAGTGTATGAATTTGTGTTTGTGCATGTCTTAACTCATCAATTGATTGCATCTGACAAGCGATTCTTGGACCATCACCTCTAAAGTTTCTAGCAACATGAGCAAAACCTCTATTTGCTTGATATTCAAGTGGTGTTACACCTTGTAAAAATAGTTTTAATGCAGAAACATATCTTGCATCACTAATATTTTTTTGTCCATGATTTTGTGCAAAAGCATCAATGATTGCATAAAGCTTTTTATCTTTTTCACCTTGATATTTCCAATATGCATCCATAGTCATTCTAAATGGATCTTCCCAAGCTTCCCAATCATGAATTTTGATACCCTCATATTTATCATATGGAAAAACCTTGTCCATATCTTGATAAGTAGTTTCCCATCCAAGTCTAGTCATAAACTTGTACTTATCCTTCATACTTAGTCTTTTTTTTCTGTTCTTAGTGTTCATAGTCATAATAAGCTCCTAGTTATCCCAATAAATTGTAAAATGATCATAATCTTCATCAACATTTCCTGCAAGTGTTACTAAACATAGTTGTAACTCTTGAGGATCCCACTCTCTACCAATTAGCTCTTCCATAGTTTCAGCTTTAACTGTAAGTTTACTTGGACAAGTTATTTTAATCATCGCTGGTTCATTTTGAACAATCGCTTCTGGATTATCTTTTTTAATTGCTTCAACCATTGGCTTTGCTTCTTCAACTGCTTGAAGAACTAAAAGTACATTATTTCCGTTCATAACTTCTCCTATAGATTTACGCCGTTTTTATTTAAACGAGCTATAAAGTTTTCTTTGATTGTTGATACAGTTTCAGAAGGATTACTTACTAAGTTTCCAGCTAATGCTAAAGTCGCTTCTTCTACTAGTGGCATATATTTATTTACCCAATCAATAATTAATTGTTTATTTTCTTCTGATTCACTAACTGCTACACTTATTGTTTTATCAATCCATTTATTTGATTCTTCAAACCAAGTAGAGATAAATTCAGTCATCATACTTTGGATGTTTCCACCTTTTGCACTAATCTCTTGCTCATAAAGGTCAAAAAATAGTGGGTGAATAAATCCATCCATCACAAGATTTTGTAAAGTAAATAGTTCAAACCAATCCTCTACTACAAATGAATCTTCAACTAGTTTTCTAAGTGGTTGCCAAGATGCATTTTCTAACCAAATCTCTTTTGCATCATCTAAAACAGAACCTTCATTTTCCCCTAGTAATAAACCTATTCTAGTTATATATTGAGCATTTCCTAATCTATCTTCTGAATGAAATGTTGCAGCATTAGCAAGTGCAGATCCATAACTTTCTGAAACAAGTTGAAGATTGTTCATATTTGCACCCCATTCATAATGTCTAAGAGGTAAAACAGAGTTTAAAATTTGATTTTTAATCTCAGTAGGCATTGTAAACAATAAATCTCTTTTCTCAATAAAAGTAAAGTTTTGTTCAGCAACCTCTTGTTGTTTTGCTCTTGTCATAACATAGTTTGAATAGTAGTATTGTCTTGGATCTAAAAACTTATACCAATCAGACATTTTTATTGCTGTTTTTCTTTCATCATATAACTCATATTTTGAATTATATGTTGGAAGATAATGAAAATTTGTAACAGCTTGTAAATCGTATGTTGCCTCTTCATATCTTGTTGCAGCTTTATCCTCTCCGATTCTTCTTGCAACATGCCCATACGTTTGTCTTATTGGTTTTATCTCGACACTTTTTATATCTAAAGTCATTGTTCTTCTCCTTGCTTAATTTTCTTCTGATGTACCAACTACACCATATTTCCATTTGTGTTTATCGTTTTCCACATCTATTAACTGTTGTTTTGTCAAAAACTTAACTTGGTTTTTTCTACAAAACTCCTCAAACTGTTTCACTGGTAAAGCAAGTTCTACATATAAAGTTGGATTACCAACTGAAAAATCAAACTCTATTAAACCATTTGTAGTTTGATTTGTTATATGTACAAACTTGTCCAGTTTGGTTTGTAAAGTACATGCACCCATAACACAACCTTTTTTTAGTATTCAGATAGAGTTGCAAAACGCAATTTATCTTTGAATAGTGACACTTTAAAAAAATAATATCGCTAAAATATCGCACTTTTTTTTTATGTATAAATTTTTTGATATAATCTTTCAAAAGGTAAGAGATGATAAAGACAATAAACAATTTAAAAAACACCTTGCTAAATAAAAATAAATTAGCAAAAAGATTTTCTATCACATATATAGCTATTGGCGTATTAGGAGCTATATTTTTTGATAAACTAATAACTATATTTTTTGAACATAATAGTATCTCACAACAAGGTCCACTAACCTTTGCAATACTATTTGTTATATCTACAGGTATTATTTTATATCTTATGATTAACCATATGCAAAAGGTTATAAAAAATATTGATAGAGCATACAATGAGCTAAAAAGAAAAGACAAAGATAGACTAGCTCCATATGAGTTTGCCCTTGATAACTCTGTTGATGCTATATATTGGTTTACACTTGATGCTAGAATTGTATATATCAACAATGCAGCTTGTAATATGCTAGGTTATACAAAAGATGAGATGCTTGATATGTTTTTGGAAGAGATGGATCCAAACTTTGATAGAAATAGTGCTCAAGAGTGTATGATAGAGATAAAAAATACAAAAAACTGGACACTAGAAACTACTCAAAGAAAAAAAGATGGAAGTATCATAAATATTGAGGTTTCAGGTCATGGATTTATATATGGAGGTCAAGATTATATTTGTGCTTTTGGTAGAGATATTACCCCTAAACTAATCTATAGAAACAAAATAACAAATATGAATCAAGAGTTACAAAAATCTGTTGATGAAAAAGAGATTTTACTAAAAGAGATTCATCATAGAGTAAAAAATAATATGGAGATTATCTCTTCACTTCTTACGATGCAGTATAGAAGAGTACATGATGATGAGGTTAAATATATACTAAAACAAAGTAGAAGTAGAATAAACACTATGGCTTTAGTTCACGAGTTTTTATATTTAGGGGAAAATTTAGCTTATATAAATTTAGAAGATTATATAAAAAGATTGATTGATGATATAAAAGAGTTATATATCTCAAACAATACTTATTTGGAAGTTGATTTAAATATAGATCAACTTATATTTTCTACAAATAGATGTATTCAAGTTGGTATGGTTTTACATGAACTTTGTGTAAATGCTTTAAAATATGCTTTTAAAGAAAATAGAGATAATCTACTTTGTATACATATAAAAAAATCTGTAGATAATATACATCTAAAAATTAGAGATAATGGAGATGGATTGAAAAATATTGACTCATTATACAAAACTGATTCTATAGGGATGCAACTTATACATTCAATAGTTGAAGACCAATTAGATGGAACAATAGAGTTTAAAAATAACAGAGGGTTAGAGTGTAATATCTTTTTCCCACTAAAGGAGGATTAATGGAAAAAGTAAAAATTTTAATAGTTGAAGATGAATCAATTATTGCAATGAACTTAAAAGAAACATTAATAGAGTTAGGATATGAACCTTGTGGCGTAGCACCCAATAAATGTCGTACTTTGAAACTTCTTGAAAGTGGTATCCAACCAGATTTAGTTTTGATGGATATTTACCTAAAAGGTCCAACTACAGGGATTGAACTTGCAAAAGAGTTAAAAACTATATTACCAAATACACCTGTAGTATTTCTAACAGCAAACTCTGAAATATCTACAATCAAAAAAGCTTCTGAGACGTTAGCATATGGATATATATTAAAACCATACAAAAAAAGTCATCTTCATGCAGCTATTGAAGTTGCCTTAGAAAAATCAAAAGATGACAGTAAAAGAGACCATGAACTAAATGCAGCAGAAAATATAAATAAAACACTAAGCCACCAACTAGAACTAGTAAGGGAACAAAAATCAAGAACAGTAAAACTAAAATATGGATATTTATTTGATAAAGAAACAGAAGTTTTATATTACGGAGATGAACCTGTTAAACTTACAAAAAAAGAGACACAAATTATCAAAATACTTTGTAATAGTGCAGGATATAATGTATCTCAAGAGCAAATAGAATATGCTATTTGGCAAGATGAACCAGCAGGTTATGCTGCTTTTAGGTCTGTTTTATTTAGACTTAGAAATAAACTTCATAAGGATTTAATTACAACTCAAAATAATACAGGATATAAAATAGAAACACTATAATTTTGCGATTTTTTAACGATTTTTTTTGATTAAAATCACTTCTTAAAGGAGTGAATATGGATTTAAAAGTAAAAGATAAAATCGCACTTATAACAGGAGCTACTCAAGGTATTGGATTTGCTACAGCAAAAAAACTGTGTCTTGAAGGGGCAAGTGTTATTATAAATGGAAGAGATGAACAAAAGCTTCAAAAAGCAATATTAAATATAAAAAAAGAGATTCCTGATGCTAAAATAGATGGTATTGTTGCTGATTTAAAAGATAATAATGGTTGTAACTATCTAATATCTAAAATTCCTCATATTGATATTCTTATAAACAATTTAGGTATTTTTGAACCAAAAAATTTTGAAGATATTACAGAAGAAGAGTGGCTTCATATGTTTAATGTAAATGTTATGAGTGGAGTTAGACTTTCTCAACACTATTTATCAAAAATGGTAGAACAAAATTGGGGAAGAATTATTTTCATCTCAAGTGAATCAGCTCTTAATATACCAAAAGAGATGATTCATTATGGTATGACAAAAACTGCACAAGTTTCAGTTGCACGAGGGATTGCTCAACTTACACAAGGTACAGCTGTAACATCAAACTCTATTATTGTAGGACCTTCAAAATCAGAAGGGGTAATGAAATTTATGAATGATTTAGCACAAAAAGAGAATAAAACTTTTGAAGAGATTGAAAAAGAGTTTTTTGAAGTTCATAGACCAACTTCACTTATAAAAAGATTTGCCGAACCAGAAGAAACTGCAAATATGATTGTATATGCAGCAAGTGGTTTATCAAGTACAACAAATGGAGCAATGCTAAGAGTTGATGGTGGTATTGTAATGTCTGCTTTTAATTAATCTAATTTATATCTAAAACAGTACAAAATTTATCTTTGATTTTTTTGTGCTGTTTTATCAGAGCTAAAAAAAACTATAAAATTGCATAACGTTCCTACTACTAAACCATCTATTTGAAATGGATTATTTAAAACAAAACTCCATATTAATACACCTAAAATACCAGAAACAGAACCATATATAAATCTTTTTCTGCTAACTTTCAATCCCAAAAGAGCAGCTGCAAGTGGGATTAATACTGTTGGAGCCCAGAAATTATATGAATAGATTAAAATATCAAGAACACTATCTATTGATAAAGCAAAAACAACTGCTAAAACGCCAACAAGTAGCGTTGTATATCTTGCTGTTTTTAATTCATGTTCTATTTTATAATTTGTTTTTTTCAAAGGTTTTAATACATCATTACTAAAAGCTATAGCAGCAGAGTTTAAAAATGAATCAGCAGAAGACATAATAATAGAGATAATTGCCGCAATTACTACACCTTGTAAAAGTGGTGGCAGAGACTCTTTAATAACATATGGCATCGCTAGGTTTGCATCTAAAGTTGGATTCATAGCCAGTGCAATCAATCCAACCAAACCAGTCATTGCGAAAAATGGAATTGAAAACAAACCACTTAAAAGAGTCCCTTTTGAGACAGATTTTACCTCTTTACCTATCAATAACCTTTGTAAATAAGGTGGTACTAAAGTTTCCCCCAATAAAAATGTCAAAAACAAAGAAATTAAAGCTATGATTGATTTTGTATCAGTGGGCAAAACTAGATGAGTTGCAGGAACACTACTTTGAACAACACTCCAACCTCCAAGTTGTTGTAATCCAAAGAACAAAACCAAAGGGATACCAATAACTAAAACAATAAACTGCATAATATCAGTCCAAACAACTGCTCTCATACCACCAACAGTAGCATAAGCTATTACAATTCCCATACCAACTAAAATCCCAAAAACTCTATCTAAACCAAGAAAAAGATTGAAAATATACCCTATTGCACCAATCTGAGCACCTAATATCCCTGCACATAAAATAAACCCAAAAATTCCACTAAAAATTCTTGCTTCCACTCCATAAGCTGGTTCCATTATATCACCAACAGATATTGCATGGGGATAGTGTTTCATATTTGGTGCTATAAATTTTGCAACTAAAATCTCTTTTAAACTAAAACCCCACAAAGCAACAATATTTGAAACTCCCACTAAAAAAACTTTTTCAGCATTTCCCATGGAGAAACCACCACCAATAAAGGAAGCTGATAAGGTTGCAAAAATAGCTAAAGTTCCAAATGATTTACCTGCTACTGCATACTCTTTCATCCCTTTTATATTTTGACCTGCTTTCAAACCAACAAATAAAACCAAAAGAAGATAAATAGAGATAACAGCTGTTTGCATAATAAACCTTTTTAAATAAATTGAAATATTATATCTATAGTTTGTCTCATAAACGTCTCAGGAGTTTCAAAATTAATTATTTTCCCAAACATCCTATGATATTATTTCATTTTTGAAGGAGTTTAATTTGATAGAAGTGATTATTCTTGCACTTGCACTTAGTATGGATGCTTTTGCTGTTTCAACAGGAATTGGTGTAAAAACAAAAACATTTGATAAAGTATTAGCTTTTAAAGTAGCTTTATTTTTTGGTTTTTTCCAAGCACTTATGCCATTATTTGGATATTTAGCAAGTGTAGGCGTAGGAAGTTTAATAGAATCAATTGATCATTGGGTTGCATTTTTCTTACTTGCTTTAATTGGTGGTAAAATGCTTTATGAAAGTTTTCAAGAAAATACAGAAGATGAGATTTCCCAAGTTACAAACAAAATACTTTTAGTTTTAGCAATAGCAACAAGTATAGACGCTATGGCAGCAGGATTTACTCTTACTCTAATGGATTTAAATCCATTTATTTCTATGATATTAATTGGAATTATAACTTTTGTATTTAGTTATATTGGAGTTTACTTAGGTACAAGAGGTGGTTCTTTTTTAGAAGATAAAGCTGAAAAAATTGGTGGAATTGTTTTAATAGGTATTGGACTTAAAATACTAATTGAACATACACTATTATAAGTTTAGAGTTCAATTTTTTATTGAACTCTTTTTATAGTCTCTTTTATAATTTGTTTCATTTCATTATTTATAACTTCTAAATCTATCTCATCATTGTTTGTTTCTATTTCATTTAATAGATAATTGTAATTTTCTAATGTTTGATTAAATTTTTTATCATCAGATACCATCACAACTTTATTTGATATAGATTTTATTATATTGCTAGTTTCATATAAATTTGTTTTTTCTAATTGTGTGATTTTTTCATATAACTTAATCAATAATTTAACTTTGTAATTTACTAAATAGTTTTTCTCTTCTTTTTTCTTTTTATTTTTTGATTCTAAAAAGTTATGCACTGCTTTAGTTAATAAAGTATTAAATACAATTTTACCAGTTGTCTCGCCAATTGCTAATAACATATCTCAATCCTTTTTTGATATCAATTATCATAACTATAATATACTTAAACTTATGTAATTATTAAATCAATAATAATTATCATTAAAAATATGTTAAGTTTTCTAAATGTATAATACTGATAATTAATATTAAGGAATAAAAATGAAAGTGAAAAAAGAGTCTACAGACTTTGACTCATCAATTTTTTTCAAGAAGAATATGCAAATAAATAAAAATTTGCCATTTGTATATGGAATAACACTTGTTATATCTGTAATAGTGGCTTATATAGGGAGTAATTAATGTCAGCTAATCAAGAAAAAAGATTTGAATTATTCCTCAAAAACTTTAAAACTCATATATCTAAACTTGGATTTAAAAACTCAATACAAAAAGACTATATCCTTAAAATTCTTTTTTTTAGTAATGAACACTTAAGTGCAGAAGAGATAGCTTTAAAAGTTCAAAAAGAGTTTAACTTAGATATCGGTATTGCAACAGTATATAGAAGTATAAATTTCTTTGAAGAGATGAAAATCGTTGAAGCATTAGATGTGGGAGATGGAACTAGAAGATTTGAGTTAAACTTAGAACATCACCATGACCATCTAATTTGTACTTCTTGCCATAAAATTATTGAATTTTCTGATGATTTAATTGAATTAAAACAGATAAAAATAGCTGAAAAAAATGGCTTTGTATTAAAAGATCATGTTATGTCAATTTATGGATTATGTGAAGAGTGTCAAAATAAATAACCATAAAACTGATAATGACTACGATTTTAAAATAAGTTTGAGTTAAGTCAGATAAAGAAACAATTTGATTAATAAAGGAATATTTTGATCACAGAAGAACAGATAATAAAGATTGCAAGTTATTTTACAATAATTGCACACACCCCAGGTAGATTAAGAGTAAGAGTTAATCCAAAGATTCAAAATGAAAGTGACAATATATCAATTGATGATATTCAGTCACTTCCATCAAAAATTACAGGTATTAAAAACATAAAAATCAACAAAATAATAGCTTCTGTAACTATCCTTTATGAACCAACTATTTTTGCACCATCTTTATGGGAAGATTTAATTAAGGGTGAAAATATTGATGAGATAAGTAAACTCATAAACAATTTAGCAAAGGAGGTTATATAGGTGATAAATAATGATGAACTTATACTAGTTTCACAAAAAGTAGACGAAAATGATCCTCAACCAATAATATCTCAAGTACTAAGAATAGCAATGTATGATGAGATGAAAGCATATGAGGCATATGTAAAGATAATTGAAAAGTTTGGAATAGTTCAACCTTTTGTACATATCAAAGAAGCTGAAGCTAGACACTATGCTATGTTAGTACCACTTTTTCAAAAATATGGTGTAGAGATACCTTTTAACAACTGGCCTGTAAATCTTCAAGTTCCAGATACTTTTATTGAGTGTTGTGAATTAGGAGTTGCTAGTGAGATTAAAAATATAGCTATGTATGACCATCTTTTAACATATGTGATAGAACCAGATATAAAAGATGTTTTTTATAGACTTCAAGCTGCTTCATATAATAATCATTTACCTGCTTTTAGAAACTGCGTGATTGACCACTATAATGTGGCAAATACTATGCAAGGTTTTAATCAAGACCAAATAATGGAAAAAATTGGTGAATACCAAATGATTTTAGATGATATGTTAAGTGGAAATATAGACCAAGGAAAACTTACTCAAATGTTTTCTAAACTTAATATATCTATGCTTGGTGGTGCAGCACTTGGAGCTGCTGCAATTGCACTTTTAAATAATTATACAAACAAAGAAGAGGAGTAAATTATGGCACTTCCATTTATAGCAGGATTAGTAGTAGGAGCTGGTGCGATACTAGCTTATAATAAATCTGACAAAATTAAACAAAAAGTTGATTCCCTTTTTAATAAATCTAAAGAGGTAGCAAATACATCTTTGGAAAAAGGTAAAGAAACAGTTGAGGAAGTAAAAGATACTATCAATGCAACAGCAGAATGTATAAAAAAGAAAAAAGAGGAAGCCCAAACAAAATTGGAAACTGAGGAGAAAAAATGATAAATACTATAGCTACAAATAATACAGATAACCCTATTTTAAGAAGTGTGATAACTGGTGCTGTTGCATCAGCTGTTGCAGCAAGTACAGTGAATTATAGAAAAGTAAAAAATAAAGAGATTACAACTACTCAAGCAGTAAAAGAAACTGTTAAAAGATCATCGCAAGGTGCTATTGCAACGGCAGCAGCAGTTCAAACAGCAAACTATCTAACTCAAAAAGGTGGCTTTTTAAAAGCTATGACAACATTATCTGTAGGTATGGCTGGTATTTATGCTATTGAGATGTTAGATGAAAAGTTAGAAGAAAAATACTCTTTATCAAGTTGTTGTCAAAAAGAAAAGATTGAGACATCTAAGGAGAAAATAGATGAATAATCCAAATGTTGATAATACAACTACAGTTAATCAAGTTACTGCAAATAATCAAACACCAATATATGATACAAATATAGAAAGTACTAGATTAAATGCTACACAAAACATGAATGTAGGGCAAAACCCATATATAAATCAACCACTAAATGTAAATCAACAGCCAGCACAAAATACACAAAATGGTTTTAATAATGCTGATTTTATAAAAGGAGCATTAATAGGAGCTGCTGCAACATATTTATTAACAAATAAAAATGCACAGCAAACAATTATGAAAGCATTTTCAAAAGGAACTGAACTTTTCCAAGCTGGAATGGAAGAGTTAAAAGAGAGATATGAAGATGCAAGAGCACAAATGGAAGCACAAAATAACCAAGAGTCATGAGTAATAAATTTAAATTAGTACATAAAGTGCCCTTTAGGGTTCGATATAAATATCCTCTATTAAGAAGTGATTCTATTGATGCAAATGTATTAAAAGAGTATTTTGAACAAATAGAAGGTGTTTTATCAGTACGAATAAATAAAAAAGCTTTTAGTATAGTTTTCAATTTAGAAAATGATTCAATAATAGACACTATTGAAAATAAACTAAAAAATGCCACAAGAGAAGATTTCTTAGGTAATTGTAAACAAACTGCAGTTTGTGTATCTTGTGTAAGTGATGAAAAACCAAGTAAAGCTGGAATTATTAGAGCTACTGGTGCTCTAGTTGGTGAAAGATTAGTTTCAAACAACTTTTTAAAAGCAAGTTTAACTTCAAGTATTGCTATTCCACTTATAATAGAGGGTGCAAAAGAGTTATACAATGAAGGGCTAACTTCAAAAGTTTTAGAAAGTTCAGCAGTTGGAATATCTATATTAAGAAAAGATTACCTTGCTGCTAATTCAACAAATCTTATGTTAGAACTTGGTGAATATATAGAAGAGACTACTGTTCATAAAAGTGATGATTTACTAAAAGAGTTATCAAAACCAAATGTTGAAGAGGCTTGGGTAGAAAAAGAAGTAGATGGTAAAATCACTGAGATTTTAACCAAAAGTTCTAAAATACAAGTTGGAGATATTGTTGTTGTTGGTATTGGAAATACAATTCCTGTTGATGGTCATATCTTAGAAGGTAGTGCTAGTGTAAATCAAGTATCTATGACAGGTGAAGCTGAACCTGTAGTAAAAACTAGAGGGGACAGAGTTATTTCTGGAACTATTATAGAAGATGGTAGGCTTAGAATCTGGGCAGAGCATGTTGGAACTGATACAGCTACACAAAGAATTAAACACTATATTGAAAACTCTTTAAATGAAAAATCATCAGTACAACTAAAAGCTACAAGACTTGCTGATAAACTAGTTCCTGTAACTTTAGGTTTAGCTGGTATCTCATATGGTCTTTCAAAAAATATGGAAAGAGTTGCTTCTGTACTTCAAGCAGATTATTCTTGTGCACTTAAATTAGCTACTCCTGTTGCATTTAAATCAACAATCTCAAAAGCTGGACATGAAGGGATCATGATAAAAGGAGCAAAATCAATTGAAGCTTTAAACTCAGCTGATACTTTTGTTTTTGATAAAACAGGAACATTAACTTCAGGTGAATTAGAAGTGATTGAGGTTCAATCGTATGATGAAAATTGGACAAAAGAGGAGATTCTAAATCTAACTGCTTCTACTGAAGAGCACTATTTTCATCCTGTGGCAGAAGCTGTTGTAAAAGCAGCAAAAGATAATGGATTTGTTCATATGCACCATGAAGAGGTTGAATTTATAGTTGCCCATGGTGTAAAAACACAAATGAATGGAAAATCTGTAATAATTGGTAGTAGACACTTTCTAGAAGATGATGAAAAAATAGATTTCTCTGCACATATAAAGAAAATAGAAGAATCTATTGAAAGTGGTAAAACACTGCTTTATATTGCTTATGATGGGAAACTATTAGGAACTATTGAGCTTATGGATAATGTTAGAGCCAATGCAAAAGATGTAATAAATAGATTAAGAGCATTAGGTGTAAAAAATATAATTATGCTTACAGGTGATATTAAGAAAAAAGCAAAACTAATAGCAGATGAACTAGGTATAGATGAAGTAAGAGCACAATTATTACCACAAGATAAAGCCAAAATTGTAAAAGAGCTTATGGATAGTGGTAAAAAAGTAGCCTTTGTAGGTGATGGTATAAATGATGCCCCTGCCCTAATCTCTGCACATATTGGTATATCTATGAGTAAAGGTGCAGATATAGCAAAAGCTACAGCTGATGTAAGTTTATTAAAAGATGATTTACAAGCGGTTGCTGATGCTAAAGAGTTAGCAAATAAGACAATGAACCTAATAAACAATAATTTTAATGCAACAGTAGGGATAAACTCTGCAATTTTAGCAGGTGCAACATTTGGTTTATTTAGCCCTATTACAACAGCATTTTTACATAATGGCACAACAATAGGTTTACTATTTAGGTCAATTCAAGGGGTAAAAGTAAGTTAGGGTACACTAATTGCATTATATGATAATAATTATCAGTTTAGTTTTAGGAAACTAGTGATAAGATTTTAATAATTATTATCATAAAGGATTAATATGCCAATTTTATTACCACTTGCAGCTGTGTTAACAACAGCATTGACAGTAAAGACACTAAATACAACAGCTAGAAAAATGGAAAAAAGAAGAAAAAGGAAAGAAAAACTATGAGTATAGATTTAGAAGTTCAAAAAGAGATAGCAAAAGTTGGAATGACTGCTACACTTGGTGCAACAGTTGTAACATCTATGTTTATGAAAAATAAATTAGCAAAAAATGTACACATAGGTGCTGGAGTTGCATTTTGTGGATTTGCTTTATGGCATCATATGTTATATCAGCCAGCAAAAAAAGAGAAGAAAAAAGTAGTAAGAGAAAAAACTATTTAGGTAAAATTATCTCAAATCTAGCACCAAACTCACTATTTCTTACTCTTAATTTTCCATTCATATTTTTGTCAACAATAATTTTTGACATATAAAGCCCTATTCCTGTTCCATCACTATCTTTTTTTGTAGTAAAATATGGTTCAAAGATTTTACTTTTTGGTTCAACTTCAACTCCACCACCATTATCTTCAACAAAAAGTATAATGTGATTTCCTTCTTGTTTAGTATAGATTTTTATCCAAGGATTTTTTACCTTTTTTTCAATCAATACATCTTTTGCATTTTTTATTATATTTAACATAACTTGTTGAAACTCATTTAAATATGTATTTAATACAATTGAATCATCTACACATACAGTCAAATGGATCTGATTATTTGTTAGAGAACTAGAAATTATAGTAATAATAGAATCAAGTGCAGAGATTAAAGTAAACTTTTCTTTCTCTTTTTTAGGCAAAAAGAAATTTCTAAAATCATCAATTGTATGGGACATAAACTCCAAAACTGCTTCTGCTTCTTTTGTTTTTTTCTCCATCACCTCATCATTTAATTTACCCATCTCATATTTAAATTTTATAAACATAATTATAGATGATAACTCAGATAAGGGTTGTCTCCATTGATGTGCAATATTTGATATCATCTCTCCAAGAGCTATAAGTTTTGACTTTTGTACCATTATTTGTTCTTGTTCCCTATTTTTTTCAACCTCTTCTATAACTTTTTTTTCTAAAGTTTCATTTAACTCTTTTAAAGCTTTTGATTTTGAATGAACTCTTCTTTGGTACGATTTTAGTACATCATCAATTTTTTGTGATACTAAAATAGAGATAACTATAGCAAATGATAAAAATAGTAAAAACAATAAAATATTCTGAATAACTTGTTTTTGAATCCTTTTTTGTAGATTTTCTCTATTTTTTTCTATCTCTTTTTCAATATCATCTACATAAACTCCAACAGCAATAACCCAGTTCCATCTAGGAAAATATTTAAAATATGAAAGTTTTAATTTAGGAATATCAGTATCTAATTTTCTATAATAATATTCTGTATAAGACTCCCCTTTTTCTCTAATATCCTTCATAAAAGATTCCCTAAATTTTTTACCATTAGTATCTTCATAGTTTGTAGAGATTTTCTTACCTACTAAATCCAATCTATTTGGATTTACTAAAAGAGTTGCAAAATCATCACCACCATTCATTTTTTCAACCTCATATACAAATATATAATTACTTCTATGTCTGTCAAATGAGATATTATTTAAAAGCCTTATAGTATCCTCTTTTAAAAATGTCTCACTCTCATCATTTTTTGTTGCATTGTATTTTATAACGTCAATAATTGTATCAATCTCTTTTTTTAAAGCAACTTTTTGATTTTTATAATGTTCTTGTATATATTTTTCCATTTCATTATCAAACTCTTCATAAGTATTTTTTACATAAAAGTATGAAATCATCATAATCATAGAGGTCATGATAATAATGAAAATATAGATTATAATTTTTGATAAATTTTTCTCAGTAATAAACTTCAATTGTTTTTCCATTAATGATATTTTTGGTATGATACCATATTTCTAATAAGGTTTTTTGAATGGATAAAGAACTAATCTCTAAATTAAGTGCCTTTACGGTTTTATATGTTGAAGATGAAGAGGGAATCAGAAACAATATCTATGAGATATTAAAAGATTTATTCAAAGAAACATATGTTGCAAAAAATACAACAGAAGCATATAACTTATATGAGACTAATAAACCTGATTTAATAATCACTGATATAAAAATGCCTAATGAAACAGGTATAGATTTAATAAAAAAAATCAGAAAAATTGATAGTAAAGTAAGAGTTATCATAACTTCTGCTCACACTGATTTAAACTATATGTTAGATGCGACAGAACTACACCTAGTAAAATATATAGTAAAACCACTAACTGATGCAAACCTTTTTGAAGCTTTGGCTGCTTTTATCAAAAGTTATGATACTGCAAGAGTTTATAATCTTTGTGAAGCCTGGCTTTTTGATGAAAGTAAATCTTTAGTTCAAGCTCCAAATGAAGAGTTTAAACTTACAAAAAAAGAGAACCAGTTTTTAAAGCTTTTAATACAAAAAAATAGGATTATTACCTATGAAGAGATGGAAAATATTATCTGGAATGAAGATAGTGTTATGACCCCAAATGCCATGAGACTATTTATCAAAAATTTCAGAAAAAAACTTCCAGACAATGCCTTGAAAAATATTCAAGGTACAGGATACAGACTAGTTTTGTAAAAGTCTAGTATCCTCTTTGTTTTCACTTTTAATATTACTATATCCATTTAATTTTATCAATTCTTGAAAATATGCATGACCTAAATAGATTACAAAAAACACTGCTGAAAAAAGAGTAAGAGAAGGTATCATAGAGATAAAATATAAAAACATTGTTCTAAGTCTAAAACTATTTGCACTTTTTTTATGAATTGTTTTATACTCTTCTTCGGTCAAAATTGTTGAAGCCACATCAAAAGTCAGCATCTTATGAAAAAAGTAATAAAATGGAAAATTAATAGCCAATAAATTAACCACAGGTATAAAATAAGCTGGAATCAAAACTATAAAAAGAAATATCATCACAATAAGACTTTTTAATAAAACCCATAAAGGACTCATCAGATTACCAAAACCATTTATTTGTATATGACTATAATGTCTTTTATGTACTATATTTAAAATCATAGGAGTTAGAAAACCTATTATAATCAAAGTTAAAAATACAGAAAACATCATAATAAAAAGTGTACCAACAGTATAGATTAGAAAACCTACAAGCCAAGATGTTATCGAATATTTAAATAAAAAAGCTATAAGATACATAGTCCAAATAAAATAAAAAGGTGCATTTGGATCAATAGTTACCTCTTGCCCTTGTTGTGATGCTTCTATAAACTGTTGTAATGCTGTAAAACCATAATCAGCAGCTGTATAAAAAAGTGCAAGCATAATTATCATAGTGATAACCAAAGGTAATAATGCAATTTTTAGCATTTGTTTAGTAAAAAAGTCTTTAAAACTTATAGATATTATTTGTCCTTCTAACATAAATAAATAATCCTTTAATATTTAATAAGAAATTAGATTATATCTAAAAACTACTTATCAAACCTTGTTCGATATTGACACTTTTGACACAGTTCCTCTACCAAAATATTGTTTTTAAACCCTTTTTGTATATCTAAAACTTTCTTAGAGGATAAAATATCTTTCAATTTGTTTTCTTTAACATCTCCTAAATCTATTACACCATCTTTATCTAAACAACAAGGTACAACTTTTCCACCACTTAATATCCCAAAATGAGAATCTAAACCATAACAAAACCCTGTTTTAGATACGGTTTCATTTGCTAAACTTGGCCATGAAAAATACTCATCAAAATTAAAAAATATCATTCTTGCTATTTTTATATTTTTAGGTTTACTATTATAAACTTCATCTAAATCAATATTTGAATTGAACCTTTTATTTACTGTTTCAAAAACCTCTTTATTAAACTGTTTTGCACTTTGAGATTCATCTAAATTCCAAACTCTTAGATTAATAAAAAAGTGTTGTTTATTTTCTATTGCATATTCACAAAAATCTAAAATAGGTTCTAAATACTCTTGTAAAGATATTTTATGAGAGTTCGCATTGTATGAGTTTAAAGAAAAGTTTATTTGCCTTATGGCTTTATGCATTAAAACACTAAAACTTTTTTTTGACATATTATAAGCTGCAGTTGTAAGATTTACCTCTAAAGAATTTTCTAAACTAATATCCAAATATTTTTCTAAATTTGATAAAACTAAAGGGTCCCCTACTACATGATAAGCTAATTGTTTCGTTATATCTTTAAGTTGTTGATTTATATCCTTAAATACTTCTAAACTCATAGTTTCATTTGCTAAGGTTTTACTAGGACAGAAACTACACTCAAGATTACAAATATTTGTAATCTCTACATGTACTTTTTTAAACTTTTTTATACTAAGCCCTTATTTTAAAAGATATGGTAAATCTCTTTTTAAAGATTCTAATAAATCTTCATTTAGAAAAAATCTGGCAAAATCTTGTTGTTGATTTTTAAAAGCATAAGCACATACATATCTATTTCTTTTAATTAACTCTACAGTCTCTTCTAAGATAACTTTTAATTCATCATCACCATTTATATAATATTCATACATAGATTTTAATGGCACTTCATAGTTTGTATCTTTAAAAAATACAACATTATCTTCAAGTAACTCAATAACATTCTCTTCATTAGATGTTATATGTAAAAATGCTTCTTTAATATCTTCCATTCTAAGATCAAATTTATATCCAAGAATCAATAACTCTTTTACATTTTCTATACTATTTTGTTGAAAGTAATATTGTAAAAGTAGATTTAAATAGTGTTCTTTTATATCATCTTCATAATTTTCAATATACTCAAAAACATACTCTATATCATCTATTTTACCGTCATTAATTAAATCTTTATGGATAACACCTATTTCGGCTATTATTTCATGTAATCTATCGCTCATTTTTTTCCTCATTTAAAACTAATGGAATCTGTATCTTAAAACAGGCTCCCTCAAAAACTTGATTATCATATTCTAAAATATCATTTTTAACTTCTATTTTACCTTGTAGGTGCCCTACTATATTTTGACACATATAAAGCCCTATACCTGTACCATGGTAATTATGTTTAGTAGTAAAATATGGTTCAAATATTCTATTTATTATATCTTCACCAATTCCACCACCATTGTCTTTTATTTTGATAACAACATATGCACCTTTTATATAACACTTTATCTCGATAACTCTTTTATACTCTTTATCTATCAATTCATCTACTGCATTGTTTATTATATTTAACATAACCTGTAAGAGTTCATTATCGTAACTATATAAGTCAATACTATCTAACTTTTTAACAAATACAATATCTAAGGCATTAAATCTAGACTTTATCAGTTTAATTGATTCTTTAATAATTTTATCAACTTTAAATTTTGATTTCTTTTTATCTGGTTTAAAAAAATTTCTAAAATCATCTATTGTTTTAGATAAATACTGAATTTGGTCATGAATTTTATTTAAATTTAAAGAGAGTTCATCTTTTGAAAGAACATCTGCATCATTTTGGATAATCATACCACTTGATAAAACAGAAATTGCAGACAATGGTTGTCTCCATTGATGAGCAATATTCTCTATAATTTCTCCCATTGCAGCCATTTTAGACTGTTTTCTCATTATATTTTCATATTCTATTAACTCATTTTTAAATTTTTGAACCTCTTTTTCAAGAGTTTCATTATATTTTCTAAGTTTTTTGTTTAATTCCTCTTTTCTTTTTTCTATTTCTACTCTTTCACCTATATCTCTTGATATTGCAATTATAAAATTTTTACCTAAATACTCTTTTATATGTAAAGAGGTTTCAACAAAAATTCTTTCACCTTTTTTAGTTTTATATATCCCCAAAGTTATTAACTTTTTTTCTTTTTGTAATCTTTTAAATACCTCAGGTATATTGATTTTTTGTTCCCCTTCTACAGGTTCTCTAATATCAGAGATTTTCATATTATTTAATTCTTCTAAACTGTATCCCAACTCTTTACACACAATTTTATTTGCAAACTCAATCTTTTCATTATGTAAATCTACTAAAAAAATCATATCTGAAGAAGAATTTATCAACTCAAAATAAAGATTAATTTTTTCTGTTCTTTCTAATCTATAAGTTATATCTTTAGCATAAGAGATAACATATTCTTTTCCATCTATTTGTTCAAAACTTGAAACAACTTCTACAGGGAAAAGCTCTCCATCTTTTTTCTTATGTGTAGTTTGAATTACATTTGATAAATCAATCTCTTCATGTTTAAATTGCTCTAAGGCTTTATTATATTTCTCTTTTGTATTTACGTTAGCATCAACATCCCAAAGTTTTAAATTTTGAAGTTCCTCTAAAGTATAACCTAAAGATTCTAATGCCTTTTTATTGGCAAAAAGTAAATTTCCTTCTATATCTAACCAATAAATTGCCTGATTTGAAAGATTAAAAGATGATTCCCAAATTTTTATTAAATTGGTATCAGAAAAATGATTCATCAAAGCTTCTTTTATTTATAATTTTGATAGATTTTATTTAACTTCAAATTAAAAGTAGTTAAAGAACTTCTTATAATTTTTTATATTATAAATATTATTTAGGAAATTAAATGATAAAAACCCCACATCTTAGTACTGATGGCATAATAAAACTTTTTGATAAAAAAGAAAAATTTCAAGGTATAGTCCTAATTGAAAGATTAAATAAACCCTATGGTTTAGCACTTCCTGGTGGCTTTGTAGATATTGGAGAAAAAGTAGAAGATGCTTTGATAAGAGAGATGAAAGAGGAAACAAATCTTGATGTTAAAATTGAATCTTTATTAAATATATATTCAGATCCCAAAAGAGACCCAAGATTTCATACAGCTTCTGTTGTGTATATTTGTAAAGCATATGGTGTTCCAAAAGCACAAGATGATGCAAAAGAGGTTTTTATATACAACTTAGATGAAATCCCTCTAAGTAAGTTAGTTTTTGACCATAGAAAGATTATAGAGGATTTTTTAAAGACTATATAGTCTCTACTCTATTCTTTCCTAGTTTTTTTGCTTTGTATACTGCTCTATCTGCTTTTTCAACTAAAAACTCGATATTCTCATCTTTTTTTATTGTACCAATTCCAAAACTTGCAGTTTGTTTATCAATAAACTTAAAATCATATTCTTCAATAGCTAATCTAACTTTTTGGGCTAACATTACTGCCCCTTTTTCATCTGTATAAGGACAAATAATAACAAACTCCTCTCCACCCCATCTACATAAACTATCTACCTCTCTGATACTATTTTTTACAATTGTAGATATTTCTATTAAAACCTTATCACCTATATTATGTCCATAGGTATCATTTACTATTTTAAAATTATCTAAATCGATAAAAATAATACTAAAATCTTTTTTGAATCTTTTCCAGATAGTAAATTGATACTCCATAATTTCATCAAATTTTCTTCTATTATGTACACCTGTTAAGGTATCTGTTAAAGATAACTCTTCAACTTTCTTTTTATCAGTAATATCAAATCTAACTGACTGATACCCCATTACCTTTCCAAAACCATCATAAATAGGCTCTATTTTTACGCTAACCCAATAAAAATCACCGTTTTTCTTTCTATTTTTAATCTCTCCTGACCATGCTCTTTCCTCTTTTAATGTTTTCCACATTTTTGCATATAAAGAGGAAGGCATATCAGGATGTCTTATTATATTATGTGATTTTCCAATTAATTCTTCTTTACTGTATCCACTTATATTACAAAAAGCATCACTTGCATATACTATAATCCCTTCTAAGTTTGTAATAGATATTAAAACATATTTATCAACCGTTTCAACATAGGTATCAAGTCTTTTTTTCTGTTTTAGAATTTTCATCATACTTAAAATATTTGTATTAAACTGCTCTTTATCAATCGGTTCAACGATAAAATCTATAACTCCACTTTTATAAAATTTTCCTCTAATCTCTTTTATTTCATGTTCATCATTTCTATTTTGTGCACCACCAAAAACCACAACATCTTTATATGCAATATTTTGTTTAATTTCTCTACACAACTCTATCCCACTTCCACCATTTAAATCTTCATCTATATAAACAAGTTTTATGTTTTCATCTTTACTCAAAATACTTCTTGCTTCTTCGTAACTAGTGGCCAAAATAGGTTCAAATAATAAAGAGTGAAAAATTTGTACCAAGGATTCGAGCTTTTTAGGTAGCTTATTATCAAAACAGATTAATACTTTTTTCCCATTAAAATACTCTAAACCTTGTAATAAATCAGAAAGATAAAATTTTCCTGCATAATTATTGTCTATAACATAATCAATGATTGGGTATTGAATAAGTTCATTATATTTTTGAGATGTAAGTTCATCTACTGTTGCAATTGTAGGTATATTTTTTTCTAAAATATATTCTATTAATTTTTTCCCATTTGTATCATATGTATCAAAATCTACTATAGCAGCAAAAAAGACTTCTTCTTGCAATTGTTCTAAAATTTGTTCTAAAGACAAGGCTAAAATAAATTGAAATCTTCTATCTTTTATCCTCTCTTGCAAAAAAGCTACAAGTTTTACATCACTATCAGATACTAATATTTTATGGGTCAAAGCTTATCCTTGATTTAGTCTATCAATAATATTATCTCATTATATTTAATAAAAATATATTAAAACTAAATACTAAAATTCAATTACAATAAACTAAAAGATTTAAGTAATACTCTTGTACTACCGGATACTATAGATTGTTCAGCTCTAAAAGTCATATCTGACATTTGTTTTAATAAATCAAATAACTCATCATATTCATATTGTGGATAATCACTTTGCAATGCAAGTTTATTATAATCAGTATCCATCATCCCTTTATTTGTCCAATTCTTTACAGAATCATGAGAAATAGAATATACAAAATTTACAAGTTTATTATCAGATTCTTTTGCATTTAATATAACACCTTTTATCCCTTTTTCATTTAAGATATCTATAAAATCACCAGTTAAGCTATCTGATTCTATAACTAGGGGTAAATCTTGAACTAAATTCAAATCTGCTATTTGTGTAATTTTAATAGCAACACAATTGTCATCTTTTTCATCAATAAACTCAATAGGAATTGAATATTTAAACCTTTGACATTCATTAGATATATCTTGAACTTTTTTTAATTCCTCTTTTGTTTTTGGATTAATCAAAAAATATTCAATTCTTGTATCTTCTATAAATTCATCTAACTCCTCCATAAACTCATCATTTATACCTTCAATCTTTATATTCAAATCAAAAATCATCTATTTCCTTTATATTATCAATTTAAATTACTAGCATTTATTATTCCTTTTAAAAATAAAATTAAAGAACAAATTTAATTTTTATATTTAGTGTAACTTTTAGATACTTTTATCCCTTATTATTTCATTTAAATTGAGTATTTTTTTAAGTTTTCAATCCTTTTATTTAACAAATTGTATACCAAAAAAATTGTGCTATAATGGATAAAGTATCAAAAATTAACGCTAAAAAAGAGATAAACATAATATGCTATATAATATATTATTAATTGACGAACATGACAATACCATAGATATTAAAAATGAATTAAAAGATATAAATAGCAAAACAATTACAATTGCAGAAGATTTAAGTACCTTATCATCTGTTCTTCAAGAAAATACCACTCATATCATAATAATAAATACAACTATATTAGAACTGAAAGTTTTAGCTGATTTATTTTCTCAATTAAAAATAGATTTTAATCATATTCCTATATTGATTTTAAATAAAAATGTTCATAAAAAAGATGAAGAGACTTCTCTTTTAATTTTTGACTATATTGACTTTCCAAAAAATAAAAACCTGATTAAAAATAAAGTTAAATTTTGTCAACACTTATACAAAAAAGAACTTGAACATGAGGAAAAACTAAAAAGACTACTTTATATAGATAATTTAACTCAGCTTCCAAACCGAGTAAAATTGATAAAAGATATTCAAGATGACGAGATTGGAATAAATAGTTTAGCTGTAATAGATATAAAATCATTTAAAGAGATAAATGACTTTTTTGGAAATAGAATCGGTGATCAAGTTTTAAAAGCTATTGTAAAAATTATAAATAGTGTAATTAAATTTGTAGAAAATAAAGTTACTTTATATAAATTTTCAGCAGATGTATATTGCATCTCAAACTATGGCCTATCCCATAAAGATTTTGAAGATATTATAATATATGTTTTAGGTGCAATTAAATCAGAGATTATAAAAGAAGATGAATATGAAATAGATGTTAATGCAACAGCAGGAATAACATTTTCTCCTAAAAACAACAAACTAATCACTGCCGATTTAGCTTTACAAGCTGCAAAAAAACAAAACAAAGACTATATTGTATTTTATGAAGAGTTAGATGATTTAAGAGAATATGAAAGTAATATGTTATGGACAAAAAAACTTAAAAATGCACTTGATAAAGACAATATAATTGTCTACTATCAACCTTTGATCAATAATAAAACTAAAAAAGTAGATAAATATGAGTGTTTGGTTAGATTATATGATGAAGATGAAAATAAAGTAGTTGCCCCATTTTTCTTTTTAAATGTATCTAAAAAGGCAAACCTTTATACAAGTATTACCAAAATAGTTATTGATAAATCCTTTAAAGAGTTTGAAAACTTAGATTTTGAATTTTCGATAAATGTATCCTATGAAGATATTGCTGATAAAAACTTTTTAATTTTTATAGAAAATAGACTAAAAAAATACAAAGTTGCCCAAAGAGTTGTTTGGGAAATCCTTGAAGATGAGAGTATAAAAGATTATGAAGTTTTAATCAACTTTATAAATGAAGTAAAAAAAATGGGTTGTAAAATTGCAATTGATGATTTTGGAAGTGGCTATTCAAACTTTGAACATATCCTAAAAATGAATGTAGACTACTTAAAAATAGATGCTTCACTTATAAAATATATTGTTACAGATAAAAATAGTTTCAATGTAGTAAAAACAGTAGTTGATTTTGCAAAAAGTTTAGGAATTAAAACAATCGCAGAATATGTAGAAAATGAAGATATTTTTAATATTACAAGAGATTTAAAAATAGACTTCTCTCAAGGATACTATTTTTCTGCTCCAATTGCAAAACCAGAATTAGAACAGTTTTAATACATCATATTAAAAAGGAATAGCTGTATCAATTGCATCACCTGTTGTTGTGATACTATCTCCAACTATATCAGGAGTTACAACATTAACCACTGCACCAGTAACTCTAAAAGGTAAAGCAACAGCATCTCCAACAATACATCCATTAAATGTTATTGCTATTAATACTCCAATAAGAAGATATTTAATCATATTTTGAACTCTTTTGATTTTTATCTTGATTGTAGAAAAAGTGGAGCGGGAAACGAGACTCGAACTCGCGACAATCTGCTTGGAAGGCAGAGGCTCTAGCCAACTGAGCTATTCCCGCAAAACAAGAGTTTATTCACACAGTAAGTGGTGGGTCATGAAGGACTCGAACCTTCGACCACTCGGTTATGAGCCGAGTGCTCTAACCAGCTGAGCTAATGACCCAACTGATAAATAAACTCTAAATGGCGGACAAGGAGGGATTCGAACCCTCGGTACCGTTGCCAGTACGCATCCTTAGCAGGGATGTGGTTTCAGCCAACTCACCCACTTGTCCTCTTGATTTTGGGATGTAATTTTACTTATTTTGTACTTAAATATATCTTAATTTTTTACATTTTTGAAAGAAATATCAAATAGTAGAAAATTATAAACTTTCTACTATTTTTTTAACTACCTCTTTTGGATTTGAAGCTTTATAAATTGGTCTACCAACAACTATAAAATCCACTAAGTTTTCTTTTGAAAAATTTATATCTGCAACTCTTTTTTGATCTCCAGCATCTTCACCAAATGGTCTTATACCAGGACATAAAGTTATAAATTCATTTGAAGTATTGTTTTTGATATCTACACTTTCAAAAGCAGAGCATACAACACCATCAACTCCTGCTTCATATGTATCAACTGCTAGTTTAGTTGCTTTTGTATCAATATCTTCATTATAAACATGCTTAAACTCATTATTATCAAATGAAGTTAAAGCAGTAACTGCAATAACCAAAGGTTTATTTGGAATATCTTTGATTCTAGTCATAACTTCACTCATCGCTCTTTTACCAGCACTTGCATGAAGATTAAACATATCAACTAAACCAAATTGAGCTATCTCTTGTGCAGCATCTGCCATAGTGTTTGGAATATCATAAAGTTTCAAATCAAGAAAGATTTTAAAATTTGGATTTATCTTTTTTAACTCTTCTAAAAAAGGTTTTCCATCTCTAATATAACTTCTAAATCCAACTTTTAACCAAACATCAAAATCTTTTATTTGTTCTACTAAAGCTAAATTCTCTTGTGCACTAGGCAAATCCAAGGATACACAAAGTTTCATTGAACTCATATATTAACCTTTATTTATATTGTCTAAAACACCATTTATAAATTTAGGTGCAGAATCTGAAGCTAATCTTTTTGATAACTCAATAGCTTCATTTATCACAATAGCTTTTTCTAATTTTTTAAATTTTAGTTCATAAATAGCAAGTCTTAAAATAGATTTTTCTACACTTCCTGTATCTTTAATACCACCTTGTTTTAGATGACTTATAATCTCTTCATCAATATCTTCAAGATTATTAACAACTCCATTAAATAAATCAAGGGCAAACTCTTTTTGTTTGTTTCTAATTTTTTTCTCTTCTAAAATCTCGTCAATATACTTTACAATACCTTCATTACCTAAATCATAAGCGTATAATAAACCAATAACTGACTCTCTAGCTTGTGTTCTTGTTGCCAAATTTTTATCCTAATTCACTATATAAATCTAACATCTCTATGATAGTAACCATAGCTTCAGCACCTTTATTTCCAACTTTACTTCCAGCTCTTTCAATAGCTTGCTCAATAGTATCAGTTGTTAAAACTCCATTTGAAACTGGTTTACCATATTTTAAAGCAACAGTTGCAATCCCTTTTGTTGCCTCTGCTGAAATATAATCAAAATGAGGAGTTGCACCTCTGATTACTGCACCTACACAACAAACTGCATCATATTTTCCAGTTGCAAGTGCTTTTTCAAGTGCAAATGGTATCTCAAATGCACCAGGAACTAAAATAAGGTCAAGATTTTTATCATCACCACCATGTCTTACAAATGCATCTTTTGCACCCTCAACTAATCTATCAGTAATGATATGGTTAAATCTTCCATTGATAATAGCAACTTTTTCGTCACCTTTTAATCTTAATTTACCCTCTATTATATTCATTTTTTACTCCATAAAATAGATGAAAAAGTTCTACTTTTTCTTTTTGTTACAATATCTAATTTTGCGATTATATCTAAATAATAATTAAAGGTGCGAACACCTTTAATTTTAGGAAGTTTTTAGTTATTTAATGCTTGTTTTATAGCAAAAATTTCATCTAAAGTTTTATATAAGTTATCAACTTGAAGCATATTTGGTCCATCACTTTTTGCCACGCTTGGGTCAATATGTGTTTCAAAAAAGAAACCATCAACACCAACAGCAGCAGCAGCTTTTGCCAAACTTGGAACAATAGCAGAATTACCACCTGTTGTTCCTCCAGTGCTAGGAACTTGTGCTGAGTGTGTTGCATCAAAAATAACTGGTGCATACTCTCTCATAGAGATAAGATTTTTCATATCTACTACTAAAGCTCCATATCCAAATACATTTCCTCTCTCACATAACCAAACACCAGCTTTTTTTGCTGTTTCGTAATTTACCTCATCAAAACCTCTTGTTTTGATAACTTTTTCAACTGGATGTTTCATTGAATCAGCTGCTAAAAACTGCCCTTTTTTAATATTTACAATAGCATTTGTTTTAGCAGCTGCAACTAATAAATCAGTTTGTCTACATAAAAAAGCAGGGATTTGTAAAATATCTACAACCTCTGCAGCTACACTTGCCTGATAAGATTCATGAATATCTGTTATAACTTTATATCCAAACTCTTTTTTAACCTCTTCAAAAAGTTTTAAACCCTCTTCTAGTCCTGGCCCTCTATATGAACTAAGACTTGTTCTATTTGCTTTATCAAATGAAGCTTTAAAATAAAAATCTACTCTTTTATCTTCACTCAATGGTTTTAATTTTTCTGCAATTTTCATCACAGTATCTCTATCTTCTAAAACACATGGACCTGTTAATACAATCATTATTTTTCCTTAAATTTATTCAATTATTTTCTAAAAAATATCGTTTTTTTCTCTTCACCTGTATATGCATAATGAAACTCGTACAGATTTTCAGAAATATATTCTATTTCATTTTTTCCATTTTCATCACATGCAAAAAGAATTTCATCATTTATATTTACTAACTCATCACAACTAGGCAATAAAATATATTCATCTTCTCTTTTTAAAAGCAATGGTATTACATTGTTATGTTGTTCTCTATTATATAAAGAGCGACTAAATAATTCTAATTTTATCTCATTTGAGTTTTCAAGTGCATTAAAAATCTGAGGTGCATATTTTTTATCAATTCTAAGTTCCTTCAATAAAGGGTTTTCATCTATTTTTGATATCAAATCTTTTACAAGTTTTGCTCCCCATTGTTCATCTTTTTTACTGCACATTCTTATAAATTTGTCTGATAATGGACTTATAAGTGCATTTGTTGTTTTATTAATTAAAATACGAGACATCATAAAAATATGGTCTATTTTTGCACTTCTAAAAATAGAAAAATCATCCATCTCATTTTCTCTTACTATTGTCATAATCTTTGGATTTAATTTTTTTGCAGTTGCTAAAATAGAAAGATTTGTTGTATCATTGTTAGTTGCAGATATTATAGCTGTTGCATCTAAAACTCCAACTTTTAGTAATACATCTTTATCATCAGCATCACCTTTTGTAATTGTTAATTTATCATTAATAATAAATGACTCGACTTTATTTTTCTTTATCTCTACAAAGTGAGCTTCAATATTATGTTCTTTAAATTTTTCATATATATGAAATCCCATCCTTCCATATCCACAAATAATATATTTACCCGTTGGAAAAACTGGAACCTTTGCACTTAAATTATCTATTTGATATACCCACTTTTCAAGTTTCAATAAATTTGGGGCATTTAAAGCCATACTTATTTCACTAGATATTATAGAGAAGGGATTTGCTATAATCTCTACATCTAAATCTCTTAGATTTTCTGTATGATTTGTTGTTGTTGATTTTATAACTAATTTTACTTTTTTATTTAATAACTTTGAAGTAAGTGCTATTCTCAAATTTAAAGAATCTTGTTCAAAAATAGAAACTAATCCTTTACAATTTATTTTTTCAAGCCCCGCTTCTTTTAGTGCTTCGGATGAGTGTACATCAGCAACTAATACAGGAACAGTTGGGGTGAAATTTTCTAAAATAAGTTCATTAGCTTTATCTTCATCTTTTTCTATTACTACAGCTCTTAACCCCTGCTCTAAAGTTCTATTAATTATCTCATTTGTAATTTGGTTATATCCTAAAATTATTATAAATTTATCTTTTAAATTTTTTATCTGTCTTTTAAACTTAGCCTTCTCAATCTCCCTTAAAAAAAGTTTGTCTTGAAGTAAACTAACTAAAGTACCAATACCATAAAACCATCCAAGAACAGTTATATATATAGACATAGATGCCCAGATTCTTTGGGCATAAGTAAATTCAAAAGGTAACTCACCAAAGCCAATAGTACTAGCTGTATAAGTTACAAAATAAAAGGCATCAAAAATAGTTAATTGATAAGGATTTCCTTCATTGTCAACCCCTTGTATTATCAAAAAACCAATTATTGCTATGGTATATGTTATTGTTATCACCAAAAAAGGTTTTCTCATCCTTTGAAGTATGATAAACAAAGAACTGTTTTTCATATTTAGCCTATCGTTTAGATTTTAAAGTATCGCCAACATATAAAATAACAGAGATTAGATTTGCCAAAAATGCCCCACCAGATAGTGAAATAATAATTGCAACAATCTCTTTATCAACAACAAAAGCATAGTGAGCAACAGCCCAAATAGTAGCTGCAACTATTAGTTGAATATCTGCTACCAATGAAGTTGCTAACAATACAGAACCCATTTGTGTTTTATCACCAAGTTTTAATGTTGTTGCAATCAAGTTTATAATAATCGCTGCCATAAGTTCATATTTGCTATGTGTTTCTAAAGAATCCATATCACCATAAAAAAAACCAAAGTTTATGGTCATAGCCAATATAATAAAAAATCCTGAAATAACCTTATCTAGATTCATGAAATTCATCCCCCATATCTTTTCCTATATCCAATATTCTTTGAAATACTTTATCTATATTATCATGTACTTTTGAGTCTTTGTCTACAAATATAATTTTATGTTTATCCAACTGATTTATATTTTTTAGGCCCATTACAGCCAATAATCCTCTTATACTTTTTAATAAATTCTTATGATAATCTCTAACTTTTCTAGCTTGTTTGTGAACAAAATACTTTCTTCTTTTCTCTTTGTTTTGAGTTGCCAAACCAACTGGACAGTCATGACCATTTGTACCAGAACAATACCTTGCACGGATACAACCTGCACTCATCATAAATCCACGTGCAATTTGAACAAAATCAGCTCCAAGTGCCATTATTATTATAATATCATCAGGTGTTAGAAGTTTTCCACTTGCTGTAAGTTTTACTTTATCTCTAACTCCATACTCTTTTAAAACTTTATCTGCTAAATATATAGAATCTCTAATATTTAAACCTATTCTTTCCATCATCTCAATAGGAGCTGTAGCACTTCCTCCACTTCCCCCATCAATAGCAATATAATCTGGATATGCATCATTTCCTTCATCAATTCTTTTTTTAATCTCTTTGGCAAAAGGTACTATATTTTCATAATCAGAGATAACTATTTTAACTCCAACTGGTTTTTCAGATAACTCTTGCATAGTTCCTATGAAATCAAATAACTCCTCTATGGAATTTGCATAAGGAAATCTATTTGGTGAAAATAGATCTTTATTTGCTTCCACATTTCTATAATAAGCAATTGCTGGACTAACTTTACTAGCTATAAGTTTTCCACCTGTTTGTTTTGCCCCTTGAGCTAGTTTAATCTCACTCATTTTACAAAATCTCATAACTTTTTGAAATCTGTCTGGATCAAATTTTCCATCTTTTGTTCGTACTGAATATAAACCAGAACTTATTTGTAAAATAATATCAGGCATATCCTCAGGTACATCTTTTGGGAAGTTTTCCAAAGGGGCATCCCAATCTGGTCTATGAAAATCTTGTGTTTTTAAATCAAACACATAAGTTTCAGCTTCAGGGTCATTTTTAAAAATCAATTTTCTATATGCATCAGCAGCCATTGCTCCATTAAAAAAGAATTGAACTAGATTTTTAAGCTTTTTTTGAAAAGGTGTACCATGGAAAACTTTCATATATTTATCTGTATAGTTTTGATGAGTTACAAAAAAGTTTGAAGTAAGACCACCCTCACCTGAATTTATAGGAAACTCTCCCATAAAAGCTCCTCTTACAAAAGCTCTAGTACCTTCAGGGGAAATAGAGCCATCACTCATTGCACTTCTTGCAATTATAGATTTAGCAGTAAATGGTTTCTTTCTATTTTCTCCAAAAGTAACTTCAAATTTATTTTCCACTTCATTTTCATTTAAAACAATAGTTGCATGTCTTAACATAAACTTTGGTTTTGGTAGTGGTTGAGAAGGGGAAAAGGAAGCATAATTAGGTAAGTCCCTTGCCGCTTTATAAACCCAATCTAATTTATCTTTTGATTCATAAAACTTTTCATCACCAAAATATTGTCTAAAAGGTTCCCTTGCTTCTTCAAGAACATACCTTAATCGCCCGATAATAGGATAATTTACCAAAAGTTGGTGATCTCTTTGTACATATTTATCATGTACATACCAAGCCAAAATTATTATAAAGAATATTAAAATAATAATCTCCATATATAATGCAAGAATTTCCATTTTAATCCTTTTTAGCAGATACTAAAAGTCCACTTATAACGATAAGCATTATACCTAAAACTATCCAAATATCTGGAAATTTATCTCCTAAGAACATCCCTATTGCTATACTAAAAATAATATTTGCATAAGATATTGTTCCAATAATACCAGCTTTTGCCACTGAATAAGCTTTTGTCATATAGATTTGTGCAAAAGTTGCCACAACACCTAATAAAACTATATAAATCCAATCTTGACCATAAGGCATTATAAATTTTGAAAACATAAAATCTAGTTTATTATTAGTATAAAACTCCGAAATAATCATTAAAATCAAAGGTCCAATAGTACCAATTGTCATAAAAGATAAAACAATTGTTCTACCATCATAGTATTTTCTAAGTTCCCTTATAGAAGTGTAAGCCAAACCAGCTCCAACTCCACACAATATTCCTAACCAATCAGTTTTATCTAAACTACTTCCATCAAATTTTGTAATAAATAATATTCCAATAAAACCTACAAAAACTCCAGCCCAACCTTTGAATCCAAGTTTCTCTTTTACAAATATATAAGCAAATATCGCGCTAAATATTGTAGAAGTTTTAGAAAAAGTCATAGCTTCACCCAATGGAATATTTGCAATATTATAAAAAAAGAATAAAAGAGCAGTAAATCCTGCAAGACCTCTAAAAATCAGTAACCAAAACTTACCACCTACTTGAACAATAGGTTTTCTGTATATTGATATTAAAATTAAAACTACTCCAAAAACATTTCTAAAAAATACAACTTCTAGTGATGGAATTGAACCACTTAACTCTTTTGCAAATGCTCCCATACAAGCAAATAAAAAAGAAGCAAACAGCATGTATTTCACACCAAGTGAGACATCATTTGTCATTTATCATCCTAATAAAAAAAGGCAATTTTAGTTACTTTTAGATAAAATATCAAAATTTATTAACACTTATGTTACTTTTTGATTAGGAAAATAATGGAATACTTAAAAATCAGTGGTGAAACAAAACTTCAAGGGGAAGTTGAAATCTCTGGTGCTAAAAATGCAGCCCTACCTTTAATAGCTGCAACAATATTAGCTAAAAATGAAATCTCTATTTGTAATATGCCAAATGTAGTAGATATTAACACTTTTTTAAAACTTATAGATATGCTTGGTGGCTCATTCAAAAAAGAGGATAAATGTATCAAAATTGATACTTCAAAGATAAATAAAACAACTGCAACATACGATATTGTAAAAACAATGAGAGCTTCTATTTTAGTTTTAGGACCACTTTTAGCTAGATTTGGTCATTGTGAAGTATCACTTCCTGGTGGTTGTGCAATTGGACAAAGACCAGTTGATTTACACTTAAAAGCCTTAGAACAAATGGGTGCAAAAATTACAATAAATCATGGATATATAGAAGCAACCGCTCCAAATGGACTAAAAGGAGCTAAGATAGTATTTGACAAAGTTACTGTTGGAGGTACTGAAAATACAGTTATGGCAGCAGCACTAGCAGATGGGGTAACTACTATTATCAATGCAGCAAAAGAACCAGAAGTTCAACAATTGTGTCAAGTTATCAAAGATGCAGGAGTTTTAATAGAAGGAATAGGAACATCTACTTTAATTGTTCATGGTACAAATAAAAAACTTCTCCATATAAAAGATTTTGATGTAATCCCTGATAGAATTGAAGCAGGAACATATATGTGTGCTGCTGCTATTACAAATAGTAAACTTAAAATCAAAAATGTAATACCAATTCATTTAGAAGCTGTAATCTCAAAACTTGAAGAGATGAATTTTGAAGTTTTACAAGATGAAACAAGTGTAACAATTATGCCAACAGATGAGATAAAACCAGTTAATATCATAACCACAGAATATCCAGGTTTTCCAACAGATATGCAAGCTCAGTTTATGGCACTTGCAACACAAGCAAAAGGTGTAAGTACAATAGATGAAAGACTTTTTGAAAATAGATTTATGCATGTTAGTGAATTATTAAGACTTGGTGCAGATATTCATCTAAATGGTAATATTGCAACTATCAATGGAACAGTAAATGAATTGTTTGGAACTGATGTTATGGCAACAGACCTAAGAGCTTCATCAGCACTTGTTCTTGCTGCACTTGTAGCAAAAGGGGAAACATCAATTCATAGAATTTATCATCTTGATAGAGGTTACGAAGATTTAGAAGGAAAACTTTCAAAAATTGGAGCAACAGTAGTAAGAGATAAAGAATAAATTTATATTTTAAGTATAAATTTTATAAAATCAGCTAATAAATAAAAAAGGTTATTTAAGATGAAATTAGAGATATCACTTTTCAGATTTGATTATAAATCTGATTATTTACCATACTATACGAAAAACTACATTAAAATAAATAATGAAAGAAATCTAGTAGATATACTTGATAAAATCAATATAGAAGAACCATTTGAGTATAGAAGTACAGAAAACTTCAATCTTGTAATAAACGGTGTATATACAAAAGCATCAATTACGATAGATGAAATTGTAAAAAATTTTGGTACTGATTTAATCATAGAGCCAATATCAATTAGAAGAGCAAAAAAAGATTTAACAATTGATGATTCTGACTTTAAACAAAGATTAGAATTATTAGAAAAGTTTATAGATGATGAAGATAGACAAACTTATCAAAACTATAAACTATATTTTTATGCATCAAATACAATAAATTATGAGTATGAGTATATTGGAGATGCACTACTTCTTTTAGCTTCTAATTTAATTGAAAAAAACAGTTCAAATGAAAAAGAGATTTTAGAAATCTTATCACAATATGAGTGTTCTGCACAATACCACACAAGTTTAGAAAATAGAGTATTTAATTTAGATAAAGATGTTGAAGAAAAAATCCAAACAATAAGAAAAAAACTTCAACTTACTAAAAATATAGATGAACAAAATTTTATTGTAGATAAAAAATCAACTTCAATAGCCTTTGAAAAACTTGATAATATCGGTGAGATAAAACACTACTTCGATAATTTTAATATTGCATACTATAAAGGATTAAAAGAGGATGAAAATACATCTTCTTTATTAACTAAACTAAATGCAAAATTAATTAATCCTTCAAGTATGAGAAGTGACTTAGCTTTAGAAACATTCCACTTAAACTCAGAATTTACTATGAAATTAGCTTCAACAGTTATGTTAGATGCTTTTGATAATAGTGCTGATTTATTAGTTGTAGATGATGAAAAACTTTTTTCACTATTTGATTCTAATAGAAAAACATTAAAAGATATTTCAGGAAGAGAGATTATTTTGCCTGTGATTCATACAAGTGAACTTGCTAAATTAGCAACAGGCTTACATGAAGAGGTAAAACAAACTCTTAGTAAACACTCAGTTGATCCTGAATTAGTATAAAGATAAATGATGGTATTAGATTTTAAATTTATTATCTCTGGAACTTTAATAATTTTAGCTCTAATACCTTTATATATTTATAGAAAAACTATTTTTAAACATTTTTACAAAAAAGGTGATATAAAAACTTTTATTAAAAGTTTAACAATAATCTTGAAACAAGACTACCCTAAAATTCCATTTAATTTTAATATTTTAGAAAAATACAAAGATGAAAAAGATATTAGAATTCAAGAAACTCTAATAGTTGAAGACTTTGTAAGACAATTTTGTAATTATGAATATGAACTATACACTCAACCAAGTGTCTCAAAAGAGCATTTATGGAGTACATATGAACAAAATTCTAGTTTAAAAAAAGATAATCAATACCCTAAAGATTGGAATCAAAGAAAAGAAGTGGCTTGGATTAGAGATAATAAAAAATGCAATAGATGTGGAACAGAACTAAAACTATCAGATACTCAAACCCTTCTAGTAAAACAAATGAAAAATGGGGGTGGTTTCAATCTAGAAAATATAACAATTTTATGCAACGATTGCACAAAAGTTTTAAAATCTACAAATATAGAACGAACAGCTAAAGATTTACATATCTTAGATAGATTGATGATAAAGGTTGAAAACTAATAAGCCTTTATAAATTGTTCTCTTACATTCTTTTTTGTATCTTTTTTATCAAAAATTTCTTTCTTTTTTTTTAATTTTTCCAAAACTAAACTCAATAATCTATCTTCTAAAACTTGTAGTTTTGTTAATTCATTTCTTATAAAACTTAAATCTTTATTTTTTGGTACTATATATGGAGTTAAGATTACAGTTAAATTTTTTTTCGAACTATCATTAAATCTATTTTTAAAAAGTTCACCAATCAAAGGTATATCTGATGCAACAGGAATCTTTTCAATCCCTTTTTCATTTTTATACTCTATTAATCCACCTAAAATCACACTTTCTCCATTGTTTACTATTGCATTTGTTTTTATAAGTTTTTTTGTAGTATTTGGATTGAAACTTAAACTATCAATATTTTTTACCCCTTCTAAGGTAGTATCAATATTTATAAGTACTTTATTATTTTCTATAACTCTAGGTTTAACTTTTAGTGTAAGCCCAATGTCTTGTCTCTCAAAACTATTTTTAATAGTTCCTCCATCTGTTGTAGTTGAAGCTGTTTGTACAGATAAAGTTTCTCCTACATAAATTAGACTTTCTTTATTATTAATACATAATAATGAAGGTTCTGAAACTATATTTAAAGCATATGTTTTGTTAAGTAAATTTATTGTTGCGCCAAGAGCCAAAGAGGAAGATAGATTTGGAATACTTAATCCAATTGAGCCAATATCAAAAGGTAAAGCGTCTCCTGAGTTTAAACTAGAAGATATAGAGTTTATCCCTCCACTATATACTTTGGAACCTAAAATACCATATTTAATCCCAATCTCATCAACTAAGTTATCATTTACCTCAACAATTTTTGCTTTGATATAAATCTGAGATTTTGAAATATCTAATTTATTTACAATATCAGTTAAATAATCCACAGATTTTTTATTTCCATCTATTATTACAAAATTTGATTCTTTGTTAACTGATATTGTAACTTTCAATTTTCTATCTTTACTAATCGTATCCAATATCACTTTTATTTCATCTACTTCTAAATATTTTAAATAAACAATAGTATTTATGAATTCTAATTTTTTAATAGGTTCAATCTTTTTTATTTTGATTTTTTCAACACTGTAAAAGTTTTTTTCTTTTTTTAAAATATATCCATTTTTACTTAAACTTTTTTCTAATAGATTAAATAAACCATCTTTATTCATTGGTTTACTTGATATGAAATCAACTTTTCCATCCAACTTAGTAGCGACTAAAATATTTTTGCCAGTTTTATTTGAAACTATATTTACTAATTCTTCAAGTTTCAAGTCTTTAAAATTCACATTGATTTTTTCATCATTTGCAAGTATTGACATACTTAATAATAGTATTAAAAGTAGATACTTCATTATAATCTCCTTAAAAGATATTATAATTAAAGATAACTTATATTGTTATTTATTACTTATTAAAACTTCTCTTGGCAATTCTAATTTTAACTTTGTTGTCTGCTCGATGGTTAGTTCAAGAGTTAAAACAACATCTGTAGTAAACTCTTTATTAACTATACTAATATTTAAGCTATTTAAAATATATTCAACTTTTGACAAAAGATTATAATCACATTGTAAAATAAGTTTTTCTAATTTTTCATATTTTATAAGTTCACTATTTTTTATAACTAAATTTACAGCATCACTATAGGCTCTTACAAGTCCACCCGTTCCTAATTTTATCCCACCAAAGTATCTTATAATAATAACTGCACTATTAATTAACTCATTTCCAGCTAATACATTTAAAGATGGTTTACCACTAGTTCCTTTAGGTTCTCCATCATCGCTACAGTTTTCAACAATTTGTTCATATTCGTTTAAAAATCTATAAGCATATACAAAATGCCTCGCTTTAGGATGTTCTTGTCTTAATCTTAACATAACTTTTTCAAAATCTTTATAGGGACATAAATGTGCTATAAACTTGGATTTCTTTTCTTCAAGAGTTTGATTTGATTCTTCTTTTACAAAATACATAAATCTATTTTACACTAAATCTACAAATAATCTAATATAGAGCAACTTTTTTATATAATTTGCCATGCGATTAGACCTATATTTAACACAGAACTTTGATATTCAAAGTAGAAACAAAGCCAGTGAGCTTATAAAGAACAAAAAAGTAAGAGTTGATTCTCAAGTTATAACAAAACCCTCTTTTGATGTAGCAGAAGATTCGAATATTGAACTATTAGAAGAGGATTTTTATGTTAGCCGTGCAGCATATAAATTAAAATATTTTCTAGAAGAGATAGATTTAGACCTATCTAACCTAAAGGCATTAGATATTGGAAGTAGCACAGGAGGCTTTACTCAAATTCTTCTTGAAAAAAATGTTGAAAATGTTACTTGTGTAGATGTTGGATCAAACCAATTACATGAAAGAATAAAAGACAATTCAAAAATCACGTTTTATGAAAATACTGATATAAGAGATTTTAATAAAGATTCAAACTTTGATATAGTAACTTGTGATGTTTCATTTATCTCTATTTTAAATATCCTTGATGATATAAATAGATTATCAAAAGATAAAATTATAATTTTATTTAAACCTCAATTTGAAGTTGGTACAAAAGTAAAAAGGGATAAAAAAGGTGTTGTAAAAGATAAAAAAGCTATATTAAAAGCTAGAGACAAATTTTTAGATTCATGTGTTTTAAAAAACTGGAAATTGATATATAACAGTCCAAGTAAAATTGAAGGAAAAGATGGTAATGAAGAAGAGCTCTTCTATTTTAATAAATAAAAATACTATAAAAGCTATAGCAATAGGTGGATTTGATGGGATGCATATGGCACATCAAAAACTTTTTGAACACTTAGGAGAAAATGGTGCAATTGTAAGTATTGAAGCTGGTTTTGCAAATCTGACTCCAAAAACATACAGACAAGAATACTCACCCTATCCTATTTATTATTATATTCTTGATAATATAAAAAATCTTAGTGGAGAAGAGTTTATTTATTTACTACTTGAAGAGTTTCCTAATCTAGAAAAGATAGTTGTAGGTTTTGATTTTTGTTTTGGAAAAAATAGAAAAAATTGTATCCCTGAACTAAAAAAACTATTTAAAAAAGAGATTATAGTTGTTGATGAAGTAAAAATAGATGGAATTGCAATTCATTCAAGAGTTATTAGAGAATATATCAAAAGTGGAGATATAAAAACTGCAAATAAACTTTTAGGTAAAGAGTATAAAATATTTGGAAGACAAATAAAAGGTCAAGGTTTAGGTTCTAAAAGTTTTGTACCTACTATAAATCTTTTTGTAGAAGATTTTTTATTGCCAAATGAAGGGGTTTATATCACTAAAACAATAATCAATGAGATTGAATACAATTCCGTAACTTTCTTAGGTCATAGAGTTACAACTGATGGCAGTTACGCTGTTGAAACTCATATTTTAGATAATGTTATTAAAAATATGCATAGTTCAGTTCAAATAAAATTTCTTGATAAAATAAGAGAAAACAAAAAATTTAATTCTTTTGAAGATTTAAAAAAACAAATAGATTTAGATTTATCTTCTGCAAAATCCTTTTTTGATAAATAAAAAAGATAGTATAAAAGAATACTTTATACTATCTTCTTTTACTACAATTTATTTATTCCTTACACACCTAACATAATTGCTAACATTTTTAAAGTCTGCATAACCATCACTATTATCAAAATAGATACTCCAAGCAAGTTCATTATTTATAGAACTTGTTGTACCACTCCAATACCAATTGGAAGCAACATTTTTTAAATCATTTTTCTGAAAAGAGAGATTTTTCAATTCGTCTTTTGTAGGCAATCTCCAATCTTTAAAATCTCCAAGAGTGAGTTTTTTACAGTAAGTTGCAGCTGTATCACCTCTTGTATCAAAATATTTTTTGTTATTATAGTTTTCTTCTATTATCCAAGTTTTTTTGTTTGTTAAAACCATATTATCATCTTGCCAAATAAGGTTTTGTTTTTTATCTATATAAAGTTTTTCTTTTCTCTCTTTTTTGATTTTCGCTTGTTTTATTTTCTCTTTTCTTAATTTTTCTTTTTTTTCTTCTTCAATTTTTTTTATAGCTATTCGTTCTTTTTCTGCTTCAATATCAAAGTCCAAAATTACTTGTATTTTAGTATCTTTATCTAATTTAATATCAAAATCTTTCTCTAAATATTTATCAGCTTTTATATCGATTTTATAATTACCTTCAGCCATTCTTTTATTTGGTTCATATTTTTTACTGTTAATCATTATTATTGAATCAGAAGGATTAACTATCAAAGTTAAAAAATATGTTCTGCGAGTTTCAATCTCATTAAAATCTATCCAAACATCATTTTTAAGATTGTTACTTTCATTTTTTTCCAATAAAACATAGTTTTCTTTAATATCTATAATATTATATTCTTCACCTCTTTTTAAGACTTGTAATACCTTTTTGTCTTTTTTATATGTATCATATGCATCTACATCATTTTTAATATATATATTTTGTGTAATTTTTCGTTGTTCTAACATATTTTGTAGTACTTCTTGAGATGGTAAACAACCACTCAAAAAAATCACTATAAAAAAACCTAAAAAAAATCGAATTATACTTTCTGTTTTTATAATCATTTGTTCTCATTTAATATTTTAAATTATTTTGAATTGTGAATTATAACAAATATTTGTTAATCATAAATTATATAGTCGTACCTTAATAAGCTGATTAGGAGTAATTTTTTTGTACAATTATATCTTTAAAAATTATCTATATAACTTTTTATAAGGATTTTATTTGAGATATATTATATTTAGTATTATTATGGTGAGCTTATTTCAAATGTTTTTTTGGATTTCTCATAATAATTTAGTTTCATTAATTGAAGCACCTTATAAAAAAGTTGAATCATTTTCATACACTCCATATTATGGCTATGAAAAAAAAGTTTTATCTCCTAAACAAATAGAAAATGATTTAAATCTATTATCTCCAATTACAAATAAAATTAGAACATACTCTTCAAAAGATGCAAAAGTTGTTTTAGAAGCCACATCAGAAAAAATACTTCCTATAGATTTGGGGATTTGGCTTAGCAACGATTATAAAGAAAACTACGAAGAGATTCAAATAGCTTTAAAGTTATTAAAAACCTATCCGAATAGTATTGAAAATATTATAGTAGGGAATGAAGTACTTTTAAGAGAAGATTTAAATGAGATTGAATTATTTGCTTACATAAATTTTTTAAAAGAGTTTACAGATAAACCTATCACAACAGCTGAAACTTGGGATAGATGGGTAAAATTTCCAGATTTAGCAAATCATGTTGATTTTATAACCATTCACATCTTACCTTATTGGGAAAAAATATCAATTGAAAATTTTGATAACTTCATACTAAAAAGCTATGCTTCTATAAAAAATTTATTTCCAAATAAAAAGATATATATTGGAGAGATTGGATGGCCAAGTCATGGATATAATAATAACAAGGCTATACCAAGTTTAGAGAATCAAGCAAAAGCAATAAGAGGCTTTGTAAATCTTGCTAAAAAAAACAACTGGTCTTATAATATAATAGAAGCTTTTGATCAACCATGGAAAGGTTATGATGAGGGTAATATTGGTCAATATTGGGGAATTTTTGATGCCAATAGAAAATTAAAATTCAATTTAGAAGGAGCTATTGAGACAAACCAATATTGGTTTTACCAGATGATTGGAGCTATACTTATTGGAGCTTTACTTACATTTTTTGGTTTAAGATATAAAAGATTAAATCTAAATCATACTTTAGCCTATGCAATAGTTGCACAAGGTATGGGCTTTGGTATTGTAATGGCTTTAATATATCCATTTATCAATTATATGAATTTTGGTATGTGGGTTATGTGGGGGATGGGGACATTTCTAATGATTCCACTTGTCATTATAACTCTTGCTAAAGCCAATGAACTATTTAAATCCTCACTTGGAACACCTCCATCAAGATTAGTTCCTATTACATTAAAATCTAAAAATATTCCATTTGTTTCTATTCATGTTCCAGCATATAAAGAGGAACCTCATGTTTTAGAAGAAACCTTAAGAGCCTTATCAAATTTAAATTATCCAAATTATGAAGTTTTAGTTATTATCAATAATACACCTGAAGAGTATTATTGGAAACCGATAGAAAATTTATGTAAAGAATTAGGTGATAAATTTGTATTTATGAATATAGTTTGTTCTGGATTTAAAGCAGGTGCATTAAATACTGCCTTAGAACAAACAAATAAAAAAGCAGAAATAATTGCGGTAATTGATGCAGACTATGTAGTTAAATCACCTTGGCTAATAGACTTAGTTCCACTATTTGATGATCCAAAAGTTGCAATTGTACAAGCACCACAAGATCATAGAGATGGTGACGAATCTATTTTAAAAACTGCTATGAATGCTGAATATGCAGGTTTCTTTGATATTGGAATGGTTGATAGAAATGAAGAAAATGCTATTGTAGTACATGGAACTATGGTTATGGTAAGACTAAATGCTATGCTTGAAGTTGGTGGTTGGGGAACTGATACTATTGTTGAAGATAGTGAACTTGGTCTTAGATTATTTGAAGCTGGTTATATAGCTCATTATACAAACAAAAGATATGGTTATGGTTTACTTCCTGATACATTTGAAGCTTTTAAAACTCAAAGACATAGATGGGCGTATGGAGCTATTCAAATTTTAAAAAAACATTGGAAAGAATTTAAACCTAGTGCAACCAAACTTACCCCAACACAAAAGAAAAAATTTGTAGCAGGATGGTTCTTTTGGTTAAGTGATGCAATGGGTCCAATAATGGTTGTGATGAATCTTATATGGGTTCCTGTTATTGTATTTGTTGGTGTCACAATTCCTACAATTCCACTAACAATTCCTATTATTACAATGTTTTTAGTAAATCTTTTCCATACATTTATTTTATATAAGATTAAAGTAAAAGCAAGTTTGAAAGAGACCTTACTAAGTGCAATTGCATCTATGAGTTTGCAACTTATTATTTTTAAAGCTGTTTGGGATGGATTTGTAAAAGATGGATTACCATTTAAAAGAACTCAAAAAGGTGGAAAAGCAAAAAAAAGTAAAAGTCCTATCATATATGAGATAATTTTGTGTTTACTTTTACTAATCTCTTTTTTCACATTAATTCTTGTAAATAAAACAAACATTATTGAGATTTATGTATTTGCAGCAACTATATTTATACAAAGTATTCCGTATATTTCTGCTATTGTTATGAGGATTTTAGAGTTATATTCTATTAAACATCAAAAATTATAAAAACTACTATTCAAAGTACAATCAATAGTATATTTGTATATTAAAGATAATTATAAAAAATAAATAACTATTAATCTTCATTTAGCTAAAATATCCCCTATGACAGATAAAGTATTTGATAAATCAATAACAAAACAGTTCGAGTTTGACGAAGAGGTTGCATCAGTATTTGATGATATGTTAAACCGTTCTGTACCATTTTATAAAGAGATGCAAAGATTAACAATAAACTTTGCACTTAACTATTTGGAAGATGAAGATAAAGTGTATGATTTAGGTTGCTCAACTGCATCAACTTTAATTGAACTAAGTAAACACTCATCTAAAAAACTTCAATTAATTGGAATAGATAATTCAGAAGCTATGCTTGAAAGAGCTACAAATAAATGTAAAGCTTTTGGTGTTGATATAAAGTTTATAAATGAAGATTTACACAATACAAGTTTTGATGATGCAAAATTGATTATATCAAACTATACACTGCAATTTATTCGACCTCTTCAAAGAGAAAAATTAGTTAAAAAAATCTATAATAGTTTACAAAATAATGGTGTTTTTATTTTTAGTGAAAAGGTGATTTCATCAGATAAAGTTTTATCAAAACAATCTATTGATGAATATTATGAATTTAAAAAAACTCAAGGTTATAGTGAATATGAAATATCTCAAAAGAGAGAAGCCTTAGAAAATGTTCTCATACCATACACTGAAGAAGAAAATAAAAAAATGATTTTAGATGCAGGTTTTGCCCACTGTGAGACACTTTTTAAGTGGGTAAATTTTGCTACATTTATTGCAATAAAAAAATAGATACTTAAAAGGAAATTTAATGTTAGAAATTGGACAGACTGCACCAAGTTTTTGTGCCCAAAATCAAGATGATATAGAGATATGTTCAAGAGATTTATTAGGAAAATGGATTGTATTATATTTTTATCCAAGAGATTTAACTCCAGGATGCACAACTGAAGCTTGTGATTTTACTGCTGCTGAACCACAATTTGATGATTTAGATGCAATTATTTTAGGAGTAAGCCCAGATGATAGTGCAAAACATAGAAAATTTATAGAAAAACACAATTTAAATATTACATTATTAGCTGATGTTGAGAAAAAAATGTGTGAAGATTATGGTGTATGGCAATTAAAAAAATTTATGGGTAGAGAAAGTATGGGAGTTGTTAGAACAACTTTTATTATTGATCCTGATGGTAAAATTGCTGCAGTTTGGCCAAAAGTAAATGTTAGAAAGAAAAAAACTCTAAAAGGTGAAAAAATTGAAGTTTTACATGTTGATGAAGTAAAAGAGAAACTTCAAGAATTACAAGCTAAATAAGGAAAAAAATGAATCTATTTACAAAAAGTTTAATCACAATATTTTCTACTACAATTTTATTTCAAACATTGTATGCAAAAGACACAACATGCTACAAAAGAAACTGGTTGAAACCTTCAACAATCGAAACAGTAACACTAGATGGTGGAGAGTGTAAAGGTGAATTCAACTTTAAACAAATGAAAGAAAATGGTTGGAAATTAAAAGATTTAAAGATTGAAAAAGGTGAAAAAGGTTTAAACTATGTTTATATTTTTACAGATAAAGAATTAATTTCAATCGATACTGTTAACTTTATGAAAAACAAATCTTCTAAACTTGATTATACAACAACAACTACTACTATAAAAGAGATTTTAGATGACACAATTATTATTGAAAAAGGTAATTTAAGACCTGGACAAAGTGCAGTAATTGAACACGAATATGAAAATGGCCAAAGTATGATAGTTTCAAGTGCTTATGTAATTGATTCAAATGAAACAAGTTCAAAATTAAAACTTATGCCTTTTTTAGATATTAAACAAAATGCAATTCCAACAGCAAATAGAAGTGCATCAGTTGGGGATAAAGTAATAATTAACTATCTTTACAATGCTTCATTGATAATTGCTCCATCAAAAGATGCTTTTACTCAAACTAGAACTAAATATGCTGATATAAATTTTTTACACTCTGATATGCTTGGTGCCAGACTTAAAATAGATGAAGAACCTTTACCATCTAAACAAACAATCCAAGACTTTGCAATGTCTCAAAATCTTGGAACAGTATTTTTTATAATTGGAAGTAAATTATATATTGTAGATTCAAGAACATTTACTATTTTAGATGAAGAAACAATCTCATATAACTTTATGGAAAATAAAATGATGCCATTTTATACAAGGGTAGAAAAAATTGAAAAATCTGTAATTAGTTCATTATTAAATATTTCAGAATGGTCAACTTTTATAAAAGATTTTTTAGAGGATAAAAGAACAGAAGATGAAGTTCTTTTAGAAGATGAGATTCAAAATGAGACTCTTCAAGTAAAAATTGAAATTTATAATAACTATTATAAAACACTATTAGGATTAAATAAATGATAAATCAAGAACATTTAGACTACTTTATATCAATTGTAGGTAGTGAAAATGTAAAAAGTGATAAAGCTCACCAAATAGCATATTCATATGATGCTACAAGAGAAAGATTTGAGCCAGATGCAGTAGTTTTTCCAAGAGATGAACAAGATGTATCAAATGTTTTAAAATATTGTAACGAACATCAAATAGTTATAGTTCCAAGAGGTGCAGGAAGTGGATTTACAGGTGGAGCACTTCCTGCAAATGGTGGAATAATATTAAGTTTAGAAAGACATATGAATAAACTACTTGAAATTGATATGGAAAATATGGTTGGAGTTGTTCAACCAGGACTTATAAATATGCAATTTCAAAAAGCAGTTGAAGAAGTTGGACTTTTTTATCCCCCAGATCCAGCAAGTGAAGAGTACTCAACACTAGGAGGAAATGTATCAGAAAATGCAGGTGGAATGAGAGCTGCTAAATATGGTATTACAAAAGATTATGTAGTAGCATTAAGAGCTGTTTTACCAAATGGAGATATTATAACTGCTGGCAAAAAAACAATTAAAGATGTTGCAGGATATAATACAGCAGGTATTTTAATAGCAAGTGAAGGAACACTAGCAGTTATTACAGAGATAACTTTAAAACTAATCCCTAAACCAAAGTTTATGCAAACATATATGGGCGTTTTCCCAGATGTAAATAAAGCTATGAATGCTGTATTTAAATCACTTGCAAGTGGTGCAAATCCAGTTGCAATGGAATTTTTAGATGCACTAGTTATTAAAGCTTTAAAAGAAAAATTTCCTCAAGTAGAACTTCCTGAAAATGCCGGAGGAGTTCTAGTTGGAGATGTAGATGGTAGTAGTCAAGCTGAAATAGATTCTCAACTAAATACACTAAAAGAATCTTTTGCAAATTATGGTTCGATAGATTTTATAGTAGCAAAAGATGAAAACCATGGAAAATCTCTTTGGTTTGCAAGAAGAAATGCAAGTCCAGCAACAATGATTTATGGTACAAAAAAACTAAATGAAGATATCTCAGTTCCTAGAAGTAAACTTCCAGAAGCCTTAGAAGGTATTTATAAAATTGGTGATAAATATGGATTTAATGTTCCATGCTTTGGACATGCAGGAGACGGAAATATCCATGTTAATGTAATGGTAAAAGATAAAACAAATGCTAAAGAGATGGAAGATGGACATAAAGCAATTGAAGAGATTTTTCAATTTGTTGTAGACATGGGAGGAACTCTATCAGGAGAGCATGGTATAGGACTTTCAAAAGCACCATTTATGAATATTGCATTCAATGATGCTGAGTTGAATCTATTTAAAAATATTAAAAAAGCTTTTGACCCAAATAATATTTTAAACCCATTTAAGATGGGATTATAAAAGAGTAATTTTGGAAGAACCAGAATTTGTAAAAAATCCAATAAAAAGTTTGCTAAAAATATTAGATTCATTTTTTAATGATGATACAACATATTATGCAGCAAGCCTAAGTTTTTTTACAATTTTCTCTCTACTTCCAATAATTACTTTACTTATTGCAATTATTTCAAGTATAGATGTAGTTCAAGATTATTTAGATATTTTTATTAAATACACATTTGATATCTTAAATCCTACACACTCTGAAACTTTTATTAAATCTTTTGAAAACTATATATCAAACTCTAATAAACTTGGTTTCTTAGGTTTTATATATATGTTTTTTGTTTTTATTATGTTTTTTAAAGACTATGAATATATTGTAAATAAAATTCATGATGCAAAAAGAAAGCCACTGCTTACATCTTTTTTCTTTTATCTATTTTTCCTAATTACGCTGCCCTTATTATTAGCATTATTGAATATAGCTTTATCATTTTATGAAAACAATATTATAAATTGGCTTTTTACTTTTTCTTTTGCATGGCTTATTTTTTATGGCTTATTTAAACTAAGTGTAAATAAATACATATATCCAAAAGCAGCAGCAATATCTTCTTTAATTACATTAATTGTATTATCTATTACAAAAAATTTATTTGTTTACTATGTTATATATAACAAAACATATACAACTATATATGGTTCTTTGGCTATATTATTGTTTTCTTTCTTTTGGATTTACATATCATGGATTATATATCTATATGGAATAAAAATGTGTCATAAATTAAATTTGAAAGAAGAAAAAGACAAAACTCAAAAGGTATTATATTAATATTTAATTTGTAGTTATTCGCTTTTATTTAAAAATTCAAAATTCTTATCATCATCTATATTGTCAGAATCTATAGAGTTATTAATCAAACCAGTATCATTATCAATACTACCTACACTCATTTTTTCTCCCAATGCAGGAGGATTATGTGAAGATATTTTTTCTATATTTGAAATTGCTAATTGCTCAGTAGCATTAATTTGATTTTGATAATATTTACTCATACCAATAATCAATGCAAATGAAGAAGTTAAAAGTAATAACGATATAAACAATCTTGCCATTTAATAATAAACTTTAATATAAATTATAATTTTAATTAAAAATAAATTAAAATTTCCTTAAAAGTATTTAAGCTTATTATTTTATAATTATAAGCCATCTGGTGCCCACAACAGGAGTTGAACCTGTAACCTCTTGCTTACCATGCAATTGCTCTACCATTGGAGCTATGCGGGCTTTAAATTAATAAATAATAGAAAATAAATAATAATGCCCGACAGAAAGGAATAAATCCAAGAATCAGTAAAAATACCAAATATATATTTAAATTAAAAATATATACTTTTGGTAAAAAATGTATGGAATAATAGCAAAAAATGAATTAAGGATTAGTGATAATTGTAATAAAAAATGAGTAACTAAATAGTAAGAATCTAAAGTAATAATTATGTATAGGGAAAAATAGGCAAAAAAAAAGCTTAGTGC